>Ga0209415_10004049_pt1 | contig 26977 bp, 19 predicted proteins | sample PeaSoiSIISIP2007_FD_187696 | JGI IMG/M metagenome (GOLD analysis project Ga0209415, IMG submission 187696) | Peat soil microbial communities from Weissenstadt, Germany - SII-SIP-2007 (SPAdes) (version 2) | ecosystem: Environmental > Terrestrial > Soil > Wetlands > Peat | place: Germany... | reverse complement strand
GGCCTTCTTGAGCAGCGTCGGATTGACGACGTAGCGCGGTTGCTGGGTGCCGGAGAACACGCCATATGACGTCGAGAACATGTTCGTAAAGCTCGGTGTGGTCCACTCGAATGCGTCGTACCCACTGCCCACCACCGGGATGCCCTGCTGCTGGAGGGGCGAGGCGGCACCGTAGGCGAACGGGCTGTTGTCGTCGATGGCGAAGACGCCCTTGGACAACAGAGCCGCCGCCGCGGTCCCATTGTTACTGGATTGCGACGCGTCGTCTTCGACGATGAACTTGATCTGGCGCCCGTCGACGCCACCCTGGGCGTTCTGAAGGTCGATGCGGGCCTTGAACGACTGCGGGATGCCGAACGAGCCGGATGCGTCCGAGCCTGTTTCCGAGGTGATCAGGCCCACCGTGATCGTGGTCGGGGTGACCCCAGGCGCGCTCGCCTTGAGGCCACTAGCCGCGCCGGCCGAGGAGGTCTGCGTCACCATCCCGAACAGCAGAGCAAAGAGGACGCCCGCCCCTGCTGTACGGCTCAATCGAACGTGAGATTTCACCATCACGACCCCCTTTGTCCCCGCGACCGGGCAACCTACCGCTGGACGTTATCGACTTGTAACATCCTTGACAAGAGCGCCCCAGACCTGCCATGCAGGTGGGTCATCCAAGACGCGCACCGCGGGCCTCAACAGGGGGCAATGCCCAACGAGTCCAATCCCCTCCGCAGCTCGGCGCGGGGATCGACGTCGACCCGGCACGGCGTATCGAAGATCATGGTCGCCCGGGACCGCTCACGGACCCCCCGTTTCTACGTCGCCAAGCAAGGCTAACGGAGGGCATTGGGTACCGATGGCAGCGATGAGTGTCGGCGCCGCGAGCACGATGATGGCCAATGTTTGCGCCTTCGGCTCTGGCGTCGTCGACGAGGGCCGAATGGCAACGGTTGTCTCCCACATCGCTTGGCCGTATACTTCCGTGTATCGCTCAACCTCAGGGAGCTCGCTCGCCCCGACGTTGTACGACCACCTGACAGTCGAGGATGAGCCCGCGGGGCTGATCACTCCACAGCTTCCGGGTCGCCCTGGACCGGTGTCCCGAGCGTCTCTACGGGAACATTGGGTCGGAGACCTCGGCTCGCCCGTGGGTGATCACCGCAACGCCATCTTGGAAGGCCTCGAAGGCAAGCGATTTCGTCCCGTCTGGAGTGAGGCCGGCGTCGTAGAGCCGAACATCGAGCTCCCGATTCGGAAAGGCGGGCGCCGAGAAGCGTCCTGCAATCCTCCGGAGCCGGCCCGGCTCGCCGCCCGCGCCGGCGTCGACGACGGCCCCGCAGCACAGGCCGAATGTACAGAGACCCTGAAGGATCTTCCTCGGGTATCCCTCCCGGCGCGCAACTTCGTCGTCCATCGCGTGGGGGGCATGATCAGAAGAGACTCCGGCGTAGCGGAAGGCCTGATCCCGATCGACGGGGACCACCCGCGAGCCGAGCGGTCGACTTCGGGCCGCGTCGGGAAACGTGTGGTCTGGTAAATCTGAGTCCACATACTCTCGGCTGATGGTGGCACCCATTAGGAAGTCGGACCACAGATGCTCCACCAGCGGCGCACCGGTCGACATGTCCGAGACGATGATCCTGCGCGTGACGAGTACTCCACCGCGGTTCTGCTTCAGCCCTGCGATGACGCCCGACCACCGCACGTTCTGACCGAGCTTCACGGTACCGTGGAGATGGATGTCATGTTGCCCATGGACACCGCCGCGCACACCCTCGACGAGGTCCATCGGGTTGGGAGTAAATGCCGAAAACGGCAAGAGCGAGCGAACCAACGTGGCCGTAAAGGCGATCGGCACCGCATCGCCGCTCAGGTAGCGCGGGTTCAGATCGTTTGTCGCCCTGGCATAGGCGAAGACGGCGTCATCGTCCACGCGGCCCTCGAATAGGCCCGATTGCAGGTCTTCTTTCGCGGTCACCTCGCCCTCCTCAGGCGTCATGTCTTCCGGTCGGTCGACTGTCTCGCTCGTCACTCCGAACCGTGGGGTACCAGCCCAATGGTCAGGTCCGTCCACCGGCCCGAGAAGGCGCGAGCGGTGACCTGGCTGTTCAGCCCGCTCCCCGGATCGGACGTCCGGTTCGGCTCGCCCACGTGGAGACGATCGAGTCGTAGAGGCCCTGATTGATAAGCACGTCCTTCGCCGGAAACCCGAAGGCCACCGGAGGGAGCTCGCCGTGCTCGAAGAGGTAGGTCGCAAGCTCGAAGTGCGAGCGTGCCGCGGCAGCCGTGCCGAAGCCGGTGAACAAGCTGAACTGTAAGCCCGGGACCAACTTGCCGTAGGCACCAACTGGAATCTTCAACTCCGCCGCGATCTGGGGGATCTGCTCCTCGCTGGCGAACGTCGGCAGGAAGGCGTCCGCCCCGGCCGCGGCATAGGCGACACCCCGAGCGATGACCTCGTCGAACGACCCCGATCCGCCACCGCCTTCCTCGTACAGCTCGTCCGAGCGGGCAATGATCACGAAATCCGAGTCGGTCCGACCTTCGACTGCCGCACCGATGCGGGCCTGCATATCGGGGATCGAAAGGAGCGGTCCGTCGTAGGCGGAGTGCTTGGGGGCGATCTCGTCCTCGATGTGAACGCCAGCCACGCCGCATCGCTCATAGCGACCGACGGACCGATACACATCGGCAACCGATTCTCCGGCTTGATCGGCATCTACGATGACCGGAATTGAGATCGCCTCTGCCACTCGAGCGGCCTGCTCGATCATCTCTGTCGGCGTCAGGACTCCGCAGTCCGGAATGGCGTAGTGCATCATCCCGGTGGCATGGCCGCCCATATAGGCCGCTTTGAAACCGATGTGCTCGATGATCCGGCCGGACAGGGCGCTATAACAATCAGCGGCGATGAACGGGTCATTGCCGTTCATCAGTTCCCGTAACGCTTGACGCGTGTTCACTGGGTTCGCTCCATTCTGCACGACGCGGCCGATCCGCAGTCCTTCACTCGGTGAAGGTGGCCCTTCCCTCCACGATGACAATGTCTCCGCTCTCGTTTTCGGTCGTGTAGACGGCCTCGCCATCGCCGGTCCGCCAGACGCGAACGGTGAGGGCGTCGCCCGGGAACACGGGACGAGCAAAACGCCCCGCTACCCCGGTCAGCCGCCGGTTGTCTCCACCGGCCAGTGAGTGCAGGAGCGCCCGGCCGCTGAAGCCGAAAGTGCACAATCCGTGCAAGATCGGTCGGGGGAACCCAGCGATCTTGGCGAATTCGGGATCGGAGTGCAGCGGGTTCCTGTCCCCCGAGAGCCGATAGGTGAGCGCCTGGTCTGTCCGAGTCTGATACGTCACGATGTGATCCGGCTCTCGTTCGGGAGGGACGTTCTTCGGACCACTCGGGCCCCGCTCCCCACCCCATCCCCCGGCCCCCCGAATGAACAGAGAGTTTGTGCTGGTAACTAGGGGTTCACCGGTCGGCACGAGCACAGAGTTTGACTCGGATGTGACGACCATCCCGGAGCCCTTGTCGAAGATTCCGGTGATCCGGCCGACGTTGCGCACGCTGCCCGCGACCGGTATCGGTCGGTGTAGGTGGATGGCCTGCTCTCCGTGAACAAGGTTCGCCATGTCGATCCTGCCGATCGATTCGAAGTCCACGCCGGCACCGCCGATGATCACCCCGAAGGTGGGCAGGACTCGCTGCTCGACATTCATCGAGTTTTCCGTCGTATATGGCAGCTCGTCAGAAGAGACAGCGTCAATAGCACCCGCGCCGACCCCCACCGCGTAGAGGAGCGCGTCTTTCGAATCCCACGATCGCTCAAACGGTGGTGACTCGTTGCCAATGACATCCAGATTTGGTTCCACTTGGCTCCTCGGCTACTTCAACCTCACATCGACGGTTTCGTTCCGCACCTTGGCCGGCGCGGCTCTCGAAGGATCTCACACAGCCGCCCGCGATGATCGCCTGCTTCGCCGGTTCTTCTCCTTCAATGGACGTACTAGCGGCAGCGCTCTTCTCGAGTAGCCGTTGGACCGTCCAGGGATACGAACCGGCCGGCTGATCACATCGTGTTGGACCACCTCCTCAGCGGATCGAGGCACTCAGGGCTGCGGTGGTCGGGGCACCGAGATGCCGATCGTCTGGCCGCCGTCAAGTGTCAGCTCGGCCCCGGTCACGAACGAGGCGGCGTCCGACGCCAGATAGAGCACGGCCTCGGCGACGTCTTCGGCTTCTCCGATTCGCCCAAGCGGGGTCGCCGAGAGGCGCTCCCGGGCCCTCGGATCGTCGTCCCGCAGGATCATGGGAGTGGCGATCGGACCCGGCACCACCGCGTTGACCCGAATGCCATATGGGGCGAGCTCGAGCGCGGCCACCTTGGTCAATCCACGGTGGGCCCATTTCGACGCCACGTACGAGGCGTGGCCGTGGAACGCCGTCACCGCGGCCGTGGACAGCGTGTTGACGATCGCTCCCCCGCCGCGCTGGCGAAGGTGTGGTACCACTGCCTGGATGCCATGGAACGGCCCCAGACAGTTCACTCGCCACACCTCCTCGAAGGCCTCGGCGCTCTCGTCCTCGAGGGGGGCGGCGTGAAGGATCCCGGCGTTGTTCACGAGGATGTCCAGTCGCCCGAACGCTCCCAAGCCGCGGGCCACGATCGTGTCCCACGATTCGCGCACACGCACGTCCAGCTTCCCCACGACGGCCGCGTCGCCGAGCTGATCAGCCAGGGAGCCCATGTCGTCAGCTCGAAGGTCTCCGGCGACGATTCGCGCTCCGGCGGTCGCGAGACGGAGGGCGATGGCCCGTCCCTGACCTCCAGCGGCCCCCGACACGAGAGCGACCCTCCCGGCTAACTCGCTCACGACGCTCCTCGTGGAGGGCGCACGATGTGGGCCCTTGAGTCGGGGGTAGCGGTCATCTTCCAATAATCGACCAGCCGCCACGGGCTGAGCACGTAGACGCGCCCGTCGGCCGCCTTGTACCAAGAGTGCTGGATCGACGGGTGGGCCCACACTGTCCGGGATAGCTCTTTCTGCCAGCGCTTGACGTAGTCGTCGAAGGCGGCCGCGGTGGGCTCGACCGAGCCCCCGCCATTCTGGGCCAGCAGGGCCAGGCACGCGCCGATGTACCGCATCTGGCACTCTGATTGGAAGATGACGCTTCCGGCGTGGGCGAGGTTCGTCCCAGGCCCGAACATGAGGAAGAGATTGGGGAAGTCCGGCAGGGTGATCCCGAGATACGCCGCCGGACGTCCGTCCCAGAAGTCGTGGAGCGAGCGACCGCCCCGGCCGACAATCTCCATCGGGAAGAGGAAGTCGTTGGCCCGGAATCCGGTAGCCAGGACGATGATATCGGCGGGGTACCGACCGTCCGCGGTGACCAGGGCGTCCGCTTCGATGTCGACGATCGGCTCACGCACCAGCTCGACGTGTTCTTGACTTAGGCACTGCAACCAGCTCCCGTTGTCCTGCAGGAGCCGTTTTCCGAGTGGGGCGTAGTCCGGTATCACCTTGGCCATGAGTTCGGGGCTGTCGCCGATCTGCTCCTCGATCCACCGGACCAGCGTCTGACGGAAGCGCTCACTGCGTGCGTTCACCGAGCCCGGTAGGCCGGGCCACGACGGATCGACGCGGGCGACGTCGAGCATCTTGTCAGTCGCCTGCCACAGGAGCAGGAAGCGGTACCACCGGGCGTAGCCGGGAAGATGCCTCATCGCCCACCGGGACCCCGCGCTGACTGCTTCGTGGTAGAGGCGGTTGGGCATCATCCACTGCGCGGTCCGCTGGAACACGACCAGACGCTCGACGTCATCGACGACTGCCGGGCCGATCTGGAAGCCGCTGGCACCCGCTCCGATCAGCGCCAACCGCTTGCCGTGCACATCGACCGAACTGTCCCACTGTGCCGAATGGAACACCGGTCCGGCGAAGCGATCGAGGTTGGGGATGTCCGGAATGTACGGCCGGTTGAGCTGTCCCACTGCCGAGATGATCGCGGAGGCCGTCATCTCCGAGCGGCTCCCGTCGGGAGCCCGGATGGTGATCCGCCAAAGCTGACCATCCTCTTGCCACTCGGCTCGCTCGACCTCGGTCCGCCAGCGGACGTGCCGGTCGACACCGTGGCGGCGCATTACGTCCCGGAAGTACGCGTGCAGCTCGGGCTGGCGGGAGAAGAACTCACTGAAGCCGTGGTTCGGCTCGAATGAATAGCAGTAGTAGTGGTTGGCGACGTCAACCCGGCACCCTGGGTACGTGTTCTCAGACCAGGTTCCACCGACGTCGTCGTTCTTCTCGACGATTTCGAAGGGGATCCCGGCCTGCTTCAAGCGGATCCCGGCGAGAAGCCCCGACATGCCACAGCCGATCACGAGCACCGAGGGGGGCGTCGTCGACCGCATATCGATGCGTCGGGGGTCGATCCCTCCGAGATCCATCTCCTCGAGAAAGAGCTCGGCGTAGTCATCATCGACGTGGGCCGCTACCAGCCAGTCCATCAGTTCCCTGACCACGGCACCCTCGGGGGGTGGAGGGATGTCCGACCCGCGGTCCCGGAACCCTTTGACGGCTGCAAGCGCCAACTGCTGGAGCTCAGCCTGATCCTCCTCCGCCAGACCGCCATCAAGCTCATTGAAGACGAGGCGACGGGGTCGGATCGGACCCCTGAGTATCCCGGGGTCGCCGGTGATGTGTACCACCGAGGCGACGAGTGCCAGGACGTTCGCGGCCCGGAGGGCGCTCTCGAGGGTGTCGTCGGGGGCGACGATCGGCTCGGTGGCCAGGTGAAGTGGCGTCACTCGCTCACAAAGAAGCCGTGGTCGTCACTCGGGCCGGACTTGGAACTCACTCGGGGAGCAGCGGATCGAGGCGCCGACGGTCGTCGTTCCCGAGGGGCGCCAGCGGCTGGCCCTTTCCCGAGCGCCAGAACACGTTGCCCTCTCGCCACGCCTCCCGTCGGAGACGCTGCTTGTCGATCTTCATGCTCGCCAGTTTGGGGAGCTCGCCGGTGACCCGGATGAAGGCCGGGCGCCACTTCGTGCCGAGATCGGGCTGTCGGTCGAGGAATTCGTCGAAGGCCGCCGGGTCGAATTCGGCAGCGCCTTGCAACTCGAGAGCCGCCATGACCCGGTCCCCGACCGGGTCATCCGGTACCGCGTAGACGGCCAGCGACCGGACGTCGGGATGACGGGCGATGATCGCCTCGACTGGCGCGGCGGCGAAATTCTCGCCATCGACCCGGAGCCATTCATTGGATCGCCCCGCGAAGTAGAACCAGCCGTCGGGGTCCCGGTAGGCGAGGTCGCCCGACCAGTACCACCCCTCGCGAAAGCGCTCCTGCGTCGCCTCCTCGTTCTTGTAATAGCCCTCAAACCCTGACGTCGGTTGCGTTTCGACGATCTCGCCGACGGCCTCTTCCAGGTTGTTCGGCCGCCCGTCGGCGCCGAACGCGACCGGTGGGCACTCCTGGTGGGTGTCGTGGTCAAGCACTCTCAAGGTCGGTTCGCCCTTCCCGAGCGCACCGGCGGGCATCGAGGGATCTCGGCGGATGATGATGATCCCCTCGGTCGACCCGTAGCTGTCACGGACTGTGCAGCCGAAGCGTCGAGCGAACTCCTTGATGTCACGGACGGATGCCTCGTTCCCGATCGCCTGCCGAAGCGGGTTGTCAGCGTCTTCAGGACTCTCGGGCGTGGCGAGGATGTAGTTCAGGACCTTGCCGGTGTAGGCCAGCATCGACGCACCGAAGCGCCGGATGTCGGTCAGCGTGTTCGACGCCGAGAATCGCGGTCGACTGCCGATGGGGACGGCCGCTGCGAGAGCCGATGACCATCCGGTGAAGAGCGCACTCGAGTGGAAGAACGGAAGGGGTGCGTACACCGCGTCACCGGGGGCCAGTTCGGCGATGCGGGCGACGTGAGCTCCCTGACGGGCAAATCGACCCTGTGTACACCGCACGGCCTTGGGGAGGCCGGTCGATCCGGATGTGAAGATCAGGAGGTAGAGGTCCTCTTCCCGTACCGGTCGCTCGGGATAGGAGGGCGGCTGCAACTCCAGGGCGTCACGGTAGTCGTGGCTGTCGATGACGAGCACCAGCTCGTCCGGTACGGCGGTATCGACTCCCTCGAGCAGCTCTCGCGACTTCCGGTCCGTGACGAGCAACTGGCAGTCCGTGTGGCGGACGAGGAGTCCGAGCTGCTCGCCCCGGTAGGTCGAGTTGATGCCGACGACGACCGAGCCGGAGAGTGCTGCGCCGACGAGCCAGAAGAGGTAGTCCGGGACGTTCTCAAGCAGGACACCGATGTGGGGAGGTCGCCCCGCGCTGCGCAGGGCATCAAAGAGCGCGGCGCGGCGGCTGCCCTCCTCCAGAATCTGGCGATAGGTCCATGCCCCCTCACCGATAAGGAGCCCAACACCGTCGTCGGTGGCTCGTTGGCGGAGCACGTCGGCGGTGGTCATCATCAGGTGTTCACGTCCGTCGCGACCGCCGTCACCTCGCCTCCAGCGAGCCTCAGCACCCGGCCGCCGTCGATGTCGACGCAATACAGGGCGCCGTCGTCGACGATGACTGCCCTTCGGTGAACCCGAGACCGCTACCCAGGGTTTCGAAGGCGAGCGAGTCGTGGACGCTGGTCTTCATGTAGCTCCCCGGAAGCTCGGCGGCCGCTCTGGTCATGGCGGCCGCTGCGTACGATACTTGTCGCGTGCCTAGTAACGCGTGGGTTTTCGACTTCGACAACCACTACTACGAGTCCCCGGACGCCTTTACCCGCCACCAGGACCCCGGCCTTGGTTACCGTGGCGTCCGCTGGGCCGATATCGACGGAAGACGGCGCCTCCTCGTCGGTGGCACTGTGAACTCCTACATCGCCAACCCGACCTTCGACCCGGTGGCTCGCCCCGGGTCGCTCTACGACTGGTACCGGGGCAACCCGAAACGGCAAAACGTCAGGGAAGCCTTCGGCGAACTCGAACCGCTGCGCCCGGAGTACCAAGACCATGACCAGCGTCTCAAGGTCCTGGACGAACAGGGCCTAGTGGGAGCGGTGTTGTTCCCCACCCAGGGTGTCGGAATCGAGGATGCTCTCAACGCAGATCCGGAGGCGGCCGTCAAGGTCTTCCACGGCTTCAATCGATGGTTGCACGAGGACTGGGGCTATGCCTACAAGGGCCGGCTCTTCGCAGCGCCCTACATCGCGCTGATCGATCCCGTCGCGGCCGCGGCAGAACTTCAGCAGGTTCTCGATCGGGGCGCCATCGTCGTCGACGTCCGCAACGGCCCGGTATCGGTTCCCGGGGGTTGGCGGTCGCCATTCGACCCCGTCTACGACGGCTTCTGGGGCCTCGCCGAGGAGGCGGGCGTCGTCGTGGCCGCCCACTCCGGGGTGGATGGCTACGACGTCCTGGTTCAGATGTGGGAGAACGGCGGGCCGGAGAGCTCACTCTTCCGGTCGCCCTTGCGGGGCGCGGTGACGAAAGGCCGGGCGATTACCGATTTCTTCCTTGCTGCCCTGTGTCAACTGCTTTTCGAGCGGTTTCCCCGGCTCCGGATGGCCAGCGTGGAGAACGGCGCCTTTTGGGTGCCCGACATGCTCCATCGAATGGACGACTCTGCGAATCGCAACCCCGGCTACTTCGCTGAGCACCCACGAGACGTCTTCAAAGAGCATGTCTGGGTCACGCCGTTCTGGGAAGACGATGTCCCCTCACTCCTGAGCGACATGTCCGTCGAACGGCTGCTGCTCGGCTCCGATTGGCCGCACGCCGAGGGCTCGAAGCGGCCCGTCGACTTCATCACCGAATCGCTCAGCGGACTCTCCGAGACCGATGTCCGCAAGGTCGCCCGGGAAAACGCGCTGGAGTTGCTCGGGCTCTCCTACGACTGACGGCTCGGTGCTCAGCGCGTGGAACGTCCCGACAACGACCGCGCGGCGCGTGCGCGCAAGGTGTCCTTCACCACCTTGCCGGTCGCGTTGAACGGAAGCTCCTCGATGAATTCGACTGCTCGCGGCACCTTGTAGTTCGCCATCTGCTCCCGGGACCAGGCGATCACCTCATCGGCGGACAGAGAAGTACCTGGACGCGGGACGACGAATGCCACTCCGACCTCGCCCAGGCGTTCGTCGGGGATGCCGATGACGGCGACCTGCTCGATGTCGGGGTGCCGGAGCAGGGCGTTCTCGATCTCGGCGGGGTACGCGTTGAAGCCACCGACGATGAACATGTCCTTCTTCCGACCCACGATCCGAAGGTTGCCGGAGTTGTCGAGGGTACCGATGTCGCCGGTGTGCAGCCAGCCCTCGGGAGTCAGCACCTCAGCGGTTGCAGCTGGATCATCGAGGTAGTGCAGCATGACGCTGCCGCCCCGGAGGAGCACCTCACCCGGCTCGCCGTCCGGCAGATCGTTCCCCTCGCCGTCGACCACCCGCAGTTCGAAGGTCGGCCTCGCGCGGCCGACGGTGGTCGCGATCGTTTCGGGGTCGTCGTCGGGCGAGGTGGCCGTGGCTGTCCCACCTTCAGTCAGCCCGTAGCCGGCGATGATCGTGCGGAACGGCAGCTCTTCACGCACCCTTTCGATCAGCTTCACCGGTATGTCTGCTGCCCCCGTGACAGCGAGGCGGAGGGACGACAGGTCGTACTTGTCGCGGTCGGGGAAGTCGAGGATGGATTGATAGATCGTCGGCGCACCCGGCAGAACCGTGATCCGCCGCGCCTCGACCGTTTGGAGCACCCGTTCCACCTCGAAGACTGGTTCTGGGAACATGCACGCGCCCGCTCCGACGGAGGCGAGGATGCCCGATTTCAGCCCGAACATATGGAAATACGGGTTGACCATCAGGTAGCGGTCAGCCGGCGACAGCTCCGCCATCTGTGCCCAGTCAGTACTCACGCACAACGTTCGGCTATGGGTCTGCACGACGCCCTTCGGGACACCCGTCGTGCCCGAGGTGAAGAGGATGTCGGCTGGGTCGTCGGGGCCCACGACCGCGCTGCGTCGGCCTACCTCTTCCCGGCCTTCATCGTCGGCCCGCGAGAGAAAGTCATCCCAGCTTAGGGTCGGTGTTGGTGTCTTTCCGTGGGCAACCGTCACCGTATCGAGAGACGGGAAGGCGACGCCGGTTCCCTCGAGCATGGCGACATAGTCCGTACCGAGGAAGTCGGTGACAGTCACGAGCGCGCGGGCCTTGCTTCGAACCAAGATGTCAGCCGCTTCGTTGCCCTTGAACCGCGTGTTGATCGGCACCAGCGTGGCGCCGACCTCCCACAAACCAAGAGCAGCGATGATCCATTCCGCGCAGTTGAAGCACCAGATGGCGACGCGATCACCCTTCTCGATGCCCGACGCCACGAGCGCCGCACCGAAGGTCTGCGCTTGACCGACGAGTTCCGTGTAGGTCAGTCGGGTGTCACCGTCGACGACGGCGAGCTGGTCCCCAAAGGCCTCACTGGCAGCTGTCATGGCCGGGATTGATGCCCAACGGCGCGTTGCCAACGTTCTCAGCCCCCGCCGGCCCTGGTGTCGGGCGTCGGAGGCCTAGGTTCCCGGGGAAGTCCGAGGCCTTGTTCCCCGATCGTGTTGCGCTGGATCTCGTCCGTGCCGCCCCCGATTCGGAGACCGGGGGCGAAGAGGAGCCGCTCCCGCCACGGAGCCGCCACCTCGTGGTTGGAGACCCCCGCATCAGCCCCGAGGAGGTTTGTCGCCGCTTCGGCAGTCAGGCGGGCGTGATCCGAGTACAGGAGCTTCGACACGGACCCGCCGGCGGGGACTGCCCCCGGAACAGCGGTGCGTGCTCCCAGGAGGTCCAGCACCCGCTCACGGATGAGCACACGAGCCGCGGACTGCCGCACCAGGGGGTCGTTTGGCCGGCCCACTCCCTGGACGAGTTGCAGGAACTGCGCGGCCGAGCGGCCGCTCGTTCCACCTCCGATCGCTGCCCGTTCACTTCGGAGCATCGTGCGAAGGACACCCCAGCCCTCGCCGAGTCCGCCGATCAGACCGTCTTCGGACACGAACACCTCGTCGAGGAATACCTCGTTGAAGTGATAGCCGCCTGACATCTGGCGGAGTGGGCGCACAGTCACGCCCGGATCGGACATGTCCAGCGCAAAGCAGGACAGGCCAGTTTGACGCGCCGATGCCGGATCGCTGCGTGCAATGAGGAGGGCGTACGCGGCCGTTCTCGCCCCCGAGGTCCACACCTTCTGGCCGGTCACCGACCACCCACCGGTAACGGGATTCGCCAGCGTTCGCACATTTGCAAGGTCCGAACCCGCGTCGGGTTCGGAGAGGAGCTGGCACCACGTCTCCTCGCCCCGGACGACGGGAGGGAGGTGCATAAGCCGCTGCTCATGGGTCCCATGCGCGAAGAGCACTGCAGGCAGCATCTCGAGCGCGACAGCAAACATCTTTGTCGACACCCCGAACTGGGACTGTTCGCCGGCTACGACGTCGTCTTGCCACCGTGAGCCCCCCCGACCGCCGTACTCGACCGGCCACGAACACCCCGCGAACCCAGCGTCGAACAGCTTCCGCTGCCACGCTCGGGTGACTGCCACCGCGTGCTGCTCCAGGGCGCAGTACTCGTCGGGAGTGGGTGCGCTTACGATGTGAACGGCCGAGAAGTCGTCGGGATCCCCCTTCTTAGGCGCGTTCGTGTTGAGCCAATCGCGGACCTGCGCTTGGAATCGAGCGCGGGTCTCAGAATTTGGATGGCCACTCACAAGATATTCTCGAGCTTGAGGACCTTGACTGCGTTGTGGCGCAGGAACCTCGGCCAGACATCGTCCTTGAGCGGCACGCTCGGCAGTTCGGCGACGATGCGCTCGAGGGAAAGCCCCATCGGGAAGTAGCCGCCGTACAACACCTTCTCGGCGCCGCGCGTGTTCGCGTAATCGATGATCACCTTCGGGTAGTAGCGGGGGGCGAACGCACTCGTCGAGTAGTAGAGGTTCGGCCATTTCAGCATGAGCTTGACCGCCAGGTCCACCCATGGTTCGGCCCCATGCCGCATCACGAAGACGAGGTCCGGGAAGTCGTACATCACCTGGTCGATTCGCTCGACGTGTTGCACCATGGACGGGACACGCGGTCCTGCGATCCCGACCGTGACAAAGACCGGGATGCCGAGCTCTATACATTTCGCGTAGTAGGCGTACATCATCGGCGCGTCGAGGGCGACTTGTGGATTCGTCCCATGAGGAAAGAAGGACGCCGCGCGGACCCCGAGCTCATTGCACGCCTGCACCAGGGTCCGGATCCCATCCATCCCTTCGTTAGGGTCGCACGTCCACGAGGCGACAAAGCGATCTGGATGCTCCATCAGAGCTCGCACAGCGGTTTCCCGGTTGACGCTGGCGCTGACGAGGCCAATCTCGATGCCGTGACGATCCATCTCGCCCAGCGTCACGGCAACCGGATCCATCGTTCTGTCTATGGTCCGCTCGGGGATGTCGCGGAACATGTATTCCGCGGGCATGACGAAGTCCTCACGACTCTCACGGTCGTGGAACGATTTCCGCATGGTGGCGTAGATCTGGTCGGGATCCGATGGAAACCCGATCAGCGTATCGACGATGCCGACACCGAATAGAGACTTGATCACGCGATAGTCCTCTGCAACGCGGGCCCAACTGCAAGATATCGCGTGCTCCGACATGATGGTGCCGCCACGCGACTCACAGGCCGCGATGGACTGAAGGAGAAGGTTTCGCTCACAGCGCCACCCATTCGCGGACTCTGGCAACTTGGCGACCTCATCCACGCGTGTTGACGGCAAGCGGTCGGGCCCCGAGAATGCGTTCGTGACCCGAACACCGAAGTTGCTCGCCGATGGGTTCGTCTTCGTTGAGGGACCCCGTTGGCGCGGTGAGCGGCTCTGGTTTTCGGACATGCACGGCGAGGCAGTCCGGACGGTGGATCTCCGGGGCCGGCTGGAGACGGTGGCCGAACTTTCGGGACGCGAACCTTCAGGGCTCGGCTTCCTTCCCGACGGAGCGCTGCTGGTGGTCTCGATGCTCGAACCTGAGATCCTCCGCGTCGACGGTCAGAACGTGACCGTCCACGCCAACCTCAGCTCGTTGGTCAGGGACCGGTGCAATGACATGGTCGTAGATGGCCGGGGCAACGCTTACGTGGGTACGTTCCCCCCGGTTTCGGACCCACGGGGCGTGCTCGTGCTCGTCCAACCGGACGGTTCGGCTCGCATCGTGGCGGAAGACGTCGCCTTTCCGAACGGCTGTGTGGTCGCGGACGATGGGCGCAGATTGATCGTGGCCGAGTCGCTCGGCCGTCGGTTTACTGAATTCGACATCGCCGCCGACGGCTCGCTGACCAGTCGCCGGGTGTTCGCAGAGTGCGCGCCGTATGGACCCGACGGCATCTGCATCGACGCCGAAGGTGCGCTCTGGGCAGCAATGCCGCTAGCGCACGAGTTCCAACGTATCGCTCCCGGTGGCGATATCCTCGAGCGCATCCCGATGGGCGAACGGCTTGCGATCGCTTGCACCCTCGGCGGCTCGGAGCTGCGCACGCTGTTCCTGCTGACCTCGAAGGAGCTCCCTGGCGAATCCATCAAGGGCACCCACGACTCCACGATTCACATCGTCGAAGTCGACATCCCTGGTACCGGTTCCCCCTGACCCCAATGAAGCCCTTCCTGCCGTGAACAGGAAGGGCGTGGCGGTGCGAACGACGAAGCGGCTTGCCTGAGGACGCTATGCCGCGGTGATCGTCTCCAATCGACAATGCGCAGGGTCGGGGTGTCCACACACCAGGTGGCGCTAGACCTCTGGCGTCGTTGCGAAATTTGAAGCGAACGGCGAGCGTGAGGTGGGTAGTTGGGCGACGATTCGCGATGAGGTGAGTGCGATCCCGGACCGTTCAGCGCCCTGGTGAAGGATCGGTCGCGGGGCGAGGTGTAAGTGCCGCGCCAATCCAGGCATCACACGTCGTCCGGACGCTGCGCATGTCGTTGATCTCGGACTCCGTCAACAGGAGGGCCGCGACGCCGCGGAGTAGGCCGAAGAGTACGACGGCCGCCGCCGCCGCGTCGATGTCGACTCGGATCGATCCTTCCAGCTGACCGCGTCGGATCAGGTCGGCCCAGCCGTCGTAGCTACGCTGATCCGCCTCCAACATCCCATCGATGGACGCCCGCGACGGGAAACTCGCTCCCCACATCACGATGAGTGCACGTTCCTCGGCGTTCGGGTTCTCGAACAGCGCCAGATAGGTGGCGACCGTGGTGCGCAGCAGCTCGAGCGCCGAGACGTTTTCAGGAGTCTGGTGCATATCCTCGAGCGTCTTCAGGGTCGCGGCCTCTACGTGGTCCTGCACACGCCGGGCCAGTCGTGCGACGAGCTCGTCCTTCGATCCGAAGTGGTGGCTCGGCAGACCGCGGCTCGCCCCAGCCCGCTCGCCGATCCTGGCCAGGGACGCTTGCTCGATCCCAACCTCGGCAATCAACGTCGCGGCCGCGTCGAGCAACGCCTGCTCGGACTTGCTTCGCCGCTCTGCCTGCGTTCTCGGTCGTGCCGGCTTCAGAGACATCACTTGACAAGGTACCAGAGCCCGAGTAATAACTTGCTGGGCCCTCAGCAAGTAACTTCGGGACCCCAAGCCCTCGGCAACCGGAAGGATCGGCATGGCGACGTACGACCTCGTGATCAAGGGTGGCACGGTCATCGACGGGCTGCGGACGCCGCGTTACAAGGCGGATGTGGGCATCGCCGGTGGAAGGGTCGTCGAGATCGGCAGCGTCGATGCGTCCGAGGGCGCAGAGGTGGTCGACGCGTCCGGACGGATCGTCGCCCCTGGCTTTGTCGATCTCCACACCCACTACGACAGCCAGGTCTTCTGGGACCCGTGGTGCACGATGTCGGGCTGGCACGGCGTCACGAGCGTCGTGATCGGCAACTGCGGTTTCGGGTTCGCACCCTGCAGGCCGGAGGACCGCGATCGAGCGATGCTCACCGTCTCGCGTAACGAGGCGGTACCCCTCAAGACGATGCGGGCCGGAATGCCGTGGGACTGGGTGACCTTCCCGGAGTTCCTCAGCAGCGTCGACCGGACGCCTAAGGGCGTGAACGTGATGGCCTTCGTTCCGCTGGCCCCGCTGTACGCGTACGTCGCCGGTGTGGACAAGACGAAGGCTTACCGCGTCACTGACCTGGAACTCGAGGAAATGTGCCGACTCCTCCTAGAGGCCATGGAGCAGGGCGGGTGCGGGTGGAGCGCGCAGATTGCGGGCGAGATCGGAAATGTGCAGCTCGACTACGACGGCACGCCGATGGTGACCGATTTCATGACCGACCATGAGGTGGCTGCGTTCTCCCGTGCACTGCGCTCGCTCCGCAGGGGGGTCGTGCAGCTGACCGGTTCCCTCGATAGCGCCGCGCTGATCGCCCGCGAGAGTGGTCGTCCGATCATCTGGAACGCTCTCCTCGCAGACGGCGCGCTCAACCAGCACGGGGGGGCCCAGTACTCGCACCGCGACGCCATCAAGCAGCTCGCTTACTACAACGAGGAGGAGGGCTTGCGCATCTTTGCGCAAGCGCTCACGACCAACTTTGTCTCGGAGTTCACCTTCGAGGACTACAACCTCCTCGACACCATCCCATGCTGGAGGGAGGCCCTCCTAGGTACGGTCGAAGAGAAGCGGGTGAAGCTCGCCGACCCGGAGCGCCGCCGGGCGATGAAGGAGATCCATGAGGAGCGCGGTGGTCTCTTCGGCGCCGGCTACGTCCTGAACGACATCCGGGTGAACTGGATCTCGAGCGACGCGCCGCACGCTCAAGAGATCAAGGAGCTCTATGAGGGCTGGACGATCGGCGAAATCGCGGCGCGTGAAGGCAAACATCCGATCGACGCAATGCTCGACATCGCTGTTGCCGGCGGCTTGATGGTCGGCTTCGCCACGAAGATGCTCGAAACACCGCCGGAATCGATGAAGGAGGTCGCTACGTCTTCGGTGGCATTGCCCGGGGTCAGCGATGGCGGCGCGCACACGAAATTCGTGACCACAGCTCGCTATCCGACCGAGCTCATCAGCTACTGGGTCCGCGAGCACGAGATCATGTCGCTCGAAGAAGCCCACTGGCGGCTCTCCTTCTACCCCGCGGTCGCCGCCGGCCTGAAGGACCGTGGCTTGCTACGCGAGGGAGCGCCGGCGGACGTCGTTGTCTACGACTACGAGCGGCTCGACAGCGGTCCTCAGGAGCGGCTCTGGGATTATCCCGAGGGGGAGATGCGGTTGGTTCAGAAGGCCGTCGGCTACGAGCGGATCATTGTCAATGGCACGACGACGTTCATCGAGGGCGAGTGCACCAACGCCACGCCGGGCAGGCTGCTTCGTCACGGCACGGATTGATCGCGAGGAACCGGAAAATGAACGCGGAGGACCAGTTTCCGACGATTTTTGACGCCGACAACCACTACTGGGAGACGAGCGACGCTTTTACGCGCCACCGCAATCCGAAGTATGCCGATCGCGGCGTGCTGGTGAAGGAGATCGACGGACAGTTGCGGTATATGGTCGGCGGACAACTCCACCCCATCGTTCCGGGGCCAGGCGACGTCAATCTTCGGCCACGGCCCGGCGCGCTGTTCGAGTACTTCGCCGGCAGGAGCGGCAAGGCGGACCTCGCCAAGATGCTCTCGTGCGAGCTCCCTTCAGAGCACCCGGAGTGGTACGACCGCGACGCTCGGCTCAAGTGCATGGATGAGCAGGGTGTGGAGGCGTGTTGGATGTTCCCCTCGCAAGGCGTTTGCATGGAGGGCCCGATGCAGCCCGACATCGAGGCGTCGATCGACATATTCCGCGCCTTCAACCGATGGCTCGACGAGGACTGGGGATTCGCCTATCAGAACCGGATCTTCGCCGCCCCGTTCGTCACCCTCTCCGACCTCAATAGCGCGATCCGCGAACTCGAGTGGGTGATCAGCCGTGGCGCGCGTGTCATCACGATCCGCAACGGGCCGGCATTCACGCCCGAGGGAACGAAGTCGCCCGCGGATCAGGAGTTCGATCCCTTCTGGGCCCGCGTGGCCGAGGCACGCCTTGTCGTTGCGCCACACGCAGGCTTCGATGACGGCTATCGCGAAGTCGAAGAAGCCGTCGCTCATGCGTGGGGGTACCGCAGCGGCAGGCACGCTGGCGACACCAATGCCTTAACGGTGAACGAGCCGTTCATCAGTGCGCTGATGCACCGCCGACTCGTGCACGACTTCGCGGCAGCCCTCGTCGCCCACGGCCTCTTTGAGCGGCATCCAGGCGTCCGGGTCGCATTCATCGAGAACGGCGGAACCTGGGTCCCCGAGCTACTCCAAATCCTCCAGCTGCTTCATGGCCAGCAACCTGGAATGTTCAACAAGAATCCAGTGGACCAATTCCGTGAAAACTGCTGGGTGGCCCCGTTCGTCGAGGACAGCGTTGAGGATTTGGCAAAGTTTGTACCGGTGGAGCGCATCCTCTTCGGATCTGATTGGCCCCATGCGGAAGGCATGGCACACCCGCGCGACTTCTTCGACAATGTGGCTTCGTTCAGCCTCCTGGATCAGCGCCGGATCATGCTTGAGAATGCTCGCGAGCTCACACTCGCGTAGCAGAGAGGGGAATATGGCAAAGCGCGCGCTGGCCGCCGCCGCGATTGTTGTCACGAGCGCGCTTGCCTCGGTCGGGACAGGCCCGCCGGCGGGCGCCGCAACGACCACCCAGGGAGTCACCGCCTCGACGATCCGAATCGGGATCCCTTACGTGGACTTCGTCGCGGTGCGGGCGCTCGGCGTGAACCTCAACCCCGGGAACGCCTCCGACGCCTATCAGGCGCTGATCGCCAACATGAACGCCCACGGCGGCATCCTCGGCCGGCGCATCGTCGCCTACCTCGACGCCGTCAACCCGGTGGGGTTCGCTCCGGCGGCCACCTCGTGCACGCAACTCACCGAGGACGACAAGATCTTCGTCGCCATCGCTCCATTGATGCCGGATTGCTATCTGGCCGACAACGTGCCGACCATCAACGGCAGCGGGTTGGAGCAGAAGACCGAATCGCCCGGTGGAGCCCCGAACTTCACCCTCACCCCCCCTTCGTCCGCCTACGACCCGCTGCAGCTCAGCGTGTTCTCGAAGCTGGGCACCTTCAAGGGCAAGAAGGTGGGGATCTTCGGTGGCGACAGCTCCGATGAGTCGGAGATGGTCATCGTCGAAACGGCCCTCAAGAAGCTCCATGTCGACGTCATCCAGACCGCGGTCGATGCGGCCCCCGAGGGCGACGACCCCGCCGCCTATGCACAGGTCGCCGTCATCGCGACGCGCTTCCAGAGCGCCGGCGTGAACGAGGTGGTGGCGGTGGGTGACGGTTCAGCGACCTGGCCCGACGGCCTGGCGGCCAACCAGAGCAGCTACCACCCGCCGTGGGTGGCCACCAATTCGGCGGACCTCAACGGCTATCTCGCGGGCGCCAACAACCCCACCTACGTCAAGAACATGGTGACCTCGACTCCGATCGCCCAGCCCGCCCAGGTGTGGACAGAGCCGGCCGTCCAAAAGTGCGTGCACATCATCCGACGGGCCTTTCCCTCCGATGCCATCGGAGCACCCCCCAAGATCGTCACCAGCAAGTCGCTCACGGTGACCACCTATGCGGCGCCCATCGCGGCGTGTGAGAACCTGGCGCTCTTTGCGACGATCGCCGAGCGGGCCGGGCGGAATCTCACAGAGTCGAGTTTCACCCGTGCGGGTGAGAACCTCCGGAACCTCGTCCTGCCCGGTGTCCCGAGCTCGGTGTCCTTCGGCGCCGGCCGTGCCTATGCACTCGGTGCGGTCTACATCGGTCACTACGACGTCGCCACGAAGACCGTCGAGTACGCCTCGACCTCAGCGGCCAAGTGAACCAACGTCGGCGACCCCTGGTGAACGGTCAGCCGAGGTGCTGAGCCGCCCTACCAAAGCGGCCGCTCTCGGCGTAGCGCCGGGCGGCCGAGGAGCGAGCCCCAAGGGTCCCAGCTCCTTTTCGCATGGTCAGTCACGGCATCGACCCCCCGGTAGCGCACCCCGCGTGATCGGCGAGGTGGCTGTAGGATCTTCCTGCCGGTGTGTCACTCAGCGCGACGGCAGGGGACGAGAGGAGAAGTCATGGGCCGAATTGCGATCATTTCGGTCGATGGGCACGTCAAGGCATCGCGTGCCCAGTATCGGGACTACATCGAAAAGAAGTACTTCGAGGTCTATGACGAGCAGGTGAAGGCCGCTGAAGAGGCCGGCCTGCGCGACGCAGGCAACTTGCACATGGAGTTCGATCCGGCGGTCCAGTGGGACTCGGAACTGCGAACGAAGAACCTGGAGTCCAAGGGCGTGGTGGCCGAGGTGCTGTTCCCCAACGGACGGCCGTTCCAGGTCAACCGCCTCGATGACTTCGCCCGCGCGGAGAACGTCGAGTTGGCCGAGGAGGGCCGTCGCGCCTACAACCGCTGGCTGGTCGATTTCTGTTCCCTGGCCCCCGACCGGCGCCGGGGTCAGATGCAGATCTCCCTCGAAGACGTCGACCGGGCCGTCGAGGATGTGTACTGGGCTAAGGACAACGGTCTGGGTGGTATCGGGCTGCCCGCCCCACCGGCCGGCACCTTCTTCTTCGACCCCCGGTTCGACCCGGTCTGGGCGGCAGCCGAGGAGGTGGGACTCGTCATCAGCCAACATGGCGGGGCCGGACTCCCCGGTTACAGCCCTCCGGGGTTCGCGGCGATTCTCACGATCATGACCGAGAACGCGTTCTACTCATCTCGGTCGCTCTGGCAGCTCATCGCCGGAGGCGTGTTCGACCGGTTCCCAAACCTGAAGGTGGCCTACATCGAGACTCAGCTGATGTTCTTGATCCCGGCGATCGCGGGCCTGGACATGGTCCTGGGCGCGGACAACGACGTGATGGGGTTCGCGCGAATGATGAACCGTGAGCGCTCGGTCCAGCGCCTGGCCAGCGAGTACTTCCAGACGAACATCTTCGTCGGGGTCTCGCCGTTCTCGCCGCGGCAAATCCCGACGCACCTGGCGGCGGGGATGGACGCCATGAGCGAGTTACTCGGGATCAACGCCGAGCAGCGGTCCCTGCCCGGGTTCCATATCGGCGTCGATGCGTGCATGTTCGGAGTGGACTATCCGCACTTCGAGTCGAACTTCCAGCGGGTCTCCGAGGAGGTCGCTGACCTGGTGGGCGCGCCAGGCGTGACCGAGGAGGACGTGCACAAGGTGCTCTTCGAGAACGCAGCCGAGGTGTACGGCTTCGACCTCGATGTGCTCCAACCCGACATCGACCGCATCGGGTTCGAAACCGGCAACCTTCTGGTTACCGCGTCGGCGTAGCCTCCGAGGGAGACCCTCTAGCTCCGACGGTTGCCGTTACGAGCCCGAGTCCAGCTGTGCTCGACCGGCGGGAGGTCGAACGTGAGATCCGTCGCATCGCCCGGCGCTTTGGTCGTAGGTCTGCCGTCAGAGCGGTATAGAAGCTGGCCGAAGCTCGCCGCTCGCGAAGGTAATCCTCGCCCTAGACGGAGACGTTCGGGGCGCCTGGCGCCCTCGATCCATTTCGGATAGGACTCACTGGATGACTGACGTAGCAATAGTCGGAGTCGGGATGCACCCCTTTGGTCGCCATGGGGACGTCAGCGCGCTCGAGATGGGCGCGGTCGCCGCGCGCGCGGCGCTGGCCGACGCTGGCCTGAAGTGGACGGATATTCAGTACGCAATCGGCGGGAGTTTCGAGGTTGACAATCCGGACGCCGTCGTGGCCTTCCTTGGCCTGACCGGCATCGACTTCAACAACGTCTACAACGGGTGCGCGACGGCGGGGACGGCCCTCTCGCTCGGGGTCCAGGCGATTCGAAGCGGGCGGTACGACCGGATCCTGGTCCTTGGTATGGACAAGCATCCGACGGGAGCCTTCACCGCGGATCCGACCGGATACGCCTGTCCCGCATGGTATGGCGAGATGGGGTACTTCCTCACCACGAAGTTCTTCGGAGAGAAGATCAATCGCTACATGCACGACTACGACATCTCCGCGGAGACTCTGGCCCGCGTCGCGGCCAAGAATTACGCCAACGGCGCGCTGAACGAGAACGCATTCCGGCGACAACCGCTCAGCGTCGAACAGATCATGGAATCCCGAATGGTCAACTATCCGCTCACCCAGTACATGTTCTGCAGCCCCGACGAAGGCGCGGCCGCTGTGGTGCTGTGTCGGGCTGAAGACGCAAGGACGTACTCACCTGAGCCGGTCTGGGTTCGTTCGGTGGAAGTCCGGACCCGCCGCTACGGCGCCTTCGAGGTCCACAGTCCCGCGGTACCGGTGGAACGGGTGCCGGCGCCGACCACCGATGTGGCGGTAGCGGCGTTCGAAGCTGCGTCGGTGGCACCCGGCGACATCGACATCGCCCAGCTGCAGGACACCGACGCCGGAGCCGAGATCATTCACATGGCCGAGGTCGGGCTGTGCCAGGACGGTGAACAAGAGCGCTTGGTGGCCGAGGGTGCGACCTCGATTGGGGGCAGGCTGCCCATCAACACCGACGGCGGCCTCATAGCGAACGGCGAGCCGATCGGCGCCTCCGGATTGCGCCAGATCCATGAGCTCACGCTGCAGCTCCAGGGCAGAGCGGGGGAGCGCCAGGTGCCGGGAACGCCACGGGTCGGTCTCGCGCACCTCTACGGCGCACCGGGGACCTCCGCAGTCACGATCGTGTCGAGGTGACCCACCCGCCGGTCGTGCTCCACTCGAACATCGAACCGCACGAGGAGAGCACGTGGCGAAGCGTTCGATAGCCGACGGGCTGTTCACCTGGCCATTGCCCGAGCCGCCGACCAAGCCAGCCCTCATCGGCGCCCGATGCTCGCTGTGCGGCGCCGTCACGTTCCCCCAGGCCCCGGGATGCCCGCGCTGCGGTGAAACGCAGATGGAGGCGTTCGACCTTCCCACCCAGGGGACGCTGTACACCTGGACCACGCAGGAGTTCCTCCCGAAATTGCCGTATGCCGGGCTTGAAACGCTGGAGAACTTCACTCCCTGGGCTGTCGGGTACGTGCAGCTGGCGGACCTGATTCGGGTCGAGGGCCGGCTCTACGACGTCGACCCGACCGATCTCGACTTCGAGATGCCCTTCGAGGTCGTCGTCCGGCCATTTACGAGCGACGAAGACGGCACCGAGGTGTACACGTTCGGTTTCGCTCCCGTCGTCGAGCGCGGGTAACTCGTCGCCAGGACCCGTATCGGTCCGACTTTGCATGACGCCGCAAGGGTCGGGGGTTCGAGTCCGTCACGGCGCACCCGGCGGGACGCGATCGACCTTTGAGTCGATTGGGTGCTTGTCAAGGGGGGGGCAAGTCCCGCGAAGACAAAGACAGCGTGTCCTGGGTTACGAGCCACACACGGCCTTGCCGCCGTTGAGGAGCACCGCCTTCCCGTTGAGGAAGCGGGCCTCGAACCAGCAGTGAGGCACAAGAGCCCCCGAAGAAGAGGAGAGGCTCACCCGGCTACGAAGCACACACCCCCTTACCGCCGTTGAGGATCGACACTTTCCCGTTGACTTGTCGGCTCTCGAACCAGCAGTCGAGTACGTGGGTCGTGCCGTGCACATAGGTGATCGGCGGGGCGAGACCTCCGAGCGAGTCGCCTTTGAGCAAATAGAGTCCCTTGACGATCAGCTTTGACGTGACTTGCTGCGTCGAGGTGAGATGCGCGGCGATGAGGGCGTCGTGCAGCAGAAGCCCCCCCTCGTAAGTGCTGATTTGAACCTCGGGGTCAAGGTTGGAACTCGAGAGGTCGCCCGGGTAGTACTTGTTCACGGTGTCGCGCCAAAGCTTGATGGCAGGGATGGCTGTGTCAAACGGGGGCGCGGTCGCGCTGAACATATACGAGTCCTTGGCGAGGGCCGGTGAGATGCCCGTCCAGTTCTGAGCACTGACGAAGTAGACCGGCTTGTAGTTCTCAAGGCTGCAAGACGACGCCACGTTCTCGACGTTTAAGGGGGCACCGGCTCCGTCGATGAGCCCCGTAGCACCGGCCTGCTCAGCGGCAAGGCATTCGGCCTCGTAGTTCGTCTCTGTCAGCGAGGTGGCCACCGAGTAGACGAGTTGGATTCCCGCCTTGGCCGCGGCCGTCTTGAGCTCCGAAGTGGTGAGGCCAGTACTCGCAGCCGTTGTTTCGTATAGGTACGCCAGCTTCTTCACGTGCGCCGCCTTCGCGAGATCCACGTCCTCTGTCGCACTGAGACTGGCAGGAGCAATTGTGTCTGTAGTACCGAAAACGTCGGTATTTTGGGGCAGGCCGGCAACGCCATACGCTTCACCGACGACGGGGATGCCCGCCGACGCAAACACGGGAAGAATCGCCTGCTGAACTAGCGAGGAAACCATCACCGCCACCACGCCATCTCCCACGAGAGTGTTTGCCTCGGTGATGGAGGTTCCCGGTGTGCTCTGGTCGTTGACTTCGATCACGTCGATCTTGTGCCCAGCGATTCCGCCCTTGGCGTTGGTCGCTTTGGCCCAGGCAAGGTAGCCGTCGGTGACCAGAACGAACGCGGCACCGGCGGCGCCGGTGCAGCTGCAGACCACCCCGACCTTGATCGGCGCCGGGGCGGCGCTCGCTTCAGAGGCCGAGAAGATTGTCAACCCTGTCACCGTCAGTGCGAGAGCCAGTACGGCCCCGGTTACTTTCGTGCGGATGATCATGTGCGGCCCCCCTTTTGACCGGCGCGCCACAAGCAGTTCCAGGCGAGCGATGCGATTGTTCACGGGACCGTAATATGCTCCCAGTATGTTGTCAAGTAGTCCATAAGTTGTGTATCTACGTTCACCTTTCTGACTCGAAGGTGGCCGCCGGTACCGGAAGGTCCACGATCCGTGGAGGGCATCTCCTACGAGGTCTTCGCCGACTCGTAGAGCGGACGAATCCCTACTCGGGCTCGATGGTCCCGATGAGCTCGAGGAGCTTCGCCGGAGGGAGATGCTGCTGGTAGACCCGGACGCCGAAGGGCGCCAAGGCATCCTCGATGGCGTTGCAGACCGTGGGAGGGGTCACGATCATCCCGCCTTCGCCGATCCCTCGGAAGTTGACATCGGGATCGAGAGGGACCGTCTCGAGGTGGGCTATCTCAATGTTGGGGATATCCATGGTTGTCGGCATGAGGTAGTCCATGAACGTGGCCGTGAGGTAGTTGCCCCGGTCGTCGTAGGCGGACCGCTCCAACAGAACCGCACCGATGCCCTGGGCGACGCCGCCGCGAACCTGGCCCTCAACGACGGCCGGGTTGATCAGCTCCCCGCAGTCCTCGGTCACCACGTACCGGACGAAACTGACGAGGCCGGTTTCGGCATCGACCTCGACGATGGCGCAATGGGTTCCACCAGACCAGCCACCGCTCCCCCCGTCGTATGCGTTCTCGACCCTCAGCTCACTGTCCACGCCTTGGGGTAACCGACCGGGTTGACGCACGGCGCTGGCGACGTCGGCCAGGCTCATTGCGCTGGCCGGGACACCCACCACAGATACCGCTCCGTTCTCGATGCGGAGGTCCGCGACGTTCGCCTCAAGCAGATGTGACGACGCCTCCAGCACCTTGGTGCGCAGGGCACGAGCGTTCATGATCGTTGCCCCACCCGTCATCGTCGCTGAGCGACTCCCGCCCGTGAGACCCGGCGGCACTATGTCGCTGTCCCCGAAGACGACGCGAACATCCTCGAAGGCGACACCAAATTCGTCGGCCGCGATTTGGGCGATCGTCGTTTCATGGCTTTGACCGTGCGGCATCTGAGCCGTGATGACGATGAGCTTCCCGTCCTCGGCGAGCTCCATCCGCATCTCCTCGCGGCCCAGGGGTGCGTCCATTCTCGGACCGGGAGCGGCCTCGATGTAGGACGCCATCCCGATACCCAGATACCGACCCTCCGCCCTGGCCGCCTCCTGCTCCCGCCGGAACGCCGGCAGGTCGACGAGCTCACCCAGGCGCTCTAGGGACTCGCGAACGGTGACACTGGCGAGGCTCCGGCCGGTGATCATCGCCGTCGGCGCTTCTCCACGGGTCACCACATTCTGCAGGCGGATGTCATAGGGTTCCCGGCCCAGCTCGTGCGCCACGAGGTCGATGACCCGCTCGCGAACGAACGTCTCGGAGGCCCAGGGTCCGCGATACGCCACGTACGATGCCTTGTTGGTAACGATGACGGTCGATTGGAACTCAAGAGCGGCGATCTTGTAGGCGCTGGGGAACATGTCTTGAATCATCGACGGGAGCCCGGCGGCCAGACCCGGGTACGCCCCCGAGTCGATCACCATCTTCACCTTCAACCCCAGGATGTCGCCATCGTCGGTGTAAGCGGCCTCAACGTCGAAGGCTTCCTCACGAGCCTGCCCCGACGCGGTGAGGTGTTCATAACGATCCTCGATGTACTTCACCGGTCGACCGAGTGCGCGTGACGCTGCCGCCACAGCTACGTCCTCGCGGGAGCCTCCGATCTTCAGCCCGAAGGACCCACCGACGTCGGCGGTTCGGATACGTACCTTCTCCGGATCCATCTGGAGCCGCTGAGAGATCGTGGTTCTGTGATGGTGAACGCCTTGGTTCGCCGACCACATGAGGAGGCGCTCGGTTGCAGGGTCGTAACTGGCGACGCACCCCCTCGTTTCCATCGGCACGTTCTGGTGGCGATGCTGGCTGATGGACACCCGCAAGACGTGGTCGGCGTGGGAGAACGCGCCCTCCACATCGCCAAAGGAGCGTGGCTCCGATTGGATAAGAACGTTCGAACCGAGGTCTTCGAAGATCGGTGGGTTCGAAGGGTCGAACGCTTGCTCGACGGTCGTGATAGGCGGCAGCTCATCGTATTCGACGTCGATCAGCTCGGTCGCGTCCTCAGCGAGATATCGGGACTCCGCCACCACGATGGCTACCAGATCACCGACCAGCCGGACCTTGTCAGTGGCGAGACACGAGAACACC
>Ga0209415_10004048_pt1 | contig 26996 bp, 21 predicted proteins | sample PeaSoiSIISIP2007_FD_187696 | JGI IMG/M metagenome (GOLD analysis project Ga0209415, IMG submission 187696) | Peat soil microbial communities from Weissenstadt, Germany - SII-SIP-2007 (SPAdes) (version 2) | ecosystem: Environmental > Terrestrial > Soil > Wetlands > Peat | place: Germany... | reverse complement strand
CATATCTCCACAGAACTGACCAACAATCCATCGCTAACCAACTGAATCTATTCGACATCTAACCGGACACTAGTGATTTCCACAATCTTTTTGCTAAGTAACTCTGTATCAACTAAAATCAACTTGTCTTTGATTCAAAAGGAGGCAACCCGTGCCAGAAGAAGTAAGCCGCGTTTCGTTGCGCGAAGAAGCAGCATTTCAACTTGCCAATGTCACCAAGACCGCACCGCAGTTTGGGGCCATCACGCCGCGCTGGCTGGTTCGCTTCCTGGATTGGAAGCCGCTGGAGGCGGGCGCATTCCGCGTCAACAAAGTGAACGAGAGCAAGGTGATCGAATCTCTCTGCGCGCACGAAGATGAGTCTCAACTGCCAACCACATTCGTTGACTATGAGGACACGCCGCGCGAGTATCGACTGGGCAGCATCAACGCCGTGCTCAATGTGCATACGCGCGTCTCCGATCTGCTCAGCAATCCCTACGATCAGGTGCGCGAACAGTTGCGCATATTGATTGAAAGCGTCAAGGAAAAGCAGGAGAGTGAACTCATCAACAATGCCGATTATGGCTTGCTGAATAATGTTCCCGATGCGCAGAAGATCAAGACGCGCAAAGGCGCGCCGACGCCCGACGATCTGGATGAGTTACTGGTGAAGGTCTGGAAAGAGCCATCGCTGTTTCTGGCGCATCCCCGCGCTATTGCGGCCTTTGGACGCGAGTGCACACGGCGTGGCGTTCCTCCTCCGACGGTCACTTTATTTGGCACGCCCTTCCTGACTTGGCGCGGCGTTCCGCTGATCCCCTCGGATAAAATCTCTATTCGCAGCAAGGATCAGACCACGAAGATTCTGCTGGTGCGCGTGGGCGAGAAGAAGCAAGGCGTGGTTGGCCTCTTCCAGCCTGGATTGCCCGGCGAGCAGAGTCCCGGATTGTCGGTGCGCTTCATGGGTATCGATCAGCGCTCGCTGGCCTCGTATCTTGTCTCGCTTTACTGCTCGGCAGCCGTTCTGACCGACGACGCCATTGCCCTGCTGGAAGACGTGAACGTGGGTCAATACCATGAGTACAAGTGAACAGTTGCCAGTCTCTCCAAATGCGACTGACTGGGCTGCGGGATTACGCGGGAGCGATGCGATTGCTCCCGGCCTGCTCTCTCCAGCGCAGTTAACGCAGATGGCCAATGCTATCTTCAACGAGCTGCCCGGTGAGCAACAGTACCTGGCCGCGACAGCGGCCCGCACCGTACTGCCGCCTAACTCGACCTTCACCGGCAACCCCTACGCGGCTGTGCCTGCTCCAACAGCGCCCGCTGTGCCGGGAGTTTTTGCGCCAGCGAGCGAAGCGCAAAAGGGAAGTTATATCGCCACGCCGGAGAGAAGCCTTTTGCCGGATGCGCGTTCATCCGCCTCTGCGCTACCGGAAGTTCCGAGCGGCGGAGTTAAGCCAACAGCTGTGCCGGAGTTTGCTTTATTGCAGGATGCGCGGCCGATTTTTGTTTCTCCCCAAGCGGAGCCTTCAACTGCGCAAGCAAGCGAAAATCATGTGCCGGATGAAGCTGGATTTGCATCGATTCCTGCCTCGTTGTCGCCGGATTTTACAGCGCCACAGGGGATTCAGCCGCCCACGCCAACTGTTCCGGGCACATTCGGCGTCGTCGATTCGTCAGCCGTCCCCACATTTTCTTTCATCGAAGACGCGCGGCCGATTTTTTCTGGTTCGCTTCTTGGGCCGGTACCGGCTGGTCTTTCAAAGAGCGGCAATCCATTTGCATCGCCGCTTGATTCGAATGCGCCACAGTTACCTGGTGCAGTTGCACATGAGCCGGATTTTCGCGCGCCTGCTTCGCAAAATCAGAACCAGCCTCGTTCGCTCGATGCTTTAAATGTTGTTCCTGCTGTCCTTCCCGGCGAAGGCCAGCCGGAGTTGCTGGGCGGTCTCAGTCTCTCATCGTATTCCTTCGACGTGGAGGCGATTCGCCGCGATTTTCCGATTCTGCGCGAGCAGGTCAATGGCCGTCCACTGATCTGGTTTGACAATGGAGCGACGACGCAGAAGCCGCAATCGGTGATTGATCGACTGAGTTATTTTTACGAGCATGAAAACTCGAATGTGCATCGCGCCGCACATGAGTTGGCCGCGCGTTCCACGGATGCTTATGAGTCGGCCCGCGAAAAAACGCGCCGCTTTTTGAATGCCAGCGCCACGCGCGAGATCGTCTTTGTGCGCGGAGCCACCGAGGCCATCAACTTGGTCGCGCAGAGTTGGGGACGGCAGAACATTCAGAAGGACGATGAGATTGTCGTCACCTGGATGGAACATCACGCGAACATCGTTCCCTGGCAGATGCTCTGCGCGAAAAAGGGCGCTCGGCTGCGCGTTGCGCCAGTTGATGACTCCGGCCAGGTTCTGCTCGACGAGTATGAAAAGTTGCTTGGACCGAAGACGCGTCTGGTTTCCATCACACACGTCTCGAATGCGCTGGGCACAGTTCTGCCAGTGCAGGCGATGACCGAAGCGGGTCATCGCCACGGCGCGCGTGTTCTAGTGGATGGTGCGCAGGCGGTCTCGCATATGCGTGTCGATGTGCAATCGATAGGCTGCGATTTTTATGTATTCAGCGGCCACAAAGTCTTTGCACCGACGGGCATTGGCGTGGTTTACGGCCGCTCCGAGGTGCTGGATCAGATGCCACCATGGCAGGGCGGCGGCAACATGATTCAGGATGTGACCTTCGAGAAGACGATCTATCAACCAGCGCCGCAGCGCTTCGAAGCTGGCACCGGAAACATCGCCGATGCGGTTGGCTTGGGCGCGGCAATTGATTATCTGGATCGCGTTGGCATCGTGAATGTTTCGCGCCACGAGCATATGCTCTTGACCTATGCCACCACCGCGCTGCTGAAGATTCCAGGGCTGCGCATCATCGGCACGGCCAAGGAAAAAGCCAGCGTGATCAGCTTCGTGATGGATGGCTTGCGCACGGAAGAGATTGGCGACGATCTCAATCGCAAGGGTATAGCGGTGCGTAGTGGCCATCACTGCGCGCAGCCGATCCTGCGCCGCTTCGGTTTGGAGAGCACGGTGCGCGCGACCTTTGCGCTCTACAACACCTGTGAAGAAGTCGATGCGCTGGTTGCGGCATTATGGGATCTAAGGCAGGGACGCTCAACGGGAATCGTGTAACTCATAGGCTGCGACAGTATCATTCTGGTGGATTCAGCACCACGAATCCACCAGAATGGCTGATATAGATACGATGAAAGATCGCTGCTGGCAGCAGGCCGGCAGCATCGAATGCCAAGACGCGCCGCGATTGAACCACATCGAGTCCTCGCACCGTGGTCGTGCCGATTCTGATTGCAGTGTTCGAATAGATCACAGCACTATTCGCGCCACTGCTGGTTGCCATCCATCCATCCCAAGGTTGCGATGAAAGAGAACTATGGATGGAAGGAAACAACTCTGGATATTTTGCGCCGGTATCCAGTTGAAGCTGCACCTTGGTTCGGCTCACTTCAGTGAACTCGACTGCAATCAGTAGACGATTGGTTGTGAGTGAACCATCGTGTTGTCCCATCGTCTCGAATCGACAACGCTCTCCTGCAGTGGGCACACTGCCGAAGCGCAATGTGCGTTCTTTGAAGTCGATGAGAATGTCGAAGTTGGAGAGAAAATCTTCGCCCAGAACACCCCGAATGCCGGGGGCCAGCATCTTCTGCCGTGGCAACTTATCTACAATCACACCAAGCCCCGAAAAACTCGCCTCGCCTAAGCGAATATCTTGAATCCGCACGAGCTTGTCTTGACGCGTGCGCAACATTCCGTTGAGCGTAACTTCGCCGAGGTCTGGTGCCTGCAACTGCCGTGCGAGGCTGGGATCGATCACGGTGCGGGTGGTGCCGGTGTCCAGCAAAAAATTGAAGGGACCGGAACCATTCACCATGGTTTGAACAATAATCAGGTAACCATCACGCAGACGAAAGCTAACTATATCATTTGATTGCCGCAGTTGCGCCGCCAACCCTGCGGGCAGGGCAATTGCGAGAGCGAGAAGAAGAAGCCGGACAGGGAGACTACATCGATTTCGGCGATAACATCGAACGAACAGAAGGCGGGCCGTCAGCATCATTCCCATCTCATCGGTCAAACGCTCAAATCTCACGAGCGTTCGCTAAAGGAGAACTATACCCCTAGTAACGGGGCAATGTCCACCGAATGAAATCTACTCGACTTTTAGCCCGCCATCTGTATCCCGTGTCACCACACACTTTCGATTTGGACCGCCATGCACTTCAACGTAGGCGGTCAGTATTTCGGCAGCGTCTTGTCAATCCGGTCGACCCAGGCCAGAATGCCGCCGGTCAGGTTGGTGGCGCGCTTGAAGCCAGACTTGCGCAAGAAATCGACAGCTTTGGCGCTGCGCATTCCGCTCTTGCAATGCACCACAATCTCCCGGCTGGAGTCGAGTTCATGGATGCGCGTCGGCAGATCGCCAAGCGGAATCAGATGGCCTTTGATGTTGACGATCTGATACTCATGCGGCTCGCGCACATCGAGAACAAAAATATCCTCCCGCGCGTCGAGGCGGCGCTTGAGCTCCTCGGGCTGAATCTCCGGAATCTTCGCGTTTGATGCGGCCTCGGACTCTTCGCCACGAATGCCGCAGAACTGGTTGTAGTCAATCAGTTCCTTGACAGTTGGATTCGTGCCGCAGACCGGGCACTCCGGATTCTTGCGCACGCGCAGCTCTCGGAAGCGCATGGCCAAAGCATCCACGAGAACCAAGCGACCGATCAGAGGCTCGCCCGCGCCGAGAATCAGCTTGATAACTTCCGTTGCTTGAATCACACCGAGCAATCCTGGAAGCACGCCCAGCACACCGCCCTCGGCGCAAGAAGGAACCAGCCCTGGCGGCGGCGGATCTGGATAGAGGCAGCGATAGCAGGGACCGGCCTCGGTGGCGAAGATGCTGGCCTGGCCCTCAAAGCGAAAAATCGATGCGTAGACATTGGGCTTGCTGCTCAGAACGCAGGCGTCGTTGACCAGATAGCGCGTGGCGAAGTTATCCGTACCGTCGGCGATGATGTCGAAGCCGCTAAATATCTCCAGCGCATTCTGACTGCTGAGGTAGGTATCGAACCGTTTGATCTCGACGAATGGATTGATCGCGGTCAGCTTGTCGATGGCCGAATCTATCTTTAGACGGCCTACGTCGCTGGTGTAATGCAGCACTTGTCGCTGCAAATTCGTGTAATCCACCACGTCGAAATCGACCAGACCAAGTGTACCCACGCCCGCGGCAGCCAGATACAGTGCCAGCGGCGAACCAAGTCCGCCAGTGCCCACGCACAACACGCGTGCGGCCTTCAGCTTCTTCTGGCCTTCCAGATTTACTTCTGGCATGATGAGGTGCCGCGAATAACGCAGAATCTCTTCATTGCTTAATGTTGCTTTACTGCCATCGATCAATTCAGCCACGGTTCATTTCTCCATTTAGTTTTGTGCATTCATTTTTTCCGGAGTTGCCACGATCTATCGTCCTCCGGCAACCGAGGGAACGATAGTGATGGTATCTGTTTCCTTGACCGGCGTTGAGTCCTTGCTCAGGTAGCGAATGTCTTCATCGTTCAGATAGACATTGACAAAAGAACGCAGCTTGCCATCCTCCGCGAAGAGATGCTTGCGCAGATCCGGGTGCTTGGTGACGAGACCGCTCAGCGCCTCGCCAACAGTTTGAGCATTCACTTCGATAACGGATTGCTTTCCGGCATAAGGCCGGAGCGGCGTGGGAATCAAGACTTTGATGGACATATTTTTCCTTTCAGGATGGTTTTGATCTGCAATGCAACGGTTAGTTTTCGATTACTTTGAGAGGTTCATCTTCAAAGTGCTTGGCTTCTTCCTGGTCCAGCAACAAAAATGAATTCGAGAGCAAGGCGCGGCCATTTTCGACGCTGGTGATGACATACGAGCAGCCGGTCCAGTGCGCTTCCGCAAGATCAGTTGCCGACCAGCGCGCGGGATGATCAGGATGCGAGTGATAGAAGCCGACGATGTCCTGACCGGCCAGTATCGCATCCCGCTGAATTCGCACTAACTCCGAAGGGCTGATGTGGTAGCGATTGGCGAGCGAATCAGTGCGCGTGTTGCCGCAAGGCACAACACTACGAACCAACTTTCCACCAGACTCATCAAACTCGCCCACCAGCACGCCGCAGCACTCGTGCGGATACGTTGCTTCGCCATGCTGCCGCAACTGATCGAAAAGTCGAACTGGTATCTTCAACGCCATGCTTGCTCCCTTGCCCTATGCATTTTTTTCCCAAAAGTGTTCACTCAAATACTTGTCGCCCGCGTCGGGAAAGATTGTGACGATGACGGAATCCGCAGGCGCATCGCTTGCAATCTGCAATGTGCCAACCAGCGCCGCGGCTGCAGAGACGCCGATCAGCAATCCCTCTTCCCGAGCCACGCACCGGGCCATCGTATAGGCCGTTTCTGTTTCGATGCCCAACTCCGCATCCGCGATGCTGGCATCGTAAATCTTCGGGACAATCGAGGTCTCCATGTGCTTGGTTCCTTCGATGCCGTGAAATGGAGAATCGGGCTGAAGCGAGATGCACCGAACCTCTGGATTCAACTCCTTCAAGCGCCGCGATGTCCCCACGAAGGTTCCACTGGTGCCAAGAATGGCCACAAAATGCGTGACGCGCCCCGCCGTCTGCATCCAGATTTCATCCGCTGTTCCGCGGTCATAATGCGCGCGCCAGTTGGCGTCGCTGGAGTACTGATCGGCATAAAAATACTTCTCTGGATACCTGGCTGCAATTTCTTGTGCTTTGCGAATTGCGCCGTCCGAGCCTTCGCCGGGATCGGTGTATATAACCGTTGCGCCATAGGCACCGAGAATTCGTTTGCGCTCCTTCGTGACATTCGACGGCATGCACAAGGTGATCGGAATGCCATAGGCCGCACCCAGCATCGCATAGGCAATTCCTGTGTTGCCGCTAGTGGAATCGAGCAGTGATTTACCCGCGCTAAGATTGCCTGAACGCAAAGCCTCGTTCACGATCTTCGATGCCGCGCGATCCTTGACCGAGCCGCCAGGATTACACCACTCGGCCTTGGCCAACACCTGCGAACCATTCAAAACTGGAGCTACGCGATCAAGGCGCAACAGCGGTGTGCTGCCGATGCGCTGCGTGAGATTCACACCTAATAAAGTCGTCATTCGTTCAGGCCGTTCCATGATGCTGTGGTCGTTGCTTCCGCAGGAAAGCGGAGCGAGTTGTCCATGCTGCGATAGAGAGCCTCGACGGCATTGAGCAGCCCGAAGACTTCCTCTTCCAATTGGCTAAGTTGCCCGGTATTTTTTTGATGCGCGCTTTGAATCACGGATTCAAAGCGTCGGTCGATCAATCCCGCACGAATGAAATGCTGTGCGAAGTTATCAAAGACGGCGGCGTCCGTCGGCGCCTCAATGGCGCGCGTGATTAACAATGCGCGTGCGCTGCGCAGGGCGATTCCGTAAAGGTCATCCTCGTTTTGCAGATCGCCGGAGCGGAATTCTTCGCGCAACTGCGTAGCGGCATTCAGGTCGACTTCAATCAGATCGAAGAGTCCCGCCGAGCACTCTCCTAGTCCTCTTCCGATCAGCGAGAATGATTCTGCCGCGCCCCAATCCTGGTAGTAGATGCCGTCTTTGTTGTAAGAAGGAATCTCGCGGAATCGATTTGCGATTTCTTGAATCTCTTGTGTTCCGTTTTCATCCACATACGCGGCAAACGATGAATATTCGTTTTTCTTGTCGATCCACAGTTTTAAAACATCATGCACAAATTCGGGAAGATCGCGCGCGCTCACACGATCAATCGGTTTGGCCAGGCGCGCATTTCCGTTGCCACTCTTGGCTCCGGCAACGATCATGTAGGCGGGAAACATATGCTGTCCATTACGCCCGACGTTACCGTAGAAGCCAAGATCGGCCAGCATATGCTGACCGCATGTGTTCGGGCATCCTGATAAGTTGAGCTGAAAATCGGCAATCCGATCCAGATCGAGAGTGGAGTTCTTTAGCCTATCGACTGTCGCCGACAGCGCTCCTTTGGAAAGACAGATGCCCAGCTTGCAGGTGTCCGCTCCGGTACAAGCGATGGAGTTGCCAAGAAAGCGCGGGCCGGAGGCAAGCTCAGTCATATCGCGCACCAGGTGGAAGACGTTAGGAAGATAATTCTTGGGGATATTGCGCAGCCGCAGATTCTGTCCGAAGGACGCGCGCAGCGCAAAATTGCCGAATGGCGCCAGAAATTCTGCCAGCCGAATGGCATATTGGTTCTTTAGATTGCCGAGAAAGACCGGAACCAGCACTGAAACCAATTCGGATTGCTTCTGGTTTTCAGCGTAACGATCTTTCCATTGATAGAACTCTGGCGTTGTATCTTTCTTTGGAGCGAATGGAGGAAAAAGGCTGAACTGCGGAACCTCTTCGATTTGCAGCGCCTTTGGGTTTTCACCGCGAACGATATGCAACTGCTCTTCATACAGCTCGCGGAAGCGCACTCCGCCGAGAGTCTTCCATAAGAAGCGCAAGCGCGCCGCATGGCGATTCTTGCGATTGCCGTTCTTGTCGAAGAGTTGCTTGACGGCACTTGCCACAACATACACATCTTCAGCGGGAATGAACGCGTGAAGCAGATGGCCAACTTCGGGCTTGGTGCCTAGGCCGCCTGCGACATACACACTGAATCCCTTTTGCCCATCGCGATGTTGAGCCACGAATCCGAGATCGTTGAACTCTGCATAGGAGCTATCTGCGGGCGAGTTGGAGAAGGCAATCTTGAATTTGCGCGGCAGCAGCCATGAATCTGATTCGGCAATCAACCGGGTGGTCAGCGCAAAGGCGTACGGGCTTGGATCGAAGATTTCATCTGTGCCGACACCGGCGTCTGGCGAGATGAGTACATTGCGAACAGTGTTGCCGCCGCCTCCGCGCGAAGTCAAACCAGCCTGCAACAATTCGCGCATGACCTGTAGCACATTCTCCAGAGCAACATGATGAATCTGAAATTCCTGGCGCGTGGTGATGTGAATCGCGTCGCTGCCGTAGCGCGTGGAGGTCTCTGCAATTGCACGCAGTTGCAACGGCGTCAGCGCGCCTCCGGTCGTCCGAATGCGCACCATGTAGGTTCCGTCCTCGCGCTGCTCATAGCAGCCAAAAGGAACGCGGCGCACCTTCAATGTTGCGGCGTCGATCTCGCCCCGTTGATAGCGCGCGATGTAGGAATCCAATTCTTCGAGTTCGGCGGGAAGGTTGTCTGGAATTTCGTAAAACATGGGTGCGCCCTCTGCAACAAATTTTTCAAACAATTCAAGTGTTTCTGTTCGAAATGGATTTTTGACGACAGAAGCTTGCTTCGGTTGGGTTGTTTCACAGGCGAGATGTTGACGCTATCTATCTCGCCTGTGAAGATCTTCGGAGACTACTGGTTATCAGTGGCCTTGGTTACATTCTTGAACGCATCGAGAAATGCTTTGCTGTTTTTGAGGTTGTGAATGCGTCCATTCAGCACATCATCCCAAGTGATATAAGGGTAGAGGTTGTGCGACTTGGCCTGCTCCTCGAATTCGGCCTTGAGTTCAGCCAGCTTCTCTGGATACTTTCTGGCCAGGTCAACGCGCTCTGTGTAGTCTTCGTTCAGGTTGTAAAGCTCCCAGGCATTTTCATCAAAAGCCTTTTTATCTGGAATTCCCGTAATAAAGCTGCTTGGGTAAGCCAGTTCAGCCTTCCAGCCTTTGTCATAGATCGACCGCGAGCCGAAGATGTAGTAGTACTGCAGCGTGTGACGCGTCGGAGCCTTGGCATCGTCAATCGAATAAGCCAACGATGTCCCTTCAATCGGCTGCTGCTTGATGCCGCGTATCTCTTCTGGCGCTTTCACGCCCACAAGATCCAGCGTCGTCGGAAGAAGGTCAATCACGTGGCTGTATTGGGTGCGGATGCCGCCCTTGTCCTTGATGCCTTTCGGCCAATAGGCGATGAGTGGATTGTGTGTGCCGCCTTCGCTGTTCGCATCCTGCTTCCAGAACTTGAAAGGCGTGTTGGCGGCCTGTGCCCAACCCAGCGGGTAATTGCCATTGGTGGCTTGAGCCGTGCCGATTTCGCCGATCTTGTTCAGGTTGTAGTTGATGTTTTCCTGCGCCGACAATTGCTTTGTCACAAGCCCCTGATCGACGGTTCCGTTCAGAGTACCCTCTTTGCTGGCACCGTTGTCACCGATGGAGATGAGGATCAGCGTGTTGTCAAGTTGTCCAGTCTCCTTCAGGTGATTGACCAGGCGGCCGATCTCAAAGTCCGTGTAGGTCAGGTAGCCCGCATACACTTCAAAAAAGCGGGCATAGAGCTTTTGCTCATCCGGCGTCAACTTGTCCCAGGCTGGGATATTCGGATTGCGCTCGGGTAGAACTGCATCGGCAGGAATGACGCCAAGTTTCTTCTGACGTTCAAAGACCTCTTCGCGATACGCATCCCAGCCCTTGTCGAACTTGCCTTTGTACTGATCGCTCCAGTATTTGTCCACTTGATGCGGAGCATGCGTGGCGCCCGGCGCGTAGTAGAGGAAGAAGGGCTTGTCCGGCGCGGCCTTCTTCTGGCGGTCGATGTAGAAGATCGCCTTGTCGGTGATTTGGTCGCTCAGGTGACGTCCATCGGCACGCACGTGCGCCTGATCTTCCACCAGGTCCGGCTTGTATTGATCGGTCTGCGAGCCGAGGAAGCCAAAGAAATGATCGAAGCCTTTTCCGGTCGGCCAATGATCGAATGGACCTGCGTCAGTCGCTTCTTCATCGGGAGTTACACCATACTTGCCGACGGCATAAGTGTTATAGCCGTTGTCGCGCAGAATCTCGGCTATGGTGCCGGCCGTAGCAGGTACTCGGCCATCCCATCCAGGGAATCCAGCCGACATGACGGTGTGTGAAAATCCGGATACGTGGACTGACGCGCTGTTGCGGCCGGTCAGCAGCGCAGAGCGTGTGGGGGCGCAGATCGCGGTCGTATGGAAGTTCGTATAGCGCAAACCATTCTCGGCCAGCGTGTCGAAGGTGGGAGTTTGAATCAACCCGCCGAATGTGCCGGCAGCGCCATAGCCCACATCGTCAATCAGAATCCAGACTACGTTCGGTGCGCCAGCAGGCGCTTTCACAGGCTCCGGCCACCATTCTTTCGACTCGGCGAGAGTTCTTCCCACTACGCCTTGGTATGGTTGTGCTGTCTGCGCATGCAGCGGGAGACTGACGCCCGCCGCAATTAGTAATGAGGAAGTTAGTGCATTAAAAAAGCTTTTCTCGTTCATAAATCTCCTGTCGAATTTGTGTCGGGTGGCTAGAACTTTCCGTACTAGCCGCCCGAAGTTCCTCAATGGGGTAGAGCCAAAAACATTCCGGTGACGCTACTTGCTGCTGCTGGCCTGTGCCGCTGCAGCAGCATTTTGCCGGTCAAGATACCACTGGGGAAGGTAGGTATGGTGAGTGTTTTTGATGTCGTCAAAGGTGAGGTAGGGAGCGAGGTGATGCGATTTGGCCTGCTCTTCGAACTCGGCCTTCAGTTGCTCCAACTTCTCCGGGAGCTTCTTGGCCAGATCGATACGCTCGGTCGGATCATCATTCAGGTTGTAGAGTTCCCATCCGCTTTCATCAAGAGGCGGATTCACGATTGTATTCTTGGTGAGAATGTCGTTGGGATACGCCAGTTCGGCCTTCCATCCGTTGTCATAGATCGACCGAGAACCGAAGATGTAGTAGTACTGCAATGTGTGACGAGTCGGAGCCTTGGCGTCGTCAATCGAGTAAGCCAAAGACGTTCCTTCAATGGGTTGTTGCTGGATGCCGCGAATCTCTTCGGGAGCCTTTACGCCAACCAGATCAAGCGTTGTAGGAAGAAGATCGATCACGTGGCTGTACTGGGTGCGAATGCCACCCTTTTCCTTGATGCCCTTAGGCCAGTAAACGATGAGCGGATTGTGCGTCCCGCCTTCGCTGTTGGCATCTGACTTCCAATAGCGGAAGGGCGTGTTGGCAGCCTGCGCCCAGCCCAGAGGATAATTACCATTCTTGGAATCAGGCGTGCCGATCTTGTCGATATTGGTCAGGTTATAGGCGACTCGATCCTCATCGGAGACCAGCTTGCCGCGATAGGATTTGTCGATTACGCCTTCCTGCGAACCTTCCTTGCTGGCACCATTATCACCAATGGAGATGAAGATCAGCGTATTGTCGAGCTGGCCAATCTCCTTCAAGTGATTGACCAGGCGCCCGACTTCGAAGTCCGTGTAGGTCAAGTAGCCCGCATAGACTTCAAAAAAACGCGCATAGAGCTTCTTCTCGTCCGGCGTCAACTTGTCCCAGGCCTTGACGGTATCATTGCGCTCGGGAAGTATCGCGTTGGCGGGGATCACGCCAAGTTTTTTCTGACGGTCAAAGACCTCCTGACGAAATACATCCCAACCCTTGTCGAACTTGCCTTTGTACTGATCGCTCCAATACTTGTCCACTTGGTGTGGAGCATGCGTCGCACCGGGCGCGAAGTAAAGGAAGAAGGGTTTATCCAGCGCGGCTTTCTTCTGGCGATCAATATAGAAGATTGCTTTGTCGGTGATCTGGTCGCTCAGGTGACGGCCATCAGGAGTGGTGTGCGCTTGATCCTCCACCAAGTCCGGCTTGTATTGATCGGTCTGCGATCCAAGGAACCCAAAGAAGTGATCGAAGCCCTTGCCGGTCGGCCAACGATCAAACGGGCCTGCATCGGTTGCATCTTCGTCAGGAGTTATACCATACTTGCCAACGGCGAATGTGTTGTAACCGTTGTCGCGCAGAATCTCGGCGATGGTGCCAGCCGTGGCAGGGACGCGGCCATCCCAGCCGGGGAAGCCGGCTGACGCGGTAATATGCGAAAAGCCCGATTCATGCACCGATGCGCTGTTTCGTCCCGTCAGCAGTGCTGAGCGGGTTGGGGCACAGATGGCGCAAGTGTGGAAGTTGGTATAGCGCAGACCATTGTTGGCCAGGTTATCAAACGTAGGTGTTTGAATCACCCCGCCGAATGTGCTGGCTGCGCCATAGCCCACATCGTCAATCAAAATCCACACTACGTTGGGGGCACCGGCTGGGGCTTTCACAGGCTCCGGCCACCATTCTTTCGACTCGGCAAGCGTTCTGCCAACGACTCCTTGATACGTCAGCGCCGTCTGCGCATGCAGCGGGAGGCTCGCGCCCGCCGCAAGAATCAGAGACGATGTGAGTGCATTCAATACGCTTTTCTCGTTCATAAAATCTCCTGTTGGTTGTAGTCAATCAGTGATGACTCGGTCCTTCGCTTCTTCAAATGTGCTTCAACGCGTCTGGCGCAGTGAAGACTGCGCCAGAACACGAGGGAATTTGAGCACTACTTCAACTCCACGGTGACGAGATCGATCTTGCCGGTAAAGCGGTTGGGAGATTTATACTCGCTCGATACCGGCGAGCCGAGATCGCTGCCGATGTCGAAGGTCTCCCCGGGCGATACATTGACATTGGCAAAGTGGGCCTGGCCAGCGGTCTGACTGTTCACCTTGAGCGTCGCGTCGCCTTCGGATGCCTTTCGCGAGGCGAATGCAATATCTGCAGCGCCGTTTGCCGCGCTTGGCGTAACCGCCAATTCAAGATGCGATTTGCCAGGCTTGAGCGGCCCACTCGCCACCAACTGTCCAGAACGGTTGGCGTAGGCGTTGATCTCGTAGTAGACGACGTTGTCTTTGACGAAGAGCGAAACTCCGCCCAACTCACCGCCTTGCGCGAGAATGACGCCGTTGACCTTTTCGCTCACAGGGACTTCCACGTCCGCGCTGATGGTGTAGGGACGCCCACTCAACACGGGTGCAGCGTTGGCGTTGAGACGATCGACTCCGTTGCGATAGGTAAAGAGGGTTTGACTTGCCGCCGGGCTCACCGGATTCAACTGGCGACCGGGCAGAATCGGATATGCGTGGTTGCGCGTCGCCTCTTCGTCGAAGACATTGATCAGCTCTTTCAGCTTCTCTGGATTCTTGTCGGCGAGGTTGTGCGCCTGACTGAAGTCGTCGTTGAGGTTGTAAAGCTCCCACGGACGAACATCAAATTTGTCCGTACCGTTGAGGCTGTAACGCTGCTCCCAAGTCCATTGATAGCGGTCGCCAGCCCACCATCCGTCTTTGTAAATGGCGCGGTTGCCACTGGTGGTGAAGTACTGCAAGTTGTGCTTGGTGGGAGCATTGGGATTGTCGAAGGTGTAGGCGAGGCTCTTGCCTTCCAGCGGAATCTGCTTGACACCATCAACCGCATCCGGGAATTTGGCACCGGTCAGTTCGTAGATGGTGGGCGCAATGTCGTTGACGTGTGAGAATTGGCTGCGCACGCCGCCCGCGTCCTTGATGTGGCCCGGCCAGTTGATAATCAACGGATCAGTTGTGCCGCCCAAGTGCGATGCGTCCTGCTTGGTTCCCACAAAGGGCGAGTTCAGCGCCCAGGCCCAGGAAGCCGCATAGTGGTTGTAGTAGAGTTCGCTGCCCAGCAGATCGTAGATATTTTCGCGGTCTTCGATGGACTTTTTGTTACCGTTTGTATCGCGAGCATCGGTTCCTTCCAGACCGCCCTCGGCGCTGGCACCGTTGTCGCCAATGATTGTAAGAACGATAGTGTTGTCGGCCTTGCCTTCTTCCTTGATGGCATCAAGCAGGCGGCCAACTTCGTAATCCGTCTGCTCCAGAAAACCCGCATAGACTTCGGCTTCGTGAGCCAGTAAGTGCCTTTGCGTTGGCGTAAGTGAATCCCACGAAGGCAGGCTGTCAGGACGCGGCGTGAACTCGGCATTGGCCGGAATAACGCCCAGTTTCTTCTGCCGCTCGAAGGCTTCCTTGCGGATTGCATCCCAGCCTTGATCGAACTTGCCCTTGTACTTCTCGACCCACTTCTTGTCCACATGATGCGGCGTATGCGTCGCGCCCGTGGCGTAGTAGACGAAGAAGGGTTTGTCCTTGGCAACGGCATCATGTTGACGCAGCCACTGAATGGCGTGATCGGTTATATCTGTGGTGAAGTGATAACCCTCTTGCGGCAACTTCGAAGGCTCTACAGGCGTTGTGTCGTTGAAGATGCGCGGATAGTACTGGCTGTCAGCAGCCTGATTGAAGCCGTAGAAATGCTCGAAGCCGAGTCCAGTAGGCCAGTGATTGAACGGACCGGCGGGTGTGACCTCCCACATCGGCGTGTTGTGCCACTTGCCGTAGGCCGAGGTGCTGTAGCCGTTCTGTTTCAAGACTTCGGCGATGGTGGCCGCGCTCTTGGGGATGACCGTGCTGTAACCGGGATAGGGTGCCGACCACTCGGCGATAGAACCGAAGCCGACCTGATGATTATTGCGCCCAGTCAGCAGAGCGGCGCGTGTCGGCGAGCAGAGCGCGTTCATGTGGAATGAGTTGTAACGCAAGCCGCTGGCAGCAAGCCGGTCGAAGGTAGGCGTTTGAACCGGTCCGCCCAAGGCGCTGGTGGCACCAAAGCCCACATCGTCGAGCAGAATCAGTACGACGTTCGGCGAACCCGCCGCAGCCTTGGGCTGTTCGGGCCAACCCTGCGCCTGAACATTGTGCAATGGCGCGGTGGGCCAGGTGGGCTTGGGTGCGTCTTTCTCTTCCGCCCAGAGTTGGGACGAGGAACCGAGCGCCATTGTTCCGCTCAGAAGCAATGCGATTTGTTGCGATATTTTCATTACCTGTCTCCGTGGAATCAGAATTCGTGTGGATGCGGAGAACTGCCGTTCTGCGCAGAGATCAACGCGCAGAACGAGTGTGGCAGTTCAGATCAAAGCAAATGGCGAGGGGTCAACAACAACAACGAAAACTAGGCGCGAGAGAAAGCATGGATGCCCTCCCTATTGGCCACGGTCAAGTGTTGCGCTTTTCGTTTTCGCGCCCATTCCATCACCCGCGCCGGTGCTCCATTCTGCTTCAGCTCTTCCGCCATGAAACGCATATAGGGATCAATGTGGTGGAAGAAATGCTTGTAGCCCGCGCAGAGATAGTTCAGCCCGTACTCGCCGGATGCTGTTGTCAGAAAGCGGTGTTTGGGGCACTCGCCGTTGCAGGCAAAACGCACATCGCACTGACGGCAATCAGAGGGCAGCGCAAATTCCTTCGCATTGCCAAAGCGCGATTGCTGCGGCGAACTCACCAGGCTCGACAAGCTTTTCTGCGTGATGTTTCCCAGCTTGTTGTCTGGGTAAACAAAATGGTCGCAAGAGTACACATCACCGTTATGCTCGACCGCCAGCGCGCTTCCGCACTTGGGAGAAAACACGCACAGCGTTTGCGGAACACCGTACCACGACTCCAGCGCCACATCGAAGACCTGCACGTAGACGCGGCCCACATCCTGAATCACCCAATCGTCAAAGACCTGCTGCAGGAACTTGCCGAATTGCAACGGCTCAACCGACCACTCCGAGACCGCCGACTCCTGACGCGAATAGGGCTTCAACAAGACAAGCCCGTTGGGGTCCGGCTCTTTGGCGAGTTGCTCAACGATGGGAATGAATTGCAGATACTTGCTGCCGATCTCCTTGAGGAAGCGATAGACATCGCGAGCGCGATAAGAGTTCAGACGATTGATGACCGTGAGCGTGTTAAACTCCACGCCATGCTTTTTGAGAATGCCCAAGCCACGCATCACGCGCGCATGCGTCGGTTTGCCGCCTTTATCCACGCGATACGCATCATGAACGTCCTCGGGCCCATCGATGGAAATGCCAATCAAGAATTTGTTGCGCGCCAGAAACTCGCCCCACTCGTCGTCAAGCAGCGTGCCGTTGGTTTGGAATGCATTTTCGATGCTTTTGCCATTCGCATATTGTTTCTGCAACGCGACGACACGCTCGAAGAATGGAATTCCAAGCAGCGTCGGCTCACCGCCCTGCCACGCAAAGCTGACGTGTTCATCGGGCTGCGATTGAATGTACTGCTGAATGTACGTTTCCAGCACATCATCGGCCATGCGGAATTCGCGCCCGCTGCGGGCATAGAGATTTTCTTTTTCCAGGTAGTAGCAATAGGTGCAATTGAGATTGCAAATTGCGCCATGCGGCTTGGCCATGATGTGAAACGGCTTCATCGGAGTGCAGCTCTCTTCCTGAATCGCAATGCGGGCGTGTGCCCAATGAAAAAACCCACGAAGCAGAGGCTCGTGGGCCGGGATTGCGAAGACTCAGGCGCTGCAGATCAGCTAAAATCGCATACGCGCGTCATTCCCACGAGGCTGCTCGACTGTCAGAGAGGCGACAGGGCAACAACAACAGCGGAATGCGCGGCGATGAAGCATGGAGTTCGATTCCTCTATCCAGGCAGTTACTTGGTTCGACAAGGACCGATACTGGAAGATCAATTACTTTGATGATGCACGGGGGATTGGAAAGCTGTCAAGCGGACAGGAAAAATTCTTGCATTTTGTAAAGAAAACCTTTGGCCGCGCACTGGAACCGGGCGGATGTGGTGGGCGATAATCAAGGCATCTCAAAATTTACTGTGCAGGTTCCCTTCATGAGCGATGTATCACCCTTGCTGATTCCCAAAGGTTTCCGTTTTGCCGCCGCCAAGGCTGGCTTGAAAAAGAGCGGACGGACGGACTTTGCCCTAATTGTGGCCGACGCGCCGGCGAGTGCCGCAGCCGTCTTTACCGCTAACCGGGTTACGGCCGCGCCGCTGGTCGTGGATAAAGAGCATCTGCGCAGGACCGGTGGCCGGGTGCGGGTGGCGGCGATCAACGCAGGCAACGCCAACTGCGCGGCTGGGCAGGCAGGGCTGGACGCGGCGCGGGCGACCTGCGCGGCGACTGCCGAGGTCTTTGGCTGCAAGGCAGAGGAGGTTTTTCCTTCCTCGACCGGGATCATTGGAGTGCCGCTGCCAGCCGAGAAGTTGATTGCCGTACTGCCCGCGCTGGCCACCGCGCTGGGTTCTGAATCCGATTACTTTCAGCAGGTGGCGCAGGCGATTCTGACCACTGATACGGTGGAGAAGACGGCCTTTGCGCGGCTGGAGATCGGCGGGCAGGAAGTGCGCATTGCAGCGCTGTGCAAGGGGTCGGGCATGATTCATCCGCAACTGGTGCCGCACGCCACGATGCTGGTTTACGTGCTGACGGACGCAGCGATTGAACCGGCGGCTCTGGACAGCTACCTGCAGCAGTCGATCGAGGTGAGCTTCAACCGCATTTCGGTGGACGGTGATACCTCGACCAACGATACGGTGCTTCTGCTGGCCTCGGGCGCGAGCGGCGCGGCGGTGGAGGCGGGCAATGCGGTCTTTGCGACAGCGCTGACGCAGGTATGCACCTCGCTGGCGCGGCAGATTGTGGCCGATGGCGAGGGCATTGGGCACGTGGTCGAACTGCGGATTGAGGGCGCGGCCTCGGATGCCGACGCGCTGCGCGTAGCCAAGGCGATTGCGCATTCGCCGCTGGTCAAGACGGCGTGGGCTGGGTGCGATCCGAACTGGGGACGACTGGCGGCGGCGATTGGCTACTCGGGCGCGAAGATTGATCCGGAAAAGATCGATATCTGGTTTGGCGAGCTGCGCATCTGCCGCGACGGCGGGCGCGCAGAGGAGTTCGACGAGAAGGCTGCGCACGACTATATTGCGCAGCGGGAGTTTTCGATTCGCATTGCACTGCACCAGGGGACGGGTGGCTGCGTCTTCTGGACTACGGATTTGACGCACGAGTACGTCAGCATCAACGCGGACTATTCCACCTAACCACCTGCGGTGGGGCCAGCGGCCTTCGGCGTGACCCGCGCCAATAAAAAGGCGCGGGGACTGGATAATGCGGTGAGGCTCGAAATTGTTGTGCCGAACTGAAGAATCGAGGATGGTGACGGACATGAACACGCGGGAAGAGTTCTTGGATCTCTATACCAGCCTGCCTACTTCCGTAGCGGCCAATTACACTGATGTCCCGCCCCCTGATCCATCCAACTCTCTATACCTGCTTGCAGCCCAGTGGCAGTTATCTGATCTCTACGCAGAAGATACGCCCGGACTCGCCGCTGATCTGCTTGAAAATGGGCCGACACGCTGACCATAAGGAGGCTTGCGGGAGAAATGAATGTTCAATCGAAATCGGACATAGAGCCTATGATTGAACGAATGTTCTTGGAAGCCGGTGTTCGACAGTCAATGGATGGGGCACCATAGTGAACTTTCTGCTACCGCTCGATACTTCGACCTGGCCGACTCCAGAATCTGCTCTGTCACGACCCTCTGCAAAAAACATATTCGCAAAAACAACTATATCCCTTGCATACATATTCGTTAAAGCATATAAGAGATACAGGCCGGAGGTGATTGTCTTCGACCACGAGGCGGCACTTGGGTTTCGGTTTAGAGAAGAAACAGCTCGATAGGCTGTTCGATATGAGGGAACTGACTATGGGAAGAATCGGTGTTTCAGTCCATCCAGCGCGCTCCACGCAGGGTCAGAATTGCGCTCCGTTGCAGCGGAAACATCTCTCCTTTCTCGACCGCTTCCTCACGCTGTGGATATTCCTCGCGATGGCCATCGGAGTGGCGATTGGTCACTTTGTTCCCGGTGCCGCAGGGTTCGTCAACCGCTTCAAGAGCGGCACAACGAATATCCCCATCGCCATAGGCTTGATTATCATGATGTTCCCGCCGCTGGCGAAGGTTCGATACGAAAAGCTGCATGATGTTTTTCGGAACAAGCGCGTGCTCGGATTGTCGCTGATCCAAAACTGGCTTATCGGACCGACGTTGATGTTTGTCCTCGCCATTGTGTTTCTGCGCGGCGAGCCTGCCTATATGCGCGGCCTCATTCTGATCGGCATTGCGCGCTGCATCGCAATGGTCATGGTGTGGAATGAACTGGCAGATGGGGATACGGACTACGTTGCCGGTCTGGTCGCCATCAACAGCGTCTTTCAGGTGCTCTTTTACAGCCTCTACGCGTGGGTCTTCATCACAGTGCTTCCCAAGTGGTTCGGCCTGCAAGGAAGTATTGTCGATGTCAGCATCAGTCAGATCGCAAAGAGCGTTGCCATCTATCTAGGCATTCCCTTTGTCTCCGGTTTCGTCACTCGATTTGTGTTGATTCGCGTGAAGGGTGATGAGTGGTATCGCACTCGCTTCATTCCACTCATCAGCCCTCTGACGTTGTTGGCTCTCCTCTTTACGATCCTGGTGATGTTTTCACTCAAGGGCGATCTTATTGTGCGTCTTCCGCTTGATGTGGTGCGCATTGCAATTCCGCTGGTCGTCTACTTCCTCATCATGTTTCTGGTCAGCTTTTGGATGGGTAAACGGCTCGGCGCAAATTACGCGCAGTCGGCAACCTTGTCGTTTACTGCCGCAGGCAATAACTTCGAGTTGGCAATAGCAGTGGCCGTAGCCGTCTTCGGCTTGAACTCCGGCGAAGCGTTTGTTGGCGTTGTTGGCCCGCTGATCGAAGTGCCCGCACTCATTGGCCTGGTGAACGTGGCCTTCTGGATACGGAGGCGTTACTTCGCGTTCAATATCTCCTGAGGCCGATCAGCGGCCAACCAGTTGCGCGAATACCTTTGGATAACGTTCGCCTTCGAGATGGATTTTGGCTGAAGCCTCTTCGAGGGCGCGGACATCTTCCGGGGTGAGCGCGATGCTGGCCGCACCGAGATTTTCATCGAGGCGATCAAGCTTGGTAGTGCCGGGGATGGGAACGATCCAGGGCTTTTTGGCCAGCAACCAGCCGAGAGCGATCTGCGCGGGCGTTGCATTCTTCTGATGGGCGAAGTTGGTGATGAGATCGACCAGAGCCTGATTGGCCAGACGATTTTCCGGAGTGAAGCGCGGCACCACGCTGCGGAAATCGGTGCTGTCGAATTTGGTTTGCGCGTCGATTTTGCCGGTGAGGAAGCCTTTGCCGAGGGGGCTGAAGGGAACGAAGCCGATGCCGAGTTCTTCGAGCGTTGGGATAACGGTCTGCTCGGGTTCGCGCCAGAAGAGGGAATACTCACTTTGCAGCGCGGTGACAGGCTGCACGGCATGAGCGCGACGGATGGTGGTGGCGGCGGCTTCCGAGAGGCCGAAGTGCTTGACTTTACCCTGCTGAATGAGGTTCTTGACGGCACCGGCCACATCTTCGATGGGCACGTTGAGGTCAACGCGATGCTGATAGAAGAGATCGATGGCATCGACGCGGAGGCGCTTGAGGCTGGCTTCGGCAACCTGCCGGATGTGCTCGGGACGGCTGTTGAGGGCATTCCATTTGCCACCATCTTCGGGGTTGGCCTCGAAGCCGAATTTGGTGGCGATGACGACCTTGCCACGGAAGGGCGCGAGGGCTTCGCCGACCAGCTCCTCGTTGGTGAAGGGGCCGTAGACTTCGGCGGTATCGAAGAAGGTGATGCCACGATCAACGGCTGCGTGAATCAGCGAGATCATCTCCTGCTTGTCTTTGGCGGGGCCGTAGGAGTAGCTCATGCCCATGCAGCCGAGGCCGAGGGCGGAGACTTCGAGATTGCTGTTACCGAGCTTGCGGGTTTGCATTGACTTTCTCCTTGGGAAAAGACTGTTTTTGGGGGGGAGTTTCCCCGGTACCCAAAGGCTAGGCACCGGGGGCACCCGACGGTTGTGTAGCAGTTACTCGGATTTGAGAGAGGCCATATCGATGGAGAAGCGGTATTTCACGTCCGACTTGACCATTCTTTCGTAGGCCTCGTTGAGCTTCTGGATGGGGATGACTTCGACGTCGGAGGTAATGTTGTGCTGGCCGCAGAAGTCGAGCATCTCCTGGGTTTCAGCGATGCCGCCGATGAGCGAACCGGAGAGGCTGCGGCGTCCCATGAGCAGGCCGAAGATGGAGACAGCGAGCGGCTTTTCCGGCGCGCCGACCTGGGTGAGATTGCCATCGACCGCGAGCAGGTTGATATAGGCGTTGATGTCGTGATCGGCGGCGACGGCGTCAAGGATGAAGTCGAAGCTGGCGGCGTGCTTCTGCATCTGAAGGGCATCGGTTGATAGGACGACCTCATCGGCACCGAGGTGGAGCGCGTCTTCGATTTTGCTTGTGGAGGTGGTGAAGACAACGGTGTGCGCGCCGAGGGCGTGGGCAAACTTCACGCCCATGTGACCGAGTCCGCCGAGTCCGACGACACCAACTTTCTTGCCCTTGGTGACGCCCCAATGACGCATGGGCGAGTACGTGGTGATGCCGGCGCAGAGCAGGGGAGCGGCTCCGGCGAGGTTCAGGTTGGCGGGGACGCGCAGAACGAAACTCTGATCTACGACGATGCTGTCCGAGTAGCCTCCATAAGTAACTCCGCCGAGATGCTTATCGGGGAAGTTATAGGTGAGGGTCATATTGGGGCAGAACTGTTCGAGTCCTTTTTTGCAGGCGGGGCAAGTGTGGTCAGAGTCCACCAGACAACCGACGCCGACCAGGTCGCCGGATTTAAATTTGGAGACGGCGGTGCCGACTTTGGTGACGCGACCGACGATCTCGTGACCGGGGACGCAGGGGTAGACGGTGGGCATGACGCCGCTCCACTCGTTGCGCGCCTGATGCAGGTCGGAGTGACAGATGCCGCAGAAGAGGATTTCAATTTGCACATCGGTTTCAGTGGGATCGCGACGGACAATGGTTGCGGCGGCAAGCCGCGCGGTGGGGCTGGCGGCGGAATAAGCTTTGGCGTTATACATCGATCACCTCGGGGAATTTCTTGGCGAGAGCGGAATACAGGAAACATTCCTGAGTTGTGCTTTCACTTTGCAAAGCATAGGCCTGAAAGGAGCCGAGGCGGTAACCCGATTCTTCCTTTTGATTGCCTGATCCTGTCGAATAATGAAAATTTTGTGCAAGGCGGGGCGGATCGGGGTAGGCTGGGTTTGCAGGAGGTTGGTGCGATGGAGAAGACGAAGGCGGACGGGACATTTGGGGCGGAGGCGGTGGCGATGCGGGCGGAGTTGGCGCTCAAGATTGCCGTACACATGCACGGGGAGGGCAAGGAGACGACCCTGGTTCCAGGGCTGAGCTTGTATCGGAAAAGCTTTCCGACGGAGTGCGCCTCGGCGGCGTACGAGCCGGAGCTGATCGTCTTTGTGCAGGGGGAAAAGCGCATCAATGCAGGGGGAACGACGCATCTGTGCGACAGTTCGACATTCCTGCTGACGGCGATTGACTTGCCGGTGGTCAGCCAGGTGACCAAGGCATCAAAGGAGGAGCCGATTCTGGCGATGGTGCTGAAGCTGGAGATGCCGACGGTGCGGGAGATCCTGAGCCAGGACGAGTTTCAGGTGCCGGAGGCGGTGGCCGGGGCGCGGGGAATGGCCGTGGGGGAGAGTTCGGTGGAGTTGTTGAGCGCATGTTTGCGCTTGCTCGATCTGCTTGACAGACCAAGCGATATTCAATTTCTGGGCAATCTGATTCAGCGGGAAGTGACCTATCGTCTGTTGCGGGGCGCGCAGGGCAAGCATTTGCGCGCGATTGCGACGTTGGGCGAACAGAGCAACCGGACGGCGCGGGCGGTGGCGTGGCTGCGGGAGAATTACGTGAAGCCGCTGCGGGTGGAGGAGTTGGCCTCGATTGCGCAGATGGGGGTTTCGACGCTGCATCATCACTTCCGGTCGCTGACCGAGATGAGTCCGCTGCAATACCAGAAGCAACTACGGTTGCACACGGCGCGGGTACGGATGCTGACCGGCGGGCTGGACGCGGCGAGCGCTGCATTCGAGGTGGGGTATGAGAGCGCGAGCCAGTTTAGCCGGGAGTACCGCCGGTTCTTTGGGCAGCCGCCAATGCGGGACATCAAGGCGCGGCGGGGGGCGCAGGAGACGGCTCAGTGAAGAATCGGAGGGCATAATTGCTTTACTGCCGGTTATTGGATGGGGCCGCCTGAAATAAGCGGCCTCGTTCTAACTGCCCGTGGTTAAAGTCGAGATTCCCAGAAAACCGTTCCTCAGTGGCTAAAGCTGCGTTGATTCTGTGGGCTTTGTGGCACGACTCAAGTCGTGCCACAAAGCTGTACTTTTACCACGAGCGGCTAAGGCGACCAAGGTTAACTCTTGGCGACTCTCATCGCTAGTAGCGACTCGCCGTAGGGCGCGCGCAGGACGCCGCGTTCGGTAAAGATCGCGGTGACATACTTCGCGGGCGTTACATCGAAGGCGGGATTGCGGATGCCGACGCCGTTGGGAGTGAGTTGCTTGCCGCCGTGGTGAGTGACTTCGACGGCGGAGCGCTCCTCGATGGGGATTTGCTCGCCGGTGGCGGTGGCCAGGTCGATGGTGGACCAAGGGGCGGCGACATAAAACGGAATGCCGTGCTCCTTGGCGAGAATGGCAACGTTGTAGGTGCCGATCTTGTTGGCCACGTCGCCGTTGGCGGCGATGCGGTCCGCGCCGACGACTACGGCCTTGATATGCCCGGCGCGCATGATACTGGCCGCCATATTGTCGCAGATCACAGTGGTGGGAATGCTATCGGCCATCAACTCCCATGCGGTGAGGCGCGCACCCTGCAGAAAGGGGCGGGTCTCGTCGGCATAGACATTGATGCGCTTGCCCTGCTCGATGGCCGAGCGAATGACGCCGAGCGCTGTGCCGTAGCCACATGTAGCCAGTGCGCCGGCGTTGCAGTGGGTTAACACGCCGCCCTCGTCGGGCAGCAGCGCGCCGCCGAAGGCTCCCATTGCCTTGCAGGCCGCAATGTCTTCCTCGTACATGGCGTGGGCTTCGGCCAGCATCTTCTGCTGGATTTCAGCGAAAGAAACGCCTGAGCCGGCCAGACTCGCGAAGCAGCGCTTCATGCGGTCGATGGCCCAGAAAAGATTGACGGCGGTGGGGCGGGTTCCGGCCAGAAGAGCGCAGATGCAGTCAAACTCTGGGGCGAACTCGGCGGCCGAGCGGGCGGAACTGCGCAGTACGCCGAGCGCCACGCCGTAAGCCGCAGAGACGCCGATGGCCGGCGCGCCGCGCACAACCATGGTGACGATCACGTCGGCAACCTGTTCGTAGGTGGAGGCAAGCACGTAGCTCTCTTCGAGAGGGAGCCGGGTCTGATCGATGAAGCGGACGCCTTCCGGAGTCCAAGCGAGTGTGGGAATCATGCATTTCCAGTTTAAACCGCCGGGGTGGACAGAGGCGCGGGGTAATGAAAACCTTTTCATTATTTTCTGGACTTTTCTCCGTTCCGCTCGGTAAAGTTATTCTGGCGTTATACCTCGGTTTTCGCTCCACAGCGGCAGACTCAGATCGTGTGCGCCACAAGTATCCGGTCAACCGGTTCAAGAGAAGATGCAGGATTGCGTTGGCCTAACGATTTATTGTTGAAGGAAGCAAGGAAATTTCATCATGGCAACTCGTTCCACACCACCGGTAGCGTCCAGCACGCCCAATTATCTGGGGCCGTTCATTACGGTCGCCTTTCTGTTCGGGATCTTCGGCTTTCTGACCAACCTCAACAGCAATCTTTCGCCCAAGCTTGAAGATATTTTCAATCTGAATCACTTCTGGTCGAACCTGGTGACTTCGTCGTGGTTCTTCGCTTATCTGGTTTTCTCTGTACCCGCTTCCAAACTGATTGAGAGAATCGGCTATAAGCGCACCATGGTGACCTCACTGTTCATTATGGTGGTTGGCGCGTTGCTGTTTATTCCGGCGGCGGCGCTGGTGAGCTTTCCGTTCTTCCTGACCGCTAGTTTCGTTTTGGCCACCGGGGTATGCACGTTGCAGACCTCGGCCAATCCGTACGTTTCGATTCTGGGGCCGGAGCACAGCGCTCCGGCGCGGTTGACGCTGGCGCAGGCCTTCAACTCGCTCGGCTCGGCGCTGGCACCTCTGGTGGTGGGTTACTTCATTCTCACGGACGACACCAGCATCACGGACAAGGCGGTGATTGCGCATACGGTTCAAGGGCCTTATATCGCCATTGCCATCGCACTGCTGATACTAGGCATCGCGGTCATGTTCATGAACCTGCCTGCTGTTTCCTCGACGCGCTCATTCCGTCCGGCGACTGACGGCGATTCGCTGCAGGACCGCAATATCTGGAGTTACAGGCACACGGTCCTGAGCATGGTCGGCATCTTCTTCTATGTGGGAGTCGAAATCGCGCTGGCCGCGAATGCAATCAAGTTCTTCAAGGAGCAGGGCATTGAGGCCAAAAATACCGCGGCCCTGCTGGCTTCGTTCTATATGTTTGCGATTATGATTGGCCGTTTTGCGGGAACTGTGGCGATGAAGAAATTCAAGGCCAATCAACTGCTGGCTGGTCTGGGCTTTTTTGGCGTTTTACTGTTGCTGGTGGCTATGTTCACGACCGGCTCTGTGGCGGTCTGGAGTTTGATCCTCTGCGGTCTGGCTAACTCCATCATGTATCCGACGATCTTTGCTCTGGGCATCGCCGAACTTGGGCCGTTGACCAGCAAGGGTTCGGGCGTAATTACCATCGGCAATGTGGGCGGCGCGATCATTCCTCCACTGTTTGGCGCGCTGGCTGTTTCGTACGGCTACCAGCACGCTTTTATTTTGCCCATTGTCTGCTACGTCTACGTCGCGTATTTCGGCTTGTCTGGATACAAGCCGCGCGCGGCATAACACAACGAAGCTTCAGTTTGAAGCATGGATTCGAGCGTGCCACAAACTGAAAACGGCGAGAGCCTTGCAGTACAAAAGGGAAATCTCACGGCAGGCAAGAAAGCACAAAGAGATTCCCAGGCTTCGCCGCAACTTTTTTCCTATCTGCGTTACAAAGCCCTCTGATGATTTCGGAGGGCTTTGGTGTTGATGCGGTCTTTTTTGAATTTTTAGACTCTTGCAAAATTCCATGGAGACTGACGCTGCACGGCGTTTTGAAGGGTGCGGATTTGGCAAAAGAGGGCGATTTTGAGGGTAAAATCGGGGTTTTTGGGGTCAAAAAGGGCTAAAAATGGGCCTCTCTGTTTACTTTTCAGTC
>Ga0209415_10004047_pt1 | contig 26998 bp, 30 predicted proteins | sample PeaSoiSIISIP2007_FD_187696 | JGI IMG/M metagenome (GOLD analysis project Ga0209415, IMG submission 187696) | Peat soil microbial communities from Weissenstadt, Germany - SII-SIP-2007 (SPAdes) (version 2) | ecosystem: Environmental > Terrestrial > Soil > Wetlands > Peat | place: Germany... | reverse complement strand
CCCTGAAATTGGGAGCGACTCCCGCTGTGGCCAAGTTGAAGGCTTTGGGCGTGCTCTCGGTGATGCTGACCGGCGACAACCGCCGTGTCGCCGAGCAGGTGGCGAAAGCCGTGGGCTTGAGTGAATTCCATGCCGAACTGATGCCCGAAGATAAGGCGGCCGAAGTGATGCGCCAGAAAGCGGCGGGCCGCGTGGTGGCTATGGTCGGTGACGGCGTGAATGATGCTCCGGCTTTGGCCGCCGCCGATATCGGCATCGCCATGGGCACCGGTACCGATGTGGCCATGCATACCGCCGGCATCACCCTGATGCGAGGCGACCCGGCCTTGCTGCCTGCCGCTTTGTCGGTGTCAAGGGCCACCTACAACAAGATCCGCCAGAACCTGTTCTGGGCCTTTTTCTATAATCTGGTGGCGATTCCTCTGGCGGCTTTGGGGATGCTGAGTCCCATGCTGGCGGGGGCGGCCATGGCTTTTTCCAGTGTTTCGGTGGTGTCCAACAGTCTGCTGTTACGGCGCTGGAAGGCTTGATACAGTGCGCTGCTTTTTTCAAAGGGCCAAAGGAGTATTGGCGTGAAGCGGCTGTTGAATGGTGTGGGACCGGGAACCCGGCTGGTTCTTCTCTGCGTCGCCGTGCTGGGGCTGGGGGCGGGAATCGGTCTGTGGGTCGGCCCGCGCCATAAGCCGGTCGAAAGCGCCGCAGTCCAGCAGACGGCCGCTTTGCCGACCCCGGAGCAGGTGGAGCAAGCTCCGCACCCATCGGTGGGCCTGCCGCCCGATCCGCCCGCCACCGAAACCAGCCACCAGACCGTGGTGGAGGACCCGCAGCCGATGGCGCCTCCTCCCGAGCCGCCGGCTGCCGCCAAGGATGGGCAAGCTCCGGCGCAAACCGCCAGCCTGCTCCCTGAGCCTGAGGTACTGCCACCCTTGGTCAAAGGCAATCCGCCCTGGAAGCGCAACGCCTTGGCCTCGCCGTCTACCGGCGGCAAGCCGATGATCGCCGTGATTATCGACGATATGGGGGTGGACAAGAAGCGTTCGGAAAAGATTTTGCAGCTGCCCGGCCCGCTGACGGTTTCCCTGATGTCCTATGCGGATAATCTTGCCGGACTGTCCGACGAGGCGCGGCGTCAGGGCGACGAACTGATGATGCATCTGCCCATGGAGCCCATGGCCGAAAGCGTCGATCCGGGGCCGGGGGCTTTGCTGACCTCGCTTTCTCCCGACGAAATCCGTAAACGCTTCAGCGACGATCTGGACCGCTTTTCCGGCTATGTCGGCATCAACAACCATATGGGCAGCAAATTCACCGCCTATGCGCCGGGCATGATGCTGGTGATGGAGGAGTTGCGTCGCCGTGGCCTGCTGTTCATCGACAGCCTGACCACTGAACGCAGCGTCGGACTGGAACTGGCGCATCGCTATGGAGTGCCGACGGCTGGGCGCAATGTGTTTTTGGACAATGCGGGCGATCTGATTTCGGTGGATTTGCAGCTGACCAGGACCGAGGAAGTGGCCCGTAAGAAGGGCAACGCCATCGCCATCGGTCATCCCCGCGACGCCACCATTCAGGCCTTGGCCGCCTGGCTGCCCACCCTGGAGAAAAAGGGTTTTGTCCTGGTCCCGGTGACTGCCGTGGTCAGGGCGCGTATGGCTGATCAATCCGTTGCAACCTCGTCCACCGCTAAACATAGTGGCGAATGATCGTTCGGGAGTACTGAATATGGCGAAGATTTACAAAGTGTCGGGAATGACCTGCGGCGGCTGCGCCCGTTCGGTGGAGCAGGCGATTAAGGCTGTGGCGCCGTCGGCGTCGGTGTCGGTGGATCTGCCCAAGGGCGAAGTCAGCGTCGATGGTGCCGACGAGGCTGCGGTGGCCAAGGCCGTTGACGGCGCTGGATTCGATTTCCACGGAGCCGTCTGAACCATCATCGCGTCATATCCGAGGCCGGGTATGACAAAGGCGGCGCTCCCTTGCCGGGACGCCGCCTTTTTTCCGTCTGCGCGCTTTAAGCGGCGGAAGACAGAATGCCCTGACGGCGGCCGAGTTCCTGGGACGCCAGGGTACGGATGGTGCCGGGGCGGGCGTTGGTGGCGATCTGTTGCAGATCAACCATGGGCAGATTGCGAATCCATTCGTTAAGCATGTCACACCGCTGTCATGTTGCGGTGCACAAACTACGACTTTCGGCGTGATGAAGGCAAGCATCCAGGAATGCATTTGGATCATTCCAGCCATGCGACAACTAGGCGGAGTGGGCTGCGATGCGGGGCTTCTTCGGTATTCCCCCCGTTTCACCCAATGCTTTAGATGTGGCTTATTGCCAACTTTCGTGTGGGATTTTGCAATTTGCAAAGCATATTGCCAAGTCGCCATCCATTTGCCGGGGATTTATGTGGCATTTGCCTTAAGTGCAAAGGTCTTTTGGCACATCATATTGATTTAAAATAATAATATTGCAGTACGTGGGCTTTTGCAATTTTGCTGAAGGCTGGCATATCGGTTGCACCATTCGTGGCATCGATCCTTTGTGACCCACCAAGGAGGCTGCTATGACCGACACTTATGTCTGCTGGCGCGAAAATGTCTCGAACGGTTTGTGGTCGGTGTTCCGCGTTGGAAGCGATGGCAGGCGTCACCAGATTTTCTCCTGTGATCGCTACCTCGACGCAGCCCGTCTGATCCGCGAATTGCGCGCGACCGACTAAAGTTTCCAAGGGTGCCGGAAGCAAGGAAATTGACATCGCCCAGCACCGTTGTTGGTGCTGGGGCAGGATGGTTTTGAGGGAAATAAAGATCGTGCCGAACACGACCCGTAAATATCACGCGCACAAGGCGAAATCACCCGAAGGGGACCGCCGCTTTTATGCCAGGGTGAATGATGTGGACTTATTGGCGAACATCAATGGCCGACTGGTTGAGGTACTGGATATTTCATTGTCGGGCGTACGTGTGAGCAATGGTTTTCCGCTCAACGGCGAGATGGTTGATTTTACCTTGATCCCTCGGGTCGGGGTGCGCCTGGACGTTAACCGCAGCGTCAAGGTTCGGGGCAAAGCGGTGCGGGTCAATGACGACGAGCATTTCGTCGCCATTGTTTTCGAGCAGATGAGCTACTCCCTGGCCAAAATGATTATCTCTACTTTGTCGGAGCGGCTTGGCGTGAAGCCGTTTTTGTTGGGCTAAGGCGCTATTTCCCGCGCATCTGGTGCTGGAACTCCCACCCGGCAGGGCGCAACAGGCCGTCTGAGCCGAACAGCGAGGCGGTGTTGTCGGACTCGATGCTGTACCACAGCACCATCTGCATCTGAGCGGCGAAAGCGGCTCGCAGCAGAGGGCGAACATGGGCGGGGGCCGCATCCCAGTTCCATTGCCCCATCTCGCTGCTGACCACCCGCTTGCCGGTGATATTCGAGACATAATCGACCATTTGAGACAAAGCGCGGGCGTCGTGGATGAACCAATGGAAATTCACCACGTCGATGGGGGACGAGCGATAGCGGGCCAGCAGTTTGTCGGCGTCGGCCAAGATCGGTCCCTTGACCGCATCGGGCACCGACTGCGGGGTCTGATAGGCGCACAAGGCTTGACCGGCAAAGGGATCCTTTTCGCTATAGAAAACCCGACGGGCGAAGTCGCAGGCCTGATCGGTCTGGCCTCGGGCCAGCAGATCCAGCCAATAGGCGGCAGCCACCGACCGGCTGGACAGCCCGCCGTTGGTACAAAACATCTTGTGGGCATGGGCGACGGCGCAGGCGGCGTCTAATTCGCTCAGATAGGCCGCATAATCCGTGCCGGGATTGCTGAGGGCGGCGGCGCTGTTTTCTCCGGCCTCGACCACCACCAGAATCGGTTTCCAAACATCCAGCAGGCTGTCCAACGACGCTTTGTAGCCACCGAGGTCGCTTGGTGGCGACGAGGGCTTATAGCTGGGCCAATCCTGCCCTTGGGCTCGCACCACCAGGGCCAGACGCAGGCCGGAATTTCGGTATTGCAGACAAGTCGGGCAGGGGGCTTTGGGATTCCAATGGCTTAGATAGACATCAGGCGGACGTAGCCAGGTGATGCCCAGGCCGCGGGCACGGGCCAGGGTCATGTCCAAGCCTTCTCCCGGCAATGGTCCTAGTATGACGCCGAACGGATTGTCGGCCTTGGCCGGCGTCGTTGCCTCCCAACCCAGCACCAACAGCGCCGCCAGCGCCGCAATCCGGCACAGCAACCACATGGGTTTCATCCCCTCGCATCCCCCCATTGTACAGCGGCATGATGCTGTGGCTGCAGCTTTCGGGCAAGTCGGCTGGAGACTTTTTCTTGGCCATGACAGAAAAATTGCCGAAAAACATGCCGGGCTCCTTGCATCCGGGTGGGCTTTCCGCGAAAACATTGTGGCGCCAGGGGCAGGAAGGCGCTGCGCTAAGGAGTTGTTTCACATGGTGGATACTGTGGTTTTGCCCGGAGCCGATGCCCTGACCGAACAGGCGATCGACCCCACCCTTGATCTTCATGCCGAGATCGAGCGTCTGCGCCGCGAGCGCAAGGCGGTGATTCTGGCTCACTATTACCAAGACGGCGAAATTCAGGATCTGGCTGATTTTGTTGGCGATTCCCTGGATCTGTCGCGCAAGGCGGCGGCCACCGACGCCGAGGTGATCGTCTTTTGCGGCGTGCGCTTCATGGGCGAGGTCGCCAAGATCGTCAGCCCCGGCAAGACCGTGCTGATCCCCGATGCCGAAGCCGGATGCTCGTTGGAAGATTCCTGCCAACCCGAGGCTTTCCGCGCCTTTCGCGAAAAGCATCCCGACCATATCGCCCTGACCTACATCAACTGTTCCGCCGAGGTTAAAGCCTTATCGGACGTGATCGTTACCTCGTCCAACGCCGAGGCGATTTTGGCCCAGATGCCCAAGGACAAGCCGATCCTGTTCGCGCCTGATCGCCATCTGGGCGGCTATCTGGCCCGCAAGACCGGACGCGATATGACGTTGTGGCCGGGCAGCTGCATCATCCACGAACAGTTTTCCGAGCGCGAGCTGATCAAGCTGAAGACCCGGCACCCCAAGGCTCTGGTCGCCGCTCATCCCGAATGTCCCGAAGGCATTCTGACCCATGCCGACCATGTGGGCTCGACAAGAGCCATTCTGGATTACGTGCTGGCCTCGGACTGCCAGGAATTCATCATCGCCACCGAGCCGCATATCATCCATCAGATGGAGAAAGCGGCTCCTCACAAGACCTTCATTCCGGCGGTGGGCGCCGATGGTGGCTGCGACTGCGCGCGTTGCCCCTTCATGGCCAAGAACACTCTGGAAAAGATCTATCTGGCCTTGAAGAACAATGCTCCGCGTATCGAATTGCCCGAAACCCTGCGCCAGGATGCCCTGAAGCCCCTGCAGCGTATGCTTGACCTGTCGGTGAGTGTAAATGTCAGCAAACCCGCACTGTAATCCGGTTCCCCATCTGGATCAGGCCATTGCCCGTCTGATCGACGACGCTTTGGCCGAGGATGTCGGCCCCGGCGACGTTACCTCGTCTTCGGTCATCCCGGAATCCTTGCGTTTCAAGGGCGTCATGGCGGCCCGCGAAGAGATGGTGGTGGCGGGCATGGACTTTGCCCGTGTCGTCTTTCACAAGGTCATCCCCGAAGCCCGCTTCGAGGCCTTCGTCAAGGATGGCGACAAGGTGGCCCCCGGCACCGTGCTGGCGGAAATGGAAGGTCCGGCCCGCGGTCTGCTGACCGCCGAGCGCACCGCTCTCAACCTGCTGCAGCATCTGTCGGGCATTGCCACCCTGACCCGGACCTATGTGGACCGCATCCAGGGCACCGGCGCCGTTCTGCTCGACACCCGCAAGACCATCCCCGGTCTGCGTCTGGCGGCCAAATACGCCACCCGCATGGGGGGCGCGCAAAACCATCGCATGGGCCTTTATGACGGCGTGTTGATCAAGGACAACCATATCGCCGTCTGCGGCTCGGTGGCGGAAGCCGTGCGCCGGGCTCAGGCCGGGCAAAGCGGCAAGGTCGAGGTGGAATGCGACACTCTCGATCAGGTGCGGGAAGCGGTGGCGGCCAAGGCCGACATCATCTTGCTCGACAATATGCCGCCTCCGGTTCTGATCGAGGCGGTGGCCATCGTTGGTGGCCGCTGCAAGACCGAAGCTTCGGGCGGTGTGACCCTGGAGACCATTCGCGCCATCGCCGAAACCGGCGTGGATTACATTTCGGTGGGACGCCTGACCCAGTCGGCGCGGGCCATCGACATCGGTATGGATTGGGCGGCTGAATAACATGAGCGAGAAATTCGTGTTCGACGTGGTGGTACTGGGCAGCGGTGCTGCCGGTCTGACCACGGCATTGCTGCTGGCGGAAAACGCCAAGGTGGCGGTTCTCTCCAAAAGCGATCTGTCCGAAGGCAGCACTCTCTACGCCCAGGGCGGCATCGCCGCCGTTCTGGACGCTACCGACTCTACCGAGCTGCATATCGCCGATACCCTGGTGGCCGGGGCGGGGTTGTGCGACCCCACGGCGGTGCGTTTCGTGGTGGAAAACGCCGCCGACTCCATCAAACGATTGATCGGCTATGGCGTGGAATTCACCCAGGCGGAAAGCCCCGACGGTCAGCAGGTCTACCATCTGACCCGCGAAGGCGGCCATAGCCGCCGCCGTATCATCCACGCCGCCGACGCCACCGGGCGGGAAGTCGAAACCACCCTGGAAGAGCGGGTGCGGGAAAATCCCAATATCACCGTCTTTGAACATCATCTGGCGGTGGACGTTATCCGCGAAAAGCTGGGGCAGGGCCGTCTGGGGCGTTGCCTGGGCGCTTATGCGCTGGACCGCAACAGCGGCCGGGTCGAGCTGTTCCGCGCCAAGGCGGTGGTTCTGGCCACCGGCGGCGCCAGCAAGGTCTATCTCTATTCGTCGAACCCCGACAGCTGCACCGGCGACGGCATCGCCATGGCTTGGCGTGCCGGTTGCCGGGTGGCGAATCTGGAGTTCATGCAGTTTCACCCCACCTGCCTCTATCACCCCTCGGCCAAGAGCTTCCTGATTTCCGAAGCGGTGCGCGGCGAGGGCGGTCGGTTGCTGCTGCCCAACGGCGAACGCTTCATGCCCCGCTTCGACGAGCGGGCCGAATTGGCCCCCCGCGACATCGTGGCCCGCGCCATCGACCACGAGATGAAGCGTCTGGGTATCGACTATGTGCTGTTGGACATCAGCCATCAGCCAGCCGAGTTCATCAAAGAACATTTCCCCACCATCCACGCCAAATGCCTGGAACTGGGAATCGATATCACCAAGCAGCCCATGCCGGTGGTGCCTGCCGCCCATTACACCTGCGGCGGCGTGATGACCGACAAGCTGGGGCGCACCGACGTGCCAGGTTTGTATGCGGTGGGCGAAGTGGCCTTTACCGGCCTGCACGGGGCCAACCGCATGGCCTCGAACTCGTTGCTGGAATGCCTGGTTTACGGCGCGGCGGCGGCGACCGACATCATCCAGCGTCTGCCCGACCTGGAAATCCCCGCCGATATGCCGGCCTGGGACGAAAGCTGGGTGACCAATTCCGACGAGGAAGTGGTGGTGTCCCATAACTGGGACGAGCTGCGCCACTTCATGTGGGACTATGTGGGCATTGTGCGCACCACCAAACGCCTGGAGCGTGCCCAGCATCGCATCGAGCTGCTGCTGTCCGAGATCGAGGAATATTACGGCTCGTTCCATGTTTCCAACGATCTGTTGGAACTGCGGAATTTGGCCCTGGTGGCCAAGCTGATCATCCGTTCGGCTCTGGTGCGCCGGGAAAGCCGTGGGCTTCATTACACCCTCGACTTCCCCTATGTGGACCCGGTGGCGGCGGCCCAGAACACCATTTTGGTGCCCAAGCGGTTTAGGTTGGCTCCAGAGGCATAAGAACAGTCAGCAGAGACGGCGGGAATTGGAACATGGTTTCAATTCCCGCCAGCCCTTTTTTGACTTCCCGCGCAGCCTCTGTCAGAGTTTGCAGATGAACGCGCATCACGCCTTGTCGATGATTATCACCATCCCATAAGGGGTGGGCGAGTCGCATGTTCAGGACTTAACCCCGCCGATCAGGCGGGGTTTGTCTTTCCGCCTTCGGCAGACAGGAGGCATTTCATGACATCCCATCCTCTGCTCGGCGTGATCGAAGCTGCCGACCGCGCAATCACAGCTGAAGACTTCGACGCTTTGATGGATTTTTATGCCGATGAGGCTTCGTTGGTGATCAAGCCGGGGCTTGTCGTCACGGGGAAACCGGCCATCCGCAAAGCCTTCGCCGCCATCGCCGAGCATTTCGGCCATAGCTTGACCATCGGCCAAGGCAAGATGACGGTCTTGGAGGGCGGCGGCGATACGGCGTTGGTGCTGATGGAAACCCTGGTGGGGTTTTTAGATGCAAACGGCGTCCGCCAATCTTTGACCCGCCGGGCCAGCTACGTCTTTCGCCTGGATGGGCAGGGGCAATGGCGCTGCCTGATCGATAATTCCTATGGCACGGATTTGCTGGAAGGGTAAAGGCCAGGACTGCCGCCCTGGCCCCGCTTGGATCAGACCTTATAGCCGATCCGCAGCCCGCCCCAATGGCGGCCTTTTATCATGATGGGGACCGACAGATCCTTCATCAGCAGGAAAGTGCCGCCGCCCATGTCGCGGCGATAGGTTTGCAGCAGCAGGGGTTCGCTGTTGCGTCCGGCCCGCAGGCCGGTGCGGTCGTTGAAGATGCGCCGGTTGCGGCAGTTGGCGTTGTTCCAGGCGGGGTCCCGGCCCTGGGGCTGGGAGTATTTGCGATTGTGAGTGGGCAGGAAACCGTTGCGGTCCACGGCCACGCAGAAGGTGATGCGCGGATCGTGGGTCAGCACGGGTTCAATGATCTCCGGCAAAAGGGCGTCGGTCAGGGTGACGAAGCGGGTCATATGCTGGGGAGGATTGGTGTTGGCGATGGGCTGGTAGCTCTCGTCGAACAGGTCGGCCATGGTGACGCGACCGCTCTCCAGGGCGGCTTCGAATCCGGCGGCGACGCGGTCGGCCGCCGCGCGGGCGATCTCGATGAAGGGGGTGTCGGCGGTGCGCAGGCCAGAGCGGGCAATGTAATTCATCACCCCCTCGCCATGTTCCAGAACGGTAAGGATGCGTTCGTCGGCCTTGGTCAGATTGTCCGAGGTCTGCTTGACGCCGTCCGAGAAGCGGGCAATTTGCTCAAGCACTTCCTGGCAATGTTCCAGGCTGGAGCTGGCGGCGCCGGAAATGGTCTGCACCTTGTCGCTGACCGTGTTCATGGCGCCGTTGAAGCCTTCCAGCGCGCCGTTGATGACGCCGACGCCTTCATTGACCGACCCGGCCACCGTCAGGGTCTGGCCGCTGGCTTCGATCAGCTTGCTGATATTGCCCGACAGGGTCGAAACGGTCTGATCGATGCCGGATGTGGTGTCGTCGGTTTGGCGGGCCAGATGCTTGACCTCGGAGGCGACGACGGCGAAGCCCTTACCGGCCTCTCCGGCGCGGGCGGCTTCGATGGTGGCGTTCAGGGCCAGCAAGTTGGTTTGTCGCGCGATGGTCTGAATGTTCTTGGACATGCCGCGCACATTGGTCAGGGACTGCCCCAGATGCTGCAGCTTTTCCTCGATGGCCTGGACCGCTCCCGCAAGCTGGCGGATTTCCCCCAGCGCCGAGGCGGCTGCCGTCAGGGACTGAGTGGACTGAGAGGCTGCCTGATGGGTCACCTGACTCGTTTCGCGTCCGGCATCGTCGATGCTGCGAATGGCGTCGCGCAGGCCGTTGGTCAGGTCTTTCAGGTGCGAGAACAGTTCCTCCTGATGTCGGACAAAGCGGGCCATGCCCTCTATATTTCCGGCGATTTCGGCCACTTCAATACTCAGGGCGTCGACCATCTTGACGACGCCTGTGGCGAATTCATCCATTCGTTGATCAGCATTGTGATCAGAGCCAGACATTGTCCTCTCCACATTATTTCATTCTTGATTTTCATTCTTAACCATCTCAGACGGTAAGGTGAATATGGATATAGATCAATAGCTTCATGCTAAAGTATAGGGGCCGTCCCAGTTCACCGAACTGTCATCAATGCGGCGGATTGTCGCCCTGATTGAATTGCACCTTCGATGGTGCAGGGAAGGCTGGTGGAGGTGACATCTCCACACAAGAAAATATTCTCGTTCAGTTGCGGGGAACGCCTGAGCTGTTCTGTCTCGGGGATATGCAGTAAAGTGGCGCGCTTCTCTTGGATAAGGCGATATTCCGGCATTTTCATTGACAGGCCATAGGCCCGACAAACGTCACGCCACAGAGCCCCGACCGATTGTTCGGTGATCTGGGGTGCGGCGGAGAGTGTGATGGAGAGGATGTTATCCCTAATAAAGACCCATTGTGCCATGCCTCCGATCAGGCCTAATGGCCGGGGGCTGAATTGATACGCCTGTGCAACGGTCAATTTGAAGCAAAGATTGGCGATGGCGCTGTGGGGAAGCTCCGGCAGTCCGGGCAGCAAGCGCCGAGCCGCCGCCAGCGGCAAGGCCAGGATCAGCCGGTCATGGCGGGATAACCGTCTTGTTTCGTCGTCGAAGCGTAATTCATGGGCCTTGCCGTCGCTGTTGCGGGTGACGGCCCGCAAGGGGTGGCCGAAGCGGATCTGCACGCCCATCTTCTGCAACGCCGTGATGGCCGGGTCGATGAAGCTGGGGCTTAGGCCCGCCTTGGCCTGATACAGGCGGCTGGCGGAGCCGCCACGCCACAAAGTGCGGGCCAGCACCCGGCGCAGCAGCTTGGCCTGGGCCAGGTCGGGGTCGGTGTTGAGCACCGCCAGGGCCAGGGGATGCCAGAAATCGCGGTAGCGGGCCGATCTCCCCAAGGCCTGAACCACGGTTGTCTGGTCATTGCAGGCCAGTCTGGGCAGCGCCGCCAGGATGGTGGGCAGCAGGGGCAGGGCCGAGGCGGTCCAGCGCCGCCCTGTTTGCAAATCCATCATGGGCAGGGCGGCGGGCAGGGGCTCCAGGCTCTGCTCGCTGCCGATGCGCCGCAGATAGCTCCAGACCTGATGATTTCCGCCGGCAATCAGGTGGGTGCCATTGTCGATCACCGCCTCCATGCGGGCGTCAAACCATGACCGGCAGCGGCCTCCCGCCTGGGGCGCGGCCTCGTGCAGCTCTACCTCGTGCCCGGCATCGGCCAAGGCCAGGGCGCAAGACAATCCCGATAGTCCGGCTCCGGCAATGATCATGGTCATGAATTGGCTCACGGAAGCTGCTGCAAGTCGCTCTCAAAGCTTATATAAGCTCGGGGCAGGAAACATAAGGACGAATCCCACCGCCATGCCGTCTCCCTCCCCATTGTCCGCTTCGGCCCAGGATGTCCGCCGCCACGACCGCGACCGCTTCGTGCTGTCGCTGTTCGCTCCGTCAGAAGCGCGCGAGGCGCTGTTCACCCTCTATGCCTTCAATCTGGAGATCGCCAGGGTGCGCGAGCTGGTGACCGAGCCCTTGCTGGGCCGCATCCGCCTGCAATGGTGGCGCGATATGATCGAGCGTTTGTTCGACGGAGCCTCGGGGGTTGAACATCCCGCCGCGGTGGAGTTGGGCAAGGTGATCCGCGCCCATGGTCTGTCCCGCCAGCCCTTCGACCAGCTGCTTCAGGCCCGAGAAACCGATCTTGAGCCAGCTCCGCCCGCCGATTTGGCCGAGCTTGAAACCTATGCCGCCGGAACCTCGGCCAGCTTGCAGATGTCGGCTTTGGAAATTCTGGGGGCTGGACAGAGCGAAGCCGCCCGCGCCGCCGCCCGCCATGTGGGCATCGCCTGGGCTTTAAGCGGAATGCTGCGGGCGTTCCCCTATCATGCTGTGGCCGGGCGCATCCTTTTACCGTTCAGTCTGCTGGATGCCCAAGGCATCGACGTCGCCGATCTGCTGGCCGGAAAGCCGCCCAAGGAACCCTTGGCCGAAGTGGCCCGCCAACTGGCCGCCCAGGCCCATAAGCATCTGGCCGAGGCCCGGTCCTTGCGCCCTGATATTCCCAAATCGGCCTTTCCCGCCTTGCTGCCCGCCAGCATGGCCGAGACTTATCTTCGCCGTTTGGGCCGGACGGGCTATGATCTTTGTGATCAAACATGGTCGCGTCCGCGTCCCCGCCCAGTCCTGCTGGCCTGGAACAGTTGGCGCGGGAGATACTGACTGCTATGCCGCCCCTGCTGATTTTGGCCATCGCCATCGTTGCTGAAACCATTTCAACCACCGCTTTGAAGGCGTCGGAGGGATTCAGCCGGCTTTGGCCGTCGGTGATCGTGGTGGTGGGCTATGTCATCAGCTTCTATTGCCTGTCCCTGACCCTGAAGGTGCTGCCGGTCGGCGTCGTTTACGCCATCTGGTCCGGGGTCGGCATCATCCTGATTACCCTGATGGGCTGGCTGATCTATGGGCAAAAGCTGGATCTGGCCGCACTGGCCGGAATGGGCCTGATCGTCGCCGGGGTGATGGTAATCAACCTTGTCTCGAAAAGCGCCGGAGGCGCCTCATGAGCGATGTGCGTTCCATCCGCTTCGACCCGGCAGCCCCCTTGTCCGAAGGCGACGAGGCCACCACCCATGTCTGGTACACCGATCCCACCAAGAAGCTATGCGCCGGGTTCTGGGCTTCGGCTGATTTTCATGGGCCGGTGACTTATTCGGAAGACGAATTCTGCACCATCATCAGCGGATCGGTGCGACTGACCGACGCTATGGGCCATGTGGAAACCTACCGCGCCGGCGATTCATTCCTGATCCCCTCGGGTTTCACCGGAATATGGGAAACCGTCGAGCCGGTGCGGAAGTTCTTTGTGATTCACGAAGCCAAGGGCTTGTGACATCCGCCGGTGAGGGGGGCAAACGCCCCCCAACCTTACCTCAGTCGCGGAAGTTCTCGAACTGCAGGGGCTGGTCCAGGTCCATCTTCTTCAGCAGAGCGATAGCTTCCTGAAGATCGTCGCGCTTTTTGCCGGTGACGCGCAGTTCGTCGCCCTGGATGGCGGTCTGCACCTTCAGCTTGGCGTCCTTGATTTCCTTGACCAGCTTCTTGGCCAGAGTCTGATCAATGCCTTCCTTGATGTCGACCACCTGGCGCACAGAATTTCCCGAGGCCTTTTCCACCGTCTTATAGTCGAGAACCTTGGGATCGACGTTGCGGCGGGTGAAATAGACGGCCATCAGCTCGTGCATCTGTTTCAGCTTCATGTCGTCGTCGGCCAGGATGGTGATGGCGTGGTCGGCGCGCTCCACCGAGCATTTGCTTCCCTTGAAATCGAAGCGGGTGTTGACTTCGCGGGTGATGCCGGCCAGAGCGTTGTCGACTTCGGCCATGTTGGTCTTGGAAACGATGTCGAAAGAGGGCATGTCGGTCTTCTTCCTCGTTGGAACAGTCGGATGGTTTCCTGTGATTTAGATCATTCGGCTAATCTTGGCTACCATCCCTTGAGAATGTTCTGAAGGATCGTCATGCTGTCGCTATGACGATCATACCCGCATCCTCAGACCGAAGCCTGTTCGACCTTTTGCGCAAAACCCCGCTGTTTGCCGGGTTGGAGGAAGGCGATCTGGTGACTCTGACCCGCGAAGCGCTGGTGGAGACCCACCCTGACGGCGACATTCTGTTTCTGGCAGGGCAGGCGGCCGACCGCTTTTATGTGGTTTTAGACGGCCATGTCGAACTTTTCCTGGCGGAAGGCGACAAGCATAATGTGTTGGAAGTGGCTGGCAAGAGCTTGCTGCTGGGAGAGGCGGCGTTGTTCCTGGATGGCGGCGGCTATCCCCATTCGGCCCGCACGGTGGGCTATGCCAAGCTGTTGACCGTGCCGTCTGCGCCGTTTCTGGCGGTTCTGCAGGGGCGATATGATCTGGCCTTGCGGATGCTGGGGTCCATGTCCATGCGTCTGCGCGGCCTGATCGAGCGGATCACTCAGCTGAAGCTGAAGAGCACGGCCCAAAGGGTGGCCAGCTTTCTGTTGGCTCTGACGCCGAAGACCGAGGGGGCGGCGGTGGTGCGTTTTCCCTATGACAAGCGATTGGCCGCTGACAGCCTGGGCATGAGTGCGGAAAGCCTGTCTCGGGCCTTGCTGAGGCTGGGAGAGCTTGGGGTCGCCAGCCGGCCAGACAATGTGGTGGCCATCGAGGATTTGGCCCTGCTTCAAGAATTCTGCCTGGAAGAAGCTGAATAGTTGGCGGTGCTGATTTTTTAAGCAGGGTCACGGCTTGCTTAAAATCAAGGACCATGTCTCCCTCTGGCGTCACTTTAGCGACGTCGAAATACGAGAGAAGACATGTCCGAAATTTCCATCCTTTCCCTAGACCTCAGGCCGCTGCTGGCGGCGGGCACGGACCCATTGAGCGGTGTGGTCGAGCAGGCGTCCCGTCTGCCGTCGGGCGCTCGTCTGCAATTGCTGGCTCCGTTCAACCCGCTGCCCCTGCGCCGGGTGCTGGGGCAGATGGGGTTTTCCTCGCAGGCTGGGAAACAGCCTGACGGCGCTTGGCGCATCGACTTGCAGCGTGATGGCCGAGGTTTGGTGGAAAATCAGCCCGGCCCCGAAGATTGCGCCGGACTGCCCCCCGAGGCGACGGTCTGGCAAGCTGCGGACGGTCATCATATCGATGTGCGCGGCCTACCTATGCCCTTGCCCATGCTGGCGATCTTGCGGTTGGTGGGCGGCTTGCAGGGAGGCGAGCAGGTGGTGGTGCATCATGACCGGCAGCCTGCCTTCCTGATCCCAGAATTGGCCGAAATCGGCTGGAGCCTGGAGCCCAAGGGCCAAGGCGAGGGCGGCGAGCTGCTGTTTCTGCTGAGGCGCTTCCAATGATGTTCGGTGATTTCATGATGGGCGCCCGCAGTCGGCTGCTGCCCATGTCCATTCCGCTGCGTTTCTTCGGCGCCGCCGTTCTGTTTCATATCGCCGCCTGGGGCTTGCTGCTGGGCGCGGCGGGCGATGCGCCCGGTTTCATGGGCGGGTTGGGCCATCTGCTGGCTTCGCTGCATTTTGTCACTTTGGGCGTGCTGGCGATGACCGCCATGGGGGCGGCATTCCAACTGCTGCCGGTGGCGACCAAACGTCCGGTTCGTTCGGAAGCGGCTTGCAAGGCGGCCTTTTGGCTGATGGTTCCGGGGCTGCTGGCCTTGGGTCACGGCATGGGCCGCGGCGACGGCCTAGTGCTGGCCGTTGGCGGTTTGCTGGTGGCGGCGGCCCTGACCTTGTTCGGGCTTCTGGTGGTGGACAATCTGCGCCGGGTCAAGGATATGCGGGTCATCACCGATCAGGCCTGGATCGCCATGGCCGGGCTGCTGACTTTGCTGGTTCTGGCGGGGCTGCTGGTGGCTGATTACGCCTTGGGCGGCTTTCTGGGCAATCATCAGGGCTTGGCTTTGGCGCATGGCGTGGTGGCCGCTTATGGCTTCATGGGCATGATGGTCATGGCTTTCAGCTTCGTGCTGATCCCCATGTTCTGCCTGTCGCCGCCGCCGGATGTGAAAAATGGGCAAAGGGCCGGTTGGTTGGCCGGAGCCGCCGTACTGCTGGCCGCTGTCGGCTTGGCTCTGTCGCTGACGCCGCTGGTGGTTCTGGGCGGGCTGCTGGGGCTGGCCGCCTCGGGGCTGCATCTGCGGGTGATGTTCAAGGTTCTGAAGAGCCGGATGCGTAAGCAGTTGGGCGACAGCTTCATTCTGGTGCGGCTGGCCTGGGGGCTGATGCCCCTGTCGATCCTGGTCGGTCTGGCGGCTGCCTTTGGCGTCGCCCCTGACCGCACCGGGCCGCTGTTCGGTTTCTTGTTGGTGTTCGGCTGGCTGTTGACCTTTCTGCTGGGAGTGTTGCAGCGCATCCTGCCGTTTCTGGCCTCGATGCATTCGGTGCGTCCCGGCGTCAAGCCGGCCTTGGTCTCGGCCCTGACCGCCGACAGGCCTTTGCGGCTGCATATGATCACCCATATCGCCGCCCTGACCTTGGTGTCCGCCGGGCTGGCGGGGCAGTGGGTTTGGCTGGTGCGCCTGGGCGCCGCCTGCGGTCTGGTCGCCGCCGTCAGCTTTGCCCTGTCCGTCGCCTATCTGGTAAATAGTCTAAGAAAACACCTGAACAATCAGATGCAACATGTGGAGAAATAACAATGTTTGGCAATACGCAGATCGGCACTTTGCTGCACGAGGAGCATGTTCGCACCATCCAGGCGCTACAGTCCCTCGAGGAATATCTGCTGAAGCAAACCAGCAAGCGGGTTCCCGATGTCACCAATGAAAAGGTGCGCGAGCTGCTGGAACATCTGCTGTCCGACGTCGCCGCCGAGGTGGAGCGTCATTTCGGTTTCGAGGAAAATTTCCTGTTTCCGGTGCTGACCGGGCGGGGCGAAGGCGGTATTGCCGCCTTTCTGACCGAAGAGCACGGAACCATTCTGCCATTGGCCCAGGAACTGGCTGAAACTGCTCGTACTGCCTTGAATGGAAACGGTTTTACGGTGGAGGACTGGAAGGAATTCCACCATCGCGGCGTCGAGCTGTGCGAGCGGGAAATCTTCCATATCCAGAAGGAGGAAATGGGTCTGTTGGCAGCCATTTCCATGTTCGTCGACCCTGCCGCCGATGCTGATTTGGCGGCAAAATATCGGGAGCAGTCCCAGGCGGCCTGACCCGTTACTCCGGCGGTCGGGTCGCTTCGCCGCCCAGCGCGGCGACCCAATCGGCGCTTTCCATGGTGCCTGACGGAAGGTATGATCCGCTCTCTGGGTCAGGCTGGGTTGCATGGGGATTTAACGCGTGAGACGGGCGACCACCAGCCTGAGTTCTCGGAACTCGCATTTGCGCATTCTCGGACTGCTGCTGTTTGTCGATCTTTTCGTTTTGGGAATGATTTTATTTTCCCTCAGCGGCAGCTTGCATCAGCATCTGGATAGCGCCGAGATTTCTTCGCGCAATATCAATCAGATGGTGTCGCAATCCCTGTCCAGCGAGATCAAGATCATCGATCTGGTCTTGCAAAGCACCACCGACGAAATCACCAACCGTCATCTGATGCAGCCTGCCGACCGCAAGGGGCTGCGAGAGGTTCTGGTGAAGCAGGCTGGGCGCTTGTCGATGGCCGATGCCTTGCGGGTGACGGATGCCGATGGCAATGTTGTCGTCGGTTCGGACGATGTTCCCTTCGGCATTTCCTTAAGCGACCGCGAGCATTTCCGTACCTTGAAGGCCCACCCCGCGCAGGGGCTGCTGATTTCAAAGCCGCTGATTTCCCTTGTCACCGGCAAGCCGATTCTGGTGTTTGCCCGAGCGCTCCAGACGACCAATGGAACCTTTGCCGGGATCATCGTCGCTCCGGTGGCGCTGGACTGGTTTTCTCGTAAATTCCAGAATTTGGAAGTCGGCCCCAACGGCGTCGTGGTGATGCGTGGCGATGCCAGCCGCTCCTTTGATCTTTTGGCCCGTTATCCTGACGTCGGATTCGTCGGTCAGACCAAAGTCTCCGATATTTTCCGCGCCCAGATTACGGCCAATCCCCAGTCGGGCAGCTATGAGGCCAAGGCCGGGGCCGACAATGTGCAGCGGGTCTTTTCCTATCAGGCCATTGAAAATTATCCGCTCATTACCCTGGTGGGGATTGCCCGCCAGGACTTCATGGGCAGTTGGCAGCGCGAAGTGATCAAGCTGTGCATCGTCGGCGCGGTCTTTATTATTGTTTCCAGCATCGGTGGTCTGGCCCTGATCCGTTCATGGCGCATTCTGGAACAGCGGACTGATGAGTTGGAACGCTCCAACACCGAGCTTGAACAATTCGCCTATGCCGCCTCTCACGACCTGCAGACGCCCTTGCGTAATATCGCCAGCTATACCCAGCTGCTCGATCGTCGTTATCGCGGCCAGATGGGCGAGGATGCCGACCAATTTATCGAGTTCATCGTCGGCAACGCCAAGCGGATGTCGGTGATGATCCGCGATCTGGTGGATTATTCCCGGGCGACGCCGCGCAATATCAGGCTTTCACCGGTGGATCTGGGCGTGATCGTCGCCGCGGTGCTGTCTCGCCTGCAGCAGCCTTTGGCTGAAATCGGCGCAACCGTCACGGTGGGGGAACTGCCCTGGCTTCTGGCCGAGGAAGTCTGGCTGGACAGCCTGATGCGCAATCTTTTGGAAAACGCCATCCGTTACCGCCATCCTAAGCGTCCACTGGAGATTACCATTGCGGCGGAGCCCATCGGCGGCAAGACATGGCGAATTTCGGTGCGCGACAATGGCATTGGCATCGCCCCGGAATATCACGAGAAAATTTTCGGCATGTTTTATCGGATGGACCCAGCCCAATATCCCGACAGCACCGGCATCGGTCTGGCCTTGTGCCGGCGCATGGTGGGCAAGTTCGGCGGGCGTTTGTGGGTGGAATCCGCGTTGGGCAATGGCTCTTGCTTCCTGTTCACCCTGGAAGCCGCCGACAAATCGGCATCCGAGTCATGACCCCCAAGCCAGGACGTCACGACCGAATGCTGGCCGCTTACGGCTTCGGCCTGTTCGCTATTCCCCGCTATAGCGAGGTCAAGGGTAAGGGCTGGCATCTGCGTCAGCATCTGCCCAGCATGTCCGAAGGCTATTTGACCCAGTCCTTCATCGAGGGGAACCGTTGTGTGCTCTATGAGGGACGCCGACCCTGGATGTCCACCGGACTGTTCGAGGTGGAAAGCCACGCCTGGCATGTTCACGCCGCTCATGGGCTGGTGGTGGTGGCCGGGCTGGGGATGGGCATGTACGCCTATGCGGTGTCGCAAAAGCCTGAGGTGACCCAGGTGGTCATCATCGAACGGGACCCCAGAGTTGTGGAGGTGCTGGAACAGGCGGCGTCTTTCGCCAACTGGCCGGGCCGTGCCAAAATCCAAATTTTGCTGGCCGATGCTCTGGCCGAGGATCTGGCGAGTCAGGTCGCGCTTTTCACCGGCGGGGCGGCGGCGGATTATTTCTACAGCGATATCTGGCCGGTGACTCCCGATCCGTCGGCTCCGCTCCAGGCTCGGGCCATGGTCGAGCGGCTGCGGCCCAAGGCTGCGGGCTGGTGGGGGCAGGAGTTTAATTTCGGGCAATGGTGTCTGGAGTCCTCCCGCGAGGCGGACCCGCAAGCCTTGCAGGATTATTTTGACGCCAACGCCATGCCGGTTCCGACGACGCCGGGCTATGCGGACTTTTGCCGCGATCTGCTGGAAGCCAACCGAGCCTATCTGACGCCGCGCAAGGCGGGATCAGGCAACAGTTTCTGGCGATGGCTTTTCCGTCTCGGCCGGTAATTGCAGCGGCAACCATCCGTCGGGGCCATAGGCCTCCAGCGGCATGAAGCGGGTTTTGTAGGACATCTTCCCGCTTTCGGCGATCCAGTAGCCCAGATAGACATAGGGCAAATTCTGGCGGCGCGCTTCCTCGACCAGCCACAAAATCATATAGGTGCCCAGGGAATATTCCGTCAGCACCGGATCATAAAAGCTGTAGACCGCCGATAAACCGTCTGACATGCGGTCGGTCAGCATGGCGGCGCGCAACATCCCTTCAGGGCCGCGAAACTCCACGACGAAACTGTCGATGGGGCTGTCTTCGATCATTGAGCGATAGTCGTAAAAGCCCATCAACGCCATGTCGCCTCCGGCATGGCGGCTTTCCTGATAGCGCGCGAACAAACGATATTGCTCGGCGGTCGCCTTGGGGTTCACCGGCATGGCAGCGACTTGGCCATTGCGACGGCTGACCTTGCGCATGGTGCGGTCGGGGGTGAAATCGGCCACCACGATGCGCACCGGAATACAGGCCGAGCAGCCGGGACAGGCAGGGGTATAGGCGATGGAATGGCTGCGCCGAAATCCTGCCCGCGACAGAGATTCGTGCAGGGACTCGGCTTCCGGCCCCGACAGTTCAGTCACGATCTTGCGTTCCAGCCTGCCTGCGATATAGGGGCAGGGCAGAGGCGCGGTGGTGAAGAAGTAATGGGGGCGTTTGGGTGAATATTGGTCCATGGCTTTCCCGTCTCGACCCTCCCAGCTTATGGGATATGGGGAGCGAAAACCATGTTCAACAGTGCCTGAGGATCAGGATTCCCGACAAAAAGTCATGAACGGTGCGCCGTTGGGGGTTGAACAGGGCGATGACCAGCAAAATTCCGGCGCTAAACCCCAAGGTGCCATAGAACAAAGCCGTATGCAGGAATGTCTGAGGCAGGGTCGGTGCGCCGCCGTTCTGGCGATGGGCTTTCAGTTCCATCAGCCGCATTCCAATGGTGGCGGCGGACGGCCCGGCCAGCAACAGGCTGTGATAGCACAGCGCCACTGCCAGCGGCACCACCAGGAAGTGCAGGGGAAACAGCAGGCCGAGGCTGGCGATGGTCAGGATGCCCAGCATCAGATGGATGGCCATCACGATGATGCACAGAACCCAAAAATCGATGAAATAGGCCATGGTCCTGCGCAAGGTGATGCTGCGATACCAGTGGGGCTCGGTCAAGGGGTCGGGAGGCCACAGGCCGGGAGACAGATTAAGACCGGGCAAAGCCATGGTCAGGGAGCCGGCTTGGGCGGCGGCGGCAGGGCCGAAGCCGGAGCCCCCTTCAGGGTGTCGGGCAACTGACCGCTGCGGGCGGCGTCCGAGGTCATGCCGACATTCTGCGGCTGCTGAGAATCGCGCAGCAACACCACGGTGATGCGGCGGTTGCGCGGATTGGCCGGGTCGTTGTTAACCAGCGGTTCGGTATCCGAACGCCCCACCACCCGGTCGACGCGGTCGGCGGGAACGCCGGAATTCAGCAGAGCCCGGCGGGTCGCCAAAGCGCGGTCGGCGGACAATTCCCAGTTGCCGTAATTGGATTGGCCCGAGAATGGCGTCGAGTCCGTATGGCCGGAAATCGCCACCTTTTCCGGCAGCATCTTCACCACGCGGGCCACCAGATCCACCAGGGCGCGGGTATGGCCGTACATGTCCGGCGAGCCCTTGGGGAACATGGCCAGACCTTCCTGATCGACGATCTGGATACGCAGTCCTTCCGGGGTGTTGTCCACCATCAGGCTGTCGGCCAGCTTCTTCAGTTCGGGAATGGAGTTCACCGCCTGATTCAAGGCCTGCTTGGCGCGGTCGAACTGTTGCTGCTCGCGCTCGGCATTGGCTTTCAGGATTTGCTGTTCGCTGACGGCTTCGGCCTGGCCTTGCCCGCCTTCACCCATCTTGGCGTCGCCGGATTTCGCCATGCCGGACTTGCCGGCGCCGGAACCGGCTTGCTGTCCATTGGCGCCAGATCCAGAACCCTGTCCATTAGCGCCAGAGCCGGTCTGTTGACCGTTGGCTTGGCCCTTGGTTTTCGAGGTGCCCGCCCCCGATTGAGCCTCGCCCAGGCCGGGATTTTGCCCCATGCCGGCGTTTTCATCGGGAGAAATGCCCTGGCCTTCGCCGGCTCCGCCTTCCTTGGGGTCCGACAAAGCGTCGCCGCCTTGACCGATGGTGGGCGGCGGCAGGGACAAGGTGAAGCTGGGGGTGCTGGCGTTGGAGCTCATGGAGCCTTCGCCCACCACCTTGCCGCCCAACATGCCGCCGGCGCCGCTGCTGGACTGGGAGACGGATGTGGGAGCGAAATAGTCGGCCACGCCTTGCAACTGTTCTTCGGTGACGGCATTCAGCAGCCACAGCAACAGGAAGAAAGCCATCATGGCGGTCACGAAATCGGCATAGGCCACTTTCCAGGCGCCGCCATGGTGCGAGGCGTGCCCTTTTTTGATCCGCTTGATAATGATGGGTTGTTCGGCCATGTCCGCGTCTTATGCCTTAAACGGTTGCGTCAGCGAAAGAACGCTCATCAATCAGGGGGGAGGTTGGTGACCGTGTCTTCCAACTCGGCGAAGCTGGGGCGAACATGGGGCGACAGGATTTTGCGGCCGAATTCCACCGAAACCTGGGGTGCGTAGCCCATCATATGGGCCAGCAGACAGGCCTTGATGCAGTTCAGATATTCGCTTTCCGTGTTGTAGATGATGTCCAGGATGCGGCCAAAGGGGGCGAAGAAACCATAGGACAGCAGCACGCCCATGAAGGTGCCGCACAGCGCCGCGCCGATCAGATGGCCCAGCACTTCCGGCGGCTCGGTGATCGAACCCATGGTGTGAATGATGCCGAGCACGGCGGCGACGATGCCCAGGGCCGGCATGGCGTCCGACATGGTGGTGATGGCACCGGCGACCTGAGCGCCCTCGGCATGATGGGATTCGATCTCGGCGTCGATGATGGATTCCACCTCGTGGGCGTTGTTGGTGCCCAGGGTCAGCAGACGCAGATAGTCGCACAAGAATTCACGGGTATGGTGATCCGCCGAGAATTTCGGGAATTTCTGGAACAGGGGGCTTTCGTCGGGTTTTTCCACATGGCTTTCCAGGGCCAGATCGCCCTTGGTTTTCGCCAGCTTGAAAACCGAATAAAGCATGCTGAGCAGTTCGACATAGGCCGCCTTGTCGAAGCGCGGCCCCTTGAACATGGTGCCCATAGCTTTGCCCAGGCCGGTAATCACCGTCTTGGGGTTGCCGATGATCACGCTGCCGACGGCGGCGCCCAGAATGATGATCCATTCAAAAGGCTGGAAAAGCACGCCCACTTCACCGCCGTTACCGACGTAACCGCCGATAACCGAACCGATCACCACAAAAATGCCAATGATGACGAACATAAGCTACCCTCTGTCCCCAGCTTGCTTAGGACCATTGCTGTGGGAGGATGCAATAATTTCCGCGACTTGTCGCCAGTCAACAGCACGGCAGTGCAAAAAATATGACGGAAGGGGGCTTCGCGCCCCGGGAAATTTGAAGAGGGCGACAATTTCCTGTATGACTTTGATGCTTAAAAGGGAAAAGGAACAACGCCAACATGACCATCGATGAACGACTGCTTCGCAAAGCCTTGGGATGTTTTGCCACCGGCATTACGGTGGTCACCAGTAAGGCGGCGGACGGTTCGCCCGTGGGGTTGACGGTCAACGCCTTTTCCGCTCTGTCCCTGGACCCGCCCCAGGTTTTGGTTTGTGTCGATAAGCGCACCGGCTGCCTGGACGCCTTTAAGCGGGCTGGCTGCTTCGCCGTCCATGTGCTGCGCCAGGAACAGCGCGAGCTGTCCATGACCTTCGCCAGCAAACAATCGGACAAATTCGCCGGCCTGAGCATGGAAACCGGCGCCTCTGGCGCTCCGGTGCTGCCGGGGTGCTTGGCCATGTTCGATTGCAAGACCGAACAGGTGCTGGAAGGCGGCGATCATCTGATCTTCATCGGCCGCGTGCTGCAGTTGGAACATTCCGAAGCCGGGCAGCCGCTGCTGTATTACCGGGGATCGTACAATCAGTTGGGAGACACCAGCCTGCCGTGAGCCCGGATGACGGAGGCAGCTGGATTTAGGGGGGAAGTCATGCGCAGGCGTACCGTATCGTTGTTGGGCGGCCATGGCGGGTTTTCCCGCCTCTCTTATGCGGAGTGGGGCGATCCGTTAAATTCCCGCGTTCTGGTCTGCGTCCACGGACTGACCCGCAACAGCCATGATTTCGATTTTCTGGCGAATGAGCTTTCCCAGGATTATCGGGTCATTTGCCCCGATCTGCCGGGCCGTGGCGATAGTGACTGGTTGATTCTCAAGAACGATTACAGCCTGCCCACTTATATCATGGCCATGGCCACCCTGATCGCCCGCCTGGATGTGGATCGGGTGGATTGGCTGGGAACGTCGCTGGGCGGCCTGATCGGCATGACCCTGGCCGCCACGCCGGGCAATCCCATCAATCGCCTGGTTCTGAACGATGTCGGTCCCGTCATGCCGGAATCCGCCTTGCGGCGCGTTGCCGGTTTCATCGGCGAGGATCTGCACTTCGACAGTTTGGAGCAGGCCGAGGCCTATCTGCACGAATCCCTGTCGGGGTTTGGCATCCACCAGCCTGAACATTGGGCCCATATCGTCGAAAGCAGCGTCCGCCCGTCTGTCGATGGCCGCTTCCGCCTGCATTACGATCCAGGCATTGCGGTGGTCTTCAATGATCCGTCGGTGCTGAGGGATGTGGAGTTGTGGCCGTTGTGGGACATGATTTCCTGTCCCACTCTGCTGCTGCGCGGGGCCGAGTCCGACCTGTTGTCCGAACACACGGCCGCCGAAATGACCCGCCGCGGCCCCAAGGCCGACTTTATCGAGTTTCCCAATTGCGGTCATGCTCCGGCTCTGTTCGATCACACTCAGATTTCGGTGGTGAAGGATTGGCTGCTGGCCTGATTGCCTTCAGAAGCTTATCTAAATTTGAAATATAGGAAGCTTCGTCGTATAACCTGCGGCGATACATAAAGCCGGGGGCGGCAGCAGCCAGAGGAACGATATGGCCAAACAGTTCTATGTGATTGGCGGCGAATACGCCGATACCAACTTCAAGACCATCGCCGCGGGAAAGACCGAGGACCGCTTCGGCCCCTTCGCCGAGAAGGAAGCCCATGACCTGTGGCGTTCGCTGACCGGCAAGACCGTCGATAACGCCATGGTGCGCTATCGCGTCAAGCCCGCCGAGGAAAATGCCGCAGACCAGTGGTTTGTCGTCGGCGGTGAATATTCCAGCACCGATTTCAGCCAGATCGCCAACGGCCACAAGCTGGAGACCTATGGTCCTTTCAGCCGCCCGGAAGCCTTGGCGGTGTGGCGTTCCATCACCTCGAAGTCGGTGGACAACGCCATGTCCCGCTATGACATCGTGACCCCTGAGGAACTGGCTGCCCTCAAGGGCTAAGCTGTTTCGGTGCGTCTATGAAAAAACCCCGGCGGAGCGATCCGCCGGGGTTTTTGTTATCTTGAGGTGGGCTGGGAGGCCCGTCTCGAAGAAGGGTTACTTGCCCAACAAGCCGTTCAAAGCCTTGGTGGGGTCGATGCCCTTGGTGGCGCCGCCCACGGCGTCCTGCACGGCGTTCACGGCATTGCCGACGCCCAGGGTGCCGACGGCCTTGTTGGCCGACTTGGTGACGGCGCCCAGCACCTGCTGAGCCACCTGCGGGGCGGTGGCGCCGCCGCTGTCGCGGCCGATATTGGTCAGATGGATGTCGGTGAGCGGCGCTCCGGCGGCGATGCCGGGGATCGGCGTCGCCAGAGTAACCTTGCCGTTGGTGATGTCGAGGGCGTCGATCACCAGCTTCACGGCGCTCTTGTCGTCAGCCGCCGGGGCGGGCTTGGCGTCAGCGCTGCCGCCGCCGGTGGCCTTGGCGATATAGGCGTTGGCGTGATCCTGAATAGCCTGGATATTGCTGCCGCCGGTGGCGTTCGTTTCATAGGTCACTTCCGGCGCCCCCACCAGGATATGCTTGATGACGATGGGGTTCTTGGAAACGCTGCCGGGGTCCAGGGCCACGCTGATCTCGCCCAGCTTGAAGGCGGTGGGAGTGTTGAAACCAGCCGGATTGGCCACGGACAGGCCGGTGATGCTGGCCTTGCCCTCGGTCAGTTGCAGCTTGACGGCGCCGACGCTGACCTTGGCTCCGGCGACTTCGGTGCCGTATTTCTCGATGGCCTGTTTGACCAGGGAATCCGACTGCACATAAATGAATGCGCCGATGCCGACAACGGCCAGAACGATCAGGGCAATTGCCCCCAGGATGATTTTCTTCATCGCTCACTCCTCCTCCCTAAGGACTTGTACAAAACTTTATCGCGCCTTGGGGGCACTTTTCTTGGCCAGATAAGGGGCCAGATAGCGCCCGGTATGGCTTTCCGGGTTGGCGGCCACCGCCTCGGGCGTGCCCTGGGCAACGATGCGACCGCCGCCGGTGCCGCCGTCGGGGCCAAGATCCAAAATCCAATCGGCGGTCTTGATGACCTCCAGATTATGTTCGATGACCAATACCGTGTTGCCGGTATCAACCAGGGTATGCAGAACCTCGAGCAGCTTCTTCACATCCTCGAAATGCAGGCCGGTGGTCGGCTCGTCCAGGATGTAAAGGGTGCCGCCGGTGGCGCGGCGCGACAGCTCTTTCGCCAGCTTGACGCGCTGAGCCTCGCCGCCCGACAAGGTGGTGGCTTGTTGCCCAAGATGAATATAGCTCAAACCCACACGTTTTAGTGTTTCCATCTTGTCGCGAATCGCCGGAACCGCCTTGAAAAATTCGGCAGCCTCCTCGATGGTCATGTCGAGAACATCGGCTATGCTCTTGCCTTTAAAGGTGATTTCCAGGGTTTCGCGGTTGTACCGCTTACCCTTGCAGACGTCACATTGCACATAGACGTCGGGCAGGAAATGCATCTCGATCTTGATGACGCCGTCGCCTTGACAGGCCTCGCAGCGGCCACCCTTGACGTTGAAGCTGAAGCGTCCGGCCTTGTAACCGCGGGCCTGAGCTTCCGGCAGATTGGTGAACCAATCGCGGATGGGGGTGAAGGCGCCGGTATAGGTGGCCGGATTGGAACGCGGCGTGCGTCCGATTGGGGACTGGTCGATATCGACGATTTTGTCGATATATTCCAGGCCGTCGATACGGTCGTGAGGGGCGGCATGTTCCCGTGCGCCGTTCAGACGCCGGGCCAAGGCCTTATAGAGGGTTTCGATCACCAGGGTCGATTTTCCGCCGCCCGAGACGCCCGCCACGCAGGTGAAGGTGCTCAAGGGAATGCTGGCGCTGACGTTTTTCAGATTGTTGCCCCGCGCGCCGATGACGCTCAGATACTTGCCGCTGCCCTTGCGGCGCTTCTTGGGAATGGCGATTTCGCGCTGGCCGGTCAGATATTGGCCGGTGATGCTGTTGGGGTTTTCCATCACCTGGGTGGGGGTGCCTTCGGCGGTGATGGCGCCGCCATGGACGCCGGCGCCCGGGCCCATATCGATCAGGTAATCGGCGCTGCGGATGGCGTCTTCGTCATGTTCGACGACGATCACGGTGTTGCCGATGTCGCGCAGCCGCTTCAGGGTCGCCAGCAGGCGGTCGTTGTCGCGCTGATGCAGGCCGATCGAGGGTTCGTCCAGCAC
>Ga0209415_10004046_pt1 | contig 26998 bp, 16 predicted proteins | sample PeaSoiSIISIP2007_FD_187696 | JGI IMG/M metagenome (GOLD analysis project Ga0209415, IMG submission 187696) | Peat soil microbial communities from Weissenstadt, Germany - SII-SIP-2007 (SPAdes) (version 2) | ecosystem: Environmental > Terrestrial > Soil > Wetlands > Peat | place: Germany... | reverse complement strand
CCAGGAGTTTTCGTTTCTGAATCAGCGTCTGATGCTGAAGCAGCTTCGCCTGCATTTTATTGAAAGCTTCGTCCTGCGCTGCGGCGTAATCAGGCAAATCCCTGCCCTCGACAACATTGAACAGAACAAGGCCCTTCGTTGGCGACACGAATAGAGCATCGATTGGGAAAGAGCCCTCGGGGGTGCCGATGATAGGGTAGCCGATATAGAGAGTGCCATCGAGATCGGCCTCCGCACTGAGAATTTCCGACAAGCGTTTGCTCGAGGCCGGCTTGTCTGTGCTGCCCCATACCGTGTTGATCACAACTTGCTTCAGTTAAGAACTGGTTTCCACGCGCCAGAAGTAAGTGTCTTTGATTCTTCAGGCTCAGTGCAATCCGAAAAAAGCAGCTCCTGGCTCGACAGCCATCCGTCGTCGGGCAGAGACAGGCCGACCCATTGTTCGCAATAAGTTAAGTTAGATTCTCAGGCTCTACCTGATTAGATTGATTTATTCTAGCACTCTGCGTTTTCACCACTAAACCACTCCGAGGCTTCGCCGTCAAGCACGAAGCGACCCCTTCGGCCATCAGGGTCGAAGGGGCGAACGGAAGACTTGACGGCGGCCCCGCTTCGGTCCGCCTCCCTCGCCGAAAAGCCGACAAGAAATCCGAAGGCCGAAATCCGAAGGAAATCCGAAATTTGAAAAAAAGGCGGCGCAGCCGCCATCGTGCGACAAAGTCGCCGGAGTGACAGAATCCGGGTTGACTTGTCAAAGGCAGTGGACGATCCGAAGGTAAGAGCACGGGTGTCGAGTGTTGAGTGGCTGGGGGCATGGAGTGGCGGAGAGGACAAAGGGCCGCCGCTGGACAGTCGCCCCTTGGATGCATGATTTTTCTACCCATCGTGGGGCGCGAGCTGCGCGTAGCAGCGCGGCGGCGCGCGACCCACTGGACGCGCACGACCGTGGCCCTGGGCGCGGTCGCCACCTGCGCCTGTTTCTATGTCGGGAACTTGGACGAGCCGCCCCACACCCAAGCCCGTCGCGTCTTTACCGGCCTGATGGTCATATCGCTCGTGTACTCGCTGGCGGCGGGCCGGCGGTTCACGGCGGATTGCCTGAGCGAAGAGAAACGGGAAGGAACGCTCGGCCTGCTATTTCTGACCGACCTCAAGGGCTACGACGTAGTGCTCGGGAAGATAGCGGCGACTTCGTTGAACGGTTTTTACGGGTTGCTGGCGGTCGTGCCGGTGCTGGCCGTGCCGCTGCTGCTGGGGGGCGTTGGCCAAGGCGAGTTTTGGCGCGCCGTCCTGGTCCTGGTGAGCACCTTCTTGTATGCGCTGGCGGTCGGCATCTTTGTCTCGGCCATAAGCCGGGAGGCCCCGCGCGCCATGGGGGCCAATCTGCTCCTGTTGCTGCTCCTGACCGCGGCTCCGCCCCTTTACGGGCTGGCGATGAACTATCAGGCCTTCCCCAACTCGTATCCATTCGGGTTCTTATATTCCTGCCCCGCCTTCCCGCTCGTCGTGTCGGCCGATGCATTCTACAAGACGCGGGCGGGAGATTTCTGGTGCTCGGTGGCCGTGATGCATGCCTTGACCTGGCTCTTGCTCAGCCTGGCGTGCTGGATCGTGCCTCATTCGTGGCAGGATAAGGCGGGTGATTCCCGGCGAGCCAGGTGGCACGAGCGCTGGCTGGCCTGGCGCTTCGGCAACGCTGCCAAACGAAAGGCCCTTCGCCAAAAGCTCCTGAATCGAAACCCCTTTTTCTGGCTGGCAGCCCGCTCCCGCCTCAAGCCCGCCCAGGTCTGGGGCGTCCTGCTCCTCATCGGCGCCTATTGGGGCGGCATGTGCGTCGCCGGCCGCGGCTCCTGGCTCAACGACTCGCTGAATCCGATGAATGTGGTCGCCGCGATTCTCTTCAACTGCGCGCTCAAGATGTGGATCGGCATCGAGGCGAGTTACCATCTGGCCCAGGAGCGGAAGATGGGGACCTTCGAATTGTTGCTGTCCACCGCCCTGACGGAACAAGACATCCTCAAAGGCCAGTGGCTGGCGCTACGCCGGCAGTTTCTCAAACCCACTCTGGCGGTGATGGTGGTGGAAGGCCTTTTCCTGGCGGCGAGCCTGCGGGAACCGCGATCTGATTTTCCCCCGTGGGCGGCCTGGCTGGCCTGCCTCACCCTCCTGGTTGCGGATATGCTCGCCGTGAGTTGGGTGGCCATGGCCCGCGCCCTCACGGCCCGAACTCCGAACCTGGCGGTGGTCCAGGCCATCGCGCGCGTCTTCATCCTGCCCTCGGTCGTCCTGGTGATCGTGACCGGCGGCGCCCTGGCTCTCGCCGCGCTTCAGCAACGTCCGGAACCCGGCTGGGGCTTCTGGCTAGGCTGGTGGTTTGGCCTGGGAATGGCGGCCGACCTCGCTTACGGCTTTGCCGCCTGGCGTCAGTTGCACACCCGCTTCCGCCGGTTGGCCAGCCAACGATTCTCCGAAATCATGCCCACGGCACTCCCGGATGTTTCTTCTGGAGCATCGGCCTGAGCGCCGGGTAGCGGCCCGTCTTGAAGACCGGCCAATCCAGAGTCGAGTCCAGGCGTTTGCCATCCGGAGCGCAGAGCCAGAGCTTTACCGGAAGCCGGCCTTCGCAGATGCGGGGATGTTGCGCGAGGATGAAGCACTCGTGGAGTTTCACCTGGAGTTCCGGCGAGGCGGGGTGTCCGTCCCGGTCTTGGGCGGGTTCCGGGTAGAGCAGTTTCAGTTTTCTGCCATCCGGCCAAGCGAGGCTGGTTGGGGCCAGTTCGTCGAGCCAGCCCACGCGGTCGCGCCCGAGATGCTGGACGAAGCTCTCGCGCAGAGCGGCGGCTTGGGCCTCTTTGGCCAGGGTCAATCCCGCGAAGGCGCGGCCCAGGCAGGCGCGGGTCGCCGGCTCGTCAAAGGCCGGGAATTCCAGTTCCGGCATCACCGCGGCGACGAGGTTCGTGCGCGCGATGAGCTGCTTGATTTCGTGGTTGAACAGCGGCAGCTCGAAGCAACCTTTCAGATGCGCCTGGGCCAGACAGACGCCGGAGGCCTGCGGGTCGGTCTCGCGCTCATGCTCATGGTGGATGACGAGGTCGCCAAAGCGGACGAGCTTCACGGCGGCCACGCGCTTGTGCGTCCGGTCGTAGAGATGCTCGATCTGGCTGGTGAGCTGCTCGGGGAAGGTCTCCTGTATCCACTCCCGTTTTACCGCGCTGGCCAGGCCCAGCAGCGTCAGGTCCTCCGAGCCGCGGCCCTCGACCTCGCGAATGCTGGCGGCCACAAAGAGCGGCGCGCTTTGCACCACGCTCTCGCGCATCAACGTGCCCTGCCGGCCCTCCGTCAAGTCGCAGTCAAGTGTCCCCTGGTCGCGGCGAATACACAATTGATCGATGAACCCCGTCATGATGCAGCGGAGCAACGGATCCTCGGAGGCGGTCGCCGCCTGCCGGCTGAAGCCGGCGCTCCGCTCCGTCATGACCGCGCTTGGGCCGGCCAATTCCTGCCGCTGGGCAATCTCGAGGATCTGCTCGAAGGTCTGCTGGACCTGGCGCGCGGTCTGGGCGTGGATGCCGTAACGGCGGCAGGTCTCGACGCTGAAGTTGTTCTTCCTGGCAAACTCGTAAGCGCGCATGAGCGTGTAAAAGTCGGAGGCCTCGCTGGCTTCAAAGAGCTCCCTGGCCTGCTTGATGTGCTGGTCGGCTCGCCCCAGGCGCATCAATAAATCGCGCCCGCTGACCAGGGCGGCGCAGAGCGCCGCGGCCGGCACGCACCCGAGCCGGGCCGCCTCGACCAGCATTCGCGAGTAACGCGGATGCATGGGCAGCTTGAGCATTTGGCGGCCCGTAGGCGTCAGGTCCGAATTGTGGGCGGCATGTGGGTGACCTGACGCATCTGACGGATGTGACGGATATGACGGATATGACGGATATGACCTCTGAGTTTCGGCTCGGGTGCCCTGGGCTGCCGCGCCTCCGAGCGCGCCCAAGGTTCGCAGGAGACGTTCCGCGCGTTCCACCGCTTGCGGGTCGGGCTTGTCGAGCCAGTCGAACTGGGCCGCGTGCCGGATGCCCAGCGAGTGCAACAGCAAGACCACCTCGGCAAGGTCGCTGCGCTGGATCTCCGGCGTGTTCCGCTCGGGCCGATTCAATTGGCCGCTCTCGGTCCAGAGCCGGTGGCAGGTTCCGGGCCCGGTGCGCCCGGCCCGGCCTTTTCGTTGCTCGGCGGAAGCGCGGCTAATCGGCTCGATGAAGAGCGTGCTCAGGCCGCGCTCGGCGTCGTAGCGGGCGATGCGCGCCGATCCGCTGTCCACGACATGCCGGATGCCTTCGATCGTCACGGAGGTTTCCGCTACGTTCGTGGCCACTACCACTTTGCGCAACGAGTTGGGGGCAAACGCCCGGTCCTGCTGGTCGGGCGGCAGTTCCCCGTGCAGTGGAATGAGCGCCAGGCCTTCCGCAGACCGAACGGCCCGCAGCGCCGCAATGGTCGCGTTAATTTCCCCCATGCCCGGCATGAACACCAGGATGTCTCCCGGCTCGCCCGCGTTGAGAATCTGCTCCACTACGTCGGCGGCCTGTTCAGTCACCGGCCGCTCGTCGGGCAGCTCGAGGTAGCGCAGCTCGACGGGAAAACTTTGGCCTTCAGAGTGGAGGATCGGCGCGGCCGGCCCGGTCGGGGAGCGGGCGAGGTAGCGCGCCACCGGCTCGGCCTCGAGCGTTGCCGACATCACGGCCAGTTTTAAATCGGGCCGCTCGGTGACCTGCAGGCGCTTGACCAGGGCCAGGGCCACGTCACTCATCAAGGTCCGCTCGTGGAACTCGTCGAAAACCACAATCCCGGTGTCCATCAGCCGGCGATCCTCTTGCAGGCGGCGCAGCAGAATTCCCTCGGTCACGTAACTGATGCGCGTGCCCAGGCTGGTTTGGTCGTCGAACCGGACCTGGTAGCCGACCTCGGCGCCCAGCGGGCATCGGCGTTCCCAGGCGACACGCGCCGCGACCGTGCGCGCCGCCACGCGGCGCGGTTGAAGCACGAGGATCTTCTTTTGGCCCGCCAGGCCGGCGTCGAGCAGCATCTGCGGCGCCTGCGTGGTCTTGCCTGAGCCCGTGGGCGCTACCAGCACCAGCCGGTCACCCTGGCGGAGCGCCTCGACGATGCCGGAATGAATCTGCCAGATCGGAAGCGACGCCGGTTCCATTGCTTCGGGTTAGGAGCCTCGGCAAAATAAATTGGACAATATGACGCCGAGATTTTGGCGGCTGGCAAGGCGCGAGCGAGGAGCATATCCCCGATCTGTAACGAGCGAGCAACGCCGCCAGACGCCAAAAGAACCAGTCAGATTGTTCAAGTTATTTTGCGGAGGCTCCTTAGTAAACCATGAGCCGATAGAACGTCTGCGAGCTGGGCACGTAGGTCGTGTCAATGACGGTAATGTTGGCGCCGGTGCCCGTGATGCCGTCCTGCACGACGCGCCAATTGAGGAGGTCGGTGGAGGCCAGCACCTCGTAATTGCGGTTTACGGCCGAGAGGAAGGTGACTTGCCAGCGCCCGTCGATCGGAGACTGGGCCACGCTGCCCACGACGAGCTTGGAATTGGCATTGTTCGGGTTCGTGTTGGCCCGGTACTCCTGCCAATTGAGCAGGCCGTCGTTGTCGGAATCCAGGGTTTCGTCGTTGGTCCAATCTGTGGCAGTATAAAAGCCATTGGCCAGGAGCCAGGCCGCCGGAGTGCCGTAGGGCAGAACAGGAAGGTTCGTGACCATGCCGTTGACGTAGTTGCTCATGGTCTGGCCAAAGTAGCCTGGAACGCTGTTCGAGTAGATGTTGGTGTTGACCACGAAGAAGGAAAAAGCGGTCAGATTGCTGGTGACCGGGTTGAGGCTGACCTGGTCGCGGAAGTTGATGTCCAGCAGGCTGCCCCACGAACCCCACGGCAGGCTCGTGAGTTGGACCCCTTGTGGACTATACGGATCCGGACTACTTAACAACACCCAGGTCCCGTTCGAGCCGTCGTCGGTGGGCACGGCCGTCCACCCGGCCAGCAACTGACTCACATTGGTCGCCGGCAGAACCGTCCCGGGCCAGTTGAGGCGGAAATGAAGATTGAATTGCCGGATGTACTCCGGCAGGTAGTTCGCATAGAGACTGACTCCCACGGGCAGGTCCGAGTTGAGCTGCAAATCCAGAGAACCGATGTTCACGTTGCCCGCGTACGTCGCCGGGTTGTAAGGCGAGAAATAGAGGAAATTGGTGACGTTCGTCGACAGCATGTTCGTGGAATAATTGGTGGCGGGCGGCGTCATCGTATTGTCGACGGTGGTCGTGACGAGAGTGTAGTTGCTCACCGTGACGGGGTTGGTGGGCGAGTCGGCGGTGAAGCCGTCGTAAGTGACCGAAAAGGACGGCATGAAGGTGGGGTCGCCGGACTGCCTGGGCGTGACCCAGCGCAGGCGGTAGAGCCCGGAGAAGGCCTTGCCGATTTGGGCAAAATCGCCCGCCAGCGCGGGGGCCGTGTCGCCGGTGTAGAGCGCCCCGCCGCTGGTCGAGGCGAGTTGTTGCAGGGCGTTGGTGTTGATGTCGTCGCCGAAACCGAGGCAGTAAACCTGAACGCCCGCGTTCGTCGCGGAGGTGATGCAGCTCTGGAGGGTCGCGAGGCTCGAGTTGTCGTTGCCATCGGAAACGAAGATGACACTGTGGAGTTGGCTGCTGTTGGGCTTGCCCAGGGCCCCGATGGCCGCCGCCAGGGCGTCCCAGGCCCGCGACGTCGAGGTGTCATAGTTGATGTAGTTGGTCCAGATCCCCGCAAGCGCATTGAACGCCGCCGTCTGGTTGGTGAGCCCCACGACCTTGTTGGGGGCCAGGTCTTTGCGATGAAACTCATAAACCCCGATTTGGGTTGAGGCCGGTTGCTGCGTGACGAACAACTCCGCGCTGCTGAGCTCCGCATGGACGGCATCCGAAATCCCGTCGCCATACGTGTTGCCGTTGAGCGTAATCGAGGAAATGCTCTCCGAGAAATCCAGCACCAGGTTCACGTCCACCGTGAGCGCGCCGGGGAGGACGCGTTTGAGGATAAGCGCGGTTTCGCTCGAGTCCACTTGATTGGTGTCCTCGAACGCCATGACCGAGAGCAGCGACGGATCGACCACCAGCGGGTCGCCGGCCGCCGGGTTGGCATTGTCCCGCAGCCCGAATTCAATGTCCAACAAGTAGGGCTTCGAGTAGTTGGTATGCACGCTGACAATGGATAAGCCGCTGACCGCGCCGTAGCCAACCGAGACCTGGAGCGTGTTCGACCCGGTCCCCCACGGATTGCTGGCGAAGATGGTCGCGTTAAAAACGCCCGCGTACGCGGGAGTGCCCGAGACGACGCCCGTGAGCGGATTGACGATCACGCCGGGCGGCAGGTTTTGAGCCGAATAACTCGTAGGCGATTGCGTGGCGGTAATGGCGTAGGTAAAGGCCTTGCCCGCCACCCCGCTGGCAGTGGCGGCGCTGGTGATGACCGGCGCCACGGGAGCGACGACCAGCGTAAGGGTCTCGGAGTTCCCGGCGCAGGCATTCACCGTGCCGAGCCGGATATAGAATGTCCCATTTTCAAAGTTAGTGCCCGCGATGAGGCCGTTGGTGGAATTCAGGGTCAGGCCGGGCGGCAGGACCGCCGCGGTGTACCGGATCGGATTGTGCAAGGCCGTAATTTGGTAGGAGAAAGGTTGGCCTTGGACAGCGTTGGTCGTGAGCGGACTCGTAATGAGGGGCGGTTGGTTGCTGAGGATGATCGAGGCGACGCTGCTGGTGACGGACCCGCAGGGGCAAGAGATGAGCACGTCGTACGGTCCCGCGTTGGCGGTGGTCACGCCCACGAAAGCCAGCGTCGTATTGGTCGCGTTCGGCACCGGCGCCCCCTTGAAGAACCATTGATAGTTCAGCGGCGTCGGGCCGGTGGCACCCACCTCGAGGGTGGCGGTCTCGCCGCAATAAAGGACCACATCCTGGGGCAGGTTGGTGATGAGCGGGATAGCCAGGACGGTCAGGTTGGCTACGAGACTGGTGACCGAGCCGCAGGGACAAGCCACGGCCACCGAGTAACCCCCGGCCTGTTGGTTGGTTACGCCGGCCAGGTTGAGCGCCGGAGCCGTGGCGCCGGCAATGGGCGTGCCCTGGAAAAGCCATTGATAGCTTAGCGGCGAGGGGCCGCCCGCGCCCACTTGGAACAGAGGGTCCCCGCCGCAATAGGCCACCACATTCTGCGGCTGATTGGTAATCGACGGTGTGCCGATGACCGTCAGGCTGGCCGCGCCGCTGGTGACCGCTCCGTAGATGTTGGTCACGACGACCGCGTACCCGCCCGCCTGCGACGCCGTCACATTGGGGACCGCCAGGCTTGGCAGTGTGGCATGGGCGATGGGCATTCCCTGGAACAGCCATTGGTAGGCCAGTGGCTCAACGCCGTTGGCCACCATCTGGAAACTCGCCGTTTGGCCGCAGAAATTGGTGAGGCTGGGCGGTGGCACCACAATCCAGGGTGGAGCTCCGACCGGGGTCAGCACCGCCGGCTGGCTCGTGGTGGTTCCCATAAAATTGCTGATGACCAGCGTGAAAGTCCCGCCAGCAGTCAATTGGACATTGGTCAAGGCGTAATAATTGGTGGTCGCGCCGGCGATATTGGTCCCGTCCTCCTGCCACTGGAAGGCCATGGGAAAAGTGCCGACGACCAGCGCTCGGAACGTGGCGGTCCCGCCGAAGACCACCGTTTGGCTGACCGGCTGCCGGAGAATCACCGGAGCGCCGGAGCCCCGAATCGTCAGGCTATGGTAATCGCCGGCGGCAACGGCGCTATAGCCCACCTGACCGGGACTCACGTCGGACTGCCCGTACGTGTCGTCACCCCAGCCCGCCAGTGAGCCGTCAGCCTTCAAGGCCAGGCTGTGAAACGCCCCGCCGGCAATGGCCACCACGCTCGTCAGATTGGTTGGCGGAGTGGCCTGGCCGGCATCGTTGAGGCCCCAGGCCGTCACCGTGCCGTCCCCTCCAAGGACCAGGCAATGATCGCCTCCGGCCGCGATGGCCAGGATATTGGTCGTGAGTACCGGCACGTTAGTCTGCCCGTAAGTGTTATCGCCCCAGACCACCACCGTCCCATCGCCGCGGAGCGCCATGCTGAAATAGCTGCCTGCCGCCACCGCGATGACGTTCGTCACGTCCCCCGGAACACTACTCTCGCCGTAGCTGTTGTCGCCCCACGCCACCACCGTCCCATTGCTTTGCACCGCCAGGCTGTGCTCTCCCCCGGCGGCAATGGCCAAAATGTTGGTCAGACCGTTGGGCAGCGCCTCCGCCTTGCCCCAGGTAACGACGGTTCCGTCGGCTTTGAGGGCCATGCTGTGAAGGGAACCGGCGGCAATGGCGACCACGTTGGCCAAATCGGGCGGGACATCGACCTGGTTGTAGTTGTCCCAACCCCAGGCCCACACCGTGCCATCGCCCAGGAGAGCCAGGCTATGGCTCCCACCACCGGCCACCGCCGTCACCCCGGACTGGGCGGCCGCGGGAATCGGGGAAACCTGTCCCGCGTTGTTATCACCCCAGGCGGCCGCGGTGCCGGCGCCGGAGCAAAGGGTCGCCGCCTGCTGACTCAACAACAGGGCACACCCTATCCCGCGCCAAAGCCAACGGCCCGCCTGCCTGCAAGAAACTACTGAAACGTTCATGTTCTTAAACAAAATCTACATGTCTCCTGGACCGGGCGAATACTGCCCTCCTTGGGCTCTGCTTGACAAGCAAATTCCATGTCCACGCACCGGGTGTGCGTCGAGACGCACACCACGGGGCAGGACGTGGAGCGTCGAGCGTCGGAGCGCGGGGGCGTGGCAAGGCGCAACTGGACTGTGAAGACCGCTCCTAATCCTAATCTTAATCCTAATCGTAATCGTAATCCTGCTCTCGGGCCGGGGGAGATTAGGATTAGGATTAAGATTAAGATTAGGATTAGGAGTGGGTGCGAGCATGGCCACGCCCTCACGCTCTCACGCCCTCACGCTCCATCAGGCGTGACCCGCTTGCGCCGCAGTGGTATCCTCTCATGAAAATGAACGATCAACCCGTCCTCCAGTGGGCAGGCAAGTTCCTTCGAGTCATCAAATGCGGCCCGTGGGAATATGCCGACCGCGTCGGCACGAGCGGCGCCGTGGCGATTGTGGCCCTGACCGATGATGGCAACCTGGTGCTCACCGAACAGTACCGCATCCCCGTCGGTTGCCGCGTGGTCGAACTCCCGGCCGGGCTGGCCGGTGATGGGCCGCAGCGAGCCGCCGAGGCCCTCGCCGAAGCCGCGCGTCGAGAGTTGCTCGAGGAGACCGGCTATGAGGCTCGAGCGCTGCTTTGCCTGGCGTCCGGCCCGCCCTCCGCCGGCCTGGCCTCGGAAATCGTCACCCTTTTCAAAGCGACCGGTCTGCGCCGGGTCACCGCCGGCGGCGGAGATGCTCAAGAACAGATCCAGGTCCACGAAGTGCCGCTGGCGAACGTGGACCAATGGCTCGAAGAGAGGCGCGCCCAAGGCAGGTTGGTTGATCCCAAGGTTTACGCCGGATTGTATTTCCTCAGACCATGAACCCGAGCACCGACTCACGCATCGTCCTGACCCTTGACGGAGGCGGGACCAACTTCCGCTTCTCCGCCATCCGCGGCAACCGGCCCGTGACCCGGCCGGTGACCATGCCTTCCCATGGCGACAACCTCGACCTCTGCCTGGCCGGCATCGTCGAAGGATTCGCGCGTATCAAAGCGGCCTGCCCCAAAGCGCCCGCCGCCATCAGCTTCGCCTTCCCGGGGCCGGCCGACTATCCCAACGGGATCATCGGCGACCTGATCAACCTGCCCGGCTTCCGCGGCGGTGTGGCCCTCGGGCCAATGCTCGAAAACCGGTTCGGCATCCCCGTGTTCATCAATAATGACGGCGACCTCTTCGTTTATGGCGAGGCCATCGCCGGCTTCCTGCCCTATGTGAACGGCCTCCTCAAAAAGGCCGGCAGCCCCAAACGTTACAAAAACCTCTTCGGCGTCACCCTCGGCACCGGCTTCGGCGGCGGCATCGTTCGCGACGGGCAACTTTTCCTCGGCGACAACTCGATGGCCGCCGAGGTCTGGCTGCTTCGCAACCGGCTCGAGCCGCAGATGAATGCCGAAGAAGGCGCCAGCATCCGCGCCGTCCGCCGCGCCTACGCCGAAATCGCCGGCCTCCCCTGCCACCAGGCCCCCGAACCCAAAGTCATCTATGACATCGCCCGCGGCCAGCAGCCCGGCCACAAACGCGCCGCCCTCGAGGCCCTCCGCCGGCTCGGCCAAGTGGTCGGCGACGCCTTGGCCGAGGCCCTCACCCTGCTCGACTCCCTCGCCGTCATCGGGGGCGGTATCTCGGGCTCCGCGCCCCTTTTCCTGCCCGCCCTGGTCGATGAACTCAACGGCTCCTACACCACTCCGGACGGCAACCCGCTCCGCCGTCTGTTTCAACTGGCCTTCAACCTCGAAGACCCGGAGCAGCGCCGGCAGTTCCTCAAGGGTCAGACGCGTGAAATCCGCGTGCCCGGCGCCAAACGCAAGCTCAAATACGATCCCTTGGCCCGCGTCGCCGTCGGCCTCTCCCGCCTCGGCACCAGCGAAGCCGTCGCCATCGGCGCCTACGCCTTCGCCCTGGGAAAACTTGACAGGAGGTGACTTCGTCGGACTTGCGCCATCCCTTTAAAGCAGTCTGCGGAACTCGTCCGGCGTGAAGCCCGCCCGACTTGCTATCTGGCCCATGGTGAAGGAGTTGACGGGATTATGCCTCGGGATTTGCACCGTGCGGACTCCATCCGACATGGTAATGTGCTTCCCCTGCCGAACAACTTCAAATCCCGCTTTCTCGAGGACGCGGACGGCCTGAAGGTGATTGATGCCGGGGAGACGTGGCATCTCCGTCAGACGGTGATTACCTGGCGCTCGACCTTTACGTTGAATCGGCGCTCCACCTCCGGTTGCGCATCGAGCCACTCGCGGATCGCCTCACGAATACTCGCCAGAGCCTCCTTGCGCGTCGAACCTTGCGAGCAACATCCTGGCAGGTCGTCACACCACACCGCCACCCCTTCGGCCGATTCCACAACCGTGATGTTGTACTTCATGCTCCAAAAACTAGACGGAAACCTGCGCCCTGGCAACCAGTTTCCCCGAGGGCTTCTCCAAGGCCTGGTTCCGGCGGGTCATTTTCAGCTTGCCTCTCCGGGCCAAAGCGGGCTTAGATGGCGGCGGACAGAGAAGGGCGGTCCGCGGCCTTCGGGGCGCGCCGGCCCAATCTGTTTGAAACCGAACGCAAACCATAAACCCATCGAGACTCCATGAAAAACAAGATTTTATTCACCCTATTGGCGCTGGCTGGCGGGTCGCTGCTCGCAGCCGACTCCGGGCCCAAGGACGACCTCATCGCCGCGGCCAAAAAGATGGTCCAGCAGGGCTATAGCTGGAGAACCACCCTCGAGATGGGCAATTTCTCGAACGTCTCCGACGGCAAAGTCGATAAGGACGGTCTGGTCCAGCTCACCCTGACTTTCAACGACTCCACCACCCAGGTCTTTTTGAAAGATAAAAAGGGAGCGGTGAAGTTGCCGGACCAGGAGTGGCAGTCCCTCGAAGAACTGACCTCGCCCGACAATACCCAGCGGGGGCCGGGCCGGTTCATGGGGCGCATGTTAAGAGACTACAAGGCGCCTGCCACCCAAGTCGCGGAGCTCTTCGACAAAATTAAGCAACTCAACAAAGACGGTGATAGCTATAGCGCCGACCTGACCGAGGCCGGGGCCAAGACCCTGCTCACCATGGGGGGCGGACGCCGCGGCGGCAACGCTCCCGAGGCCTCGAACGCCAAAGGCTCGGTCAGGATCGCGCTTAAGGACGGCCTGGTCTCCAAATTCGAACTCCGCCTGCAAGGCACCATGACCATCAACGGCGAAGACCGCGAAATCAACCGGACGGTCACCGTCGAGGTCAGAGACATCGGCAAGACCAGGCTCGAAGTTCCCGCAGCCGCCAAGGAGAAATTGTCCTGACCCGCCTGACCTATTGCCACGCTCCACGCTCCCCTGCCCGCCGTAGCCTCGGCGCAGGCGGGACGCCCCACGCCCCGCGCTCCGGAAGGCTCTCGGTCTTTGACACCTTCTGCCTGGGGCTCAATGCCATCATCGGCTCGGGCATCTTCATCTTTCCCGGCCGCCTGGCACTGGAGGCCGGGCCGGCTTCGATATTCGCCTTCGGTCTCTGCGGCTTGCTGCTCGTGCTCGTGGCGCTCTGCTACGCGGAGCTTGGGAGCATGTTCCGCCAGAACGGCGGCCCTTATGTTTACGCCAAAGAAGCCTTCGGCCCCGCGGCCGGGTTCGGCGTCGGCTGGCTATCCTGGGTCAGTTCCGTGTTCAGTTGGGCGGCCGTGGCCAACGCGGTAAGTTCGAGCCTCGCCTACTTCCATCCGTGGTTCGACCGTGCCGGCGCCGAGAAGAGCGTTGCGGCGCTCCTCATCCTCGGGTTCGGCCTGGTCAACTACCGGGGCATCAAGCTCGGGGCGTGGACCGTCGATTTCTTCACGCTTGCCAAGCTGGTCCCCCTGTTCCTGTTTGCGGCGATCGGGCTTTTCTTCATCGCCCCGGCCAATTACCGGCCATTTTGGCACGCCGGCACGGGCTCTTTCGGCTATGCGGTGTTTCTCTCGCTCTGGACGTTGCAAGGCTTCGAGGTCACTCCCTTTCCGTCCGGTGAATCCCTCGAACCGCAAAAAGCTGTGCCCATAGCCGCGGTGGGCTCGCTCGTTTGCGCCACCCTCATTTATGTGCTGGTTCAGAGCGTCGCCGTCGGGGTTTATCCCGGATTGGCAAATGCGGGGACCAAGCCGCTGGCCGACGCCGCCGCCCGGTTTATGGGAGCAGCCGGAGGAACCCTCATGGCGCTCGGGGCGGCCGTCTCGATGGTCGGTTCCAACGCCGGCGACGCGCTGGGCTGTCCGCGGCTCCTCTCTGCCCTCGCCCAAGACCGGCATCTCCCGCCCTGCCTGGCCACCCCTCACCCCCGCTTCAACACCCCCTCGGCCGCCATCCTCATTACCGGCGGCCTGACCGCGGCGGCCGCCTGGTTCTTGAGTTTCGATTGCCTGGTTGACCTGGCAACCCTCGCCGTCATTTCACAATACGTCGCCACCTGTAGCGCCGTGGTTTGGCTGCGGCGCCGGCGGCCCGACGCCCCTCGCTTGTTCCGCATCCCGGCAGGCCTCCCCGTGGCCCTGGCGGGCTGCGCGGTTTCCCTTTGGCTGGTCCGGCAAGTGAAACTGCCCGAGCTGCTCCTGGCCGGCCTCGTCCTGGCGCTGGGCTTCGCTTGTACGGCCGGTTTCCGCCTCGCCACCCGCAATAAGAAACCGGCAACATTTTCCTGTTGACGGCCTCGTCCCCGTCTGACAGCATGGAAGGACAATGAGCGGGACCGGACACCAATCCTCCGCGCGGCAAAAAGCCAATTTGTTATCAGTTCACTTTACGTTCAGCCGCCTGGACCGCGTCAAGGACTGGCCAGCCCGAGCCTCCGCGGGCCATTACAGGTTCGACGAGCTGCCGGGGTTGTGCTCGATCTCGCGCAGCCAACTTCGACGCTATTTTCTGTGGAGATTCGGCAAGACGCCCCAGAGGTGGATGGACGATTTACGGCTGGCGGAAGCCGTGAGGCTGCTGCACGCGAGCGACCTCAGTGTGAAACAAATTGCCGCGAGCTTGAGCTACGAATATCCCGGGAGTTTCGCCAGGCAGTTCAGGCGACGGTACGGCTGCAGTCCATCGACATACGGAACGACAAGGGGCGGGGCTGCCGGTTCTCCCCGCGCGGCGCCAGGTATTTAGAATTGGTGGGGGGTATCGAAGCTTACCCCATCGCACGGGCGCTCAGGCATGGCCTGCCCTTCCTTGCCACATTCTCAACTCGCGACGCGGCGAGTTGAAAACACCCCGCATGGCCACAGGGCATCGATTCTGCTGGGCGGCAGCCGCGTCAAGGATGCGGTTCGTGATCCCTGTTCCACCGACGGAGCGACACGTCGTCGCGGTCCAGGAAGAGCCGTCTGAAGCTCAGCGCCTCGACATGTGCATCGCAAAACGCGACGTTGCCCTGGTTCCGATGCCGCGCAGCAGCGCGTTTCACCGAGTCCACGGCGCCCTCCGAACCGGCGCTGGCTGTTTCCTGGCGCGCCAGTCCAATCTCCGACTCCATGACGGTGTCCCCAGGAAAGTTGCTGCCGGACTTGGGGACGAGCATCAGGCTATCCCCCAGCGCAATCATGTCCGAGGGAACTCGCACCTCCGCCTCCCTCACGGGACGGTAAGGACCGCTCCCATAAACGTTCGCGGCCACTCCTGCGAGCCCAAGGAACCCCGACAAAGGAGGAGCCTCCGGCCCAATATAACCTTCTCCGTTGTAACCGTAGGATGTCAAGCCATTAATAATGCCGCCCGGACCCGGAGAGTAGGAAATGGCAATAGGGCCCGGAACCGGACTGTAGTCCCGAGTAGGGCATCGCCTTACTCCGTCCTCGGCCTGAAGCAGACCCACCACCGTTCCGCCGGCGTCGTACACCCCCCGCCCGACTAGATTGGTGCATACGTAAAAATTATCCGGGTAGCCTCCAAAATCGATGACGTACATCGCTAAAGGAAGATCCAATTGCCGCAGATTGCTTCTACATTGGATTGATTTTGCCCGCGCCTTGGCTCCCGACAATGCAGGCAGAAGCAAGGAGCCAAGTATCGCGACGATGGCGATCACGACCAATAATTCAATTAGGGCAAAAGCCCGGCGCGGGGCCGATTTGGGCAGCCCTGATCGAGCATCGAAACTCAAATAACTCAAACGCATGTTCTTCCCCTGTGTGATGGCACTCGCCTAAACCACTGTTACCGTACCGTAAAAATTACCACGACGGCTGTGTTGCTGTCACGCGCAAACTCTCCAGGAGGTGCCGGCGGATGATAAATGGACTCGTCGGATTATGGTATGGGCTGGACGAATGGCGCCCCATCTGTCAAACTCGGGATTGAAGTTACAAAACGAGTTGTGGCACCCTTGCGCTGCTCGCTCAGGCGGGCCATACCTAAAAAAACATCTGAAAGGAAAAACGCCATATGGCTATCACGAAACGCTCCCTATCGCCGATCAGCCTGATCGTTCCAGCACTATTGGCACTGTCAGCTGCGGCAACGTGGTCCCCGCAAATAACTACTGCAGGCACCGGCTTCGTCGCTTCCGTCGACATAGCTAGTAACACGGCTACTGTCATGGCAGGATACGTCAATCCCGGCTATGAAACTTACAAATACCTCTACCATACATTGGCCTATGAGGATGCCTCTCAAAACTGGCACGCCACTGGGGAGTGGGTCTATATTGATGATACTGAGTATATCGCAACCCTTAATTATCCCGGACAGCTTGCGGGTTACGAGGAGCTGACTGATTCAAACGGAGACCTCGCCTACGGATACGCTTCATGGAACTGAGCGACAGGACTGTTCCGTTTAGCGTCCCCGTGCGGGGTCGTCTGCGATCGTGACCTCGGCTGTCGGTTCGCTGTGCGCCTGCGCCGGACGTTCCCGTTTGGGGCGTCTTCATCGCGTCTCCGCGGTGCTTCCCATGACACGTGAAGTCAAGCTGTATCTTGGTGCCCTGGCGGGTATCGCGATGGGCGCTCTGCTCCTCGGGAAAGCCGCGGAGAATCGCCGGTTGCTGGCGGAACGAGACCAAATCCGAGCGCAACTGGAAGAGCTCAGAGGGTCCCGCCCTCGCTTGAGGGCTTACGTCCGACAAGGCAATGGACAGCCCCAGGCGTTGGAGGTCCGGCCGCAACCCGCTTCGGCCCGACCCGGGGGAGGGGAACCATTTGAGATTACGGATGAAGACGGCAGGCTCTCGCGGGAATTGACGGCGCGCCAAAGAAAAGGAGAATACATAGCCCGGTTTGACGATCCCGTTGCGTACAAGAGGCAGAAACAGGCCATCGCCAAGGGCGTACAGATGCTGGCCGCGAGCAACCGCAAGAATCTCGCTCCAGTGTTCGCGCGCGTGGGTTTATCGGATCAGGTCAGTGAACAATTGCAGGCCCACGTCAGCAAGATAAACGACGCGGCGATGCAAGCGGAGGCCGCGTTAATGCAGCTCGAAACCGCAAGGGTCGATTACGACAGCCGGGTACAGTCGCTATTGTCACCGGCCGACTATGTCCTATACAAGCAGTACGAGGCGGCAGGCCCAGCCCGCCAGCAATTTGAGCGCCTCGAGCGTTTCGCCTGGCAAGAAGGCAGGACAATGGTGGGGGGAGAGCGTGGGAGTCTGGTGGCAATCATCCGCGAGGCTGAGGCTTACCCAAAGGAAAGCTACCTCGGCCCCTACGACGGCCTCCCGGTGGTTGCGGTCGGCAAGGAGAACGTGTTGCGCAACGCAAAGCACCAGCTAGCGGAGGTTGATGAGGGCGCAAATCGCGCGGTTCGACTCGCCGCCGAGCGCGGATTGTCCAAGCGGAGCATCGGCCTCTTGCGCGACTACTACGCCCGCGATATCCAAAAAAGGAGTGATGAGATTCAATGGATTCAAGATCCCAAAACCGAGGAGGGATTAAGGGCCGGCGCGCTGAAGCGAGCGCGTGAAGGCGAAGAGAAACTGCGGGGCACATTCCCGGCAAAGAGCGAGTAGATACTCGCAGACGCGCAGCACAGGGCCTCAACCCGATGTCCGAAATCTGCGTTGAGGCTTTTCCCGTGAATCCGTTTTCGAGACATGCGGGCGCGGCGGGGCTTTCAGGATGAGGGCCTAATCGAGCTCGCTCCCGGCGAATCGCGATGACAAAAGCCAAGATTCTCATCCTCACCCACAGCGTCGCCCTGCCCAGCGGGATGGCCGAGACCACCCGGCTCATCTTCGAGACCCTCTTGGCCAGGTATCCGGACGCGTATGAAGTCGAGCAGATTGGCTTGGTTCATTCGTTTGCTGTGAGCGTTCCGAAGTGGCCGATCCATCCTACGCGGACAGTCCGCAGGACGAACGGTGAGCTGGATTTGGACCAGGCGGACGCGCATGGGGAAAAGACGCTGCCAGAGGTCGTGCGGCGATTCAGGCCGGACTTGGTATTTGCATTCAACGACCCACAGAATGTGGCCTTTTTGTGTGTGCCACGCGAGAGCCGCCCTTACAAGCTCGTTTTGCACGTGAACTTCGACGGGTACCCTTTTCCCTCCGCAGATGCGAGTGTCTTTCGCAACGCGGATCTGATTGTTACTTGCAGTTCTTTCTCACGGAAAGTCTTGATCACAGCGTGCCCGCTACTCGAGGGGAAGACCGAGTACATGTACAGCCCGGCGGATATCGAACGGTTCAAACCCATAAGTGATGAGGAAAAGAAGGGCCTCCGAGGGGACTTGTTACCGCGCTGGATGCCGCAAGACGCCTTTCTCCTGGGTTTTGTTGGCCGTAACCAATGGCGTAAACAGATCTGGCTGCTCTACGCGGTGCTCCACTATCTGCGCTCCGGGAAGTATTGGATTTGCCAGCAATGCGCGCGTATCACCCTGATCGACTGGCATCCGGGCTTGCAGTGCCATCGTGATGAAGTTCCGGCTGGGGGCGGAAGGGATCTTCAGATGAAATGCCAGCACTGCTGGTCGGACCAGGTGACGTGCGCGGAACCGTTAAGCGACATCTTTCTGTGGCTTCATTTGCTCGATAAGAAGGGCGAGGGCGATTGGCCGCTCACCGAAATCGAGTACCAGTTTAACGTCAAGCGCGCGAGGGATCTGCATTACACCCAGGGGTTGGGAGGCAGGGCGGCGTTGGCGCCGGTTGATATGCCGGTTCTCTTCCAGATGTGGGATGCTCTGCTCTACTTGACCGGCGGAGAGGGGTTTGGTCTGCCGGCGTGGGAAGCGATATGCACGGGGCTGCCTGTCGTTTACACGGATTATTCCTCGCACGCCGAGTTCTTACGCCTGGCGAATGGCGGTCTTCCGGTTAGTGGCATCCTGCAGCCGGAAGCGAGGTCTGGTGTGTGGCGCATGATCGCTGACGTGCCGCAGGCACTGGAAGCGGTGCGAAGACTTTATTTCGACCGCGAGCTAGGCCCGCAGATGGGGGCCAATGGTCGGGCCTTCGTCCAGGATTTCAAGCCCGCCGTCCAGGCCGATAAATGGCACGAGATGCTCCGGCGGGTCTTGCACGACTAGCGGCAAACGTTCGGCCAGCTTTCCGCAATTGAGAAGCAGCACCTGGGCGACCAGAACAGAAACAAGCAGAGACGGCGAAACCGTCCCCGCTGGCTCGGCCACAAGCCGAGGCCAGACCGACCGCGGCCCGACGCCCCCCGCTTGTTCCGCATCCCGGCAGGCATCCCCGTGGCCCTGGCGGGCTGCGCGGTATCCCTTTGGCTGGTCCGGCAAGTGAAACTGCCCGAGTTGCTCCTGGCCGGGCTCGTCCTGGCCCTGGGGTTCGCTTGTACGGCCGGTTTCCGCCTCGCCACCCGCAATGACATCCACCACGGCTAATTAGAGCCTGTCCCAAAAGCCCGGCGAACGGGAACCTTTGTCGGGAACCTTCGTCGGGAACCTTTGTCAGGGACCTTTGTCGGGAACCTTTGTCGGGAACCTTTGTCGAATCGGCCACTTTCGACAAAGGTTTCGACAAAGTTCGCGACAAAGGTCCGGAATCGGTGCGTTTGGGACAGGCTCTAATTAGGCTTGCCTTTAGCTGTACCCATGTGATGATGCCCGCCGGATTATGCGCGCGATCTCAGAATCAAAACCGGGATCGGCCTCAATTTACGACCCTCCAAATGCAGTCCTGAACACATGAAAACTTCCCACCCTCTCTCCGGCGAAACCGTTCAACCTTCATCCGCTTGCCAGCGCGTCTGCCCGGTCACGGGTCGGCCCTTGGAACCACCGCCGCGGCGGCTCGGGCTCCTGGGCTGGCTTTTCTCCGGCCTGGGCCTGGCTTCCTTGCTTTGGTTTCTCGTGCGCGTCGTTCCCAAGCCTAGCCGCGCCGCCTACCCGTGCCAGAGAGTCGCCTTTCCGCTGGCCAGTGGTTTTCTGGTCTGGGTCGGGGCGTTGGCGGGGTCGGCGTTCGCCTGGCGAAAGGCACGGAGCCGGGGCACCCGGTTCTGGAAAGCGTGCCTGTGGGGAGCCGCCGCCATCGCTGGGTGCGCCCTGGTGCTGGCCAGCCTGCCCGCGGCGCGGAGTTGGGCGGACAATACGCCTAACGCGCCCGTCGGCCAGGCCAGGGGTATTTTCCCGGGCCGCGTGGCCTGGGTCTATGCGCCGGCCGCGGTCAACTGGGCCGGCTACACCTCGACGGAACATTGGTTCGACACCAATCGCACTGATATCTCAGTCGTCGAGCAGATGATGTCCCAGGCCCTGCAATCAGTCGGTGGAGGCGGCTCGGACGCCGCGGCCTGGCAGGCCATTTTCAAATACTTTAACCAGGGCCACGGCAAAGGCGGGCGCGGCTATCAGCCCGGCGAAAAGGTCGCCATCAAGATCAACCTGACTACCTGCAACGCGCGGTCGGGGACCGCCACCGTTGCCATCGGCGGTTCTTATGAAAAGCAGAACGCCTACTCCGACGGCCACTGGCGCAACACGATCGACAATTCGCCGCAAATGCTGCTCAGCCTGCTCCGCCAACTGGTCTATACGGCGGGAGTCGACCAGACCAACATTTTTCTGGGCGACCCGACCGGCAACTTCCCCGCCTACCAGTGGAACCAACTGCACCCCGAATTCCCGAACGTTCATTATTTCGACAATTTCGGCGGGTCCGGACGCCTGCGAACCGAGTTGTCGTCCGTCCCTTTCTATTGGAGCGTGACCAACGCCACGGCCGGCCAACCCGTGGTTCAAGACTATGTGCCGGTGCCTTTGGCCGAGGCAGACTACCTCATTGATTTTGCGGTTCTAAAGGGGCACAGCGTGGGCGTGACCCTCTGCACCAAGAACTTCCACGGCGCCTTGCTCCGCTGTCCCGACGGCTACTTCCGCGATGCCTTCGGCCCGAACCAGGGCGGCACACTGAATTACGCCAACATGCATACGAGCACGGCTGACCCGTACCTGCCCGGAGTGCCTGGCCTGGGGCATTACCGCGCCATGGTGGACCTGCTGGGCAGCCCGGTCCTGGGCGGCAAGACCCTCCTCTTCCTGGTGGACGGCCTCTTCGGCGGTTATTACTGGGACTCGCATCCCAAGAAATGGACCAGCGCGCCCTTTAACGGGAATTGGCCCTCGAGTTTGTTCGCCTCGCAAGACCCGGTAGCGATTGATTCGGTGTGCTATGATTTCCTTTACACCGAGTGGCCCAATGTGGTCGAGAACGGCAGCGACAGCCCGGGCACTTCGCTCCAGGGCGGGGCCGAGGATTACCTTTACGAGGCGGCGCTGGCCAACAACCCGCCCTCGGGCACCTTTTACGACCCGGGCAAGACCGGCGCTCCCCTGTCGAGCCTCGGCGTCCACGAACACTGGAATAGCCCCGCCGCCAAACAGTACAGCCGCAACCTCGATCCGGTAAACGGAACGGGCATCGAGTTGGTTCAACTCACCGCCACCAAACCCTCGGCGACCCTGGCTATCAGCCAAGCCGCCGGCCACGCCGTTCTCTGGTGGCGAACCTCGCTCTTGGGTTACAAACTGCAGACCGCCACGGGCGTGTCCTCACCGCCAGCCTGGTCCGATGTGGCCACGTTGCCAGCTTTGGTGCAATGGTGGAACACGGTCACGAACAGCCCCGGGGAGCCTTCGCAGTTCTATCGGCTGAGCCAGTGAGCAGGGCCTATGACTGTGCTGCCGGTCATCGCGCGGGAATTGCGCGCGGCGGCGCGGCGGACCTCGACGTACGGCCTGCGCATCAACGGGGTGTTGTTTCTGCTGGGGGTCTGCGTGTGGATCACCGCCAGCCGGGTGGTCCGATGGGACGATGGCGGCGCAGTTTTCTATTACCTCCATCGCGCGCTGTTTCTGGCGATTTGGGTCCTGGTGCCCCTGCTTACCGCCGATTGCATCAGCCGCGAACGCCGGGAAGGCACGCTGCCCCTGCTTTTCCTGACCCCGCTAAAACCCGGCGATATTGTCCTGGCCAAGGGTCTGGTACACGGTTTGACGGCCTTCACTCTGTGGCTGGCGGCGCTGCCGGTGCTGACGATCCCGTTTGTCGCGGGAGGAGTCGGGTGGCGGCAAGCGGTGGGTTCAATACTCGTGAATCTCAGCTCGCTCTGGCTGGCGTTGGGGGCCGGTCTGGTGGCCTCGGCGCAGAGTAAGGTGCCTGTCCGGGCCTTGCTGGCAGCCGGCGGTCTCGGTTTCCTGTTTTGCCTCGGTTTCATCCTGGGGACCGGGGCCGTCTGGATTGGGACTGCTGATGTCTTCGGACAGGGCATATACACAGGGCGCCTAGCCGACCTAACTGAAATGAATAACCTCGTCGGCGCAGGTTTCGATCTGGCCCTGGACAGCGGTGAAAGCTGGCAACAGGCCGCGGGAAATCCGCCGGCATTCTATGTGGTGATGCTCGTCTCCCTCGCGCTCAGCGCGGGGCTGTCGGTCCTGGCGCTTTGGGGGTTGTTCCTCTTTGCCGCCTCGAGCGTCAAGCGTGTGTGGCGCGAGCCGCCGCCCTCGCCCCAGCTCGCCTGGCTTGAAAAGAAATTCTGCACCCCGCTCTTCTTCCGCGGCCTTTTCCGCCGGTGGATGAATTGGGAACTCGAGCGCAACCCCGTGGGCTGGTTGGAACGGCGGAGTTGGAGCGGACGGCTGGTGATGTGGAGCTGGTTTGCGATCGTCGTCTCGGTATACACCTCGGTCCTGGCCAACTTTGACTTGTACCGGAATGCGTTTCATTTCACCCAGTGGTTCCTGGCGTCGGTGCTGATGGGCAGCCTGGCCGTTAGCGCCGCCGGCAGCTTCCGCCGCGAGCGCGAGAGCGGGATGCTCGAGTTGCTGCTGGTGGCCCCCCTCAACGAATGGCAGGTCCTGGGTGGCCGCGTGCGCGGGCTCTGGGCCCAATTCCTGCCCGCCTTCGCCCTCCTGCTCTGCCTCTGGCTCTTTTGCTCCACCCTGCGACCCTCAGCTTCTCCCTCAAACACGCCAAGTGAATGGCCCTCCATCCTGTTCTTTGCCGGAACCTTCCTGAGCTTGCCCGTCATCGGCCTTTATTTTTCGCTGCTCAAGCACAGGTTCATGACCGCCTTCCTCTGGACCTTGGTGGTGGGCGTGGCCCTCCCGGCTTTCGTTTTCCAAGCGGGCCAGTTGATCCGCCTGGCAGGTTGGGGGCCGATCGACTGGAACCCGTTGCTCGCCTGGTTCTTCATTCCGGTTCAGGACGCCGTGGCGGGATTGTTGGCCTGGCTCTTCATACCGATTCAGGCGGCCGTGGCGGGATTGCTGGCCTGGCAGTTGCACTCGGATCTAAAGCACCGCCGGTTCGCATTTCAGAGAACCATGGGATAAACTGCCGCGCATGACGTTCCTGCCGATTATCGATCGCGAACTTCGGGTGGCGGCGCGGAAAAGAAGCACGTTTTGGCTGCGCGTGGCCTCCGCTTTGGTAGGGATGGTTATTGGCGGCGCGATCATGATGCTCAGCCGCGTCGGCGCCTTCGGCCCATCGACTATGGGCAACGCGCTTTTCGTAGTGCTCACCTGGCTGGCGCTGCTGGTGGCGCTGACGGCAGGGCTGTTTTTTACCGCCGATTGCCTGAGCGAAGAGAAACGCGAAGGCACGCTCGGTTTCTTGTTCCTGACGGACCTGCGCGGTTATGACGTGGCCGGGGGCAAACTGTTGGCTACCTCGTTGCGCGTCACTTTTGCCTTGATGTCCATCATTCCGATCCTGGCGGTCGCCTTCCTGATGGGCGCGGTTTCGGGTCCCCAGTATTGGAAGACGGCCCTGGCGCTGCTCAATGCCTTGTTCTGCTCGCTCTCGGCCGGGCTCATGGTCTCCGCCCTCAGCCGCGATGCGCAGAAGGCGCTCGGCGCGACCGTCCTGCTGCTGTTGTTGCTCGTGCTCGGCGGGCCGGCCGCCGACGGCATCTACGCCCACAACCGGGGGCGCATGTTCACGCCCGTGCTGAGCCTGGCCAGCCCCGCGTATGTGTTCACCCTGGCGGGCGCCTGGGGCCGGAGCCCGTATTGGCGGGCGCTGGGCGTGAGCCATGCCGTTGGCTGGGGCCTGCTGGCCCTGGCCTGCCTGAGCGTGCCGCGCTCCTGGCAGGAGAGACCTCGCCGACCCAGGGCCTCGCGGCGCAGTTATTGGTGGAGGTACGGCGGCGTCCGGCGGCGCCAGGCCTTGCGGCGAAAACTGCTGGATCGCAACCCGATCCTCTGGCTCTGCTGCCGCGAGCGATGGCAATCCATCGTCATGTGGGGGGTGTCATTGATCGTGGCGGCTGTGCTGGCGACCTTGATGATATGGAAAGCGCGCTACGCGAACAGCCCGTTATGGATCGGCGGCTGGGGCACACTCTCCTGGCTTTTCGTCGCGCTCGTGTTTCTGTGGATGGCTTCCCAGGCCGGGCGCTTCTACCTGGCTGCTCGGCGCAGCGGGTTGCTCGAGGCGATCCTGGCTACGCCGCTGTCCGTGAAGGAAGTAGTGCAGGGACCGTGGCGCGCCCTGGTGCGCACGTTCGGGCCGCCGGTGGCGCTCCTGTTGGTGGTCCAGTTGGTCGGCGGCTCCCTGGCCTATCGGGCGACCTGGGGAGGCGGCATCCCGCACACATGGAGTAACCTGGCGGCCCTGGCCACCTCGGCGGCCTCGACGCTTTCGACGTTGGCCAGCCTGGCGGCGCTGGCCTGGTTCTCCATGTGGATGGGCATGACCTCGAGAAATGCCAGCCTCATCACCCTCAAAACGATTGTGCTTGTCAAAGTCATTCCCTTCCTGGTCATCTACTTTGTGACGATGTATGCCATAGCCTTCCTCGTGATCCTGCCCCAAACGATGCGAATGGGGGCGGCATCAGGGCCTCCGGTCACCACCACTAGTACCAACGCCTCCGGCACGACTACGACATTCGCTTATACGGCTACCTCTTCCACGATGACGCCCCTGTTCATCTCGCTGCTGATGACGTGCCTGCCCGCGGTGCTTAACGTGGGCGTCGACCTCGGTTTCATCGCCTTGGCGCGCAGCCGACTCCATTCGACCCTCCGCCAGCAAGCCGCGGGCATCTTCGGTTCCATTCGGGGGAAATAGTCCATGCGCCGGACAGGAAATCCGAAATCCGAAGCCCCGAAATCCGAAGGAAATCCGAAGCCCCGAAATCCGAATGGGACCAATGGGACCAATGGGACCAATGGGACAGATGGCGCGGGCGCGAATCGGATTTCGGATTTCGGATTTCCTTCGGGTTTCGGGCCTTCGGATTTCGGATTTCGGCCTTCGGCCGTCGCCCCATGACCCTCCTGCCCATTGTCGCTCGCGAGCTGCGCGTGGCGGCGCGCCGCCCCAGCACCTTTTGGGGCCGGGCCAGCGCCGCCGCGGCGGTCGTCGTCGTCGGCGCCTGGTCGTTCCTGGTGATGGCGGGAGATCCGCCGGCGACCGTGGCGCTGACGCTCTTCGGGATTATGACGGGCAACGCCGCTTTCTATTGCCTGCTTGGCGGTTTATGGGCCACGGCCGATTGCCTGAGCCGGGAGAAGCGCGACGGCACGTTGGGATTGTTGTTCCTGACGGACCTCCGGGGCTACGACGTGGTGCTCGGCAAGCTGGCCGCCACCTCACTCAATGCGTTGTACGGGGTGCTGGCGATCGTGCCGATGCTGGCAGTCCCGCTCTTGCTGGGCGGCGTCACGACGGGCGAGGTTGGCCGGATGGCGCTGGTAATTCTGGATACGCTGTTCCTTTCGCTGACCCTGGGTATCTGCATTTCGGCGTTGAGCCGTTCGGCGCGCAAGGCCGTTCTCGCCACGCTCCTGATGCTCCTGGCCTTCACGGTCTTCTTCCCGCTCTCCTCGGCGTGGCTGGATTATGCCGGCCGCTCTCATCGCCTCACCGAGGCGCTGCTGCTGCCCAGCCCCGGGTTCGCCTTCGCGACGGCGTTCGACGCGCTCTACAAAACCCAATCCCAGCAGTTCTGGTGCTCGCTCGGGCTCATCCACGGCCTGGGGTGGGTGTTCCTGGTAACCGCCAGCGTGGTGGCGCCGCGCTCCTGGCAGGACAAACCCGCACCCGCTCGGGGCCTGCCCAGGGGCGGTCATGAGGAGTCGCGGACCTCTGGCGAGGCGGGCGAGCGCCTGGCGTTCCGGCGCCGGTTGCTCGAGGAGAACGCCTATTTCTGGCTGGCGGCGCGCGCCCGTTGGCGGCCTCTTGCCGTGTGGGCCGTCCTCGGGACCGCCGCCGCCGTATGGGCCTGGGGCCTGGCCAAGTACCACCGCGAATGGCTCCACCCGCCCGTCTATTTTCTCACCGCCGGGGTCCTGAACCTGCTTATCAAGCTCTGGGTCGCGACCGAGGCGGGCCGGCAACTGTCCGAAGACCGCTGGGCTGGCACCCTCGAGTTGATCCTCTCCACTCCCTTGAGCGTACGCGAGATTCTGCGGGGCCAATTCCTGGCCTTGCAGCGCCAGTTCCTGGGGCCCGTTGCCGTGACCTTGGCCGCGTTCCTGGTCTTCCTGCCGGCGACCCTCTCCGACAACCTGGACGCGGACTCGCGCGCCTTCTCCGTTTGGGTTTATGTGGCGGCCATGATTAGCCTGGTGGCGGACGTGGCCGCCTTGCATTGGACGGGGATGTGGCAGGCGCTGACGGCGCGCAGTCCTCAACGGGCAGTGGTCGGCACCATGGCGCGCATCCTGGCTCTGCCTTGGCTGGGAATGGCCCTCGCCGTGCTCATCATCGGCCTCGCCGCCACCGTTAGCCAGTACGAGCCGCAGCCGCCCAGGCTCGTCGCCCTCTGGCTCGCCTTGGGAATCAC
>Ga0209415_10004044_pt1 | contig 27010 bp, 28 predicted proteins | sample PeaSoiSIISIP2007_FD_187696 | JGI IMG/M metagenome (GOLD analysis project Ga0209415, IMG submission 187696) | Peat soil microbial communities from Weissenstadt, Germany - SII-SIP-2007 (SPAdes) (version 2) | ecosystem: Environmental > Terrestrial > Soil > Wetlands > Peat | place: Germany... | reverse complement strand
TCGCTCTACGCGCCCTACACCAGCCCGCTGCCCTATGACATCTGCGGCTACACGCCGTCGCAGCTGCGCAGCGCCTACGGGCTGACCTCGAGCAACACGGGCGCGGGTGTCACCGTCGCCATCGTCGACGCCTACGACTCCCCGACCCTCTTCAAGGACACCCACCACTACTTCGCGCTCAACGATCCGAGCATTCCGCTGTCCAGCTCGCAGTTCATCAACGACGAGCCGGCGACGGTCGACGACCAGACCGAGTGCAGCGGCAGCGGCTGGTACCCCGAGCAGGCGCTGGACATCGAGTCGGTGCACAGCATGGCGCCGAAGGCGGACATCGTCTTCGTCGGAGCCCAGGACTGCTTCGACAACAGCCTGCTGAGCGCGGTCAACACCGCCATCACCAGCGGCGCATCCGCCGTCACCGACTCGTGGGGCGACACCCTCGGCGACCTGCTGGACGACGCGGCAACCAAGACCGCCTACGACGACACCTTCCTGCTCGCGGGCGGGACCGGTGTCAGCATCCTCTTCTCCTCCGGTGACGACGGCGACAACTTCGCCATCAGCGGCCTGGCGGCGCCGGACTACCCGGCTTCCAGCCCGTTCGTCACCGCCGTGGGTGGCACCTCGCTGGAGATCGGCAGCAGCGGCCAGCGGCTGGCCGAGTACGGCTGGTCCACCGGCAAGCAGGTCCTCTGCGAGCCCCTCACCACCACGAACTGCGGCTCCGCAACAACCCCGGTGGGCAGCCTCGCCTACCAGGTGGGCGGCGGCGGCGGGACGAGCTACTACTACACGGAGCCGTCGTACCAGGCCCCGGTGGTGCCCTCCGCACTCACACTCCGCAACGAGAACCTCTTCGGCCCGGTGCCGCTGCGCGTGGTGCCGGACATCTCGATGGACGCCGACGCATCGACCGGGATGCTGATCGGGCTCACCCAGACCTTCCCCAACGGCACCTACTACGCGCAGTTCAAGGAGGGTGGCACCAGCCTCGCCTCGCCGCTGCTCGCCGGCGTCATCGCCGACGCCGACCAGAAGGCGGGGGTGTCGCTGGGCTTCCTCAACCCGGTGCTGTACAAGGCGTACACCGAGTACCCGACGGGGTTCTTTGATGTGCAGCCGCCGTCCAGCCCGGACTCGACCGCGGTCGTCCGGGTGGACTACGCCGACAGCGTCGACAGCACTGACGGCTACGTCGTCAGCCTCCGGGTCATCACCTATGAGGGCGTCGAGACCTACTGCGACGGCACCGACAACTGCGCCTCGCGGGACGTCACCCTCACGACGGCTCCCGGCTACGACAGCATGACCGGCCTCGGTTCGGCCGGTAAGACCTTCATCGCCAGCCTGTCCAAGTTCTAGACCGGCTGGTCAGCGAACCTTCCCAGGGTGGTGGGGCGCCGGGAGACCGGCGCTCCACCGCCCCTTCGCCTCAGCCAGGGTCGAAGAGCTTGGGCAGAGAGGTGACCATCGACACGGTGAGTTGACCTGGGCTACTCTGTTCCCCTAAGGTGAACGGATGGCCCCGACCACCACGCCTCACATTGCACCTATCACCAGCGGCGTCGAGCTCTTCCGAAGCTGCCTGGTGTCCACCCAGTACCCCGGGGTCGAGGCCGCCACCCGGTGGCTCTTCGAGCAGCTCGATGTCGAGTACGAGGTCAACCCCGCCCAGACCTGCTGCACCGGGCTCGGCTACTACACCGACGTGGTCTCCTTCCCGACCACGGTCGCGGTCGCGGCCCGGAACGCCTGCGTCGCGGTGGAGGCCGGGCACCCTGTCCAGGCCTACCTCTGCTCCACCTGCTACGCGATTAACAAGAAGGCGCATGAGGCCCTGGAGGACCCGGAGCAGCGCCGCCGGACCAACCGGGTCCTGGGCCGGGTCGGCCGCCGCTACGACCACAAGGTCGCCGGGGCCGTCGAGCACCGCCACGTGCTCGAGATCCTCTGGAGCCGGCACCCGTCGATCCGCGGACTGGTCCGGCGGCGGCTGGCGGGCATCAAGGTGGCGACCCACCCCGCATGCCACTACTGCAAGGTCTTCCCCGACGAGGTGCTCGGCGACAGCGAGGACCTGATGCTGCCGGAGGACCTCCTCCAGCCCACCGGGGTCACCTCGACCGGGTACTACCCCGAGAAGGCGACCCACTGTGGGGCAGGATTCCGGCAGCGGTTCGTCAACCCGGCGATGTCGATGGCCGTGACCCGCGAGAAGCTGCGCCGGCTCGCCGAGCAGCGCGTCGACGTCTGCGTCCACATGTGCCCGAACTGCCACGTCCAGTTCGACCGCTTCCACGACGTCATCTCCCAGACCGCGGCCGAGGACTACCCCTTCGTCCACCTGCACGTGCAGCAGTTGCTGGCGCTCGCCCTCGGGGCTGACCCGGACACCGTCTGCGGCGTCGAGGCCCACTCCCAGGACCTGGAACCGTTCCTGGAGCGGATCGGAGCCCGGGAGTGACCGAGCCCTACGCGACCATCGCCGAGCCGGCCTTCCGGGCTGTACCGGCGCGACGCCCCGAGCTGCTGGAGCGGATCCTGAGCGACCCGCGCATGCGTCGCCATGCGCAGGGGCTGCTCTCCTGCGTCCAGTGCGGCATCTGCACCTCCGGATGCCCGGCGGCACGTTTCGGCGACTACTCGCCGCGGGAGATCTCACGGCGCGCCCGGGACGGGGATCCCACCCTGCTCGAGGACGACTCGGTCTGGCTCTGCTTCTACTGCTACACGTGCCAGAGCCGCTGCCCGCAGGGCAACTCGGTGGCGGTCATCAACCAGATCATCCGGGGCCTGCAGGTCGAGTCCGGGTACGGGCTCCGCCATGTGGCGATGTTCACGGCCTGGAACGAGCAGTTCTACGCGACCGGGCTGGGCGGCTGGCCGCACCAGCTCCTGGGTGACATCGCCGACATCTGGGGCGAGCGCTGGTGGCACCTGGTCGAGCACCTCGACGAGCTGCGCGAGCGGCTCGGAGTCGGCTCCCTCTTCCCGTCCGAGGAGGCAATGGGCGAGCTGCGGACCATCCTGGACGCGACCGGCAGCCGGGAGAGGCTGCAGGCGCCCGCGTCCTGAGGCTGCGGCATCGCGACCGGCGCCTGGGTCGGGGGGTCGCCCGGTGCGCAGGCCGGCCCTCCCGGCGAGGGCCGGCCCACCCCGGGCGGTCAGGCCGGGAACAGCCCCTCGACCGAGAGGTAGCGCTCGCCGGTGTCGTAGACGAAGGTGAGCACCCGGGCGCCATCCTTCATTTCGGGGAGCTTCTGGGCGACCGCGGCGAGAGCCGCGCCCGACGAGATGCCGATCAGGAGACCCTCCTCGCGGGCGGCGCGGCGGGCGTACTCGGCGGCGTCCTTGGGGTCGACCTGGATCACGCCGTCGAGCAGATCCACCCGCATCACACCGGGGATGAATCCCGCGCCGATGCCCTGGATGGTGTGCGGCGAGTGGGTACCCCCGGAGAGGACGGGCGAGAGGGTCGGCTCGACCGCGAACACCTGGAGCTGGCTCCAGCGCGGCTTGAGGACCTCGGCGATGGCGGTGATGTGGCCGCCGGTGCCGACCCCGGTGATGACGTAGTCCAGCCCGTCGGGGAAGTCCGCGGCGATCTCCTGGGCGGTGGTGCGCTTGTGCGCGTCGACGTTGGCGGGGTTGTCGAACTGCATCGGGATCCAGGACTTCGGGGTCTCCTTCTGGAGCTCGTTGGCGCGGGCGATGGCGCCCTTCATCCCCAGCTCGCGGGGGGTGAGGTCCAGCTCGGCCCCGTAGGCCTTCATCAGGCGGCGGCGCTCGATGGAGAACGACTCCGGCATGCAGAGGATCAGCCGGTATCCCTTGACCGCGGCGACCAGGGCGAGGCCGATGCCGGTGTTGCCCGAGGTGGGCTCGATGAGCACCGAGCCGGGCCCGATGATCCCCGCCTTCTCGGCGTCCTCGATCATCCCGAGAGCGATCCGGTCCTTGATGCTGCCGCCGGGGTTGACCCGCTCCTGCTTGGCCCAGACCGTGACCCGGGGGTCGAAGAGGCGATTGATCCGCACGTGAGGCGTCTTGCCGATGGTCTCGAGAACGCTGTCGTAGGGCATGGGTGGCTCTCCCTTCTCAGATCGAATAGTCCGAGTTGCCGAGCGCGTCCGCCACGCTCCTCACCCGGATCTGGCTGGTGTGATAGACGAACGAATGGGGTGCGACGCTGGTGGTCAGCCAGACGTTGCCCCCGATGACGCTGTCGTGGCCGACCACGGTGTCGCCGCCCAGCACGGTTGCGTTGGCGTAGAGGACCACCCGGTCCTCGATGGTCGGGTGCCGCTTCGACCCGGCGGCCGATTTGACGACGCTCAGCGCGCCCAGGGTCACCCCCTGGTAGAGCTTGACGTCGTCACCGATGATCGCGGTCTCGCCGATCACGATGCCGGTGCCGTGGTCGATGCAGAGGGCCCGCCCGATGGTGGCGCCGGGGTGGATGTCGATCCCGGTGCGGGCGTGGGCGGCCTCGGCCAGCAGCCGGGGCAGGGTGGGCGCCCCCAGCCGGTGCAGCTCGTGGGCGATGCGGTGCACGGTAATCGCGAAGAAGCCCGGGTAGGCGGCGATCACCTCGTCGAGGCTCTCGGCGGCGGGGTCGCCGTCCACGATGGCGGCGGCGTCCGCCCGGAGGCGGTCGTAGATGACGGGCAGCGCCCGGGTGAGCTCCTCGGCGACCTCGTCGGAGCGCCCCGTGGGCAGGACCGCGCGCAGCATGCTGGCCAGCTCGGCGCGGAGCAGGTGGATCCTGGCCAGGAGCTGGTCCTCGCTGGCCCGGCTCTCGGCGCTGTGCTGCGGGAAGAGCAGGCCCACCGCCGAGTCGACGAACGTCTCGACCCGCTTGCGCGACGGCAAGCGGGCGACCTGGGTCCGCCGGTGCTGGATCAGGGCCCGCACCAGGGCGCGGTCCTGGCCAGCTTGAGCGGCGGATCCGGTCGCACCCGACGGCCCGGGGGTCACGGCCTCGGTCACGACGGGTGACGTGACGGTGGCGGCGGTACCGGTCGCGCCCGGTGACTCGCCTGCGGTGGCTTCCGTCGCGCCGGGTAGCTCACCGCCGGGGATGGTCAGCGTATCCATGGATGCTCCTGATGAAGGGGGGGTGCCCGCCGTGGGCGGCACGGCACCACGTTGAGGTGCGCCAAGCCTGGTGGGGCCGCGGCGCGGCCGGGCCAGGCTCAGATACAGGAGCAGGTGTTGCGAGCCCCGAAATCCAGGAAGAGCCGCCGGGTGAGAAGGATGCGGCTCGGCTGCGCAGACATTTGTCCTCGATGATACACACACCCTCCATCCGGCCAAACCCGCGACACGAGCGCGATGACGGCGATCCGGCGTCCCGCTCAGCGCCCGGCACCCGTGGTTCCGAACACCGAGCCCAGGAAAGCGGGCCACGGACGGTCGTCGGGGTGGGGGGCCACGCTCCCGTCCGGAGCCGTCCGGTAGGTCCAGCGCGGCCCGCGCAGGGCGATCTCACGGAGTGCGCCGGCGAGCCGGTCGACGTCCTCCTCCCGGCTGCCCAGGCCGAGGCTCGCCCGGATGGCGCCGGGCACCTCCTGCCCACAGCCAGGGCGCCAGCCGCCGGCGCCGCCGGCGATGCGGGCGAGCAGGGGGTGAGCGCAGAACGAGCCGCTGCGCACACCGATGCCATGCTCGGCGGCGAGCGCGGTGGCCACCTCGGCATGGTCCCGCCCCTCGAGACTGAAGGCGGCGATCCCGACGCGATCGCGATGCCCCGGCCAGGTCTGGTAAGAGATCAGACCCGGGACCTCGGCGAGGCGGGCCCGGAGCCGGTCGCCGAGGCGCCCCTCCTCCACCGCGATCGCGTCCATCCCGATCCGCCCCAGCTCGCTGCAAGCGGCCGCCATCGCGAAGGCCCCGACCACGTTGGGGGAGCCGCCCTCATGGCGGTCGGGGAGGCCGGTCCACGCCGCTCCCTGGGCGGTGACCCAGGCGACCGAGCCGCCGCCGGCGAGGTAGGGGTCGGCGCGGTCGAGCCCATCCGGCCGGCCGACCAGGGCCCCGCTGCCGAAGGGCGCGTACAGCTTGTGGCCCGAGAGCGCCACCCAGTCGAGGTCCAGGCCGGCGATGTCGACGGCGCGGTGGGGCGCGAGCTGGGCGCAGTCGACCAGGATGCGCGCGCCGCGGCGGTGGGCCAGCGCGGCCAGCTCGGCGATCGGCCAGACCTCGCCGGTGACGTTGGAGGCGCCGGTCACGGCGAGCAGGGAGGGCTGCCCGGCGGGGATGCGGGCGAGGGTGTCGTCGAAGCGGCTCAGCAGCTCATCGGGGTCACCGGGGACGGGCAGCTCGATGGCGGTGTGGTAGCGGCGCCAGGGGAGCAGGTTGGCGTGGTGCTCGACCAAGCTGGTGACCACCGTCGTCCGGTGGGGCAGGCAGCGGGCGAGCAGATTGATGGCGTCGGTGGTGTTGCGGGTGAAGATGACGGTGTCGCCGGGCCGCCCGCCGAGGAAGTCGCGCACGATGTCGCGCGCACCCTCGTACGCGGCGGTCGCGACCTGGGAGCGGAAGCCTGCGCCACGATGGACGCTGCTGTACCAGGGGAGGAAGGCCTGGACCGCGGCCCAGACCCCGGTCAGCGCGGGGGCGCTCGCCGCGTAGTCGAGGTTCACGTAGCGGGCGGTTCCACCGCCGACCAGCGGCACCCGGAGATCGGCGCCGACCACCTCCGCCAGCTGGAGCTCGGCTCCGACCGGCTCCGCGGCCCGGGGCTCGCCTCCGACCGCCTCCGCGGCGTCCACTTCGGTCCCCATGCCGATCGCCCTCCGGGTCTGAATGGAGGACCCCCTCACCCCGATCGGGTCTGTGCTCGCTGGTGGAGCCGGCGGTCCACTCCCGTGGATCGCGGGCCCCGCGCCGGACACTTGGTTGCCTCTCGCGAGGCCACATCCCCGAAACGGAGTGGCACCTTGGATGTCCATCCAGGTTGCCGGGCCCGGGGTGACCGGGCCACTCCTGATGCAGGAGGGAGTCTACCCCAGATCCGGCATCGATTGCCAGAGGATGATGGAGATTGGTCAATTGATCCTGTTGAGAGATGGAACCACGCTCCCGGAGCGGCGCCCGGGTGCGGTTTCGTGGGGTGCCCCGTCCGGGCGGCTGCCTTCTCCCGGCCTCGGGGGCGCCGTGGTCCGGGCGGCCCCTTTGTCCCGGCCTCGTACCATCTCCGCGGTGGCCAGCCGGGCGGACCGAGCCGTCGCGGTCACCGGTGCAGGAGGTGATCCGACCCATGACAACCGACACCGTGCACTGGGGGGTGCTCTCGACGGCGGGAATCAGCGAGTCGCTGATCCCCGGCCTGCTCGCCGCCGAGGGCTCGGAGCTGACCGGGATCGCGTCGCGCTCCGCCGGCCGGGCCGAGGCCGCCGCGGCCCGCTGGGGCTGCCGCGCCTACCCCTCCTACGAGCAGCTGCTCGACGACCCCTCGATCGAGGCCGTCTACATCCCGCTCCCCAACCATCTCCACACGGAATGGACGGTCCGCGCACTCGAGGCCGGCAAGCACGTCCTCTGCGAGAAGCCGCTGGCGCTGAAGCTCGACGAGGTCGACACCATCGCCGCGGCGGCACAGCGCACCGGCCGGCACGTGCTCGAGGCCTTCATGTACCGGCACGCGCCACGCTGGCAGCGGGCGGTGTCCCTGGTGGCGAGTGGCGCGATCGGCGAGCCGCGGGTGGTGCGGGTCGGGTTCGCGTTCTGGGTCCCGCTCGACCTCGCCAACATCCGGTTCATCCCCGAGGTGGGCGGCGGGATCATCTGGGACATGGGCTGCTACGCGGCCAACATGGCGCGCGGCGTGCTCGGCCGGGAGCCTGTGGAGGTCTTCGGGTTCCCCGACGTGCGCGAGGGTCAGCCGGCCGAGACGACCTTCACCGGCGTGATGCGCTTCGGTCCGATGGTCAACGCGCCGTTCTGGGTCAGCTTCGACTTCCACAACCCCTTTGCCCAGGTCGAGGTGGTGGGGAGCGATGGGTGGCTGATGCTGCCGGGGACGGGGTTCCGCCAGGAGCCATTCACCCGCCTGCTCCTCCACCGGTACGGGGAGGAGACGTACGTGGACGGGGTGGAGCCGGTGGTCGAGACGTTCCCCTTCGTGGACCCCTACCGCCTGGAGGTCGAGCACCTGGCCGACGCCATCCGGGGCCGCGCTCCGCTGGCGTACAGCCTGGACGACGCGCGGGCCAACACCGCAGTCCTGCTCGCCATGCACGCGTCGAGGCTGAGCGGGGTGCCGGCGAAGGTGGTATAGGCCGCGGAAGCGTGGCGCTGGGCGCCGCAAGGGGCCGGTGGCCGGAGTCCGGGTCTACCGGTGCCTCCGCCCCCTGCCGGGGCTCGCGCTTCCGGCGATCCCGGCCAGCGCGTAGAAGGCCGCGAAGCCGAGGATGTCGGAACCCGCGCCGATCGCGGTTATCGACGTGCTGGTGAGGTCACTCTGGCTGATGACCTGAGGCAGCACCGGCGCCACGAAGATGAGTTGCACCGCGATGGCGCCGAGCAGCCCGGCGATGATGAGCAGGACACCCTCGACCGACGCGACCATCCCCACCACCCGGTCGGTGTGGGAGGGATCGTCGGAGTGATCGAAGGACTCGCCGGCCTGCACCGGCTCCTGAGCCCGGTACCGCTGCATGGGCACCTCCTTGTCCGGTCGCGGCATCGCTCACCTTCGGGGCGCGCCGAACGGTTCAACGTGCCGAGGTTATCCATCCGGAAGGGACGGCCCCCGGACGAGTCCCGGCCGTGATGCGCCTGTCACCGGACCCCCACAGCCGTGAGGGACGGTGTCCGGCTCTGCGCAGTGGGACGTCCTCGGGATGCCCTCATGCCGTTGGCGGATGAGGGCGGTGGGCCTCCGGATTGGCCCAGCTGGTGACCCAGGGCGTGCTCTCCCCGCTCGCCAACGTCTGCGACACCAACTACGCGTCGGTCGCCAAGTTCCCCAAGAAGTACCTCCCCCCGGGCGTCGCCATGGGCGGGGCCGACGCCCGGCTGCGCAGCATCGCCGCCGAGTACCGGCGGCTGCATCCCTGAGATCATCTGGCTCGCGCCGAGCCACCGAGCCACCGGCCCGGGGCACGACCAGGAGGGACGCCGTGGATGAGCTGACGGACACGCAGGACACCGCGGCGCCCTCCCGCCCGCTGGCGGTCGTCACCGGGGCCAGCGCCGGCATCGGTGAGGCGATCGCCACCCGGCTGGCGGGCGAGGGATTCCACCTCCTCCTGGGTGCCCGACGCGAGGACCGCGTTCGCGAGCTGGCGGCCCGGATCGGTGCCGAGGCACGGGTCCTGGACGTCGCCGACGAGAGCAGCGTGGCCGCCTTCTGCGCCGGCCTGGAGCGGGTGGAGGTGCTGGTCAACAACGCCGGGGGCGCCCGCGGACTGGACCCCCTGGCCGCGGCGCGCAGCGACCAGTGGCGCTGGATGTGGGAGGTCAACGTCCTCGGCCTGATGCAGATGACCAGGGCCCTGCTGCCGGCGCTCGAGGCCTCGGGGCACGGCCACATCGTCAACGTCTCCTCCACCGCCGGCCTCGAGGTTTACGAGGGCGGGAGCGGCTACACCAGCGCCAAGCACGGGGTCCACGCCATCAGCCGGACCCTCCGCCTGGAGCTGGCCGGACGGCCGATCCGGGTCACCGAGGTGTCCCCGGGGATGGTGGAGACCGACTTCTCGCTCAACCGGTTCGAGGGCGACGCCGGCCGGGCCGCGGACGTGTACCGCGGGGTGACCGCGCTCACCGCCGCCGACATCGCCGACGTGGTCGCCTTCGCGGTGACCCGGCCGGCCCACGTCAACCTCGACGAGATCGTGGTCCGGCCCGTGCAGCAGGCCTCGGCGTACAAGGTGGCCCGGAAAGGCTGAGGCGCGCGGCTCCCCGCACCCGTCTCAGAGCGGCGCGACGCGGGGCGCCCTCACGGGAAGATGCCGCGGTCGCTGGTGGCGTCGGCGACGCGCTGGACCGCGACCGCGTAGGCGCCGAGCCGGAGCGAGACCCCGAGGCGCTCCGAGGCCTCCCAGGACGCGTCGAAGGCCCTGGTGAGGATGCGCCCCAGGCGCTCGTTGATCTCGCGCTCGCTCCAGAAGAAGGATTGCAGATCCTGAACCCACTCGAAGTACGAGACGATGACCCCGCCGGCGTTGGTGACGATGTCGGGGACGACGGTGACCCCACGCCGGACCAGGATCTCCTCGGCGTCGGGGGTGGTGGGGCCATTGGCCCCCTCGAGGACCAGCGTCGCCTGGACCCGGCCGGCGTTGGCCGCAGTAATCTGGTTCTCCAGGGCGGCCGGGACCAGCACGTCGACCGGGAGCTCGAGCAGCTCGGCGTTGGTGACCGGCCGGGCCCCGGGAAAGCCCACCACCGAGCCCGTCCTCCGGGTGTGCTCGACGACCGCGGGGATGTCCAGCGCCACCTCGCTGTGGATGCCGCCGTACGCGTCCGAGACCGCCCGGATGCTGAAGCCGTCCCGGGCCATCAGCCTGGCGGCGATGCTCCCGACGTTGCCGAAACCCTGCACCGCGGCCGTCAGCCGGCGCGGGTCGAGGCCCAGCCTGGCGCAGACCTGGTGGGCCACCATGGCGCAGCCGCGGCCGGTGGCGGCGTTGCGGCCCTCGCTCCCGCCGACGCTCAGCGGCTTGCCGGTGACCACGGCCGGGATCGAGTAGCCCTCGCTCATCGAGACCGTGTCCATGATCCAGGCCATCACCTCAGGAGTGGTGTTGACGTCGGGGGCGGGGATGTCCCGGTCGGCTCCGATCAGCAGCGAGATCTCGGTGGCATAGCGGCGGGTGAGCCGCTCCAGCTCATCGTGGCTGAGCCGGCCGGGGTCGACGATCACCCCGCCCTTGGCACCGCCGAAGGGGATCCCCGCGACCGCGCATTTCCAGGTCATCCACATCGACAGGGCCCTGACCTCGTTCAGGGTCACCTGGGGATGGAAGCGGATCCCCCCCTTGGCGGGACCCCGGTTCACGTTGTGCTGGACCCGGTAGCCGCGGAAGACCTCGACCGATCCGTCGTCCATCCGGACCGGGAAGTTGACGCTCAGCTCGCGCTGGGGCTCTCGAAGGATCGCCCGTATGCCCGGTTCGAGATGGAGGACGTCGGCCGCGGCGTCGAACTGGCGCTGCGCGTTGATCCATGGATCGTTGTCCTCCGGCGTTGCCACCACTGTCTCCACGGCCATCCTGCTCTCCTCCGCGCAGCACCGACCGCCATCCGGCCGCTGCTGCAGACTTGTGCGTGATGACGAGCCCCCTCGCCGTCGTGAGCGGGGCTTCCGGTGACGCGCCGGAGCCCTTGCGGGGGAACCGCCTGTCCCGCCTAAGTCTCTCATCCCGCGGGCTCGCTCGCCTCTCCGCGGACACGGCAGCGGACGGCGACACCGGGGCTCCGTGGCACGGGCCCCAGGAACGGGTGTCCGCACGACCGGAGATGGCCGGGCGCCCCGACCACCGGCGCCGGGTTCAGGACCCGCGGACGCGGGCCAGCCGCTCCGATCGGAGGCGCGCGATCAGGTCGAGACGGTCTCCGGCATCGGAGCTCTGCCGGTCGCCCCCGCTGCGCCGGCCATCGGCAGGAGGACCGTGTCCAGGATCTCGGGCGAGAGCAGGATGGTCCAGCCCTCGATCGCGGTGGTGGTGAGCATCCCGGCCCGCTGCCACGGGTCCTCCGCGAGCCGGTCGCGCACCGCCGCCTCCGAGCCCGCGGTGACGATGAGCAGGACGTCGCGGTCACCCTCGAGCGGACCCCCGAGGAGGACGAACCCGTCGTCGACGAGCGCGTTCATGAAGGCGGCGTGCTCCTTCCAGGCCTCCTGCTCGCGCATCGGGCGGCTCCAGTCCCAGGGGCCTCCCCGCTGGTTGCGGACGGCGAAGAGGTAGAGGGGTGGGGTGGCGGCGACATCGTTCATGGGCGTTGGCCCTCCCGACCTGGTGGGTTCGCGTGAGCTCGAGTCTCGCGCGTGGCTGGACCGGGGTAAAGTGCCAGTTGGATGCCTGGCGATGAGTCCAGATGGATCGCCCTCGAGCCGCGTCTCCGGGAGACGCTGCGGGGCGCGCTGGAGCGGAGCCTGCGCGAGGCGATCCGCGCCGGCGCCCTGCGTCCGGGCGTGCCCCTCCCCTCCTCCCGCACCCTGGCGGCGAGCCTCGGCGTCTCCCGGGGCGTGGTGACCGATGCGTACGACCAGCTGTCGGCCCAGGGCTTCCTGATCACCCGCGTCAAAGCGACCCCTTTGGTGGGGGCGGTGGCGCGGCCGCCGGCGCCGGCCAGAGCCCGACCGCCCGCCCCTCCGCCGCGATTCGACCTCTCCCCGAGCACTCCGGAGGTCGCCCTCTTCCCCACCGGCCGCTGGACGGAAGCAATGGTCGGGGCGATCCGGTCGGCACCCGTCTCCGCCCTCGGCTATGGCAGCCCGCGCGGCGAGCCCGCGCTCCGGGAGGCGCTCGCCGATCACCTGGGGCGCACCCGGGGCGTGGTGGCCGACCCGGAGCGGATCGTGATCCTCAACGGCGCCGCCCAGGGCATCATCCTGCTGGCTCACGCCCTGAGCAGCGCGGGAGCCCGGCGAGTCGCGGTGGAGGACCCCTCGCTGGAGAGCCAGCCGCACCGGTTGCGGATGAGCGGGCTGCAGGTGGCCGGCCAGCCGGTGGACGCCGAGGGCCTGACCCTGGACGGCCTCGCCGCCGACGCCGTGCTGGTCACCCCCGCCCACCAGTTCCCGACCGGGGCGGTCCTCAGCGGTCCGCGCCGCCGCGACCTGCTCGCCTGGGCGCGGCAGCACGGCGCGCTGATCGTCGAGGACGATTACGACGCCGAGTTCCGCTACGACCGGGAGCCGGCGCCCGCGCTCCAGGGCCTCGATCCCGACCGGGTCGCCTACCTGGGGACGGCCTCCAAGACGCTGGCGCCCGCGCTCCGGCTGGGCTGGCTGCTGCTCCCCGCCCGGCTCGCCGAGGAGGCGGAGACGGTCAAGCACCTCCTCGACGTCTGCTCACCGGCGCTGGAGCAGCTCGCGCTGGCCCGCCTGCTGACCAGCGGCGCCTACGACCGGCACATCCGGCAGATGCGGGCCGTCTACCGGCGGCGCCGCGACGCCCTGCTCTGGGCGGTGGAGCATCACCTTCCCGGTCTGACCGTCGCCGGGGTCGCGGCGGGGATCCACGGGGTGGTCTGGCTGCCGCCGGGCGTCGACGACCGGCGGGTCGCCGTGGAGGCGGAACGTGAGGGGGTCCGCGTCGCCCCCCTCTCCCAGTTCCGCATCGATCATCCCGTCCGTCCGGGCCTGGCCCTGGGCTACGGTCGGGTCACCGAGACCGCCCTCGACGACGCCGTCGCGGCGCTGGCCCGGGCCGTGCGCCACGCCAGGAGCCATCCATGAACCTGCCCCCGTTTCGGATCGAGAGGTACTACGAGCGGTACGAGTTCACCACCCGGTACATGCTCTCCAGCAGCGACTGCGAGTCGCGATCGATCGGGGAGCTGCTGAGCCTCGAGCCGGGCGCCGGGGACCGGCTGCTGGCGCACCGCCTGGGCTACACCGAGTCGCAGGGGGCTCCGGAACTGCGGGAGGCGATCGCCGCCGTCTACGACACCATCGACCCCGACGAGGTGGTGGTCGCCAGCTGCGCCGAGGAGGCGATCTTCCTCGTCTACCACGCGCTCCTGGGGCCGGGGGACCGCGCCGTCGTCGAGACGCCCTGCTACGAGTCGGCCCTGCAGCTGGCCCGGAGCACGGGCGCGGAGGTGGCCGAGTGGCACCGGGCCTTCGCGGAGGGGTGGGGGTACGACCTCGATGCGCTCGGGCGACGGCTGACCCCCGGCACCCGCCTCCTCTACGTCAACCAGCCCCACAACCCGACCGGGACCCTGATGGACGGCGCCACGTTCGACCGCCTGGTCGGGATGGTGCAGGAGCGGGGGATCCGGCTCTTCTCCGACGAGGTCTATCGAGGTCTCGAATACGCTCCCGGCGACCGCCTCCCGGCCGCCTGCGACCGCGACCGGCGCGCCGTCTCGATGGGGAGCGTCTCCAAGAGCTACGGGCTGCCGGGGCTGCGCATCGGCTGGATCGCCTGCCACGACGAGGCGCTGCGGCGGAGGGTGATCGACCTCAAGCACTACACGACGATCTGCGCCAGCGCTCCCAGCGAGGAGCTCGCCGCGCTCGCCCTGCGCCACGGGCCGGAGCTGCTGGACCGCAACCGGGAGCTCGTCCGCGCCAACCTGGACCTCCTCGACGGCTTCCTCGCCCGCCAGGCGGCGACCTTCGCCTGGGTGCGCCCGCTGGCGGGCCCGATCGGCTTCCCGCGGGTGAGCGGCGCCGGTGACGTCGACGCCCTCTGCGCGCGTCTCGCGGCGGCCGGGGTGCTCCTCCTCCCCGGGTCGGTGTACGACGAGCCCGCGCACGTCCGGCTGGGCTTCGGCCGGGCCAACCTGCCCGAGGCGCTGGGGGTTCTCGAGAGGGCGCTGGCCGGGGGCGGCTCAGTCCGGGCCGCCGGCGGCTAAGGCGCCGGCCTCGCGCGCCACCCGCTCCAGCCGTTCGCGGTACTCCTCCCACCAGCGCGGGTCGGAGGTCGCCATGTTGTCCTGGTCGGCCCGCATCCCGACCGCACCGTCGATGAGCTCGCGGACGATGTCGGCGTGCCCGGCGTGCCGGTTGGTCTCGGCGACCATGTGGACCAGGATCCGGTGCAGGGTGACCTCGCTCCGCTCCTCCGGCCACCAGGGCACGTGCCCGATCGCCTCCAGCCCCAGCGCGTCGATGGTGGCGTCGGCGTGAGCCCACACCCTGCGGTACAGGCCCACGATCATCTCGCGCGACTCGCCCGCGGTGACCCACATGTCGTCGTTCAGCGGGGCGTCCACCGCGCACCAGGGCAACGGCTCGCCGAACGGCCGCCCGAAGGTCTGGCCGAAATACCCGGCCTCGCAGCAGGCGAGGTGCTTGACCATTCCCAGCAGGTTGGTCCCGGTCGGCACGAGGGGGCGGCGGACGTCGTACTCCGAGAGGCCGTCGAGCTTCCAGAGCATGACCTCACGGGCCCGCCGGAGATAGAGGTGGAGCGTCGCCTTGGGATCGGGGTCGGGCATGGTGACCAGTCTGCCATCGCGGGACGCAGCCGAGAAGACGGCTGCCGGTAGCGTCCGGTGCACCACGGCCGATCTGGGCTCAGCGGTCCACGGCGCCCGAGGTGCGGGTGAGGGTCACCGCCACGACGGCAAGCCAAAGCTGGCAGACGGCCACCAGGGCCCTCTCGACGAGGCCCGGCCAGATGCCGGTCAGCAGCGCCAGAGCCAGCAGCCCGTACCCGGCCAGGGCCACGACCCCCGCCACGCGCAGCAGCCGGACGAGGGCACTCCAGTGCGGCAGCGGGGCCAGCAGCCGCGCCAGCTGGAGGGGGGTGATCGCGAGCAGCCAGAGGGCGGCCCCGCTCAGGATGGCATCGGTCAGACCGCCGGCGCTGAGCAGCTGACCGGTCGCGGTGCATCCCGGGGCCGACAGCTGGCAGGGGATCTGCGGGAAGGAGTCACCGAGGGCCAGGCCGGAGAGGCCGATGGCCCAGGGTGCGATCCGCACGGCTCCGGCCCACGCCGGACGCAGGCCGAAGACGGCGAAGCCGCAGGTGCCGAGGCCCCCGGCGGCGAAGCAGACGATCGGGAACCAGACGTGCGGTGCGGTGACGGCCTGCAGGTCGCTGATGGTGTCGGTGACCGGGCTGTAGCGCGGTCCCTGCCAGGTCTCGGCGATCACCCAGCCGGCCGCGAAGGCCACCTGCGCGAGCAGGCCGACGACCCCCCAGGCGAGTGCGCCGCGCCGGCGCGGCTGCTCGAGCGCGGCGGTGGTCATCCCGGCCATCCGTCCATCCGTGTCGCTGACACCCGCGGGCTCAGATCCAGCGGCGCACCCGGGCCCGGTACGCCTCGTACGCCGGCCCGAAGGCGCGCAGCGAGGCCTCCTCGACCGGGATCACGAACCAGTTGACGTAGCCGATGGTGAGCACCAGGAACAGCAGCGGCCAGGCGAGCACCAGCATCGCCTGCTCGCCGAGGTAGGCGAGGACCAGGCCGAGGTACATCGGGTTGCGGCTGAAGCGGTACGGGCCGGAGGTGACCAGGCTGTTGGGGTTCTCGCCCGGAGTGGTGGTGGTCCTCAGCCGGCGGAAGATGACCAGCCCCCATCCGGCGATCACCGCACCCGCCGCGAAGAGGACCAAGCCGGCGACCCAGGCCAGCCCGGAGAGCGTCGAGGATGTCGAGCCCAGCGGGAGGAGAAACTGCAGCCCCACGCCGAGGAGGAAGGCGAGGACGAAGACCCAGGGCACGGGCATGTGCAGGAAGGGCGTCCGCCTGGTCGGGGTCTGGCGATCGAGGGACCGGGTCACGAGGTGCTCGCCTCGACGTGCGTCCCCCGGTCACCCGACCCTGGCACGCGACGCGCCGGCTCGCCATCCGCCCAACGGGGACGCCGCGACCGGCGCCTCGCCCGCTCCCCGGCCTCGTGCTTGTCGACCTCCAGCTTCTCGAGAAGCCGGGTGAAGGCCACCACCTCGGCCGCGTCCCAGCTGGCCACGAAGGATTCGAAGCGAGCCACGCCCAGCTGCTGGAGCCGGCGCACCTCCTCACACCCGGTGGGGGTCAGGGAAACCAGGCACGAGCGGTGGTCGGCGGGGTCCTGGGACACCGCGACCAACCCCTCCTCCTCCAGCGCCTGCACATGCCGGGTGACCAGCGACGGGCTGACCTGAAGGGCCTCGGCAAGATCGGAGGGGTGAGCACCTTCCCGGCCGAGGAGGGCCTGGAGGACCGACAGCCGGGCCGCACCCGGGCTCTGACGCCTGGCCCGGTCCAGGCCCGCGTTGAGGGTGAAGAGGGCGACCACCATGCGCTCGACGTCGGTCCGGGTCGGTCTCATGCTCGGATGATCGCATAAGATTGATTTACAGAATCAATTATCAGCCCCGGCGTGTCGACGCCGCCCCGCCTCCCCCCGCTACGCCTCGACGCCGTCCTTCCAGACCGCCTCGACCCGCTCGCCGAGCGAGGAGAGCTCGAGGGGATCGCCCGAGACCACCACCAGATCCGCCCGCTTGCCCGCCTCGATCGAACCGAGCTCGTCCTGGAGACCCATGAGCTCCGCCGCGGTCAGGGTCGCCGACGCCAGGGCCTCGGGGGCAGCCATGCCCAGCTCGGCCATGAGCGCCAGCTCGCGGAGGTTGCGCCCGTGGGGGGTGATCGGACTGTCGGTGCCCATGGCCACCCGGACGCCGGCCGCCAGCGCTCGCCGAAAGGAGGCGCTGTGGGCCTCCTTCACCTCGTGCGCCTTGCGCAGGCTGGGCTCGGGAATCTGGGCCCCGGCCGCCGCCGCATCGATGACGCCCTGGACCGCCACCAGCGTGGGCACCAGGTAGACGCCGCGATCGAGCATGAGGTCGATCGCCTCGTCGTCGAGGTAGATGCCGTGCTCGATCGAGCGAACCCCGGCCCGCACCGCGTTCTTGATCCCGATCGTCGACTGAGCGTGGGCCATCACCCAGCGGCCGGCGGCGGCGGCCTCCATCACCATCACCTCCAGCTCTTCGAGAGAGAACTGGGGGTGGCGGGGATCGTCACGGGAGGAGAGCACCCCACCGGAGCTGGCGACCTTGATCACGTCGGCGCCGTCGCGGATGAGCTCGCGCACCTTGCGGCGGATCTCGTCGGGCCCGTCAACCACCGCGCTCGGCATCCCCGGGTAGAGCGGGGTCATCGGTGCCTCGGCACCGCTCGGGAGCCAGGAGTCGCCATGACCGCCGGTCTGGCTCAGCATCGCCACCGAGAGCTGCATCCGCGGCCCGCTGATGAGCCCGTCCTCGAGGGCGCGCTTGATCCCCAGATCCGCTCCGCCCGCGTCGCGAATCGTCGTGACGCCGGCTCGGAGTGTCGCCCGCAGGCTGCGCGCGGTCTCGAAGAAGCGGTACGAGAGCGGGGTCTGGAGCAGCCCCCAGATGTCGATGCTCCGGGTCGCGATGTGCACGTGGCAGTCGAAGAGCCCAGGCAGCAGGGTCCTGCCGGTCGCGTCCACCGACCGGTCACCGTCGAGGTGACCGCCCACCTCCAGGATCCGTCCGCCCTCGATCGCCACGTCCGCCGGCGCCACCGTGCGCCCCCGCGCGTCGAAGACCTGGCCGCCGCTGAACACCGTGCGCATCTCGATCCTCCACCCGTTCCGACCGACCCCAGCCTGGTCACCACGACAGCGCTCCAGCAGCCGGGCGAACCCCGGACGCGCGACGGCGCATCGCCGCCGCCTACCGGAAGGGCCCGTCGCGGAGCCGCCGGGGAGTGTGGCACCGGCACCTGCCGGACCGCAGGCCCGGGCACCGTCCCCGGGTCGCGCTGGGCACTCGGCGGGGGGACGCCGGGTAGAGTGGCAGCGGGTTCAGGTGGCGGGCAGCCCCTTGCTCAGCCGGGGTTCCAACACGCAGGGGCGCCGCTCATGCCGTGCTCATCGCGCCGCGGTGCTCGGTCGCGGATTCGGGGCCGTCCCGACCGTCGCGGTGGAGCCGTAGGCGGCCGCGAAACCCTGCCGCCAGCTGGGATAGCGCAGCGTCCAGCCGAGCTCGGTCCGGGCCCGCGCATTGGAGGCGCCGCGGGTTTGGGTCCCCATGCTGACGCCGCCCTCGCCCGCGAGGAGCCGGGCCATCCAGGTCGGCAGGTGGCGCGGCGGCTTGGCGCCGAGCACCCTGGCGAGCTCGGGCAGCCATTCGCGGAGCGGGGCCGGGTCGTCGTCGACGATGTTGTAGATGCGGGGACCGTCGTGCTCGAGCGCGAGCACAGTGGCGGCCGCGGCGTCGTCCAGGTGGATCCACGAGGTGACCCCCTCGCCGCTGCCGATGATCGGGAGCAGGCGCCGACGCACGGCCTTCAGCTGCGGGTTGTCCGCGTTGCCGTAGAAGCCGCCGTAGCGGAGGGCGATGCCTCCGGCCTCGGTGACCGCCCGGTCGAGGTGGGCCATCGCAGCGAAGGTCCTCTGGGCGCCCGATGGCGGAGCGGGATCGAGCGGGTCGTCCTCGGTCTTGACCATCCCGCCCTGGCGGGCGTAGCGGTAGGGGGCGAAGCTCTGGGCGACGAGGCGGCGCACCCCGGCCTCGCGCGCGGCGGCGAGGAGCGCGTCGGTGCCCTCCGTCCGCAGCCGGTTGGTCTGGGCGAAGGTGCGGTCCAGCCTGCGGGAGAATCCTCCACCGGCAAGCGCCGTCGCCTGGTGGACGATCGCCTCGGGGCGGGCATCGACCACCGCCCGGCGCACGGCGGGGGCATCGAGGAGGTCGAGGATGATCGCCTCGGCCCCGAGCGATCGGATCAGGTCGGCCTTCTCGGGGGACCGGGAGGTGCCGATCACCACGTGGCCCCGTTCGATGAGCTGGGGGACGAGGCGGATGCCGATCGCTCCGCTGGCCCCGGCGACGAACACGCGCATCCCTGCCTCCTGTTCCGGCTCTCGGCTGCTCTCCCCGGGGCCCGTCGACGTGTCACATCGGGCGGGGCCCGGGTGTCATCGTCCATGACACCGCAGGACCGAGGAATGTGACCGTGACCGAGCCCGACCCGATCGCCGGATGGTTCGATGCCCACCGGGGCCAGCTCCGGGGCCTCGCCTACCGGATGCTGGGCTCGCTCAGCGACGTCGACGACGCCCTTCAGGAGACCTGGCTGCGCGCCAGCGCCGCGGACAGCCCAAGCGTGGAGAACCCGGGCGGATGGCTCAAGACGATCCTCGCGCGGGTGTGCCTCAACATGCTGCGCGCGCGCGGCTCACATCGTGAGGAGCCCCTGGGAGTGCATCTCCCCGATCCCATCGTGACGCGGGCGGACAGCGGAGATCCCGAGCAGGAGGCCCTCCTCGCCGAATCGGTCGGGCTCGCGCTCCAGGTCGTGGTGCAGACGCTCACGCCCCCGGAGCGGCTGGCATTCGTCCTCCACGACGTCTTCGATCTGCCCTTCGACCAGATCGCCCCGATCCTCGACCGCAGCCCGGCCGCCACCCGCCAGCTGGCCAGCCGGGCCCGGCGGCGCGTCCAGGCAGCGCCGGCCGCCCCCGACGCGGACCTGGGCGAGCAGCGCCGGGTGGTGGACGCCTTCTTCGCGGCGGCGCGCCGCGGTGACCTCGACACCCTGGTGGCGGTGCTGGACCCCGACGTCGTGCTCCGCGCCGACCTCGGACCCACCCCGGCGTCCCGGGTTGTGCGCGGGGTGTCGGAGGTGCTCCGCTACGCGCGCGCGCCCGCCGGCGCGGCGCTGATCCCGGCGCTCGTGAACGGTGCTCCGGGCGCGGTGGTGACTCGGCACGGAGCGCTGTTCTCGGTCATGGCGTTCACCGTACGGGGCGGCAGGATCGTCGAGATCGATGCGTTCGGCGATCGCGAGCGGCTGCGCGAGCTCGACCTGCGGGCGGTGCTCAGCTCCGTGGATACGCCCCGCTGAGGCGGGGTCGCAGGTCGTCGTCTCCCCTGTCGCCCACCACCGTCGGAGGGGGACGGCGCCGGGCCCGGGCATCAGGGGAGGTGAACCACCGGCACCGAGGGGGCGGTCGGGGCCGGGACGCCGGGCCGCCCGGAGCTCTCTGGACGGGCGGAGCGCGGGTCACGCAACCGCCAGGCGATCGCCAGCCCGGCGGGCAGGAACGCCAGCAGGACGAGAAGGCTGACGCGGAGGCTGGTCGCATCCGCCAGGGCACCGAGACCGGGGGCGACCAGCCCTCCCACGCTGATCGCGAGGCCGAGCGTCACGCCCGAGGACGTGCCGATGCGCGTGGGCAGGTAATCCTGGCCGAGGGTCACCGTCAGGCTGAACGACTGGAACAGCACGAAGCCGGTGACCGCGATCGGGAGGAAGACCCACGGCAAGGGTGTGAGCACAACGGCCAGCAGGCTGAAGATGGTCGCCACGAACGAAGCCCGGGTCACGGGGAGCCGGCCGAACCGGTCGGCAAGCCGCCCGCCGGTGATGGTGCCGACCGCGCCGAACCCCACCATGGTGGTGAGCGCCGCCTCACCGAGCCCCTTGCCCCCGTGCAGGCTGGTCCCGACGTAGAGCGCCACCAGTGAGGTGAGCCCGAAGTAGACGATGGACCGCAGCATGACCACCGAGGTGAGCCCGATGAAGCCCCGCCAATCGTCGGAGTCATGCGTGCGCGGCCCACTCGCCTGCCGCGGGAGATGGGTCTCGGGATGGCGCCGAAGTACGACGAAGACGGCGACGCCGGTGATCAGAGCGGGAGCGGCCAGGAACACCGTGCCGCCGGTCCCGGGGACGAGGAAGAGCACCGCGAAGACAAGCATCGGGCCGATCGCGTAGCCCACGTTGCCCCCCACCGAGAAGAAGCTCATCGCCTGCTGGCTGTCGGCAGAGGCGGCGCGGGCGGCGCGCGCCGCCTCCGGGTGGAACGCGGCCACCCCCAACCCGGCGAAGGTGATCACCAGGAAGGTGAGCGGGTAGCTCGGCATCAGTCCGGAGAGCGCCACGCCCACCCCGGCCATGGTGAGGCCCACCGGCACCAGCCAGAAGAGGTGGAGGCGATCGGTGAGGGCGCCGAAGACGGGCTGGATGGCGGACGAAATGGCGGTCAGCGCGAACATGAGGCCGGCCGCCGCCGCATAGCTGTAGTGACGGTCGGCGACGAAGAACGGAAGCAGGGCCGGCACTGCGCCCTGGTACATGTCGTCGACGGCGTGGCAGGTCGCGAACAATGCCACCCGTGCCCGGTTGACGGTGGGGCCGCTCACCGGCACGTCCTTTCCGTGATGGTCTCCGTGACTCGGGCCCCTCAGGCGGCGATGGCGGTGACGGCCAGCCCGCCCGGCCGCGGAGGGCACTGTATCGCCCTCATGTCCGGTGACGCAGGCCGCCACCGGCGCCAGCGACGCCTTGTGACCCCCGCCGGCGCAGCGGTGCGGCGGTGGCCGGCCGCGGGCGCCCGGAACTCCTCCACCCTCGCCGGCATGGCAAGGATCGGCTGTCGTGTAGGTCAGAACGGGACCGGAGCCACCGTGATGCGGGCTCCCGCGTCGCGCAGCCACGTCATGTGCTTGGGGTCCCCGGTGTAGACGATTCCGCCCAGACGCTCCGCAACCGCCGCGAAAAGAGCATCGACGACGCCGATTGTCCGTACCCGCGTCGCGGGGTCTGCATCCTGGCGACCTGCCTCCTGGAGCTGCTCGGCCGCGCGGTCTCCGTCCTCGGGGAGGATCGGCTCGCGGCGGAGCTTGGCCGAGGCAACGAGGAGCTTGCCCGCGGCGACGGTACCCTGCCTCGCCTCCACAATGACAGCCGGAGTGACGACCAGCACCTGACCGACCCGGGTGAGCGCCGCGACGTGACGCCGGGCGTCGGCAGGGTTGCGCTCCGCCGCGACGAGCCACGTGACAGGAGGTTGCCGTTGAGCGGGGCTGGGCGGCAGCGGTCTGGGGGAAGGGGGATCGACCCCTCTCCTCCCCCCTCCTGGGATTCCGTCAGTGATATGAGGGGTTCCCAGCTCGACGACCCTACTCGGGCCCTATTCCCCGGGGGCGTCGGCGGCCGGCTCGGCCAGGTGCTCGGGGAGCAGGCGGTACCCGAGGGTGGCGGCCGCGCGGCGGAGCTCCGAGTCCCAGCAGGCCACCCGGTCCACGCGCGACGGCGGCCCCAGCCTCTGGAGCGCGGCAAGATGGACTGCGTCGTAGCCGCGCAGGGCGTGCTCCTCGGCCAGGTCGCCGGCCCGTCTCACCGCGGCCATATCGACGACCACAGGTGAGGTCGATGACCACACCCGCTCCAGCTGTCGCTTCGCCTGGGTGAAGGCGGTTCCGGGTAGCCGCCCAGCGCGCTGGGCCGCCGCGACCGCGGCCCGCAGCTCCGCGTAGCCAACGTTGGCACAGGCCAGCACTTCGAGGTCATCCCCCAGGCCCGCCATCTCCGTCGATCCGGCCTCGGCGATGACCAGTTTCACCAGGGCGCTGGTGTCCGCGTAGACGATCAGCGCCGCTGCTCCGCCACGTAGTCGGAGGCAGTCTTCTCGCCCAGCGTCAGCGCCACCGGCTCCAGCTCGCCGAGGATGGGGGCGCGGTACTCGATGCCCCCGCTCTGGACCAGGTCGGCGATGGACGCGGGGACACCGGCGGGCTCGACAGCGACGATCCGGGCCACAGGCCGACCTCGATCCGTGACCACCACCGCCTCGCCCCGGCGCGCCCGCTTGATAGCCCGGCTCAGCTCGCCACCCTTGAGAGCCCGGATACCCACTTCCATCGTGGCCCCATTATAGAACTGACGGGGCCACATTAGTGCACCATCTGCTCCGGATCCTCGGCTTCCGAGAACGGAGTGGAGCTCGATCAGGAGAGAGGCGAACAGCCTCTTCGGCACAAGCGATTCCGGTCAGAGTTGGGAGAGCGGTTCAGGTTTCTGGTTGCCTTGTGGTGAGGGTTCCTGCCCGTTTGCCTTGGAGGCGTGCGGGCGGCAATCGGCTGGTGGGTTGGCGGTGGTTAGTAGGCGACGGTGAATCGGGCGCGTTGGTGTGTCGGCCGCTCGATCTCGTTGACGACGGCGAGGGCGAGGTCGGCGCCGGAGATATTCGACTGTCCGTTTTCGTCGAGCAGGAGCAGGTCGCCGCCGATGCGGAAGGTGCCGGTCGCCTCGCCCGGCGCCCAGGGTCCGAAGCCGCCGGCGGGGCTGACAAAGAACCAGTCGAGCGCTTCGTCGCTGGCGCGCAGATCCACCAAGACGCTCTCGAGCTCGGCGGCCTCAGCGTTGAACGCGTCAGGGAATCCGTCGGTCTCGGCGACCTTGGGGCCCCCCTCGGCGACCAGCAGCGACCCGGCACCGCCGACCACTCCGAAGCGGATGCCCTTGGCCTGGGCCAGCATAGCGATCTTCTTCTCCAGCGTGCGGAGCTTGCCTTCCCCCTCTAGCTCGCCGCGTGGGGACAGCGCGGAGATCACGACGCCCGTGCCCTCTACCGCGGCGGCAAGCACCGCATCGTCGCGCACGTCCCCGGTGCGGTAGTCCACACCCTCGACCGGCGACTCCGGGGCCGTCCTGCTGTACGCGACGACGGCATGCCCCTTGCCGGCGGCCACAGCGACGATGTTGCTGCCCGCGTACCCGGTCCCGCCCAGAACAGTGAGGCGTGCCATGCATGCGCTCCTTCTCGTTTCTATTCAGCGAAGGCTCTCCCTCCGCCACAACATTAGTTACTATGAGAAACCTACTGGCTGATGTGAAGAAGACACTCCTGGGTAACTAAGGGGCTGCTTGGTGTCTATAGGAGGCGCACATGGCTGAGCCGCAGTGGGATCCGTACGACCGGGACTGCCCGACAAGGCAGTTGCTGGACCGTATCGGGGACCGGTGGACGCTGCTGGTCATCGGCGTGCTCGATGACAGGCCCCGGCGGTTCTCCGAGATCGCCCGTCGTATCGATGGCGTCTCGCAAAAGATGCTCACCCAGACACTGCGCGGCCTGGAGCACGACGGGCTCGTGACCCGCACCGTCTACCCCGAGGTCCCACCCCGGGTGGAGTACGAGCTCACTGAGATGGGCCAGACCCTGCGTGAACCACTTGCGGACCTAGAAGAGTGGGCAAAGGCCCACATGAGTAGTGTCCTGCACGCACGCCAACGATTCAGCTCCGAACAGCCAGCCTGACCGCGACCGGTGTGGGCAAGCTCGCCGCCCGCTCCACCGCCGCCTCGCTCTTCTTCGACCACCGCGACCCCGGCATGGTCAGCCAGCTCGGCAACTTCCGCGTCGACTGATTGTCACCCCGCAGCCGGCGGCGCCCGCTCCTGGCGCAGCAACAGGCACCGTTGATGGGCCTCCCCGCCGGGATGGCGAACTCCGGTGTCCTGTGACGAGGACTCACGAGCCCCTCGGCGGTGTCACCGCCGACAGCAGCGTCCCTGGACCTTCCCTGACCGCTGCCGCGTGCCTGAGGGCTGCTCCAGGGCACCGATGGGACCCCCGTCCGTGGTGGCAGAGCACTTGCTTCGAGGATCGTGGCCCTGAGCAGCACTTGCCCCTGCCATCGGGATCCCCGTCGAGGACCCGGCCGGGCCCACGCAACACCAAAGCAAGTGCACCAGGCCAATTCGGACCTGACCTCAACCTGACCGGCTGGTCGGGGCGCCCAGACTCGAACTGGGGACCTCTTGCTCCCAAAGCAAGCGCCTTCGACTTTTGTCGTTCGCATAGGCCATCTCGAATTGGCTTGGTCCACTTGCTTCGCCATCCGTGCCCATGGCCCGCACTTGCTTCAAGGGTAAGGCGAGGGTCCAGAAGCAATACGGCTCTGCCCCACCGACCCGCCTCAGGGTCCTATCGAGGCGGGTGGTGGTGTCCGAGAGGGGGCGGGGGCGGCGGCGGTATCGAGTCGATACCGGGTGGCTCGTCGGGCCACACCAGCAGCACCGCACACGGAGCGTGGTCGACAACGAACCGGGTGGCCGGGCCCAGGCTGTGCGGACCCAGGCGGGAGTGATCGCCGTCGCGGGCCACGACCAGCAGGTCGACATTCTCAGCGACGGCGCGGATGACTTCACGCTCGACCCGTCCCCGACGCTGGAGAAGCTCCGCATCCTGACGGCCCAGTCGCGCCGCGGCGGCAGCGAGCAACGCCGTGGCGGCGTCGTCGGCAACTTCCTGGAAGGGGCGAGTGGTTCGGCGTCCCGCGAACCGCCCGAGCAGCCCGGCCGAGGCCGCCTCGGCAACTCCGGTGACGTCGGAGGGGGTGACGTGGAGGAGAGCGACCTGGGCTCCTGAGGGAAGGCTGTGGCTGGCCGCGTCGACGCATCCCTGCCACGTCCCCTCGACCACCCAGATGACGGTCCGCACGGCTGGCATCATCCCACCAATCGCAGAGAGACCCAGAGGGCCACGGTCGCGGCGACTAACACGGGCGGCACCGTGAGGGCACCCAGGCGCATGAACTCCGAGAGGGGCAGCTCCTCTCCGCGTTGCCGGAGGACGCGGCGCCAGAGCAGGGTGGCGAGCGAGCCGACGTAGGTCAGATTGGGCCCGGTGTTGACACCGATGAGCACCGCGAGCACCGCTCCGGGACCGGCAACGGACGCCGCCGGCAGGAGGAGGAGCACCGCCGGGAGGTTGTTGATGAGATTCGCGAGCACGGCTGCGACGGCCGCGATCAGCAGGAGCGCGCCGAGCGACGTCCCCCCCGGCACGAGGTGGGTCACGAGCGTCCCGAGCCCGTGGACCGAGACGGCTTTCACGATGAATCCGAGGGCCAGTACGAAGGCGAGGAAGGGGACCTCGAGCGCCAGGCCGACGTCGCGGACGGTTGCGCGCCGGCTCACCAGGGCCGGCACGGCGAGGGTGACGGCGCCGCCAAGCGCCGCGAACGCTGGGGCGACGTGAAGGACCGATGTCACGAAGAACCCGAGGAGCGTGAGCGCCACCACAATGCATGCGAACACGGGGACCGGCTGCCGGGTGGACGTGACGGCTTCGGCGCGTCCGACGAGATCGGTGCTGAAGAACCTCCGCAGCACCAGCCACTCCACGGCAATCGCCGCCAACCACGGCAACACCATGGTTGCGCCGAAGCGGGCAAACGACAACCCGCTGGCGCTGAACGCCAGCAGGTTGGTGAGATTGGAGACGGGCAGGAGCAGGGAGGCCGAGTTCGCCAGGTGGGTGCACGCGTACACGTGGGGCTTTGACCGCAGCCGAAGCTGGGCCACGGTGGCGAAGACGACGGGGGTCAGCAGCACCACCGTCGCATCGAGGCTGAGCACGGCGGTGACCGTGCTCGCGACCGCGAACACGAGCGCGAGAAGCCTGACGGGTCTGCCTCGAGAGCCGGTCGCCACCCAGGTGCCGGCGGCCTCGAACAGCCCGAAGCGATCGCACAGATTGGCCAGAACGAGGACCGCGGCCAGGAAACCGATGGTCGGCGCGAGGCTCTTCGCCTCGGCGCCGGCCTGGCTGAGCGGCAGGACCCCC
>Ga0209415_10004043_pt1 | contig 27011 bp, 21 predicted proteins | sample PeaSoiSIISIP2007_FD_187696 | JGI IMG/M metagenome (GOLD analysis project Ga0209415, IMG submission 187696) | Peat soil microbial communities from Weissenstadt, Germany - SII-SIP-2007 (SPAdes) (version 2) | ecosystem: Environmental > Terrestrial > Soil > Wetlands > Peat | place: Germany... | reverse complement strand
GCTCCCGCCGATGTCGAACGGCTCGGGCGCTTTGCCCGCGACCTCGGTCTCGCGTTCCAGATCGTCGACGACATTCTCGACGTCGAGGGCGACCCGCGCCTGCTCGGCAAGGCGGTCGGTGCGGACGAGGCACGCCGCAAGCCGACCTACCCCGCCGCCGCGGGGCTCGCCGCATCGCGAGCGCGCGCGGCGGAGCTGCACACCCGGGCGCTCGGTGCGATCGCCTCCTTCGGCGAGTCCGCCGCGATGCTGGCCTGGCTTGCAGGCTACATTGTCGAGCGATCCTCCTAGCGCGCTGCGGTCCGAACGCGCCCGCGGCCCGGGCGGATGCGGTTAGACTGGCGCCATGCCCGGGTCCGATTCATACCCGCACCTGTTCGCGATCGACTCCCCGGCGCAGCTCAGGCAGCTGCCGGAAAGCGAGCTGCCGGCTGTCGCCGAGGAGTTGCGCCAGTTCCTGATCGACACCGTCAGCCAGATGGGCGGCCACTTTGCGGCTGGCCTGGGGGCAGTCGAGCTGACGCTGGCACTGCACTACGTGTATGACACGCCGACCGACCGGCTCGTCTGGGACGTCGGGCACCAGGCCTACCCGCACAAGGTGCTGACCGGCCGGCGCGACCAGCTGCACACGATCAAGCTCAAGGGCGGGCTCGCCCCCTTTCCGAGCCGCAGCGAGAGTGAGTACGACACCTTCGGGGTCGGGCATTCGAGCACCTCGATCTCGGCGGCGCTTGGCATGGCGATCGCAGAGGAAATCACCCGCCCGGCGGGCGCGGAGGCGGCCGCCCGGCGCCGCCACGTCGCGATCATCGGCGACGGGGCGATGAGCGCGGGGCTCGCGTTCGAGGCCCTCAACCATGCCGGCAGCCTCGATGTCGACCTGCTGGTGATCCTCAACGACAACGACATGTCGATTTCGGAGAACGTCGGCGCGCTGTCGAACTACTTTGCGCGCGTGCTGTCCGGCCGCCTGTACTCGGGACTCAAGGAAGGCAGCAAGAAGGTGCTGCGGCGGATCCCGGCCGCCTGGGAACTCGCCCGCCGCTCCGAGGAGCACATGAAGGGCATGGTGCTGCCGGGCACGATATTCGAGGAGATGGGACTTAACTACATCGGCCCGATCGACGGTCACGATGTCGGCGCGCTGGTGAAGACGCTGCGCAACATCCGCAACCTCCACGGACCCCAGTTCCTGCACGTCGTCACGCGCAAGGGCAAGGGCTATGCGCCGGCGGAGGCGGACCCGATCAAGTGGCACGGCCCGGGGCCGTTCGATCCGGCCAAGGCGATGATCTTCAAGGAGAAGACCACCGGCCCGAGCTACTCGCAGGTGTTCGGGCAATGGTTGTGCGACATGGCCGAGCGCGATCGCCGGATCGTCGCCATCACGCCGGCGATGCGGGAGGGGTCGGGACTGGTCGAGTTCTCCAAGCGCTTCCCGGACCGGTATTTCGACGTCGCGATCGCCGAGCAGCACGCGGTGACCCTGGCCGCGGGGCTCGCCTGCGAAGGCCTGCGGCCGGTGGTCGCGATCTACTCGACGTTTCTGCAACGCGCCTACGACCAGCTGATCCACGACGTCGCGCTGCAGCGGCTGCCCGTCACGTTCGCGCTCGACCGAGCAGGGCTCGTCGGCGGCGACGGCGCAACCCACCAGGGGGCGTTCGACCTGTCATATCTGCGCTGCGTGCCCGGCCTGACCGTCATGGCGCCGGCCGACGAGAACGAGTGCCGGCAGATGCTGTACACCGCCGTGACGCTGCCGGGTCCGGCCGCAGTCCGCTATCCGCGGGGCACGGGCCCCGGGGTCGCGCCCACAGCCGACATGCATGCCCTGCCGGTCGGCAAGGCCGAGATCCGCCGCGAAGGGCGGTCGGGCCTTGCAATTCTCGCGTTCGGCACGATGGTTCACGCGGTCGCCGCCACCGCCGAGCGCCTCGATGCGACCCTGGTCAACATGCGTTTTGTAAAGCCGCTCGACGAAGCGCTGGTCATCCGCACCGCCGCGCGCCACGAATACCTCGTTACGGTGGAGGAGAATGTCGTTGCCGGCGGCGCGGGAGACGCCGTGCTCGAGGTGTTGACGGCCCACGGTTACCTGCGGCCGATGCTGCAACTCGGGATCCCTGACAGGTTCATCGAGCACGGATCGCGCACCGACAACCTCACCGTCGCCGGCCTCGACCCGGCCGGGCTCGCCACCGCAATCGACCGCTGGTGGCAGCCGCGACAGCAGCGCGCCTGAGCGCGCGGCCGTGCCCCGACCCTTGACCGAGCACCGAATCGTCGCCACCGGCGGCAGGATGGAGAGCAGATGGACGCGCTGACCGCCGCATCGAAGCAGGCGCCGATCGAGGACGTGCAGAGCCGCGCCGACGTGCGCCAGATCGCGATCAACAAGGTCGGGATCAAGGATATCTACCACCCGGTCCGGGTCAAGGACCGCTCGGGAGGCGAGCAGCACACGGTCGCCAACTTCAACATGTACGTGTACCTGCCGCACAGCTTCAAGGGCACGCACATGTCGCGGTTCGTCGAGATTCTCCACCACCACGAGCGCGAGCTGTCGGTCGACTCTTTCCGCGGAATGTTGCGCGAGATGGTGGAGCGACTCGACGCCGAGACCGGCCACATCGAGATGAGCTTCCCCTACTTCGTGATGAAGAAGGCGCCGGTGTCGGGTGTGGAGAGCCTGCTCGACTACCGCGCCACGCTGATAGGCGAGATCCGCGCCGACCGGACCGACACCTGGCTGAAGGTGGTCGTGCCGGTCACGAGCCTGTGCCCGTGCTCGAAGAAGATCTCCGACTACGGCGCGCACAACCAGCGCTCGCACGTGACGATCACGGCCAAGATCCTCAGCCACGTGTGGATCGAGGAGCTGATCGATGTTGCCGAGAGCGAAGCTTCGTGCGAGGTCTACGGAATACTGAAGCGCCCGGACGAGAAGTACGTGACCGAGCGGGCGTATGACAATCCCAAGTTCGTCGAGGACATGGTGCGGGATGTCGCGCTGCGACTGAACGCGGACGAGCGGATCCGGGCCTACGTGGTCGAGTCGGAGAACTTCGAGTCCATCCACAACCACTCGGCTTACGCGCTCATCGAGCGGGACAAGGACACGCCGGGCGCGTGAGCCGCTGCGGTCAGCCGGAGGCGGCCTCGGAGCCCTGCAGCCGGCCGATCAGCGATCTCAGAAATGCTTTGTTGAAGCGCAGCTGGCACGACGCGGACACCTGCTCGAGCAGCGTGGAACTCACCTTCATCAGCGTGACCGCGTCGCGGGCCTTGATGGTCGCCAGGCGCTTGGCACCGCGTACGTAGCTCGTCTCGCCGAAGCACTCGCCGGTGCTGAGCGAGCCGATCTGGTGGGCGAGGCGCTCGACCACCACGCCGCCCGAGACGATGATGTAGAAGCGATCGTCGATCTCGCCTTCCTTGACGATCTCCTCGCCGGCGGCGTAGTCCTGCCACTGGCTGGCCCGCAGCACTTCCCAGATCTCGGAGTGCGAGAAGTCGTGGAAGAACTTCAGGCGCCGCAGCATCGCAAATTGCTCGTGGCGATCGATCTTGTTCGACTCGGCGCGCAGCTGCTGGTGGACGCGGGTCAGGCCCGCCGCGAACTCCTGGCCGGTGCGGTAGCGCTTGTCCGGGTCCTTGTGCATCGCCGTCGCGACCACACTCTCGAGTGCCTCCGGGATGTCCTTGCGCAGCGTGTGGATCGGCGGCGGCGTCGCATAGACGATCTGGTGGAGCAGCTTCGAGAGATTGCCCGCCCGGAACGGCCGGAATCCCGTCAGCAGCTCGTACATCACCGCGCCGAGCGCGTAGATGTCGGAGCGATTGGTGATATCGAGCGACTGCACCTGCTCGGGCGACATGTACGAGGGGCTGCCGGCGATTCCCTCGATGCGGGAGATCTCCGAGTCCGCGACCAGCGCGATGCCGAAGTCGATGATCCGCACGTCGTTGTCGACGGTCAGCATGACGTTCGATGGCTTGATGTCGCGGTGGATCACACCGCGACCGTGCGAGTAGTGGAGCGCCTTGGCGCACTTGTAGAGGAGCTCGACGACGTCGTCTATTCTGAGCAGGTTGTCGGGCCGGCAGTACGCCGACAGCGTGCGCGCGCCGTGCACGAATTCGGTGACGATGTAGTAGTGGCCGCCTTCGTCGCCGGCGTCGAAGATCGGCAGGATGTTCGGGTGCTGCAGCATGCCCACCATGTGGGCTTCCGAAAGGAACATCTTGCGCGCGACCCGCGCTTTGTCGGGGTCGTCGTTGGCCTCGACGTTGTAGACCTTGATCGCGACGTCGCGGCCGTAATACGGATCGTTGGACAGGTAGACGACCCCGGTGCTGCCGCGGCCGACTTCCTTGATGATCTCGTACTTGCCGATGCGCTCGGGTACCGCCGGTGCCGGCCGCGTCGGGGCAGTGCTGCGCGGGCTCGGCGATGACGTCAGATTACGAATGACAGTACTCCACGCGCCGTCCCGGATTAGACCTATTCCGGTTGGCGAGGCGAGCATAAGGGTGGCGCGTCCGCGGGACCGTGAAGCGCATCGCGCTTCACCGCCAGCAGTCGAAGCGTGAACTCGGTCACGCTCGGAAATGATCCCAGCCGCGAGGTACGGGCAGCTCGCCGCTCTTGGCAACCAGCCGCACACCCCGGCCAGCGACGACCTCGCCGATGCAGTGGCAGGCCGGCGCGCCGGTCGCTGCCGTGAGCCGCGCGAGCGCCGTCCGGGCGGCCGGCGGCACGGTGAACAAGAGCTCGTAGTCGTCCCCGCCGCCGAGCGCGAACTCGCGTGCGCGCGCTTCGCCGGCGAGCGCGTAAAGCGCCCGCGACAGCGGCAGCTCCTCAGCGCGGATGATCGCCCCGACGCCGCTCGCCGCCGCGAGGTGGCCGAGGTCTGCGGCGAGGCCGTCGGAAACGTCGATGCAGGCGCTCGCGACGCCCCGCAGTCGCGTCCCGAATGCGACCCGCGGCTCCGGGCGGCGGAACTTCGCCTCCAGCGCGCCGCGATTGGCGCCGCTGCCCGCGAGTCGGCCCTCGAGGAGCGCGAGCCCGGCCGCCGCATCGCCGGGCCAGCCGGTGACGTAGATCAGATCGCCGGCCTGGGCCCCGCGACGCCTGAGCGCCGTGCCCGTGGGCACACTTCCAAGCGCCTGCACGGTCATGCACAAGGGTCCGCGCGTCGTGTCGCCGCCGACCAGCGCCACGGCGTGAGCATTCGCGAGCGCCGCAAACCCCGTGACGAAGCCTTCGAGCCACTCCTCGTCGATTGACGGAAGTGTCAGCGCGAGCAGGGCCCACGCCGGCGTCGCTCCCATCGCCGCGAGGTCGGACAGATTCACCGCGAGCGAGCGCCAGCCGACGTCGGCGGCTTCGAAGCCAGCGGGAAAATGCTGCCCGGCGACCAGCGTATCGGCGCAGGCGATGAGCTCGTGGCCGGCGGGAACGCTGAGGACTGCAGCGTCGTCGCCGACCCCGAGCACGACGTCGCCACGAGCCGCGCCGACCGCCGCAAAATACCGCTCGATCAGCTCGAACTCACCCATGCGCGGGCCCGTCAGGTGTTGCGTTCGCCCGGACGCAGCGCCGCGGCCGCCCGGTCGAGTACGCCGTTCACGAACTTGTGACCGTCGGTCGCGCCGAAGCGCTTGGCGAGCTCGACCGCCTCGTTGATCGCAACCCGGAACGGGACCTCCGGGCGCTCGCCGAGCTCGACGAGCCCGACCCAGAGGATGCCGTGCTCGATGGGGTCGAGCCGCGCCGGAGGGATGTCGCAGTAGCGCGTCAGCGTTGCGTCCAGGGCATCGCGCTCGGCGGCGACCCGCATCAGCAGCTCACGGAAGTAGTCCGCGTCGGCCGCGGCGGAATCCGGGTCTGTCATATACTGGCGGTAAATGTCCTGCCACGGCTCGCCGCCGATCTGCAGCTGGTAGAGCGCCTGCACCAGCAGCTTGCGCGCCGCGCGACGCGCCCGCGTCATGGCGCGCACGCCGCTCTCGCGTCCCATGGGCTACGCGTCCAGGCGCTTGAGCAGATTCGCCATCTCGAGCGCCGCGAGCGCGGCGTCGGCGCCTTTGTTGCCCGCTTTGCCGCCGGCCCGGTCGATGGCCTGCTCGAGCGAGTCGCAGGTGAGGACACCGAAACCGACCGGCACGCCCGAGTCGAGTGCGGCGCGGCTGAGGCCCGAGGCGCACTCGCCCGCCACCAGATCGAAGTGTGCGGTGTCGCCCCTGATCACGGCGCCGAGCGCCACGATCAGGTCGTAGCGCTTTGACAGCGCGAGCCGGCGCACCACGAGCGGCATGTCGAAGGAGCCCGGCACGCGCACGAGCTCGAGGCTCTTCTCGCTGGCACCATGGCGCACGAGCGCATCCACGGCGCCGGTGACCAGGCGCTCCACCACGAACTCGTTGAACCGAGCCGCCACGATCGCGATCCGCAGGTCGCGCGCCAGCAGGTCGCCTTCGAGCGTGCGTAGCGTCGTCATCCACGCGCCTCCAGCACGCGCTCGGGCTCGACTCCGCTATCGACGTATCCGGTGATCGTCAGACCGAACGCTCCGAGCCCCTGCAGCTGGCGCGGCGCCGACAGCACGCGCATCTGGCGCACGCCGAGATCCTGAAGAATCTGCGCGCCGATGCCGTAGGTCCTGAGCACCGGCGCCGGTGGCGGGCGATCGCTGGGCTCGTCCAGCGCGCGCACCGCTTCGATCAGGTCGCGCGGCGTCTCCTCCGCCCGCAGCAGCACGACGACGCCGTTGCCGTCTTCGGCGATGCGCTTGAGCGCGGCCCGCAGCGACCAGCCGTGGTGCGGATCGCGCGCCCCGACGACGTCCCGCAGCGTCTCACCGAGGTGCACCCGCACCAGCGGCGGCGCTTCGCCCCGGAGGTCGCCGCGAACGAGTGCGAGGTGCACGCTGCGGTTCACATGATCCTCGTAGCAGACGAGGCGGAAACGGCCGAACTCGGTCTCGACGCTGCGATCCTCGATGCGCTCGACCGAGCGCTCCTTGCTGAGCCGGTAGCGGATCAGGTCGGCGATCGTGCCGAGTTTGAGCGAATGCAGCCGTGCGAAGCGCTCGAGGTCACGCCGCCGCGCCATCGTGCCGTCGTCGTTCAGGATCTCGACAATGACGGCCGCAGGGTCGAAGCCGGCGAGACGCGTGAGGTCGCAGCCGGCCTCGGTATGCCCGGCCCGTGTCAGGACACCGCCCGGCTGCGCCATCAGCGGGAACACGTGCCCGGGCTGGCGCAGGTCCTCGGCGCGCGCCCCGGGACTGACGGCGGTGCGAACGGTGTACGCCCGATCATGCGCCGAGATGCCGGTCGTCACGCCCTCGGCCGCCTCGATCGACACCGTGAAGTTCGTCCGGTGCTGCGAATCAGTCGTGGTCACCATCAGCGGCAGCCGCAGCTCCTGGCAGCGCTCGCGGGTCAGCGTCAGGCAGATCAGCCCGCGGCCGTACCGGGCCATGAAGTTGATGTCCTCGGGTCGGACTGCGGCGGCCGCCATCACCAGGTCGCCCTCGTTTTCCCGGTCTTCGTCGTCCATGATCACGACCATCCGTCCGGCCCTGAGATCGGCCAGGATGTCGTCGATCGAGTCAAAGGTCGGCATGTCGGCTGCGTCCGCGAAACGGTCGAACCGTGGAGTCTAGCAGGCCCGCTTCAGCCCCCGGACCGCTTGGCGTTGATCCCCCGCCGGGCGAGCTCGGCCACGACCGTGTCGCGGTGCTCGCCCTGGATCTCGATGACCCGGTCGCGGACCGTACCGCCGCTGCCGCAGCGCTGCTTGAGCGCGCGCGCGAGCGCTGCGAGCTCGGCCGGCGGGAGGCCGAGGCCCATGATCACGGTGACGCCCTTGCCTGCCCTTCCCTGGGTCTCGCGCCCGACCCGAACGCGGTCACCCGCGGGGCGGGTGGACGCGGCCGCCCGCCCGCACACGCACGCTGCGACCGGCCGGACGCAGCCCGGGCAGATCGGGGTTCCGGTCGAGTAGACGATCCGGGAGGCGCCGGGCGCGGGTCGGGACGGCTTCATGGGGGCTGAACTGTCGTGAGCCCCGCGAGTGTACCGCTCCGGACGCCTCGCTCGACGCGACGGGCCCGCCGGTCGACAATGCGGCGATGGAAGCGATTCTGCTCGCCCCGGCCCGCCGCGCCGACGGTCCCCGCCTCGCCGCGATGTCGCGCCGCCTGATCGAATCCGGCCTTGACCCCTGCTGGACCGTCGAGCGCATCGAGCGGCACCTGCGCAACTCGGACAGCGTCGTGCTCACAGCGCGGGTCGCAGGCTCCATCGGCGGTTTCGCAATCATGCAGTACGGGGATGAGGCCGCGCACCTGAACCTGCTTGCGGTCGAGCCGCCGCATCGGCGTCAAGGCATCGGCCGCGCGCTCGTCGGCTGGCTCGAGGACACGGCGCGCGTCGCAGGGACGTTTGCAATACGCCTCGAGGTGCGAGCGACAAACGCCGGCGCGCGGGCCTTCTACGCGGCGCTCGGCTATCGCGAGACGGGCTGGGTGCGCGGCTATTACCAGGGTGTCGAGGACGCGATCCGCTTCGCGCGCGACCTGGCGGTCAAGCGATCTGCCGATAGCGGCTGAACCGCGCCCGGCGCGGCGATCCTTCCGCCGCAGCCAAGCGGGGAATCTGCCGGGTGGTGCTTCAACAGTCAGCCCCCGCCGGCCCTCGCAACCGACACATGAAAAAGGGCAGGCTTGCGCCTGCCCTTTGATTCAGTCCCGAGCGGCCTCAGACGCAGCCGGGCAAGCTCGCGTCCACGACGGCGGGATTGCTGATGACGACGAACGGTCCTCCCGGGACGACCGCGCTCGCCGCGAAATCAACAGTCTCCGTCTGCATCTCGACGGTCGCGCCGAGACTCGCGGTCGGATCCAATAACGAACCGTGGGTCGCCGGTGGCAGGAAGCTGACGTAGGCGCCGTGACCGGCGCCGACCGGGTGCGGCCCTGGCGTGCACAACGCCTGCAGACCCGCGGCCAAGACGAGGCGGTCGGTGGAGTTATTCGGCACGACCAGGTCGTCATCCACGCGGATCAGATGCACCGGGTGCGTCGCGACAGCATTGGCGAGGTGGTTGATCGGATCGCCCGAGTCGAGGACCGCCTGGAAGTCGCGGAAGTACTGATAGAACTTCGTCGTGCCCTGTGGTGATCCGGTGAGCTGTTCCGCACCCGGCACGATCAGCGGGCCAAAGGTCGCCGAGTCGAGGACCAGCTGCGCCAACCCGCCGCCCGGGTTCGCGAGCGTCGCCGTCGTCACCGGCGCGAACTCGACGAACACGCCGCCGACGATCGCCCCGAGCGAGTGCCCGAGGTAATGGATGTTGGCGGCATCGATGTCCGGTGTCGGATCGGTCGTGAACTTCAGTGAAGGCAGCGACTTCGCAAGCGTCAGCAGGTCCGCCGCGGCCTCGCGGTTGTTGTCGCGGGACGTGAGCGGGCTCGTCAGGTTGATGTACCAGGTGCCGCTGGGATCGATTCCGCCCGGGCTGTTGTCGAGGTCCAGATCGAATGTCCGCTCGTGCCCTGCCTGGTAGAACGGGTTGGTCTTGTCGGTGATGCCGTGCAGCGGCAGGTCGATCGCCGCCAGCGCGAAGCAGGCCTGCGCGAACGAGTCTGCGATCGCGAGGGCATCGAGGCGATTGCGGGTGATGCCGTGCTGCATGATCACGACCGGGTAGCCCGTCGCGGGTTTCGGGCAGCCGGCGCCGCCGCGGGCCGTGGCGTTGGGGACCGTGACGAGGAGCGGAATCGTCAGGGTGGTGGTCAGCGCCGGAACCGGGTTGAAGCGCGTGAGGTTGCGGCTCGACTGATTGATGACCGGCACCGGCGAGGGCCCGGCCGCGACCCAGTACTGGGTCAGCGGTGCCGTGGGATTCGCAGAGCTGGGCACGCCCAGGTAGTAGGGCATCTGGATCGTGCCGACGTAGACGTTGGCGTAGCCGGGGAGTCCGGGATTGAGCTGGTGGGTACTGAGGCCGGTCGGAACGACGCCGAGCGGCTGTGCCGTAACCGTCGCGGCGAGCACATCGAATGTGTCATCGACCGACTCGGTCGAGAAGCTGAAGGTCAGGACCACGTTCGCGGGATTCAGACCAATCGCCTGCGCGATCTCGAGGTGCGCGCCGGTCAGCAGGCAGACCTGGTTCAGCGTCGGGTCGGTCAGCGAGGCGCAGGGCGTGGCCGAGGCCAGGGCGCCCTGGATCAGCTGATAGTCCGCGTCGCCCTGGGCGGCATCGCCCGCCGCGTCCATGATGCCGTTGGTCAGAATGACCAGGTACCCCATGCGCAGCGACACGTTGCCCGGCGTGACGATCGGGCCAGTGCTGGCCTTCAGCGGCTTGAGGGGCGTGATCTTCAGCACCGCGCCGCCGCTATCGGTCTCGGTTGCAACGCCCACGCTGTAGTCCGTGCCCTGGGCCAGCACGCGGCTGACCGGGCTCGCCGTGCCCGGGCATGCGGTGGGCGCCGTGGTGTCGGCGAGACACAGTTCGATGACGACGACCGTGCCCGGGTTCAGCGTGGCCGGGTTGAGCGGCGCGGTAAACGGCGCCGTGATTGGAGCCGTCGTCGAGAACCCGTCGAGCGTATTGACCGCAGCGCCGGTGGCCGGCTGGCCGGTGGTATTCCCGGTCGGGTTCTTGATCGTGCCGTCCGTGCTGCCGGCGAAATACAGGTCCGTCGGGTAAGGCAGCAGCCCGAGCTGCAGATTGAAGATTGCGCGAAATGCGTTCGGTGCGAGCGTCGGCGGACCGGGGGTCTGCGCGGTCGGGGCGTTGTTGCCGGAGCACGCCTGCAGCAGCAGGCCGGCAACGACAACGATGGCGGCATGGCGGATACGCATGATTTCCCCCGGCGAGTTAACTGACTAGGTCGCGCGCAGTAATTCTGCGCTTTCGTCCAGCGCGTGTAACCGGGCTGGTTTGGCTCCGAACGAGACTACGCTTTCCGAACAATGCGGCGCAAGAAGGTCATCTCGTGACCAACGCTGCGTCAACCGCATTGCAAGAAACTCCGGCGCGCTCGTGCCTCGCCTCCGTTCCCGGCCCCCACAATCGCAATATCATTCATCGTAACTGGCCGGGGCGAAAGCCGCATTTTCCGCAGGTCGCCGCGGTCCGGCACCCGGGCGGCCGCGCGCTCTGGGGAGCTCATCGCCGGTTGCCGGTGCGGCGCGTCTCCACGGCTCTGCCGCCGGGAGCCCAGCGGCGCGGTGCTCGTCGACCCGCATCGCGGGTGGCCGGTGCGCGGTTCGCCGCACGTGGCGCGCCGCCGCGAGGTTCGGCGACGAATGAGGTGTGCGGTTCGGCTGTCACGCTGGTCAAGCCGACCAGATCAGGAGTGAAAGGTGCCGTCGGCGCATGAGCGAAGGTGAGAGTCGTTGCATCAGCGACACTCGCGCCATCGAACCCGGCTACAACCAGCTGCTGGGCAGGTGTCCCGCGTCGGCTATACGCACGCTGTTGAAGGTGCAGTGCCCGAGGCAGTTGCAACCGTGCCGGTGTTGTTGATGATCGTGCTCACACTGTCGAGCTGACTTCCGGGAAAGATCCCCGTCGGCCTGGAGGTTACGCTGTTGCTGTGATTGCCCACACTTGAAGGGGGTCCCAACGTTCCAGGATTTGCGAACTTGAACCCGGTGTGTGAGGTGACCGTCGCGAGGTGGACAGGATCGCCCACAGCGTCAAAGGTCAGTGTCGTCATAGACGCTAGCGACGACCCCATGCGCAGCGCGAGTGCGACCGCCCCGACACGACGAAAACTCAGGAGCCCTGTTCCCGGCACGCCGTTTGCGCCTCGCGCCCCACTTCTTTCGCGCGCAGAATTTCCCGTTTTCTCTCCATCCCCTCGCACTCTCGTGTCCGGCCAGCGGCCGGACACGAAATGAACGCAGGATCAAGAAAGCGTCAGTTAATTATGATTTTTATCAATTTGTTACGTTATATTAGTCATGTATTACGCGAAGATTGCGGAGCGGATCCGTAGCGATCCGACCGCACGGCCGAGCACGCCAACCGGCGCGCCGCCACGGCTCGTCGCCGCGCAGCTGCCGAGCCTCGAGTGGCCGCGGCCGCAGTGCGGGCAACTTTCCACACCAACAGCTGCACATCTCGCGTGAGTGCGTTCCGAGCCACCGATGCCTCGCGGCGGCTGCGCGGGTTGCCTGTACGCCTCCGGCGCGGTCCTCGCGCCACTCTGGCGATCTGAGGGTGACACCTGGCGCTATTCATGCCGCATCACCCCGCGGGCACGACCGAAAAATGCGCCGCCAGGCGTGGGATGCGATCGCGCTTTCTTGGCGGGCACGGAGCGACTCTCCCAAGACTTTCAGAGCGTTTACGGGACACCCGATGGCGTGCGAGACACACCGAGCAGCCGTTCAACGTATCGGGCGATGATGTCGATCTCGAGGTTCAGCGCGCCGCCGGCCGCCACCGCGCCAAGCGTGGTCACGGCGCAGGTGTGCGGGATCAGGTTGACTCCAAAGCGGTTGCCGTCGACTTCGTTGACCGTGAGGCTGACGCCCTCGAGGGTCACCGATCCCTTGGAGGCGATGAAACGCACGAGTTGCTGTGGTACCGCGAGCAGCATCCGGATCGAGCGGGCGTCATGATGGAGTTCAGCGATTTGCGCGAGACCGTCGATGTGGCCGGTCACGTAGTGACCGCCGAGCGCCGCACCGGCCCGCAGCGCTTTCTCGAGATTGACGCGGTTGCCGGAGCTGAGCCGGCCGAGCGTCGTCCTCGCCAGCGTCTCGTTGGACACGTCGGCCGCAAAGCGCGATCCGTCGATGCGCGTCGCCGTGAGGCACACGCCCGCCACCGCGATGCTGTCGCCGACGCGGGTGTCGGTCAGACTCAACCCCCCGCCGTCGATCAGCAGCTCCACGTCGCCGCCCCGCGGCGTGACCGCGACGACCGTCCCGACCGCCTCGACGATCCCGGTAAACATCAGCCGCCCTCCAAACCGCGCGGAATTACCGTCAGGCGCAGGTCCTCGCCTACCTGGCGGACGTCCGCGTAGCGAAACTGCCAGCGATCGCCGAGGTCAGCGAGCATCGGCAGCATCGCGAGCGGGACGGCGTCGTGACCCAGCATGTGCGGCGCGAGATACAGCACGAGCTCATCGACGAGTCGCGCCGCAACGAAGGCCCCCGCCAGCCGGGCGCCCGCCTCAACCAGCACTTCGTTGATCTCGCGGCGCGCCAGCTCGGTGAGTACTGCGCCGAGATCGCGCGCCGTCGCGCCGGGCAGACACAGAATTTCGGCACCGCGCGCAACCAGCGCCGCGCGGCGCGCAGCGTCCTCGCTGCCGGTGATCAGGAGCACGGGCCCCGGCTCGCGGAAGATCCGCGCCGCGGGCGGCAGCCCGAGATCCGGGTCAAGCACGACCCTGAGCGGAATCCGGCCGCGCAACTCGATCGCGGGGTCGCGAACCGTGAGGCGCGGGTCGTCGCGCCGCACGGTCGCCGCTCCGGTCAGGATCGCGCTCGAGCGTGCTCGCAGGCGCTGCACGTCGGCGCGGGCGGCCTCGCCCGTCAGCCAGCGGCTCGTGCCATCGGCGAGCGCGGTGCGCCCGTCGAGGCTCGCCCCGAGCTTGACACGCACAAGCGGCCGGCCGCGGCGCATGCGCGAGAAGAATCCCGCATTCAGTGCGACCGCCGCGCCCTCGAGGCAGCCGCCGTCAGCATTGACCCCGGCGGCCCTAAGGCGCGCGGCCCCGCCGCCGTCGACTTTGGGATTCGGGTCGGCACTCGCATAGATGACACGCGCGACGCCGGCGGTGATCAATGCGTCGGCGCACGGCGGCGTGCGCCCGTGGTGGCTGCAGGGCTCCAGCGTCACGTAGGCGGTGGCACCGCGCGCCCGTCCACCCGCCGCCGCGAGCGCGTTCACCTCGGCGTGTGGCTCCCCGGCCCGCGCATGAAAGCCCTCCCCGACGACCGTCCCGTCGCGCACCAGCACGCAGCCGACGCGCGGATTGGGATCGGCGGAGTAAAGACCCTCGGCGGCGAGCACCAGCGCCCGTCCCATGTGCCGGTGGTCGTCGGCGCTAAACGCGCTCATCGCCCGCCCTTGCGGCCCGCCTTGTCCTCGTCGCCGCCCGCGCCCTCGAGGAACGACAGCTGGCCGGTGGTCTCGTCGCGCCGCCGCCGGCGCCGCAGATGCTCGATCTCGTCGCGGAAGGCCTCGACGTCCTGGAAGCTGCGGTACACGGAGGCAAACCGGACATACGCGACCTCGTCGAGGTGCCTCAGCTCCTCCATCACGAGCTCGCCGACCTGGCGCGCCGGGACTTCCCGCTCGCCGAGGCTGCGCAACTTGTGGCAGATCCGGGCGACCGCCGCCTCGATGGCCTCGTTCCCCACGGGTCGCTTCTCGAGCGCCTTGCGCATACCGGCGCGGAGCTTCGCCTCGTCGAACGGCTCGCGGGTCCGGTCGCTCTTCACGATCTGCGGCATTACGAGTTCGGCCGCCTCGAAGGTCGTGAAGCGCTCGCCGCAGGCAAGGCACTCGCGGCGGCGGCGGATCTGCCGGCCCTCGGTCGCCAGCCGCGAATCCGTCACCTTCGTTTCGACGTGGCCGCAAAACGGGCAGTACACGCCGACGTCCCGGGCGCGCCGTCAGGCCCCGCCGTAGACGGGGAAGCGCCGACAGATGGTCTCGACCTCGCCGCGCACGCGCGCCAGCACCGCCTCCTCCGCCTTGACCCCGCCCTTGCCGTCGGCGCTGCCGAGGTGGGCGCGCGAGGCGAGGTTGTCGAGCACGTCGGCGATGAGACTTGCGAGCAGCTCGACGTCCGGAACCCTCAGGCCGCGGGTCGTGACCGCCGGCGTGCCGATCCGAAGGCCGCTCGTGATCATCGGCGGGCGCGGATCGTTTGGCACCGCGTTCTTGTTGACCGTGATGTGCGCGGCGCCGAGCGCCGCGTCGGCGTCCTTGCCGGTCACGTTGCGGGCGATCAGGTCGAGCAGGAACAGGTGGTTGTCGGTGCCGCCCGAGACGACGCGATAGTTCCGCTTGATCAGCGTCGCCGCCATCGCGCGGGCATTGGTGACAACCTGACGCTGGTAGGCGGCGAACTCCGGCTGCAACGCCTCCAGGAACGCGACCGCCTTGGCGGCGATCACGTGCATCAATGGCCCGCCCTGGGTGCCGGGGAACACCATCGACGACAGCTTCTTGGTGATGTCCTCGCCGGCGTTCGACAGGATCACGCCGCCGCGCGGACCGCGCAGCGTCTTGTGGGTCGTGGAGGTCACGACGTGTGCATGCGGCACCGGGTTCGGGTAGACGCCGACGGCACACAGTCCGGCGACGTGCGCCATGTCGACCACGAAGTACGCCCCCACCGCATCGGCGATGCGCCTGAACCGCGGCCAGTCGATGACCCGCGAGTAGGCCGAGAAACCGGCGATGATCAGCCGCGGCTTGTGCTGGCGCGCGAGCCGCTCGACCTGCTCGTAGTCGATCTCGCCGGTGTCGGGACGAATCCCGTACTGCACCGCGTGAAACGCCTTGCCGGAGAGGCTGACCTTGGCGCCATGCGTCAGATGTCCGCCGTGATCGAGGCTCATACCGAGCAGCGTGTCACCCGGGTTCAGCAGCGCGAAGTAGACCGCCGCGTTCGCCTGCGAGCCCGAGTGCGGCTGGACGTTTGCGTAGGTCGCGCCAAAAAGCTTCTTGACTCGATCGATCGCCAGCTGCTCGGCGATGTCGACGTACTCGCAGCCACCGTAGTAGCGCCTGCCCGGATACCCTTCCGCGTACTTGTTGGTCAGCACCGACCCTTGCGCCTCGAGGACCCGCGGACTGGCGTAGTTCTCCGAGGCGATCAGCTCGATGTGATCTTCCTGCCGCTGGCGTTCGCAGATGATCGCCGCAGCGAGCTCCGGATCGAAGCCGGCAATGGTCATGGTCGGGTCGAACATGCGCTGCGCAAGCCCCACGGTGGTGGACAGTCAGGGTTCGGGGAGTGCATCAATTCTAGCGGAAACCGTCGCCGCGAGGCGGCGCGCGGCGCTTAAGACTCGTGCTCGACGAAGCTGCGCACGACTCGCGACCAGGCGCGCGCGAGATTGCGGCGGTTGTAACCGCCGCCACCGAGCCCGAGGAGCCTGCCGTCGCACAGCCGGTCGGCGAGCCCGGCGAGCCGGGCCGCGGCATGCGCATGTGCGTCCTCGCTGTATCTGAGGTGCGTGATCGGGTCGCCCTGGAGACTGTCGGCGCCACACTGGAACACGATGAACTCCGGGCGCCGCGCCTCGATGTAGGCCTCGACCCGGTTCCAGGCGGGCCAGAACGCGTCGTCCCCTGCGCCTGGCGGCAGCGGGATGTTGAGCTTGGTGCCGTGTGCAAGACCGCGTCCGGTCTCCTCCGAGGCTCCGGTCCCCGGATACAGGTAGCGGCCATCCTCGTGGATGTCCGCGAAGGCGAGGTCGGGGTCGTCCTCGAAGGCGTAGAACATGCCGTCGCCGTGGTGCGCGTCGATGTCGACGTAGGCGATGCGTTTCAGGCCCCAGCGCAGGCGCAGCTGCTCGGCCACGACGCCGCAGTCGTTGAATACGCAAAAACCCGCCGCGTGTGCCCGCGAGGCGTGGTGCAGCCCCGCGATCGGCACGAACCCGCGCCGGACCCGGCCCGACATGATCGCCTCGGTCGCGACGAGCGCTGCCCCCACGACGTTGCTCGCGGCCTCAAACACGCCGCGGAACGCCGGAGTGTCACCAGCGTCGAGGAAGCCCTCGCCGGTGCGCGAGCGATCGGCGACCAGTTCGACGTAGGCCGGCTGGTGGAAGGTCTCGAGTTCGGGGCGGGTCGCGGCGCGCGGCTCGAGCAGCTCGACTGCGCCATCGAGCTCCTCGGACTTCAGCTCGCGGATGAACACGTCGTGGCGGTCGGTCCCGAACGGGTGGCCCTCGCCGAACCCGTAGCGGGCGATCTTCTCGCCGGCCACGAGGCAGGTATTCGGTCGATGGCGACGCATGCTGCCAGCCTAGCAGCAAAGGGCGCACCGGTCAGTTTAGCCGCGTCGGGCGGCGCGAGGCTGGCACCCTGCGGCCCGCTACCCGATAATCGCGGCCCCTCAAGGCGGCTGGACCCTAAAGCAACTCGACCATGGCGCAGTTTATCTACACGATGAACCGGGTATCGAAGGTGGTGCCCCCGAAGCGGACGATCCTCCGCGACATTTCGCTGTCCTTCTTTCCCGGCGCCAAGATCGGGGTTCTCGGCCTCAACGGCGCAGGCAAGAGTTCGCTGCTGCGCATCATGGCCGGCCTCGACAGGGAAATCGACGGCGAGGCGCGGCCGCAGCCGGGCATCAAGATCGGCTTCCTGCAGCAAGAGCCCGACCTCGACCCCGAGCGTACGGTGCGCGAGGCGGTCGAGGATGGCGTCCGGCCGATCAAGGAGGCCTTGAGCCGGCTCGAGGCCGTGTACGCGTCCTACTCCGAGGAAGGCGCCGACTTCGACAAGCTGGCCGCCGAGCAGGCGGAACTCGAGGCGCTGTTGACGACGGTCGACGGTCACAACCTGCAGCGCACGCTCGATGTGGCGGCCGACGCGCTGCGCCTTCCGGACTGGGATGCGCTGATCAAGACTCTGTCGGGTGGCGAGAAGCGCCGCGTCGCGCTGTGCCGGCTGCTGCTGTCGAAGCCCGACATGCTGCTGCTCGATGAGCCCACCAATCATCTCGATGCCGAATCGGTCGCCTGGCTCGAGCACTTCCTCGAGGAGTATCCGAGCACGGTGATCGCCGTCACCCACGATCGCTACTTCCTCGACAATGTCGCGGGCTGGATCCTCGAACTCGACCGTGGCCACGGCATCCCGTGGCAGGGCAACTACTCTTCCTGGCTCGAGCAGAAGGAACAGCGGCTCGGGATCGAGGAGCGTCAGGAGGAAGGGCTGCGGAAAATGCTGCAGCAGGAGCTCGCGTGGGTTCGCCAGAACCCGAAGGCCCGCCAGGCCAAGAGCAAGGCGCGCCTGGCCCGCTTCGAGGAGCTGCAGTCGCAGGAGTTCCAGAAACGCAACGAGACCAACGAAATCTACATCCCGCCTGGCGAGCGCCTCGGCGAGCTGGTGATCGAGGTCAGGAAACTCACCAAAGGGTTCGGCGAGCGGCTGCTGATCGACGGACTGTCCTTCAACCTGCCGCGCGGCGGCATCGTCGGCATCATCGGCCCCAACGGCGCGGGCAAGACGACGTTATTCCGGATGCTGACGGGTGTCGAGAAGCCCGACGGCGGCGAAATCCGCATCGGTCCGACGGTGCAGCTCGCCTACGTCGACCAGTCGCGCCAGACGCTCGGCGACTCGAACAGCGTCTGGGCCGAGATCTCCGGCGGCCTCGACACCATCAAGGTCGGGAACTACGAGACGCCATCGCGGGCCTACGTCGGCCGCTTCAACTTCAAGGGCACGCAGCAGCAGCAGCTGATCGGCCAGCTGTCCGGCGGCGAGCGCAATCGCGTGCACCTGGCCAAGGTCCTGAAGGCAGGGGCGAACGTGCTGCTGCTCGACGAGCCGACCAACGATCTGGACGTCGAGACGCTGCGCGCGCTGGAGGAGGCGTTGCTCGCCTTTCCGGGCTGTGCGGTGGTGATCTCGCACGACCGCTGGTTCCTCGATAGGACCGCGACGCACATCCTCGCCTTCGAAGGCAACAGCGAGGTGGTCTGGTTCGAGGGCAACTACCAGGACTACGTGGCGGACCTGAAGCGCCGCAAGGGCGAGGACGCCGACCAGCCGCACCGGATCCGCTACAAGAGGCTGACCGCATGACTCCCACCCCCGCACCGCTGTCGGGCCTGGACCTGCCGCTCAGCGCGGTCGCAGGCCTCGTGCCCCGAGCGCGCTGGCGACTGTCCGCCGATGCGCTCACCCGCATGCAGGCGAGCCGCGCCGCGGTCGAACGCGCGGTCGCGAAGGGCCAGGTGAGTTACGGCATCACCACCGGCTTCGGGGCGTTCGCGAGCAAGCGCATCGCGCCCGGCAAGCTGCTCGAGCTGCAGGCCAACCTGGTGCGCAGCCACGCCGCGGGCGTCGGCGCGCCGCTGGCCCCCGAGCACGTGCGCCGCATCCTGCTGCTCAAGGCCAACAACCTCGCGGCCGGGTTCTCCGGAATCCGCCCCGCGCTCGTGGAGGCATTGCTGGCGCTGCTTGCGGCGGACGTACTGCCGCGCATTCCGGGACGCGGCTCGGTCGGCGCCTCCGGCGATCTCGCCCCCCTCGCCCACCTGTCGCTGACGCTGATCGGCGAGGGCGAGGCCACGCGCGATGGGACGACGCTCGAGGGTGCGGCGGTGTGCGAGGCGGCGGGCTTCGCGCCGTTCACGCTCGAGGCCAAGGAAGGGCTCGCCCTGCTGAACGGTACGCAGGTCTCGACCGCGCTCGCGATCGACGGCTGGATGAGGGCCAAGCGCCTGCTCGAGAGCACGCTGGCGATCGGCGCGCTCACCGTCGAGGCGCTCGCCGGTAGCCACACGCCGTTCGATGCCCGGATCCACGCGGCGCGCGGCCAGGCCGGGCAACGGCAGGTTGCTGCGGCGATCCGCTCGCTGCTCGGCGAAAGCCAGATCCACTCGAGCCACGCAGACTGCGATCGCGTTCAGGATCCGTATGCGGTGCGCTGTCTGCCGCAGGTCGCCGGGGCCGCGTGGGACACGCTCGAGCATGCCGGGCGCGTGCTCGCGGCCGAGGTCAACGGCGTGTCCGACAATCCGCTGATCTTCGGCGATGACATCCTGTCGGGCGGCAACTTCCATGCCGCTCCGATCGGCCTCGTCGCCGACTTCCTCGCGATCGCGCTCGCCGATGTCGCCTCGATGAGCGAGCGGCGCATCGATCTGCTGGACCGGCGCATCAACCCGAACCTCAACATGTTCCTGACCAGCGAGCCGGGCGTCGAATCCGGATTCATGCTGGCGCACGTGACCGCCGCGGCGCTTGCCTCGGAAATGAAAACGCTTGCACACCCGGCCTCGGTCGACAGCATCCCGACCTCCGCCGGCCAGGAAGACCATGTCAGCATGGCGCCGTGGGCCGGACACAAGCTGCTCGCAATCTGCGACAACCTGGCCTCGATCCTCGCGATCGAGCTGCTGGTCGCCGCGCACGCCCTCGACTGCCAGCGGCCGCTCACGACGACGCCGGCGCTCGAGTCGCTGCACGCGATCGTCCGAGATTCGGTGCCGTTTCAGGCGCACGACCATCGCCTGGACCGGGACATCGGGGCGGTGGCGGTGCTGATCAATGCGGGCGCGGTGGCGGCGATCCTGCCGACGGCCGCGCGCGCCTGAGCGCGCGCATTATGTTCAGCCCGACAGGCGCCGCGCGCCGTCAAACCGGCCGGCGGCGTGCGCCCGGCGCGACTGCGCTACACTAGTTCGCACCGAGCCCGCGCATCTCACGGGGAAGGCCGCCGTTCCGGCGGCCGATGCGGAACGACCAAACGGGCGCGGCGGAGCCCGCATGTCGATCCATCTCGATTCGGCCGGCAATTTGCACCACGATCATGCGCAAAGCTTTGCGCTCACGTGCCCTCACTGCCAGGTGCTGTCGCACCTGACGCCCGTGTCGCTGCCGCAGTACTCGCAGCTGATGGCCTTCAAGCCAAGCCACGTCGGCATCGTGTATCGCTGCGACTCGTGCAACTCCCCGGTGTTCCTGAAGTATCCGGTCAAGGCCTACACCGGCAGTCGCGTCGAGCTCGGCACCAATTTCCAGGAGCTCGAGCGCGCGAAAGAGAAATTCAGCCTGACGTACCTCCCCAAGGACGCGGAGGCGCTGTTCAAGGAGGCGCTCGCCTCGTTCTCCGCGGGCTGCTTCAACGCCTTCGCCTCCCTCTGCCGCCGGACCGCCCAAGCGGTCTTCGACGATCTCGGCGACAACGGCAAGCTGCGGATGTTCGACCAGCTCAACGAAGTGCGCGAGATGGCGGAGCTCGACCAGGACACGTTCAACGTTGTCCGCAAGGTCCTGTTCGGCACCGACGCGGAGCCGCCGTCGGGAATGCCCCTGCTGGAGGCGGCCACGGCGGGCGTGCTGGTCGAGGTGATCAAGGACCTGCTTTACCAGAGCTACGTGCGCAAGGGCCGACTGCAGCAGGCAATGATGGTGCGGCGCTACTTCGCCAGCGAGGCCGACGCCAAGGTCACGCCGCTGACCAAGGCAAGCAGCTGAACGACGGCCGGCGGCGGGCGGCCCGATGCGGGTCAGCCGAGCGCCACCCGCACGTTGCGGAACATGCGCATCCAGCCGCTGTCCTCGCGCCACTCGCGCGGCCGCCACGAGTTCTGTGCGGCACGGAACACCCGCTCGGGATGCGGCATCGTCAGGGTCACGCGGCCGTCGCTGCTGCAGACGCCGGCGATCGCGGCGGTCGACCCATTCGGGTTCGCCGGATAGCTCACCGCCGGCCGACCGCGGGAGTCAACGAAGCGCAGCGCAATGCCGCCCGCTTTCGCCAGCGCGTCGAGGTCGGGCGGCGCCGCGAACTCGGCCCGCCCCTCGCCGTGCGCGACCGCGATCGGCAGGCGCGAGCCCGTCATCCCGGCGAATAACGGCGATGGCGAGGGCAGCACCTCGACCAGTGACAGCCGTCCCTCGAACTGCTCCGAACGATTGCGCCTAAAGCGCGGCCAGTGACTGCTCCCCGGAACCAGCTCGCCGAGCGCTGCGAGCATCTGGCAGCCATTGCAAACTCCGAGCGTCAGCGTCCCGGGCCGCGCGAAGAAGGCGGCGAATTCATCGCGGGCGCGGGGGTTGAACAGCACCGACTTGGCCCATCCTTCGCCGGCCCCGAGCACATCTCCGTAGGAGAAGCCGCCGCATGCCACCAGCACCTGGTAGCGCGCAAGTCCCCCGCGCCCCGACAGCACGTCGGTCATGTGGACATCATCGGGGGTGAAGCCCGCGCGGTCGAAGGCCGCCGCCATTTCGACCTGGCTGTTCACTCCCTGCTCGCGCAGGATCGCAACCCGCGGCCGCGCGCCACGCGCAATGAACGGCGCCGCGACGTCTGCTTCGGGGTCGAACCTGAGCGTGGCCGTGAGGCCGGGGTCCCCGGCATCGGCCAGTGCCGCAAATTCCTCGCGCGCGCACTCCGGCTCGTCGCGCAGTTCGCGGAGCCGGAAGCTGGTCTCGGACCACGCGCGCCGCAGATCCACGCAGGACTCGTCGAGCACGACCCGGGCGCCGGAAGAGACGATGAGCCGCCGGTGCCCGGCAGGCCGGCCGAGCACGCGGACCGCGGCCGCGAGTCCATGGCGGGCGAACACGGCGTGCAGCGCCGGGAGGTCCCGGTCGCGCACCTGCAGCACGGCGCCGAGTTCTTCGGCATAGAGGGCCGTGACCGGGTCCGCGCCTGGACCAAGGTCGAGCTCGAGGCCCACGGCGCTGGCGAAAGCCATCTCGGCGACCGTGACGAACAGCCCGCCATCGGAGCGGTCGTGGTAGGCGAGCAACTGGCCGAGGCTCGCCGCCTCGCGCACCGTCGCGAAGAATCCGCTGAGCAGCGCCGGATCGTCGAGGTCCGCTGGCTGCCCGCCGAGTACGCCGTACACCTGCGCGAGGCAGGAGCCGCCGACACGATTCTGGCCGCGGCCGAGATCGACGAGCAGCAGCGTCGTCGGCCCCTCGTCGAGCCGCAACTCCGGCGTCAGCGTCCGGCGCACGTCGGCGACAGGGGCGAATGCCGAGACGATCAGCGACACCGGTGCCCAGACCGAGCGCTCGCCATTGGGCTCCGTCCAGCCGGAACGCATCGACAGCGAGTCCTTGCCGACCGGAATTGCAATGCCGAGCGCCGGGCACAAAACCTCGCCCACCGCCCTGACGGTGTCGAAGAGCGTCGCGTCCTCGGCCGCATCGCCGGCAGCCGCCATCCAGTTGGCGGACAGCTTGACCTCGCCCAGCGCACCGATGTCGGCCGCGGCGATGTTGGTGATCGCCTCGCCGACCGCGAGCCGGCCGGAGGCCGGGCCGTCGAGCAGCGCGACCGGCGTGCGTTCCCCCATTGCCATCGCCTCGCCGGCGTGCGTGCGATAGCCGGCGAGCGTAACGGCGCAGTCGCTGACCGGGACCTGCCAGGGACCTACCATCGAGTCGCGGCTGATCAGCCCGCCGACAGTGCGGTCGCCGATGGTGATCAGGAAGGTCTTGTCGGCGACGGCCGGCAGGTGCAGCAGCCGATAGGCGGCCTCGCGCACCTCGATCGCGCCGGTCGCGAGCGGCTCGCGAGGCCGCGGCCGCCGGGCGGCGCGGCGCGTCATCCGCGGCGGCTTGCCGAGCAGCACTTCCACCGGCATCGAGACCGGTCGGGTGCCGGTCAGCCGATCGCTGACGACGAGCAGGCCGTCGTCGGTGATCTCGCCAATCACCGCCGCCGGGCAGCGCTCGCGCGCGCACAGCGCCGCGAAGGTCGCGAGGCGCGGCGGATCGACGCACACGACGTACCGCTCCTGCGCCTCGTTGCACCACAGTTCGAGCGGCGACAGCCCTGACTCGGCGCTTGGAATCTCACGGAGCTCAACCCGCCCGCCCCGGCCGCTGTGCGCCACCGCCTCCGGCACCGCGTTCGACAGGCCGCCGGCCCCGACGTCGTGTATCAGCAGGATCGGGTTTGCAGTGCCGAGCTCCCAGCAGCGGTCGATGACCTCCTGCGCGCGGCGCTGCATCTCGGGGTTGCCGCGCTGGACCGATGCAAAATCAAGCTCGTCCGCACTCGAGCCGCTGCCAACCGAGGAGGCCGCGCCGCCGCCGAGGCCGATCAGCATCGCAGGGCCCCCCAGCACGACCAGCTTTGCGCCCGGCGGAACGTTAGCCTTCTCGACGTGCTCGCGCCGCACATTGCCGAGGCCTCCGGCGATCATGATCGGCTTGTGGTAGCCGCGGCTGACGCCCGGAGGATCGCCTGCCACCCGCTGCTCGTACGTCCGGAAGTAGCCGAGGATGGCGGGGCGCCCGAACTCATTGTTGAAGGCGGCCGCGCCCACCGGCCCTTCGAGCATGATCTCGAGCGGGCTCGCGATGCGCGCCGACCTCGCCGCCGGTCCCTCCCACGGCTGGAGGAGACCCGGGATGCGCAGATTGGAGACCGTGAAACCCGTCAGCCCCGCCTTCGGTTTCGCTCCGCGGCCGGTCGCACCCTCATCACGGATCTCGCCTCCCGAACCGGTCGCTGCTCCGGGGAACGGCGCGATCGCGGTCGGATGGTTGTGGGTCTCGACCTTCATCAGGATATCGACGGCCTCCCGCGAGTAGCGATAGCCACCGGTCGCGGGATCGGCGGTCAGCCGCTCGGCGATGCTGCCGGCGATCACTGCGGCATTGTCGCGGTAGGCGGACAGCACGCCCGCGGGGCTGCGTGCGGTGGTATTGCGAATCATCGCGAACAGCGACTTCGGCTGCGCCTCGCCGTCCACGACCCAATCGGCGTTGAAGATCTTGTGGCGGCAGTGCTCGGAATTCGCCTGCGCGAACATCATCAGCTCGACATCGGTCGGATCGCGACCAAGCCGTGCGTAGGCATCGAGCAGGTAGTCAACCTCGTCGGGCGAGAGCGCGAGGCCCATGCGTGTATCGGCTGCGAGCAGCGCCCCCCGGCCGTCACCCGCGAGCGACACGGTGGCAAACGGCCGCGGCGCCTCGCCGACGAACAGCCGCGCGGCATCGCCGAGCGCGAAGCCGACGGCTTCGGTCATTCGGTCGTGCAGCGGCGCCGCGAGCCGCCTGAGCGCCTCGCGGCCGAGCGGGGCCTGCGCGCCAAGCGTAAACAGCGTCCCACGCTCGATCCGCTTGACGCCATCGAGACCGCAGACGTGGGCGATGTCGGTCGCCTTGCTCGACCAGGGCGAAATCGTGCCGGCCCGCGGCATCACGACCAGCCGGTCGCCGGTCGCCGGGGGCTCGGGCGCCACGTCCGACTCGAGCAGCCGGGCCAGCAACCGGGACTCGGGCTCCGTCAACGGGCGGCCGAGATCGACGAAGTGGTGGAAATGCGCAGTCAGCGATTCGACGCGCTCATCGACGGACCGGAGGGAAGCTAGGAGCTTGTCGAGGCGGAACCTGGATAGGGCCAAGGCCCCGGGCAGCAGCAGCATCACAAACTCGGTTGGGGCCGGCGCCACCGCCGGGGACGTATTCTACCGCAATGGCAGCCGCGGCCGCCGGGCCGTCGGCTATTTGCGACGGCCCGGATCGGGGCTCGGGGCCGGAACCGGCATCGGGAACTGGGTGATGTTGCCGCCCTCGTAGGTGGTGATCTTCCCAACGCCACTCTTCTTGACCTCGTCGATCCGGAGCACCGAGTGCATCGGCAGCCACGTCCGCTTGACCCCCTCGAACTCGCCCTTGATCCGCTCCTCCGCCGGATCCACGACGACCGACGAGCGCTCGCCGAACACGAAGTCCTCGAGCTCAATGAACCCAAACAGCCCGCCGTGGGTCACTTTCCTGGCGTAAACCTCCCAGACCTTGCCCTCGCGGACGAACTGGACCTTGAAAATGTGACTCGCTGCCATCTGTGGGACTCGCCAGCACGTTAGCCTTTTGCCATATTACCCTTGGGGAGAGTGTATGGCGCTGAGACTCCGTGTCACGGGTCCGCAAGCGGCCAAGCTCGGCGAACGCGTGTCACGCGTGTTCGGCGTGCAGGGCGGCCGGATAGGCCGTGCCACCGACAATGACTGGCAGCTCCCGGATCCCGAGCGATACCTGTCCGGCCACCACGCCAGCATCGAGTACCGCGGCGGCACGTGGTTCGTCCTCGACACGAGTTCGAACGGCACCTACGTCAACGACCGCCCCGAACCGCTCGGGCGCGACCATGCGCAGGCGGTCACCACCGGCGACCGGTTGCGGATGGGCGAGTATCAGTTCGTCGTCAGCGTCAGCCCGGACAACGATTTCCCGCCGGACGTCGCGGCGGCGGCCGCATACGATCCAGCGTCCGACGCAGACTTCGCGCTCGCAACTCACGGTGATCTGGGGGCCGAGCTCGATGTGAAGGGACTGTTGCGCGACCCGACGCCGCCGCCCGACGAGTCGCCGGAGGAGCAACCCGGCGTGCGTGTGTCCGATGCGTATGGCCAGATGGTCACGGTCGCGATGCCGCCCAGGTCGCCCGAGCCCCGCGCGGCACCGCGCCCGGTGATGCAATCCGTGCCGACATCCTCGTCCGGTGGCTCACCGCAGCGGCACGGTGGCTCGCTGCGGGCGTTCTGTCGCGGAGCCGGCATTGACGCCGACGCGCTTGCCCCCGAACACGCCAAGGCGATCCTGACGCTTGCCGGTCAGCTGATCCGCGAGCTGACGCTCGGGCTTATCACGGGCCTGCAGTACCGCACCGAGCAGACGGGGCGCTACCAGATCGAGGACACTTCGACCTTGCCAGCGGCGAACAACACGTTCCGGATGTCGACCAGCGTCGATGAGGCGCTTTCCCGGCTGTTCGCCCCCCATTCGACCCGCTTCCTGACCCCGCTTGAGGCGGTCCGCACGAGCTTCGCGGACCTGCGACGCCACGACCAGGCGATGGTGATCGGGATGCAGGATGCAGTCGCCGAGTACCTGAAGCGCCTGGCTCCGGAGCAGCTGGAGCAGCAGTTCGGCGAGGTCCTTAACCGCAGCGGGGCCTTACCGCCCAATCCCCACCAGAAGTACTGGGACATGTACGCCGAGCTCTACCGCGTGCTCGCGCAGATGGCGCCAGAGGGTCTGCCACGTGCCTTCGCCGAAGAGTTCTCGAAGGCCTATCAGACGGCCACGCAGGAGCTGCGCGAGAAGGCCAAGCGGCCGACGGACGGCGCGGTGAGCGGGCGGCGCGCCCCCTAGTCCCGCGCCGCGCGGCGCAGGCACCGGCCCGCATGCGGATCGCCGGCTTAAAGGTGGCGGAGAGGGTGGGATTCGAACCCACGTGGGGCGTAATGCCCCCAACCGATTTCGAGTCGGTGCCGTTGTG
>Ga0209415_10004042_pt1 | contig 27012 bp, 28 predicted proteins | sample PeaSoiSIISIP2007_FD_187696 | JGI IMG/M metagenome (GOLD analysis project Ga0209415, IMG submission 187696) | Peat soil microbial communities from Weissenstadt, Germany - SII-SIP-2007 (SPAdes) (version 2) | ecosystem: Environmental > Terrestrial > Soil > Wetlands > Peat | place: Germany... | reverse complement strand
GCACGCCACGCTCGCCCACGCTGCCGCTACCGCGCTCAGCTCGGCCGCTGACGCCCGGGCGTGGACCGACGCCGCCGATACCAGGCTCTCCGGCTAGCCCCTGTACCGCCCCTGGCTGGGCCAGAACGCCCACATCGATGCCGCCCATCGGGGTCCACGCCTTGTGCGTGCCGAGAATCGCATCCGTGGCTGTGACCAGCAGAGTTGCCTTCTTTGCCGTCCGGCCGTGATGATCACCAGTTGTCATGTGCCTGCGGTTCGTCTTCCTCCTGATCACGCGGCCGACCTCACGCCTGCGGCGGTCTCAGCGTCACGGGAAGAACCCGCCACTCAATTCCCCGCAGCTCAGAACCCGATTGGCTGCTGCCGTACCAGGACGATGGTGCCCGGCCCGGCTTCCCACTCGTGACCAGACGACTCCTGCCTGCAGTGGCCAAGAAATCGAACGAATGAACGATTTTTGATTGACGCTCTCTGCTCTTCGATGATAAGTTCAGATCAGCGTGGATCCCGCTGACATCGTGAATTGGCTGTCTACCCGAACATGTCGGGCCTTACCAGGTGACCAAAGGCCAGTCGTGGGCAGATGTCGGCCGTACCCATCTCAGGACGAAGGTGATCCGCTATGGCGGCTCTACCGCACTCATACGGAGATCGCGCATGTTCCGATCTCGATCAGACGCTCGACTACTACCTGATCACTACCGAGGCGGCAGACGAGCGACTGCGGGGCCTACCTCCGGTTCCGGTGACGCATGAATTCACCGACCGGAAGGGAGCGCTGGACTGGCTGGATACGGAGCGGGCCAGCCTGGTCGCCGCGGTCCAGACGGCCGCGGACGCCGGCCGGGACTACGCCGCGAAGAGCCTGCCGCTGCTGCTGGCCTATTACCTGGGCTTGCGGAGCCTGTTCGACGACCTCCTGCTCGTCAGCAGGATCGGACTGGACGCTGCCCGGCGGCTGTCAGACCGGGCCGCCGAATGCGGCGCCCTGACGAACCTGGGCCTGGCCCTGGACGGCCTGCGCCGGTGGGAGGAGGCTGTGGTCGTGCAGCAGGAGGCCGCGGCCATCTTCGCCGAGACCGGAGACCGTCACGGCCACGCCCACGCGCTGAACAATCTCGGTCTCGCCCTGCACGGCGTGCACCGCGACGACGAGGCCCTCTCGGCGTACCGCGAGGCGGCAGCGATGTACCGCGCGGCCGGTGACCGTCAGGGCGAAGGAAACGCACTGAACAATCTCGGCCTTGCCCTGCAGGCCATGCACCGCGATGACGAGGCCCTCCCCGCGTACCGCGAGGCGGCGACCATTTTCCGGGAGACCGGAGAACGTCACGGCGTCGCGACGACGCTGGGCAACGTGGGGAATCTCCTGCACGAACTGGGGCGCTACAAGGAAGCTGCCACCGTCTACCAGGAGGCCGCGGACATTTTCCGGGAGACCGGCGACCGGCCGCGCGAGCTTGCCACCCTGGAAAAGATCACGACTGCCCGGGAGATGCTTTAGTGGCGGGATCCGCTGGGCCGCCGGTTTCTGGGACGCCGCCCTTGTCGGCGATGTACTGGAACATGCCCATGTCCCTATTTCGCAGAGCCTCCCTCCGAAACACTTTCATCAGCACCTCATTACGCCGAATTTCCTCCGTCAGGTTCGTCGGCCGTTCCAGTGCAAGCCCATCGAATAGCCGTAGGTGATAGAGGTCGACCGCTGTGGCCAGGCTGATGGAATACCCGCGTGACGCCGCAATGGCGGCCCGGTAGCAGGCCCAGCACAACAGGTAAGTCCCCAGAGCCAGGAAGAGCCAGGGCCCGTCGCGCAACAGCAAACCAACGCTGGCCGCGGTGGCGATGCAGGAAGCTACGCACAGTCGGACGGCCGCGTCCAGCTGATTCCGCCGGTCGTTGATCTCGGCGATAACACCGGATGGCAGAAACGGGACGAGGCGCGGCCACGCCGCGAGGAGTTCCAGTCCGTAAGGCTGCCCCGCGCTCGTCTCGCCCCGCCGCAACACGTTGCCCAGAGCGGTGGGAAGCAAGTCCTCCGTGTGTTCAGGTAGCGAGTTCAACCGAGCCTGTGCTGCCCAGCTGACGTACTTGGCGGTCCAGTTCGTCGACGGCCCGTCCTCCTGAAAGAGATCACGGAGCGCTTGGAGTGCCTTCTGTTGATCCCGGCGGAAGCGTGCGGTGGCGCGGTCCGCCAGCGTGACCCCGAACTTCCCTGGCCAGTAGTAACCCTCAAGGAGTTGGATGAGCGGCAACTGGAGGGGATGGCTCGCGACCGAAACGACGAGCACTCCAAGAATAACGGCGACGATCCGGTTGAGGGTGAGGTCGTCAAGGGCCTTCAGCGCGTGTGCCGGTGATGGCGAATGCGCCGGCGTCCCCGCCGCGAGCAAGAAGCTCAGGTACCCGATCAGCAGCACGTTGGGCACCACAGTGACCACAAGAAACCGCGTGCCCAGCCGACCAGCAAAGTTTCCCACTGTTTGCTATCTCGCTATGGGATAAACCGAAGTTGGCCGTCGGTAGCCCCAACGCCTTCTTCTTCCACGAGATAGGTATCGACTAGGCGATGAGTCCCTTCTCCATCGCGAGTCTTCCTTCCGTCGCACCGCGGGCCCGTCCCCCGGGCCGGCCAAAACTCCACTCGCCCGCACAACCGGCACCCCCAAAGATCTCCCCTGCCCGGCTCTGCCACGTAACTTGGCCTGGAATCCCCGCCACCGTATATCACGACCAGGGCGGCAAGCAGAGCGGCGGGCAACCTCAAGCGGCGAGCGGAGGACGCAGTTCCTGCCATCTACTCAGCCTTCGCGCCGGGAGCTATCTCATGATAGGCAGCAGAGGGGCGGTCTGTCTGCACCCGAAATCGCCTGATCTACGGCACTATCAATCTCATGGGCAGTGGTGAGAGCGGCAGGAGAAACCTGTGGCTTTTCCTGTCCAAATCGCTCCGCGTATCGGCGTGGCTGCCACCGGGATTGGCGCTAGGATGGCTCGCGACGTTGGCCACGCTCATTCATAGTGTCGCCGTCGTGGTGGGAGACTGGGCAGCGACGGTCTCCCTAGTCATACTCCTTTTGCTGCTGGCTCGGCGGCGCCAGCCATCGCCACATAGCGATTCTTCGGGCACCGTGCCCGCCCCGCCTGTCTCCGCAGGCACTGCGGCAACCGTTTCCGCGGCCGCGCCAGTTGTGCCGTCGGGCGCCGAAGCGCGCCCCGGCGGCAAAAAGCACCTGCCCATCGCGCCAGGCAGCCCCTCCCGTGTACCGGACACCGCGGCGACGCCAGCTTCCGCCCGTCCGGGCGCAGCCACTGAGGTAACCGGCAAGCACCAGGATCGCTCGTCGCACGCGGTCAGCCCCATAGCGTCCGAGCTAAGGGTTCTCACCGCGGGGCAAGTCGCTTTGGCATTCGGCGTGGAGGAACGCCTGGTCATAGAAGCAATCTCTGACGGACATCTTCCGGGCAACCAGTTCGGAGGCAAGTGGCTCATTCACCAAGGGACGCTAGTCCGCTGGCTGCGCGGGTCGTACCGCGAGCCCGCCGCAGAAGATCCCGGTCGCTGACGCGCCCCGCTGATCCCCGGCGCTCGTCCCGGCAGGGACGGTCGGATCGTCCGCGTGGCCGGGCACCCAGCGGATCACCTCGGCGCGAAACGAGCCCTCACACTCAAGACGCCAGCCAACGCCGAACTCCGCCAGCGCCAGATCGCCGACGAGATCGCCGGGCTCGGCCTCTGCCTTCCCTGTGGGTGCCGAGAACCTCGTCTACGTCACGCAACCAGGTGATACTCGTTGATCAGACCACCGACGCGAGCCTGTCGTCGGACGCGGTACTGCTCAAGATCGACCGGTTCGGGCAGCGGTTTCAGCGGCGCTGCCGCGTGCAGGGAACGGTGCGGCCGGTGCTGATTATGGTGGTTCTCGTAGTCGCGCAAGATCTGCTGCAGATGGCTCTGGTTCCAGATAAGGGTGCGGTCCAGGAGCTCGCGTCGGCATCCCCCGATCCAGCGTTCGGCAACCGCGTTCATGCGGAGCGTCTACACGTTGCACACGGTCCGGATCCCGGCATCAGCGAGGACCGCGTCGAATGCGGCGGTGAAGTTCGAGCCACGGTCGCGGATATGAACTTCATCCGCTCTGCCTGTTCGCCGAGGTCCATGATCAGGTTGCGGGCCTGCTGGGTGGTCCATTCCCCGGTGGGGTACAGCGTGACGCCGAGGATGCGGATGTGCCGCGCCGCGTGCCCGATCACGGTCAGACCGTGGCCACCCGGTGGGGTGCCAGAAGTCTGCGTGCCGTGTGAGCTGCAGAGATGGCCGGCTTCAGCCGTAGGGCATCATGATCATCCGTGTCCTTGCGCCTGCTCTATCTCATCTTCGTCCGGCTCTGCGGCTGGCTGGTCCTGCTCGGCCGGTCATCGGCATCAAAGAACGCCGAGCTGCTCGTGCTACGGCACGAGGCCCCATCGCAGCCTCTTGCTCCACCCGCCCCGGCCCGACCACCCTGTCGCCGACCTCTCCCAGGAGCGGATCAAACGCTGGCCTGTCCTCGGCGGCCTCATCAACGAGTATGAGCGGGCCGCATAGAAGCCCAGGTCAAGACTAGTGGCCGAGTTCTGGAACCCCGCCTGGCCGCTGGCCCCCGTTACCACCGGCCGGTCTGAGCTGCCGGTGCCGATGGTGATGGTGAGCTGCTGGGTCCCGGACGGCCCGCCGCCGATGTCCTGGGTCGGGGTGAACTGGACGGTGAAGGTATACGTCCCGGCCCGAGCGGGCGTGCCGGTGACGGTCCATTCCGTATCCGGCAGCGACAGCTGCAGGCCCGGCGGCAGGGAACCGCTGATGATCTTCATCGTATAGTCGTCCCCGGCGAACTTCTCCGCGTTCGGATTGGCTACGGTGCCAGTCATTATGTTCAGCCCCGCGGCGAACGGCATGCCGACGTTCCCGGGCCGACCTCGCAGACGCCGTTACTGGAGGCGAAGATCGACGTGTCTATGGCGGGCGGTGCCGTCGCGGCCGCGGACGCGGACGCGCCCAGGCCCGCTGTCAGTAGTGCTCCTGCGATCACCAGGACCTTGAACCAGCTGAAATGTGGAAGGTGAGTCAACTTCCCAGCCGGTAGAGTGCCGCTGCCGTGCCGTGGAACAGCGCCGCCTTCTCGTCACGGGAGCAGCCGTCGGCGATGCGCTTGAATACGTTCCACAACGTGCGATAGGAACCCGCGAGCCGGTCCGGAGGAAAGTTGCTCGCGAATAGGCAACGCTGCACGCCGAAACACTCAATGGCGTGCGCGTAGTACTTCCCGGTCTCGTCGGCGATCTGTGCCGACGACGGGGGCGTGCCGCGCTCGTGCCAGCCGAAGCCGGCGTATTCCGTGCCGAGGCCACTCAGCTTCAGGTACGTGTTCTGGAGCCGCGAAAGCGCAGCGATGTCGGCCCGCCACCGGGGCCACAGCTCGTTGCGCCGCCCGGCCAGCTCGCCCAGCCCGAAGATCCCCCCGAGGTGGTCGATAACGAACGTCAACTCTGGTATGGCCTGGGCGGCATCGACGACATCACCCAGCTGCGTCTGCAGCGCGTACACTTCGAAGGCAAGCCCGTGTGCGGCCAGCCGGGCCAAGCCGCGCCGGAAGCCCGGATCGCGCAGCAAATCTGAATCTTCAGTCGGTTTGTGCAGCGGTGGAGCAACCGTGTGCCGGATGCCGCGCAGCCGCCCCTTCCCAGCTTCTTCATGGGCGTCAAGTACAGCGTCGATGGCGTCGCCGACGGTGAGGTCGGCGTGCGCGACGATACCAGCGGCGATCCGCGTCGCGATGCCGCGGGCGGCCGCGGCGGTCGCCATGGCCACGGCGAACTCGGTCTCGCCCACTGGCCGCAATTCGGCCGGGCCGTCCGGGCGGTACCGCGAACGGCATTCGATGTAAACCGTCGCGGTGACCCGGTGGCCAGTCCCGAGGTCGGCGGCGAAGTCGTCGAGCAGATAGGTCGAGGGTTCCCACGGAACACCGGGTCCCCACAGGTGGTGGTGGGCGTCGATGATCTCCAGCCCGGGCTCAAGCACGTCCTCAATCTCGACCGCGATCATGGTCAACTGGCCTGGCTGCTGGGCCCGCCGAGGGTGCGCGCGGCCACGTCGCCGACCTGTTCGGACGGGGTGAAGTCGAGGTCGCGCATGAGCACAGTGACCGACTCAGCGTACGTAGCGAAGGCGGTGAGCTCAGTCGCGGACGTGATCCGGTCGATGTGGTCTCGGACGTCTTCCGCCGTCAGGTCTGGGTTGACGTAGCCGGACGTCTCGGCGAACACCGACCGAGCCACCCGACCGCCGGCGGCGGTCAAGGACTGGCCGGTCACCGTGCACTGCTCGTGAGCGAGATACAGCGCCACGGCCGAGGTCTGACCTGGACGGAGGCTGGTCAAGATCCACCGCTTGAACTCCGACTCTGGCATCGCTTCCACCAGTCGGCTGGCACTACTGGGCAGGAGCACATTGATCCGGATGCCGTGTTCGAGCGCTTCTTCGGCAAGGCAATGCGCCATAGCGACGTATGCCGCCTTGGCCGCGCTGTAGAAGGCGTTGCGCGAGATGCCATACATCGAGGTCGAACCGACCAGTACCACGCGCCCGTAGTGCTGCGCCCGCATGATCGGCCAAGCTTCGTCCAGCATCGCCCAGCCGGTGAAGACGTTGATGTCGAGCAGTTTCCGCAGGTGCTCGCGCCGCTCGTTGTCAAACGGCACACCACCCAGTGATAGCCCGGCGTTGTGAACCAACGCGTCAATGCGGCCGAAGTTCTCGGTGGCGCAGCGCACGGCGCCGCGCGCGCCGTCCTCGGTGACGAGATCGGCGGTGTAGGCTACCGCCTGGCCGCCGTGGCGGCGGATCTCGGCCGCCACCTCTTCGGCCACAGTCGCGTCATGCCCCTCGCCGGAGATGCCCGCACCGTTGTCGCTGACCACCACTTGGGCGCCGCGCGCGGCGAACTCCCTGCAATGGGAACTACCCATGCCACGGCCGCCGCCGGTGACCAAGACAACGCGGCCGTCGAAGCGCAGCTCGGTCATGGCTGCACCGCCGCCACTCGGGCGCCGATCGCCGACGTCGGCCCGGTGCCGGTGTCGGCCAACGGTCCGAACCGGCGAGGGACGGTGTTTTTGCGCAGCTGATTGAACGGGACGTCGCGGTCGTCGTGAGGTTCCTTCGGCAACCCAAGCACCCGCTCGGCTATGGCGTTCAACTGCATCTCGGTAGTGCCACCGCCGATGCCGTGACTCCACAGCCGGTTCATGCCCCAGACGTCCCCTTCCTCTGGCGTCCAGGCCACGGCTCGGGGGCCGGCCACCTGCGTGCCGATCTCGCCGCGGCGAATATCGGCGAGCCCGCTCATGCCCTTCAGGAGGGTAGCTGCGGTCGGCGGCATCGCGGCGGCCCGCATTGCCGCGGTCACCCGTTTGACCAGCAGGGCTTGCACAATCGATAGCGTCCAGCTCTCTCCGATCAGAGTGCGGACGCGCGAATCGCACTCGATGCCACGGGCGGCGGCGAGGTTCAGGAGGCCGCGACCGACCGCAAGCCTGTCGTCGGTGCTGCCGTGATGGCTGCCGAGGTGCCAGCCACGGCCGATGGCCGTTCGTTCGTTCTCCATGACGGTGCGCGCGGCCCGCCATCCGTCGTTCACCTCGCCGATGACCTGTTCGTGCGGTACCACGACGTCGTCGAGGAACTCCTGGCAGAAGTACTGCGTGCCGTCGGTCAGGGTGAGCGGACGGATCTCGATGCCGGGGGACGCCATCCGCACAATGAACATGGTGAGGCCGGCATGCTTCGGCACGGTCGGGTCCGTGCGGGCCAGGCAGATGCCGTAGTCGGAGCGGTTTCCGCCGGTCGTCCAGATCTTGGCGCCGTGGATTCGCCAGCTGTCGCCCTCGCGTTCGGCCCGGGTCAGCAGCCCGGCGAGGTCTGACCCGCCACTCGGCTCGGACAGCAGCTGGCACCAGATGTGGTCGCCGTTGAGAATGCGCGGGATGTGCTCGCGTTTGAGCTGCTCACTGGCGTGGGCGAGCAGCGTCGGGATCACGATGTTGAAAGCGTTGCCGAACACCTCGGGCATCCGGTACGTTGCGGCCTCCTCCCGCAGCACGTCCTCGTGCTCTGCGGTTAGTCCCAGGCCGCCGTACTCGACTGGCACCGATGGTCCGGTGACGCGGCCGGCCCACAGGATCCGCTGGATCGCGCGGTCGCGGGCCACGGCGGCCGGGTGCCACTCGAGGTACGGCTCGTGCGGTGCCCGGTGGGGCACCTGTTCGGACAGCCAGGCGCGGACGCGTTCGCGGTACGCGTCGAGACTCTCCGGTGCCATCACGCCGCCCATCCCTCGACGAGATCCACTAGCGAGCGGCAATGCTCGTCAGGATTGCCGAACAGCTGCTCGTTGCTGATCGCGCGGCGGAAATACAGATGGAGGTCGTAGTCCCAGGTCATCCCCAGACCGCCGGTCAGCTGGACGCAGTCGTGCAAGATAGTGGTAGCCCACTTGCCGACGAAGGCCTTGGCCGCTCGCACGGCCACCGCCGCGTCTGGCCGTTCGTGCTGGACGGCCCTTGCGGCGTACGCGGTGACGGCGAACGCGCCTTCGAGGCGGATCCGGTGCGCCGCCATTCGATGTTTCAGCGCCTGGTAGGAGCCGATCGGGCGACCGAACGCGACCCTGTCCCTGGTGTAGGCGACGGTCAGCTCGAGCCCGCGATCGGCTACGCCGACCGTCTCCGCGCATTGCAGGACGAGCGCCAGCTGCAGCTGCTTCTCGACGCAGCCACGGCCGTCGTGGTCGGTGCACATCGCGGCCGTCTCGGGCAGGACGGCACCGTCAAAACGGACGGTGGCGGTGTGCCGCGCCAAAGTCAATGGTCTCCAGCGCCTCGATCCGCACTCCGTGAGCATCCGCCGGCACCAGGAACTGGACCGGGCGACCGGTCAGCGACGCGGTCACCAGGAGGACACCGGCGGCCGGCGCGTCCACCACATACCGGCTGACGCCACGGAGAACGTAGCCGCTCGGCGTCGCCGACGCGGTTATGCCCGCGGTCCCTGATGCCCCGGGCGCCGGCGGCTCGGCGGTCCCGGCCCAGGCCCAGGTCCCGATCACGTCTCCGGTCACCAGGGCGGGCAGGTAGCGCTGGCGCAGGTCCGCCGGCCCGCACCGCGCGAGGGCAGCCGCGACGAGGTTCGTGGACAGGAACGGGCCGGGGTACACCATGCGGCCGAGTTCCTCCGCCACGATCGTGAGGTCGACCAGCGGTTCGGTCGAAACGCTCGCGCCGCCATACTCAGCCGGCACGGCCATGCCGTACCAGCCGAGGGCGCCGCCCCGGGCCCAGGCCTCTTGGTCATAGCCCACCGGGTCGCCGATGAGTTCCCGCACCCGCGACAGCGGGCAGTGCTGTTCGAGCACACGGCGGCAAGTCTCCCGGACCAGGCGTTGCTCCGCAGTCAACTGCCAGTCCACGCGGATCCCTTCATGAGGGCGTCAACACATCGGCCACGGGCCGGGCTCTCGCTCACAACCCACGATAGCCATTCTTGATATAGACGTCGAGTAATTTTTTGACCATGATGGAACCGGGGAGCGAGCGAGAGGCGCCGGATGATGGAAGCAGACACCGCGGTGCGGCAGCCGGCGGGGACATACCTGCCGTCGAGCGGTTCCAGCGACACCGATCCGTTCTCGCTGATCGAGCAGATCGGCAGCCGACAGCCGTTCTGGTTCGAGGACGGCGCGGACGCCGGCGGCGGCTACTGGGTTGTCACCCGGTTCCAGGACGCCCGCGAGGTGCAGCAAGACGCCGCTACGTTCTCCGCCATCGACGCCGCCGTCCCGTGGGTGGTGCTCGACCAGCCGTTGCTGCCGAGTTTCGCCGACCCGCCACTGGTACAGCGATACCGGAAGACCTTGATCCCACGCATGTCGCCGACGGTGATCGAGCCGCTCAAGCCGCACATGGAGCGGACATGCGAGGCGATCCTTGACCGGTTCGCCGCGGCCGGGCACTGCGACGTCGTAGCGGAGTTCGCCCAGGTGTTCCCGCTCGCGATCTTTCTCGAGCTCTTCGGAATGCCGGAGGACGGTCGACCCGAGTTCATCTTCTGGACGCACAAGTGGCATCACGACCGCAAGGAGCAGCCGACGGCGTGGGCGCGCATCCGCGAGATCGTGGCGCAGCACCTGCAGGCCAAGCTGCCCGACCCGGGCGGCGACCTCCTCACCGCGATCGCGACAGCGACGACCGGCGACGACCCGATATCGATGGACGACGCGATCAACCTGGCGTCGACGGTGTTCCTGGGCGGCCTGGACACCGTTCCGTCGCTCATCACCTGGTCGTTGCGGCACCTGGCGCTGCATCCGGAGCTGCGGGCGGCGCTGGCGGCGGACCCGTCGCTGGCTGAGAACGCGGTGGAGGAGTTCCTGCGGATGTATTCGATCACCGATCCGCGTCGGCGGGTCACAAAGGACACCGACTTCCACAGTGCCGCGATGCGGGTGGGCGATCGCGTCGTCGTCTCGACCGCGTGCGCCGATCGCGATCCGGACGCGTTCGCCGACGCCGGGCGGGCACGGCTTGACCGCGCGGTCAACCCGCACATGGCCTTCGGTCTGGCCGCGCATCGCTGCCTGGGCATCCACCTGGCCCGGCCAGAGCTGGCGATCGCACTCACCAAGTGGCATGAGCGCATCCCTGACTACGCCATCGCGCCGGGCACCCGGCTGTCGTTCAAGGCCGGCGTGCTCAGCATGGAGTCGCTCCCGCTGGTCTGGGCGGTGCCGAAACCACGGCTGATAGGGGTTGACGAAACATGAGCGAAGATCGGATTGGCATCGTCGGCCTCGGGGATCAAGGTGCTCCCATGGCCCGCCGACTGATCGCCGCGGGGATACCTCTCGGGTTTATCGCCCGTCGTCCGGAGGTCGTGGCCGAGTTCTCGGCGCTTGGCGCGCGCCATTATGAGAGCGGCCGTGAGCTCGCGAAGAGCACCGATGTCCTCCTCGTGGTCGTGGTCGACGACGCGCAGGTGCGCGACGTGCTGGTCGGCCAGGGCGTGGTCGACGGCTTGGCGGCGGGCAGCGTGATTGTCCTTCACAGCACCGTGCACCCGGACACCTGCCGGGAGATGGCCGACCTCGCCGGCCGTCGCGGAATCGAACTCATCGACGCGCCAGTCACCGGCGGGCCGCAGCGATCGCGCGACGGAACGCTGACGATCCCCGTCGGGTGCGACCGGCCGGAGACGTTGCAGCGGGTCCGCCCGCTGCTGCTCTACATGGCGACGACCGTAGAGCGGGTCGGCCCGCTGGGCGCCGGAGAGGCGACGAAGCTGCTGAACAACTTCTTCTACGCCGCACACTGTGTCACCGCCCTCGATACCGAACACCTGCTCGATCAGCTTGGCATCGACAAGAAGGTAGCGGCCGCCATCCTGCCGTCCTGTTCCGGCTCCAGCGACGTGCTCCGCCAGCGGGCGACGGCCGAGATTCCGTTCCGTCCGCTCGACCACGCCAAGGGGCTCGAGTACGCGCGCAACGTGCTCAAGAAGGACGTGCGCCTGTTCCTGGAAGTCGCACGCTCCCGCGGGATTGACATGGAACGGGACTTCGGTGCGAGCACGCAGATCGTGCGGGTGTCGCTCGACCGCGGACTGCCGCCCGGGACGCCACATCCGCAGTCAGTCACCCCGGATGGATCACCGTGACGAACGAGCCGGATGTTCGCGATTCTCTTGAGCGGCTCGCGCACATTCATGCGATCACCGAGTTGAAAGCCCGCTACTTCCGGTTCCTCGACACCCAGCAATGGGATCTCTGGCGCGAATTGTTCGCTGACGACGTCCGGTTCCAGTTCCGGGAGGAAGAGCTCACCGGCGCCGATGCGCTCGTCGACTACGTCGCGGCCCACTTGCAGGACGCGGTCACCGTGCATCACGGCCATACCCCCGAGATCTCGCTGATTTCGCCGGTCAGCGCGCGCGGTATCTGGCCGATGGAGGACATCTTGCGATTTCCCGATGGTCGCGTAAGGCACGGCTACGGGCACTATCACGAAACCTACGAGCGCCTGGGCGACGAGTGGCGCATCAAGACGATGAAGCTGACGCGTCTGCGAGTCGAGGACTTCCCTCCGGGGGACGGCGTGACGACATCGACCTCGACCGGGAGGCCGCTGAACGCGGGCTGACCGGTGAGCCGGTCGACCTGCGGGTCGATCAGCGCGGCGGAGCACTCGTCGACGGCCGGCGGGTGACGACCGCTGGGGCGTAGCGGTTGCACCGAACGACTCCACCCGGTTCCGATAGATATAACATTGACGTCAACCATAATAAGAATCGCCCGCTTGGTCACCGGTGGCGGGCGGCCAAGGCCCGACTCCAAGTGGCCGGTGAAAGGAGCACGCACCGTGGGGACGACTTACTATATGAAGCCGATCGCGCCGGCCGAGCAGAACACGGTGCGGGTGCCGGCGGGAGCGGTGACCTTCGGCCTGGAGATGCGGGAGCTGAATCCGGCACACGTCCGGGCCTTCTACCGCGGCCGTCCGGACGAAGAGCACATAACCGCCATGGCCGACCGCGTGGATTCGCTTGACGACGGCGGGCCGAGCATTCACGTGTTCGGCAGCGATGACCAGCTAGAGTACCTGCGCTTCGATTGCTTCAGGAACGGTCCCCACTATCACTACGTGCATCCGAACGAGGAGCATCAGGTCGTCAACGAGATCGATCCCGTGGCCGACGGTGACCCGTTCGAATGGGCGCTCGGACGGCTTCGCTCGCGGCTGCCGGAAATGCTCCGCGAGGCTGGCGGCGCGCGACTAGCTAACCAGCTCGACCCGGCGACGGTGGACAGCGCTATCGACCGCGTCAGCGAGCTGGCCGCGAAGGCAACCCGGCCGGTGAGCTCACAATTCGGATAGCAGCAGCCCGATTGTGATCCGCGCAACCACCTAGCCTGCCTGCCTTCCGTCGTGGGGACTGCCGGACGCCCGACTAGTTACCCGAGGATGCGGTATTCCTCAAGGAGGCGACGCCCGATGATCATTTTCTGGATTTCCGCGGTGCCTTCGCCGATAAGCAGCATGGGGGCTTCCCGGTACAGGCGCTCGATCTCGTATTCAGTGGAGTAGCCGTAGCCGCCGTGGATCCGGAAGGAGTCTTCCACGACCTGTTTGCCGTACTCGGAAGCGAGATATTTGGCCATGCCGGCCTCGAGATCGTTGCGCTGGCCGGAGTCCTTGCGCCGGGCTGCCAGCACCATCATCTGGTGGGCGGCCTCGACCATGGTAGCCATCTCGGCCAGCTTGAAGGCGATCGCCTGGTGGCCGACGATCGGCTTGCCGAAGGCGTGCCGCTGCTGCGCGTAGGCGATCGCGAGTTCGAAGGCGCGCAGGGCGACGCCGCAGCCGCGGGCAGCGACGTTGACCCGGCCGACCTCGACGCCGTCCATCATCTGGTAGAAGCCCTGGCCTGTGATTCCGCCGAGGATCCGGCTGGCGGGGATGCGAACGCCGTCGAGGATGAGCTCGGTGGTGTCGACGCCCTTGTAGCCCATCTTGGAGATCTTCCCGGGTACGGTCAGGCCCGGCACCGCCGGGTTGGGGCCGTAGCCTGGCTGTTTCTCGATCAGGAACGTGGTCATGTTCCGGTGCGGGACGGCATGGCCCTCGTCGGTGCGGCACAGCACGGCCACGAGGTTGGCCGTGCCGCCGTTGGTGAGCCACATTTTCTGGCCGTTGATGACGAACTCGTTACCATCGCGCACGGCAGCGGTGCGGATCGCTGACACGTCCGAGCCTAGGCCGGGCTCGGACATGGAGAAGGCGCCGCGGACCTCACCGCTGGCCATCTTGGGCAGGAAGTGTTCTTTCTGCTCCTGAGTGCCATAGCGGGCGATCATGTGCGCGACGATGAAGTGGGTATTGATGATCCCGGACACGGACATCCAGCCGCGGGCGATCTCTTCCACCGCCAGGGCGTAGAGCAGCAGCGAGGCCCCGAGACCGTCGTATTCCTCGGGGATGGTCAGCCCGAACAGGCCGAGTTTCTTCATCCCCTCGACGATCTGGACGGGGTACTCGTCCTTATGCTCGAGCTCGGTCGCGACCGGGATGATCTCGTTCTCGGCGAAGTCCCTGACGGTGGCGAGGATCTCCTGCTCGAACTCGGTCAGGCCGTCGGTCTGTGCCAGGCGTCGCATGTCCAGGCTCCATTCTGCTGGTCACTGACAGCTCAGGGGGCTGGTTCGGGACGGCTGGGCTGATCCCCGCCGCGCTTGGCGACGTAGGACCGAGTCGGCACCATCACCTTGCGGCGGAACACGCACACCAAGGTGCCGTCCTGCTTGTAGCCGCGGGTCTCCACCTCGACGATCCCCCGGTCGCTCTTAGACTTCGATGGCCACTTGCCGAGCACGGTGGTCTCGCCGTAGATCGTGTCGCCGTGGAACGTCGGCGCCACGTGCTTGAGCGACTCGACCTCCAGGTTCGCGATGGCCTGGCCTGAGACGTCCGGCACCGACATGCCCAGCAGCAGCGAGTAGACGAAATTGCCTACTACCACGTTCTTACCGAACTCGGTGGCGTGCTCCGCGTAGTGCGCATCCAGGTGCAGCGGGTGATGGTTCATCGTCAGCAGGCAAAAGAGGTGATCGTCGTACTCGGTGACCGTCTTCCCGGGCCAGTGCCTGTAAACCGCCCCGACCTCGAACTCCTCGTACGTGCGCCCGAACCGCATCGCGCTCACCCCTGCGGAGGCTCGAACACCGACGTGCGCCGCAGGCCCGCCGCCCGGCCCTTACCCGCGATCACCAGTGCCATCTTCCGGGAGGCCTCGTCGATCATCTCGTCTCCGAGCATCGCCGACCCCCGGGCACCGCCCGCCGCCGACGTGCACCAGTCGTAGGCGTCCAGGATCAGCTCCGCGTGGTCGTAGTCGTCCTGGGAGGGCGAGAAGATCTCATTGGCGGCAGCGATCTGGTCCGGGTGCAGCACCCACTTGCCGTCGTATCCCAGGGCGGCGGACCGGCGGGCCACGGCGCCGAACCCATCGGTGTCGCGGACTTGCAGGTAAGGACCGTCGATGGCCTGCAGATCATGCGCCCGGGCCGCCATCAGGATCCGCATGAGGATGTAGTGGTAGGCATCCGCCGGGTACCCGGCGGGCTGCTCGCCCACCACCAGCGACCGCATGCCGATTGACGCCATGAAATCGGCGGGGCCGAAGACGATGGTCTCCAGCCGCGGTGAGGACGCCGCGATCGCGCTCACGTTCTCCAGCCCGGCGGCTGTCTCGATTTGCGCCTCGATGCCGATCCGGCCGACCTCGAAGCCCATCGTCTTCTCGATCTGCGTCAGCAGCAGGTCGAGCGCCGACACCTGTGCGGCGTCCGCCGCCTTCGGCAGCATGATGCAGTCGAGGTTGGGACCCGCCTCCTCGACCACCGTGACCACGTCGCGGTACGTCCAGTGGGTTGTCCAGTCATTGACCCGCACTACGCGGATCTTGCCGCCCCAGTCCCCGTTGTTCAGCGCGTCCACGATCATGTGCCGGGCGCGCTCCTTCGCCAGCGGCGCGCAGGCGTCCTCTAGGTCCAAGAACACCTGGTCGGCCGGCAAGCCCAGCGCTTTCTCCAGGAAGCGCGGGTTGCTGCCTGGCACGGCCAGGCACGACCGGCGGGGGCGCAACCGTCCGGCGGCACGTACGGTCGTCATGTCGGGTCACCTCATCTACGCTCGCGGGCCGCCGTCCGTCATCTTGAACAGCAGGTTGTGGCGGGTCACGCCGGCGTTGTTGACCAGCACGGTTGGAGCGCCGAACTCTGCGGCGACCCGGGCGACAGCCGCGTCGACTTGCCCGGCGGCGGACACGTCCGCGTCCACTGACAGTGCGCGACCCCGCGCGACCACGATGCTGTTGACGGTCTCTTTGGCGGTGGACTCGTCTAGGTCGAGGACCGCGACCGCGAAGCCGTCCGCGGCCAGCCGACGGGCGGTCGCCGCGCCGATGCCTCGTGCGGCGCCAGTCACGACGGCCACCCGACCTCTGGGATCAGTCATCTCATCTCTCCGGACGTCACGACGTCCCGGTCAGATGCTGTCTACGATTGCCCGCAATCGTCGCACGTCGGCAAGCGGGTCCTCGCCGATGGGTTCAACCTGCAGCACGGTCACGCCCTGATCGCGGAATGCGCCCAGCCGATCCCGGATGTAACCCTCGTCGCCGATCAGCGACGTTCCCTCAAGCAACTCGTCCGGCAGCCGTGCCGCGGCCTCTTCTCGCCGACCCGCGAGGTAAAGGTCCTGGACCTGAACGGCTTCCTTCTCAAAGCCGTACCGCTGGACGAGCGAGTTATAGAAGTTTTGCCCGCGCGCGCCCATGCCTCCCACGTAAAGAGCCAGATGGTCACGATCGCGGTCGCGCAGGCGGGTCACGTCGGCACCGATGGCCATGGGGCCGCCGGCGACGATTTCCAGCGGACCGAGCCGCCTGTCGCGCTTCGCACGCCCTCGGGAAAGCGCCTCATCCCACACCGCGCTCGCCCGCTCCGGGATGTAAAGGAACGGAACCCACCCCTCGGCTACGGCGGCGGCCAGCTCAACGTTGGCGGGTCCCAGCGCGGCCAGGTAAATGGGGATGACCGACTGGATCAGACGATCGATCAGCTTCAGCGGCTTGCCCAGGTCTGTCCCCGTAGTGGGCGGCAAGGGAATCCGGTAATGGGCGCCCAGATAGTCCAGGCGTTCGCGGCGCCAGACGGTCCGGCAGATGTCGATGGTCTCCCTCGTACGGCCAAGCGGCGCGTCGTACCGGACGCCGTGCCATCCCTCCACGACCTGCGGACCGCTGGTCCCGAGGCCCAGGATGAAACGCCCGCCGGTGAGGTGATCCAGCCCGGCCGCAGTCATGGCGGTGAGCGCGGGCGTCCGCGAGTAAATCGGCAGGATCTGCGCCATGAGCTGGGCTCGCTCCGTTACGGCGGCGAGGTAGCCGAGCCAGCTGACCGCGTCAAAGCCGTATGCCTCCGGCGCGGCCAGCACGTCGACGCCAGATTGCTCGTACGAACGGGCGAGCTGGGCCGCTGACCGCGGATCCGCGTTGTGGGGAATCATCGCCGCCAGCCTCATCGCACCACTCATCAATTCGTCGTACCGTGATATATTTGACTCCGACGTCAAAACTATTTTGCGCTAGCAGATCCGTCAAGTCCGTGGCCCGGACGGTCGCGGTCGGGCCGCTCAGCCGGGGACCAGAGCCGTCCGCCCGGTATTGGACACGCGTCACGAACGGTCAGAGACTCGACAGATATGAGCGACACAGTCAGCGACGATGACTTCTCGTACGTCCATGACCAGGTGCGGCGTTTCGTTCGCGACGACGTCGTCCCGCGCGAGAACGAGATCATGGCCGCGGACCGCACGCCCGACGATCTGCGGGCCACCGCGGCTCGGATGGGCCTGTTCGGATACGCGATACCCGCGGAATGGGGCGGCCTCGGGCTGAACCTGCGGCAGGACGTCGAGCTCGCGATGGAGTTCGGATATACCACGCTCGCGCTACGGTCGATGTTCGGCACCAACAACGGCATCGCGGGCCAGGTGCTGGTCAACTTCGGTACCGAAGAGCAGAAGAAGCAGTGGCTGGAGCGCATCGCCTGCGGCGATGTTGTCGCCTCATTCGCGCTTACCGAACCTGGCGCTGGCTCAAATCCCGCCGGCCTGCGCACCCTCGCCCGCCGCGACGGCCGCGGCTGGGTACTCGACGGGCGGAAGCGCTTCATTACCAATGCCCCGCTCGCAGACCTGTTTGTCGTGTTCGCACGCACCCGCGAACCGAGCCCGGACGGCCCCGGCATCGCCGTGTTCCTCGTGCCCGGCGGCACGCCAGGACTCAGCGTCGGGCCCAAGGACGCGAAAATGGGCCAGGAAGGCGCCTGGACCGCCGACGTCATCCTCGACTCGGTCCGTGTGGGAGAAACCGCGCTCGTCGGTGGCGACGAAGAAATCGGCTACCCGACGGCGATGACGTCACTGGCCCGCGGACGCGTCCACATCGCGGCGCTCGCCGTCGGCTGCGCCCGGCGCGCGCTGGACGAGTCGGTCGCGTACGCGGCGGCCAACACGCAAGGCGGGGTCCGTGTCGGGGAATACCAGCTCGTGCAGGCCATGCTTGCCGACCAGTACACCGGCGTCGCCGCGGGACGCGCCCTGGTCCGTGACGCCGCGGCCGCCTATGACAGCGGCACCGACCGGCGGGTCATGCCATCGGCGGCCAAGCTCTTCTGCACCGAGATGGCCGGCCACGTGGCCGATCTCGCGGTGCAGGTGCATGGCGGTACCGGGTACATGCGCGAGGTCCCGGTCGAACGGATCTATCGCGATGTCCGGCTGCTGCGGCTGTACGAGGGAACGAGCGAGATCCAGCGCCTGATCATCGGCGGTTCCCTAGTCCGTGACCAGCGGGCTTCCCGGCCCGGCACACCCGTCTAGCGGCAGCGCAAGGAAGGCTGGCAGCATGCGTGAGGTCGTGATCTGCGAACCGGTCCGTACCCCGATCGGCCGGTACGGAGGAGCCCTGAAATCGCTCACTGCCGCGGAGCTCGGCGAGATGGCCTTGCGCGGCCTGCTGGACCGCACCGGGCTCGACCAGGCGGCCATCGAGGACGTGGTGCTCGGGCACTGCTATCCCAGCAGCGAAGCGCCCGCGATCGGCCGTGTGGTCGCGCTCAACGCGGGCCTGCCGGTGACGGTGCCCGGGATGCAGGTCGACCGGCGCTGCGGCTCCGGGCTGCAGTCGGTGCTGCAAGCAGGCATGCAGGTGAGCACCGGCGTGCACGAGCTAGTGGTCGCGGGCGGCACCGAGAGCATGAGCAACGTCCCACTGTACTCGACAGAGATGCGCTGGGGCGTCAAGGGCCCGGGGATAACCCTGTACGACGGGCTGGCCCGCGGCCGTGTCACCGCGGGCGGGCGATACTATCCGGTTCCGGGCGGCATGCTGGAGACGGCCGAGAACCTGCGGCGCGAGTACGGCATTTCCCGTGCCGAGCAGGACGAGCTCGCCCTCGTCTCGCACCAGCGGGCGGTCGCCGCGCAGCGGTCCGGGGTGTTCGCCGAGGAGATCGTCCCGGTCACGGTCAGGACCCGCGGGGGTGAGGAGATCATCGACACCGACGAGCACCCTCGCGCCGACGCCTCCCTCGAAGCGCTCGCCGGGCTGCGCCCCGTACTGGGCCAGGAGGACCCCGAGGCCACCGTCACCGCGGGCAACGCCAGCGGGCAGAACGACGCGGCCGCCGTGTGCGTCGTCACGCACCCGGAGCGAGCCGAGGCGCTGGCGCTGCGGCCGCTCGTCCGCCTCGTATCGTGGGCGGTTTCCGGCGTGCAGCCAAAGACCATGGGTATCGGGCCCGTCCCCGCGAGCCGTGCCGCGCTGGAGCGTGCCGGGCTGAAGTTGTCCGAGATGGACCTGATCGAGCTCAACGAGGCGTTCGCTGCTCAGGTGCTCGCCTGCACCAGGGAGTGGGGGTTCGGCGCGGCCGACTTCGAGCGTCTCAACGTGCACGGCTCGGGGATTTCTCTGGGCCATCCCGTCGGCGCGACCGGCACGCGCATCCTGACCACGCTCACACGGGAGATGCACAGGCGGCAGGCTCGGTACGGGCTGGAGACGATGTGCATCGGCGGCGGCCAGGGCCTCGCCGCGATCTTCGAGCGAGTCGCCGCATGAGAACAGAGCGCCCGGGCCGTTCCGGGAAATCGGAATGCGCGATTCCCGTTCTTTCGCCTGGCGAGGCGAGCACGATAAGGTTTCCCGAGCCGCGCGGCTTCCCCGCGGCCGCCCGTTCGCGGTCGCAGGGTTCCTGGTTTGCTGTCGTCGACGTCGACGTCGGTTTAGAATGAACTACAATGTGATCTCGTGGTTACCTCAGTGGAGGGTTGCGTGCAGCATCGTGAGTACAGCGACTTGTGAAGAGGCCGATGAGAGCCGACGCCTATCCGCTAAGGGTATCCGTACCCGTGCCCGCTTGATCGCGTCCGCCAAACAGGTCTTCGAGAGAGACGGGTTCCTCAATGCCCGCATTACGGATATCGCGAGCGGCGCCGACGTATCCCATGGCTCGTTCTATCACTATTTCGACTCTAAGGAAGAAATCTTCCGTGTCGTCGCCGAAGAACAAGAGGTAAGCCTGCTCACGCTCGACGCCGTTACTGGGACTGATCACACTCCGGTGCAGCGAATTGAAGCGGCGAACCGCCGTTATCTGAGCGCCTATCGTGCTGAAGCAGCAATCATGCGCGTGATCGAAGAGGTGTCGCGCTACGACGCTGCCGTGCGTGAGGTGCGCAAGCGCCGCGACGACGAGTTCGCCCGTCGGCTGCAGGCCGCGATCGAGAGACTGCAGAGCTCTGGGGTGGCCGACAAACTGATCGACCCATGGTACGCGGCCAACGCGCTCGGCGGCATGGTAGCCAAGTTCGCTGAGATGTGGCTCCTGCAAGACGGGGACTACGAAATGGAACGCGCGGTGGCGCAGCTCACCCGTCTGTGGGCGAATGCCCTGGGTATCCGCCCGGATGGCGGGCCCACGCCGTGAAGACGCTCCGGGCGTTGCCCGGTGCGACTGGCCGGCTCATCCGACGGGTGATCTCCCATGAATCCGATGTGCGCCGCAGGTCCCAGTGGTTGTACGTCAGGCTGTAGACCCGGTATCCCTCCTCGGCCCGCACCCAGACGAGGGCGTGTCCCTCTGCCCAGGCCTGCCGGCCGTCGACCCGGACGGTCAGGCCGCCGACGGTATGCAGGCTGCCGCGGCTCTCTATGTCGCGTTTGTGCGTACCGTTGGGGTCATCGAGCGCTCGATAGAACTGGTCGCGGCCGACTAGCTGCCCGTCAACGGCGTCGTAGACGCCATCGGCCGCGTATATTCGCGACCACACCTCCGCGTCGCCGGTGTCGGCCGCGAAACCGTAGCGATGCAGCAGTTCCCGGATCTCTTCACGCGCGCGCAGATCGGCGACGACGCTGCGGAGTTCACTCAGTTCGCTCATGCCGGCGAGGGGTGCGGCGCCACGTCGCGGGACTCCCGGTGATCGCCTGTCACCCCGCCGGGCGGGCGGACTCGCCGATCGAGCGTCCAGCCAGGTGCGCTTCGGGCGTCGTACTGCCCGATACCCCGAGCTCCTCGAGCGCGGAGATCCCTGGCCATCCGCGGCCGTTGACGTCGTACAGGTCGAGCGCCACCCCGTCCGGGGAGACCATCTTGAACTCCCAGTCCTCTCCCGGACGGATCTGGTCACCGGGCATTGCGACCGTCGCCCCGCAGTCGAGGGCCTTCTGGACGGTCTCAGGAACGTCGGTGACGACGAAGCCGATGTGATTGAGGCCTTCGGGAGTGTAATTCGGGAACTCCGGCCGCGTGATCTTGATGAGGGCCAGGTTCATCGTGCCATCGCTGAGGTAGATAGCGGCCTCGCCGGTTTCCTCGACCAGGATGCGCGACATTTCCTTCATGTCGAAGACGTCTATGTAGAACCTGGCTGCCTTGTCTACATCGTCACATTTGATAGCGACGTGACGCAGCTTCCCCATATCGAACCTCCGGCAGTGTGCGGCGCTTCCCATAATGTGATACTGACGTCGATAATAGTATCTCGGGGCGCTGCGGTCAAGCGCGCGCGGGGCGTATGCCTGCGATCGGGTACTTCTTCAGCTCGGCCAGCCCCACCGACTTGATGTGAACCGCGTCGGGGCCGTCGGCGATCCGCAACGTCCGCGCGTACGCCCACATCTCCGCCAGCGGGGTGTCGGCGCTGACTCCGGCCGCACCGTGAACCTGGATCGCCCAGTCGATCGCCGCCACCGCAGCCCGCGGGGCGACCACTTTGATCGCCGCGATCTGAGCTTTGGCCTCGCGGGCGCCGGCCTCGTCGATGAGCCAGGCGGTGTGCAGGACGAGCAGCCTGGCCTGGTCCAGTGCCATGCGATGTTCGGCCAGTTCAGCCTGGAACATGTCGTGTTCGGCGATCGACCGGCCGAAGGGGACCCGCTCCCGCGCGCGGTCGCAGGCCAGCTTGAGCGCCCGCTCACCCATCCCGACCGCGCGCATGCAGTGATGGATGCGGCCGGGACCGAGCCGAGCCTGGGCGATCGCGAAACCTGAACCTTCCTCGTGGATGAGGTTAGCGCGCGGCACGCGCACGTTGTCGAATCGGAGCTCGCCGTGGCCGTGCTGGTCCAGATAGCCGAAGACGGGCAGGATGCGCATGACTTCGACGCCCCGAGTCGAGATCGGGACCAGGATCATCGACTGTTGCTCGTGCGGCGGGGCGCCGGGATCGGTCTTGCCCATCACGATGAGGATCTCGCACCGGGGATCCGCGACACCCGTGGTCCACCATTTCCGGCCGTTAATGACGTACTCGTCGCCGTCTCGGTCGATGCGCGTAGCGATGTTGTTCGCATCCGACGAGGCGACGCCGGGCTCGGTCATCGCGAATCCCGAGCGAATGCGTCCCTCGAGAAGGGGCTCCAGCCACCGCTTTTTCTGGTCAGGACGGCCGAACATCTCGAGTACTTCCATGTTTCCGGTGTCAGGTGCCGAGCAGTTGAGCGCCTCCGGCGCGATCTCGACGGACCAGCCGGTCAGCTCCGCAAGCGTCGCGTACTCGACGTTCGTCAGGCCCGAGACAGCAGGCAGGAAGAGGTTCCACAACCCCCGGGCCCGCGCCTTGGCCTTGAGCTTCTCGACGACCCGCGGCAGTGAGTTCGGCGAATCCGTGTTCGCCAGTGCGCGGCGCTGCTCGGCGTAGACGGGCTCGGCCGGGAATACCTCGGAATCCATGAACTCGGCGAGCTCGCCGCGTATCCGTTCCGCGCGCTGCGACTGTCGGAAATCCATGAGTGCCCTCCGTGGACGGTAAGTTCGTCACGCGGAGCCCTTCGGCTCAAACTGATCACGAATGGCGCCAATCGGTTCACCGCAACCCGAGGTGAGGACCGGTGAGAGGACGGTGCGCTGATAGGGTTCGATGCACATGGCAGCCAGGCGCTGGCCGGCCGGGTACACCAGCGGGCCTTTAGCGTGGACCGCCGCGCCCTTGTCAGAGAACTGCTCGAACATGTACCAGCGACCCGGGTCCGCCGGATCCCGGTACGCGGTGTACGTGTCGACCTGCCCGGTGGGGAACTCTTCGGCAGCCATCGCGTCGAATATGTCGCGCATAATTTGTTCCATTGCCGCGTCGTCCTCGGGGCGGATACGAAACGTGAAAATGGCTCCGACTGTCACCGCGGTCCCTCCAGAAGTGGTGGCGTCTTGTGATCGGGCGGGTGAGCCGGCGCCAGGCCGTGGTGGCTCAGTTGGGCTGAGGTCTCGGGTGTCTGCCCAAGGTACTCGCTCAGCACTACGCTGCCCTTGAGCTCGGATGCCGAGCCCGCGTAGACGATCTGGCCCTTCTTGATCAGGTAGCAGCGATCGGCCATGGCCAGCGCACGATCGACATACTGCTCGACCACAAGAAGAGCCACACCGCCCTGGGCGAGGATGCGCAGCGCGTCGAAGATCACATCCACGACGATCGGAGCGATACCCATGGACACTTCGTCGGCAAGCACGATGGCGGGCTCGGCGAGGACGGCGCGCGAGAGCGCGAGCATCTGCTGCTCGCCACCTGACAACGTGCCGGCGAGCTGCTTTTGCCGAGCCTTGAGGATCGGGAATGCCCCGAACACGGCGTCCATGCGCGGCTCGCGCACCCAGCTGGGGGTACACATCCGCAGGTTGTCTTTGACCGTAAGGTTGCGGAAGATGCCTCGCCCTTCGGGAATGAGGCACAGCCCGCGACGCGCGCGCTCACTGGGTGAGGCCTTGGTGACAGTCGCGCCGGCTATCCGCACCTCGCCCGACTGGACGGCGATCAGCCCCGAGGCGGCCCGGAGCAGCGAGGTCTTCCCTGCCCCGTTCGGGCCGAGCAGCGCGACGACCTGACCCGGCTCGACGGACAGATCCACCTCGCGCAGGACCGTCACAGCGCCATAGCCGCTGACGACACGGCTGAGTTCGAGAACCGGCTCGGTCGCGCTCATTCGGTCTCGCCCCCAAGCGGCACACCGACGCGGTCCCCGGCCGGAGCGAGCCCGTCGACGGCGGATCCCAGATACGCCGCGCGGACCAGCGGCGACGCGGCTACCTCCGAGGGTGAGCCCTCGAACACGAGCCTGCCGAAATCGAGGACGTACACCCGCTCGCACACGCTCATGACGAGCGACATGTCGTGCTCCACGAGGAGCACGCCGACTCCCCGGTCGCGCACTGCATTGCGCAGGACTTCGCCGAACATGCGCGTCTCGTTGCCGTCCAGGCCTGACGACGGCTCGTCGAGCAGCAGCATGTTGAACGGTCCAGCCAGGCAGCGCGCGAATTCGACCAGCCGGCGCTGTCCGGTCGATAGCCCGCCGACGGGACGCTGGGCGAGGTGAGTGATCTCGCACGCCTGCATGGCCGCCCAAGCGGCGGCACGGGTCTCGGTCTTCTCGCGACGTAGGCTGAACAGGTGCCGTAGCGGATTCCAGCCCGCGCAGGCAGCCTCCCGGCCGAGGCTAACGTTCTCCAGCACGGTAAGCGAGTCGTACAACTGCATCTGCTGGAACGTGCGGCCAAGCCCGAACCTGGCGCGCGTCGGCGGTGAACTGCCTGTTATCGGACGGCCGTGCAACTCGACCTGGCCGCTAGCTGGCGAGTTGAGGCCGCAGATGGCGTCGAAGGCGGTGGTCTTACCCGCGCCGTTCGGGCCGATGAGACCAGTGATCGTTCCGGTCGGCGCCTGAAGAGCGAGGCCGTCGAGCGCCACCAAGCCGCCGAAGTGCACACGCAGCCCGCGCACCTGCAACCCGGCCGACTGTGCGGGAACCGGCGTCCGGATGACGCCCATCTCCTCGTCGCTCGGCCGTACCTCCTGTTTCCGCTTCGATCCCAGCAGACGTCCGAGCGCCTCGCAGTAGTTCACGAACCACTGCGGAACGTGCCGTTCGGCCGGCTGGAAGGCCAGCGAGATCGCGAAAACACCGAAGAGAATCTGCAAGTAGTAGCCGACATTCGGGCCCTGCACGTAGGCAGGGATGAGGATGATGAAGAGGGCCTGCACCAGCGCGTACCAGGGCGCGCCGCCGACAGCGAGCAGGACCAGCGCGAGGTACAGCAGCGACTGCGTCGGCGTGAAGGAGTTCCCGTCCACCACGTTGATCGATACGCCGAGCAACGCCCCGGCGATCGCGGCCAGGAACGCGGAGATGCAGAACACCAGGATCTGGGTGGTGATCACGCTAGTGCCGCCCATCGACAGCGCCCGTGGCGAGTCACCCAGCGCGCGCAGCAAGCGCCCCAGCCGGCCGTTGAGGATGAGCAGGACGGCTGCGGTGAGTACCACCGCGATGGCGAGCGCCACGTAGAAGTAGCCGGTGTCGGAGCCGACCGCGAGCCAACTCAGATGGGGCGCGGGCATCGTCGCGCCTTGACCGCTCGCTCCGAACATCCAGTTGGTGTTGTAGAACATGTCCGCAAGTAGCGTGCCGAATCCGAACGTCGCCAGGGCGAGGTAAAGACCTGACAGCCTGATCGCCGGGGTCGCGATCACGGCACCGAGCGGGACGGCGATCAGGCCCGCGATCAGCAGGGCAAGAAGCCAGGGCAAGCCGGCCGTCACGGCGAGCTTCGAGAACGCCGCCGCGCCGACCGCTGCGAAGCCAGCCGTGCAGAGCGACACCTGACCAGACGTCTTGACGAGCAGGCCCAGGGACAAGAACAGCACTGTGGTGGCCGATACGGCCGTCCACTGGCCGATGTTGACGCCGGCAAACTCGGGAACGAGGAGCAGCCCGGCGAGTACCACCGCGCCGAAGAGCAGCTGCACGCGCAGCGGTGCGCGCCAGCTCGGCGAAGGCAGTGGGATGCTCTGCACGCGGGTGGCCAGGCGACGGCGGGGCATCACGAGCAGGATCGCGAACAACACGAGAAATGGCACGTTTGCTGGCAGCCCCGCGAGGATGCCGCTAGACGGAACGTACTTGGTAAGCACCGAGGCGGCCACGCCGATCGCCAGGCCGCCGACATAGGTCAGCGGCAGGCTGGAAAACGCCCCTATCGCCGCCGCGGCGAACGCCTGAGCCACAAGGCCTGTCATGACGACCGGGTCGAGGTTAACGTCCGGAGCGAGGAGGATGCCCGACATCAGGGCGAAAACCGAGCCTATGATCCACGCCCAGCGGCGAACCGTGCGCGGCTTCGTTCCGGCGATGTCCAGCAGGTTCGGATCATCCACAACGGCCCGCATCGCGATGCCGAGACGGGTCGTCCGGAAGAAGACATAAAGTCCCACAGTCGCAGCGAGCCCGATAACCGTGATGATGATCTGGCTGAGCGTGACGTAAGCGCCGAAGATTTCGTACGAGGTGGATGGCAGGAATGCCGGGAAGGTGATTGATTCGTTGCCGTAGAAGACCAGGAAGATGCCCTGGATCAGCAGCACCAGGCCGATCGTCGCCACGATGCGTATGGCCAGGGCCTGGCGCGCGAGCGCGCGCGCGAGGATCTCGAATCCGATACCAAGTACCAAGCCCAGCAGGACGACTGCCGCCAGCACGGCGACGGGCCATGGTATGCCGTGTTCAACGTTCAGGATATAGAAGACGTAGGCGCCCAGCGTGCCGACCGCACCGAACGCGAAATTGAACACGCCGGACGTCTTGTAGGTCACTACCAGGCCCACGCCAGCCATGCCGTAGACCGAGCCTGACGTCAGGCCAAGGATGATATAGGGCAGGATTACGGACATCTTTCGCCGTCCTCGATCGGATTGTCTGCCCGGTCCGCCGGCATGCGCGGGCGGTCAGGCGACGTCGGTCTTCTCGAAGCCGCTGTCCAGGAAGTCGGGCCGGTCCTCGGTCACCACAATGGCCTGCAC
>Ga0209415_10004041_pt1 | contig 27016 bp, 24 predicted proteins | sample PeaSoiSIISIP2007_FD_187696 | JGI IMG/M metagenome (GOLD analysis project Ga0209415, IMG submission 187696) | Peat soil microbial communities from Weissenstadt, Germany - SII-SIP-2007 (SPAdes) (version 2) | ecosystem: Environmental > Terrestrial > Soil > Wetlands > Peat | place: Germany... | reverse complement strand
GGAGCCAGTTCTGGCGCGAGCTCGCGATCCTGATGGCGCCCGTCGGGGCCGCGATCCTGGTGTGCCTGGTCGGCGCCTGGCCGCTGGCGCCGGCGGCCTTTGCCGCGGCCGTGATCGCCACGCTTTACGTGCGCTTTCCATCGACGCCGCCGCAGGACACCACCGTCATGGCGCTGATGACCAACCCGGCCGCTTCCCCCGTGGTCGGGCGCCCCGTGCGCCTCGAGGGCAAGCCCATCGGCCGCGTCAATCCCGGCTTCTTCGCCGGCGAGGACGTGATCTACCAGGACAAGACCGGCATCCTGCCCGTCGACTTCCGCTCCATGCTGGGCATCCTCGGCGACCTCTACACCGGCTGGCGCCGCATCCCCCGGCAGCTCGGGCAGGCGGGCAGCGTCACCGGCTGGTTCCGCCGCAGGATGGGGGGCTCCATCATCCTGAGCGAGATGACCTCCAGCGGCGGCACTTTGCGCGCGCGGCCGTATTTCTGGCAGATGCTGCTATGCATGCTCGTCATCGGCGCCACCCTGGGCGTCGCCGCGGGCGCAGGGCCGCGCGCAGTGTTCCATCCGGGAACGCTGATCGGCCACCGCGGCGATCAAGCTCCCGGCGTGGAAACAGAAGCGCCGCCCGAGTAGGATTGCACGTCAAACGATCGCCTCTTGCGCGTGAGAGAAGCGGCCTGACACGAACGGAGGACTACGAAGGCATGCGGAAGTGCGCACGTCGGCTTGCAGCCACCATTGTCGCGCTTGTCGCCGCACACGGCGCCCACGCAGGCGAAAGTCTCGACGGCTATTGGATCGATAGCGACGGCGAGGTCATCCTCAACATCGGCCCCTGCGGAGACGCGCGCTGCGGCAAGGTCGCCTGGCTGAGGAAGCCGCACGGCGCCGACGGCGGACCGCTGCGCGATTACAAGAACCCGGACGCCAAGCTGCAGTCGCGCTTCGTGTGCGGCACGACGGTGGTCATCGGCTTCAAGAAGCAGCCCGACGGCACCTGGGGGCAAGGCACCGTCTACGTGCCCGACCACGGCATGAGCCTCAGCGGCTACGCGGAGGTGTTGGGCCCCACGCAGGTGAAGGTCAGCGGCTACATGTTCCTGCCGCTGTTCGGGTCCTCCGAGGTGTGGACGCGCGTCAACCGCAAGCCGCCCTCCTGCGAGGAGCAGGCCAAGATGATCGCGGCCGGCAAGTGGTCGGAGGACATGTCAAAATGGCCACCGGCGCCGTCGGTCGCCGCGCGCTGAAGCCCGGCATCGGCATGCGGATGCGCAGGCCACGGCGGACTTGGCGGAGCCCCGCGAGCCTGCTGCCTTTGCTGCTGCTTGCGCTGTCGACGGCGGCCGCCCCGCTCCGGGCCGACGAGCTGCCCAAGGAGAAGGGCGTCGCGCGCACGGTGAAAATGTTCGACATGTTCTGCCTGGCGCAGATTCCCGACATCGAGGCCATCGAGCGCTTTGCCGGTTTCGGCGAGTTCGCGCAGATCCTCGGCGATGGCCTTGCGCCCTATCGCAGCGGGCTGCCGGAGGAGAAGGTGCTCGCCTGGCGCTTCCACGATTTCGGCGCCGAGGTGATCCTCACCGCGACGCGCGCCAAGCCAGATGAGGCCGCGCGGCAGAAGCACCCGGCATTCGCCAAAGGCCGCAGCGTCGCCTGCTCGCTGCTGATCGCGAACGACGCGGCACGCGAGGACATCGTGAAGGAGCTCGCGCACCGCCTCGGCCGCGAGCCCGACGAATCCCGCGACGAGGCCGGCGCCCACGTATACGCGTGGAGCAACGAGACGGCGCAGGCGGTGAGCCGCGTCGTCTACAGCGCGCCGGCGGCGAAGGGCGGCAAGGCTTCCCTGAGCGCGAGCGCCATCGTCAAGGATTGAGCGCTCCCCGCTACCCGCGCGCCCTGTTCCATGGGGAACAGCCGCCGCGCCGGATTTCGGCGAGTTTGCCCTCACGCAGGGCGAGCGCTTCCGCTCCTCCCCGCGCGAAAAGAACAACTGCCTCGCCGAGGCCCGACAACATTTGGAAGGTGACCCCATGCGCTTCAATGCAATTGCCCTGCAGGCGGCCACGCTCGCTGTCGCCCTGCTCTCCACCGGCGCGGCGCGCGCCGATTCCTCCCCGCTCGGCGTGTGGATCGACCACACCGGCCGCGGTGGGGTCGAGATCGTCAACTGTGGCGAGAAGCTGTGCGGCTATGTCGCCTGGGTGAAAGATTCCAAGGATGCCAGCGGCTGCGGCGACCAGATCATCGGCGATGTCAAATCTGTCGGCGGCGGAAAGTGGGACAACGGCTGGATCTGGGACCCGGATTCCTCCTCCAAGTACGACGTCGAGCTGACGCCGATGGGCGACCAGCTGCACGTGATGGGCTACGCCGGCAGCAAGTGGCTGAGCGAGAGCTACACCTGGAAGCGTGCGCCTGCCGACCTCAAGAAATGCGTGAAGCCGGGTCAGGCGACGGATACGTCGGCGCCCAAGCCCGCTGCCGACGCTACCCCGGTCGCGCCCGCGGTGCAGAAGGTTGCCTCCGTCGAGCCGGCCGCTCCCGCGCCTGCTGCCAAGAAGGTCGCCGAAGTGACGCCGGAGGCCGACGCTCCGGTCGCCAAGTCGACCGACGAGACGCCGAAGACGAAGCAGGCGAAGAAGAAGGAAGGCCCGAACGCCGCCACCATGGTCGCCCGCCTGGTCGAGGCCATGGACGACGAGGACGACGGCGCCAGCAAGCCGGCCGCCACGTCCGCCAAGAAGAATTGCAAGATGGAGGTTCCGTACCTCGACATGGAGGTGACCTACGCTTGCGATAACTGAGCCTGGTGCGTGCGACCCCGCACTTCGCTCAGCCTCCCCAGCGGCCCATGGTCCACGCCATGGGCCGTTCCACTTTTTCCTCGTCCGTGAACACGAGGATCGACGCCGGAAGGTCGCGGCCGCGCACGAGCCCGATGACTTCGATCGGCTCGTCGACGCCGCGCACGGAAACCTCCATCAGGGCCTCGCTCGCCGGGTTCCAGCCCGCCCGCTCGGCGACGGCGCGCGAGAGCACCACCTGGAAGCCCTTCTCCTTGGACAGCGCCTCCAGCCGGCTCGCCACGTTGACGGCGTTGCCGATCACGGTGAGGTCCACCGCCTCGCCGTAGCCGATGCGCCCGAGCAAGAGCGGCCCGACCTCGATGCCGATGCCGACCTGCAGCGGCCGCCCCAGCTCGGACTCGAGCTTGGCGTTGATGTGGTCGAGCACGAGATCGATGGCGCGCGCGGTGCGCAGGGCCTGGCGGCAGCCGATCTCGATACCGGTGTGCTGGCCGAACACCGCGAGCAGCCCGTCGCCGAGGAACTTGTCGATCCAGCCGCCGTTCTCGGTGATGGCGCCGCCGACGACGGCGAAGAACTCGTTCAAGACGTACACGACGTCGTAGGGCAGCCGCTTCTCCGACAGGCGCGTAAAATCGCGCAGATCGACGAACATGACGGCGAGCGACTTCTCGACGCCGGCGGAATCGGCCTCCTTGAGCTCCGCCGCCTCCGGCCCGGTTGTCGCCGCCTTCAGGAGCCGCGTGACGACGAGGTCGGCGGTGGGGCGGATCTGGCAGGCGAGCCGCACGTTCGGCGGCGCGTTGATTGAGCCGAGCGTCACGCTTTCGGGGAACGTCGCGGCCAGCAACGTGCCGCCGCCCCTATCCACGCGCACGCGGCAGGTGGAGCAGCGCGCGCGGCCCCCGCACACGGAGGCGTGCGGCACCTTCATCATGCGGCTCATCTCGAGCAGCGTCGGACCGGGCGGCACCTTGATGGTCGGGCCGCCGGTGTAGGTGATCGCCACCTTGGGCCCGAACTTGCGCGACAGATAGCCGATCAGCAGGTAGATCGCGATGACTGCGAGGATGCCGCCGAACTCGATGCGCACCAGCGTGCGCAGCCAGGCGAGCGTGTCGCTGGCGGTGGGCCCCGGCCAGTGTGTGACGTTCTTCAGGCCCTCGTTGACGCGCGGCACCTCGATCGCGGAAGCCACGCTGCTGCCCGCCACGATGAAGCCCGCGAGCGCGGAGACGGGGATGAAGATGGCGAGCGCGATCAGGATCGGCAGCGCGCGCCGATAGGGCGGGTAGAGGCGCAGCCAGAAGTGGATGCCGAGGCAGCCGTGCACCCACACGAAGATAAGCAGCATGCTTTGCACGACGGCGCTCACCGGCCACAGCTTGGCGAGCTCGTAGATGTAGATGTCGTTGACGCCGAAGAAGACGTGCGCGATGCGCGTGTTGACGATGTGCGGGAACAGCCAGAACGGGATCAGCAGCCCGAGCGCGACCTGCACAAATTCCCACAGCGGCAGCCTCAGCGTGACGCGGCCGGCGAGCTTGTAGAGCGCGAGCGAGATGTGGATGACGAGCGCGCTCAGCAGAACGACGGTGCCGGGCACGGATCGCGTCACCATCCAGCGGTACTGCTGGACGGTCTGCATCCAGTCGAGGCTGACGAGCCCCAGCGCGTGGTTGAGGAAGTGCGTCGTCGCGAACGTGAACAGGATCAGGCCGGAAATCAGCCGCAGCCGCTGGAAAGTGTCGCCGCGCCACAGGATGTGCATTCGTGCCGGACCCGATCGATGCCGCTCGACGTAGATTATACATTAGCGGCCAAGGCTTAAACGATCGCGGGAAGGATTCGGGGCGCCTAGCGAAGCGACGTTAAAAGCCAGCCCGGGCAGCTTACCTGGATGAGCGATATTTAGTGTGGCACACCGACACGAGTTGCACTGGCGCCTCAGCCGGTTCCCCAACTAGCGCCGGTCGCCGGCGGCGAGCCGGCGCTCGAGGAACGCTGAGTAGCGCGACATGCCGAAGCAGAAGAGCCAGAACACGGCGCCGGCGAAGACGTAGCCGGTCGCCGCCGTCTGCGGCGAGAACCACTTGGCGTCCGACGAGATCGACTGCTGCACGATGCCGAGCAAGTCGAACAGGCCGATGATGAGCACGAGGCTCGTGTCCTTGAACAGCGAGATGAACGAGTTGACGATGCCGGGGATTACGAGTTTCAGCGCCTGCGGCAGCACGATGAACCCCATCTTCTGCGCGTAGGAGAGCCCCAGCGCGTCCGCCGCCTCGTACTGCCCGCGCGGGATCGCCTGCAGACCGCCGCGGATCACCTCGGCGAGGTAGGCGCCCGAGAATAGCGCGACGCCGATGAGCGCGCGCAGGAGCTTGTCGAAGGTCACGTCGGGGGGGAGGAACAAGGGCAGCATCACCGAGGACATGAACAGCACCGTGACGAGGGGCACGCCGCGCACGAATTCGATGAAGCCGATCGAGGCCCAGCGCACGATCGGCAGCTGCGAGCGTCGCCCCAGCGCCAAGAGGATGCCGATGGGGAACGACGCGGCGATGCCGACACTGGCGACGACGAGGGTCAGGAACAGGCCGCCCCACAGCTCGGTCGGCACCCCGGGCAGGCCCGGCACGCCGCCGCGCACCAGCACGAAGCCGAGGATGGGAAAGGCGACGATCAGGTAGAGCGACAGCCACAGCTTGCCCGGCACGCGCGGGAGCATCAGCGGCACCAGGCCCGCGAGCGCCAGCATGTAGGTGAGATCGACGCGCCAACGCTCGGGCAGCGGGTAGCGGCCGCACATGAAGAGCCCGAGCTTGTGCGTGATGAACGGCCAGCAGGCGCCGGCCTCCGGCTTGTTGCAGGCGCTGCCGTCGCGGCCGCCGAACACCGCGCTGAAGAGCGCCCAGTCGAGGCCCTTCCACAGCACCAGCGCGATCGCCGCCAGCGAGACCAGCGTCAGCGCCGCGTTGCCCCTGGTGGAGAACAGGTTGGCCCTGATCCAGTCGGCGGCCGTGGCCCGGTGTCTTTGCCGGATGGCCATGGCTACCGCTCCACCAGCGCCATGCGCGCGTTGAACCAGTTCATGGCGAGGGCGGTCGCCAGGCTGATCGCGAGATAGACGCCCATGGTGATCAGGATCACCTCCACCGCCTGGTTGGTCTGGTTCAGCACCGTGCCGGCGAACACAGACACGAGATCGGGATAGCCGATCGCCACCGCGAGCGAGGAGTTCTTGGTGAGGTTCAGATACTGGTTGGTGAGTGGCGGGATGATCACGCGCAGCGACTGCGGGATGACGACGAGGCGCTGCACCTGCCAGGGGCGCAGGCCCAGCGCGGCGGCGGCCTCCTTCTGGCCGCGCGGCACGGCCTCGATGCCGCTGCGCACGATCTCGGCGATGAAGGCGGCGGTGTAGAACGTGAGGCCCGCAAGCAGCGCGAGGAACTCCGGCTCGATGGTGAGCCCGCCTTCGAAGTTGTAGAGGCCGAGCTGCGGATAGTCGATGTTGACGGGAAGGCCGAGCAGCAGGAGCGCGAGCAACGGCAGCCCGGCGATCAGCGCGAGACCGGCCGCCGCGGCGGGAAACGTCTCTCCGGTCGCGATCTGGCGGCGCCGCGCCCAGCGCGCGAGCACAAGCGCCCAAGCGAGCCCGCATAGAAGCGCCACGACGAGGATCCATCCCACGTCGCCCTCCAGCACGAAGCGCGGCAGGTGCACGCCGCGCACGTCGACATGCGCAGGTCCGAGCGCGAGGCTTTGCTGCGGCATGGGCATGGCGCGCAGCACGCCGACGTACCAGACGAAGAGCTGCAGCAGCAGCGGCACGTTGCGCACGATCTCGACGTAGGCCGTCGACAGGCGGGCAACGATCCAGTTGTGCGACAGCCGCCCGAGCCCGACCGCGAAGCCCAGAAACGTCGCCAGCACGATGCCGAGGGCCGACACGAGCAGCGTGTTCAAGAGGCCGACGACGAAGGCGCGCCCGTAGCTCATGGTGCTGCGGTACTCGACAAGCGTCTGCGAGATGTCGAAGCTCGCGGTCTTGCCGAGGAAGCCGAAGCCCGAGGCAAGGTTCTGCTTGCGCAAGTTCTCGGCGGTGTTGGTGACGATCTCGTAGCCGAGGATGACAAGCGCCAGCAACAGCACGACCTGGAGGATGAGCCCGCGCGTCTTGGGGTCGTAGAGCCAGTCGAGGCTGCGCACCGCCTGCACGGATTTCGCAAGCTTTAGGGTCATGCACGTCGCCCCGACTGCAGCCGGTCCCCTCTCCCCGCAAGCGGGGAGAGGGTTAGGGTGAGGGGCGGCAGCTTGGGCTGGAGCCAGTGTCTGCCCCTCACCCGCTCGCTCCGCTCACGACCTCTCCCCGCAAACGGGGAGAGGTGAAGTGCGGCGTGTCGCATCGAAAAGCCCCGTACCAGTTATTCACGCTCCAGCTAGCGGATGGGCGGGGGGTAGTGCAGCCCGCCGTCCTTCCACAGTGCGTTCATGCCGCGCGGGATGCCGAGCGGCGAGCCCGCGCCCAGGTTGCGCTCGAAGCTCTCGCCGTAGTTGCCGACCGCCTTGAGGATCGACACCGCCCAGTCGTTCGACAGCCCGAGCCCGGCGCCGAACCCGCCCTCGAGACCCAAAAGCCGGCGGATCTCCGGATTGGGCGAGGACATCATCTCGTCGACGTTCTTCTGCGTGACGCCGTCGGCCTCGGCGTTGAGCATGGCGAAATGCACCCAGCGCACGAGCGCGGCCCACTGGTCGTCGCCCTGGCGCACGGCCGGCCCCAGCGGCTCGCGCGAGATCAGTTCGGGCAGGATGACGCTGTCGTCGGGGTTGGGAAGCCGCGTGCGCTCCGAGATGAGCTGGGAGGAGTCCGTCGTGAAGGCGTCGCAGCGGCCCGAGTTGTAGGCCGACAGCACCTCGTCGAGGCGCTCGAACACGACCGGGCGGTAGCTCAGGTTGCGCGTGGTGAAGTAGTCGGCGAGGTTCTGCTCGTTGGTGGTGCCGGTCTGCGCGCAGATGCTGGCGCCGGCCAGCTGCTCGACCTTCGTGAGCCCCAGCGACTTGCGCACCATGAAGCCCTGCCCGTCGTAGTACATCACGCCGATGAAGGTGAGCCCGAGCGAGGTATCGCGGCTCATAGTCCACGTGGTGTTGCGCGAGAGCAGATCGACCTCGCCCGACTGCAGCGCGGTGAAACGCTCCTTGGCGTTGAGCGGCACGAACTTGACCTTGGCCGCGGGCCCGAAGATCGCCGCCGCCACGGCACGGCAGAAATCGGAATCGATGCCGCGCCACTGGCCGGTGTCGTCGGGCGCGGCAAAGCCCGCGAGCCCCGTGTTGACGCCGCAGCGCAATTCCCCACGCGCCTTGACCTCGTCGAGCGTCTTGGCGCCGGCGCTCTGCACGAGCGCGGCGAGAATGAGGATCGGGATTGCAAGGCGCATCGTCATGTCCGCTCGGTCCCGTCAGTGGGCCAGAATCTGCGACAGGAACTGCTTGAGCCGCTCCGACTTCGGCGCGCCGAAGAAGGCGTCGGGCCTTGCGTCCTCCACGATGCGGCCCTCGTCCATGAAGATGACGCGGTCGGCGACGGCGCGCGCAAACCCCATCTCGTGGGTGACAACGAGCATGGTCATGCCCTGCTTGGCGAGCTCGGTCATCACGTCAAGCACCTCCTTCACCATCTCGGGGTCGAGCGCGCTCGTCGGCTCGTCGAACAGCATGATGCGCGGGTTCATGGCGAGCGAGCGCGCGATGGCGACGCGCTGCTGCTGCCCGCCCGAGAGCTGACCGGGATACTTGTTGGCCTGCGCCGCGATGCGCACGCGCTCGAGCAGCTGCATGGCGAGCTGCTCGGCCTTGGCGCGCGGCATCTTGCGCACCCAAACCGGAGCGAGGCACACATTATCGAGCACGGTCAGGTGGGGAAACAGGTTGAACTGCTGGAACACCATGCCGACCTCGGAGCGCACGGTCTCGATCTGGCGCAGGTCGTTGGTCAGCTCGTGCCCGTCGACGACGATGCGCCCCTGATCGTGCGGCTCGAGCCGGTTGATGCAGCGGATGAGCGTCGACTTGCCGGAGCCCGAGGGTCCGCAGATGACGATCTTGTCGCTGGGCTCGACCCGCAGCGACACGTCGTCGAGCGCATGGAAGTCGCCGTACCACTTGTGCACGCCCGACATCTCGATCGCCGGCGCGGTTCCGGGCGCCGCGCTTGTCTCGGCTTCAGGCATGCCCCCTCCAGGTTGCCGCCATCTTCACCGCCCGCGGTGCCAGATCAAGACGTTTCTCAAGACGCTTCTGGCGCGCCAAGCGCGCGGCCGAGGAGGACCAGCTCGCGCCCGCCGGCAGCCGTGCGCGCCACGATGCGGAAGCCCGCGCGCTCGTAGAAGCCGACGTTGCGCGCATCCGCCCCAGTGATGACGTGCATGCCGCGCGCGCCCGCACGCGCGGCATCCGCCGCGAACGCTTCGATGAGGTCGCGCCCGATGCCGCGGTTACGGAAGTTGGCCGCCAGATTGACGTGCAGGTGCGCGGGATAGTCGGCCATGAACGGCGCGAAGTCGTGGAACTGGGCGCCGTCGGCGCCGCTCTCGCCATCGCTGCCGACGAGATAGCCGGCGACCGCGCCGTCCCGGGCCAACGCAAGGTAGGCCCACTGCGGCTCGCGCGCGAGATAGCGGCCGAGCCAGCGCTCGCGGAAGGCCGTGCGCTCAGCCTCGTCCGCAAAGGACTTGGTACCGCTCGACTCAAAAAAGATGGCGTCGATCTCGGCGACCAGGTGCGGCGTGTCCGCCACGTCGGCCCAGCGGCGGATGGCAACCAGGCGCGGATCGGCGGCGGCCATCGAGGAGAGCCTAGCGCGCGCACGCGCGGTAGCGCTGCAGCCAGTTGCGGTTGTTGGTGTCGATCGCGCGCCGCATGAGCCAGCCGCAGCCCTCGATGCCGCGGCTTACATCGCTCGAGAAGCGCGGCGGAAAGGGCGGACGCACGCTGTCGCTGTCGTTACGAATGGCCGGGCCGGCGCGCAGCGCGTCCGAGCCGCGCGCGATGAAGCGCTGCTGGCTGTAAGAGGGCGTCGCGGCGCCGGCATCCGGCGCCAGCACGACGCAGCTGATCAGCAGCAAACCTGGGAGCGAACGCTTCACGAGACCGCCTCCACACTCGCTTCAATCTCATATGGGCGCGCGAGCGGGATATTGCGCGCGACCCGCAGTGCCGTCAGGCGCGCGGCACCGACCCGTAGTTGCGGCTGTAGGGCTCCGTCGGATCGTCCGCTGGACGCGGCGCCCTGAGCGGCGGCGGCCGTTGCGCCTCGATGCCGTCGTCCTCGACCTCGACCGGAGGCACCGCACGCAGGCCGCGCGCAACACCCGCCATCTGGCCGGGCGCGCTTCCAGCGTACCACACGGGCGCCGGCGTTGCAGATCCCGCCGTGCTGCAGGCACCGAGCGCAGGCGAGAGGAGGAGCGCTGCAAACCAGCCCAGCGCTCCCGTTACTCTCGCCCGGGGCAGACGGGTACGCGACAGGCACAAACGCAACAGGGACATGGGGGGAACGCCTTTCACCAACGCGACTGTCCCAATTCTGGACGCTCGGGGTTAATGCCTCCCTAAGCACCGTCCACTTTTTGAGCGATGTTGGCTTGCCAAGTTGCGGCCTCAACCGCCGACGCGCAGGAGCCCGCTGGCGCCGATGCCGTTGAACGCGGCCTGCACGGCGATGCCGGCGAGCAGGATGCCGAACACGCGCATCAAGACGCGCTGCGCGGTGATGCCGATGACGTTGTTGAGCTCGTGCGAGAGCAGCAGCAGCCCCAGCGTGATCGCCATGACGGCGCCGAGCGCGGCGAGCGTGATCGCGAGCCCCCACCCATTTCCGCCGGCGTTGGCCGCGAGCAGGATGCCGGCGCTCATCGCACCCGGGCCAGCGAGCAGCGGCGTCGCCAGCGGGAATACGGCGATGTCCTCCTTCCTTTGCGCCTCCTCGTCCTCAGGCTGCGTCAGCTTGAAGGCGCTGGTCGGCTTGGCGAAGATCATGTCGAGCGCGATCAGCAGCAAAATAATGCCGCCTGCGGTCTGCAGGGCAGGGATGGTCACGCCAAGATCATCGAGCAGCGGCTGCCCGAGCAGCGTGAACACGAGCAGGATGGCGGTCGCAATGAGGGTCGCCCGCAGCACGATAGCGGCTCGCGCCTGCCGCGCCATCTTCGGCGTCAGCGTTGCAAACAGCACGGCAGCCTCCACCGGCCCGACGGTGGCAAAGAAGGTCGTGAAGGCTCGGAGCGCGGTCTCGATCATGATGCTCGCTTATGGCGCGAGGCGCCGCCGGTTGTCAGCAGTCACCAAGCGAGGCTGCTAACACGCTGGCCGCACGGAACAAATTCGTTGTGCTTGGCTTTGTCTCAATTATCATCCTCAGAATATGCCGAGTCTCACGGCGCGGCATCTGATCGGGGGATCTGATTGGGGGACATGAAGATGGCCCAGACTACGACAGCCCACGTTGAACTTAGCGATCTGCTGCGAGGCTACAGCCTCACGACGGCTGAAATCCTCTACCGACTGCCGGACCACCCGGCGCTCCTGCAGAGCTATATCTGGCAGGACTACGACCTTCACCCGCGCTTTCCAAAGCTCAAGGGCTTTCTCGACTTCTGGACGGCGAAGCTTGAGGGCAAGCTGTTCAAGGTGACGATCGCCCACAGCAAGCTGCTCACACCCGCCGAGGTGCGGCTCGTGGGCGCCGAGTTCAAGGTGCACTGACGCGCGTCGGCTCAGCCCGCGTCGAAGGAAAAGAATTCCCCGCCGCTCCATATGCCGGCAAGCGGCCTGCCATCGCGCATTTCCTCGACCGCGAGCGCGGCGAGATCGAAGACGAGCGCGCGCGTCAGCAGCGCCTCCAGCCGGCCGCGCACCAGCACATACGGCTTCAAGCCGCCGCCCGGCTCCTGCAGGGCAAAGCGCAGTGGATGGCGCGCACCGCAGCCGGTGAAATCCCCCACGTTGGTAGTAAAGATGAGCTCCTGCCCGCGGCCCTCGCCTTTGACCTCCATCGCCACGGCCAGGAACGGCGCGTCCTCCACCGCCACGTCGACCTTCTCGGCGGGCGTAACGAGATAGGTGCGCCCGTCCGCGTCCTTGCGCAGCACGCTGGCAAAAAGCCTTACCAGCGCCTCCCGCCGGATGGAGCTGTCGCGGTAGAGCCAGACGCCGTCGGCGCGGATTTTGAGGCCGATGTCGCCGCAGTAGGGAGGCTGCCAGCACTCGACGGGCGGCAGCCCGCGGCCACGCGCGGGGTCGGGCACCTCCCCGCTCAGCCCGCGGTCGACGGTATCCTTGATCTGGGCCCTGATCTTTGTGCCGTCCATCGGCATCCGCGTGTCGCCTCAAATCCGACCGATAACGGGGTTCCGGTCCTGTGACACCCTACCCCCTAGTCTAACGTAACATTCACTTGACCGGGCCCACCGCCCCCCTGATCGTTCTCGTTCATAATTCCGCTATGCTGCCCACCGGCGTCCCAAACAGCCAAGCGAGCCCCGCCCAATGAGCACACTAACCGAGACTCACGCCGATATCGTCCCCCGGCTCGAAGCCGCGGCCGAGCGGGTGCAGCGCGCCCACAAGGCCGCCGCCTCCGTCATCTTCGGCCAGGACGTGGTGATCGAGCGCTCGCTTATCACCATACTTTCCGGCGGACATGCGCTGCTGATCGGCGTTCCGGGCCTCGCCAAGACACTGCTCGTCGAGACGCTGGGCAAGGTCCTCGGGCTTGACGCCAAGCGCGTGCAGTTCACCCCAGACCTCATGCCCTCCGACATCATCGGCTCTGAGGTTCTCGAGGATGTGCCCGGCAAGCCGCGCGCCTTCCGCCTAGTGAAGGGTCCGATCTTCACCCAGCTGTTGATGGCCGACGAGATCAACCGCGCCTCCCCGCGCACCCAGTCGGCGCTGCTGCAGGCCATGCAGGAGCATCACGTCACGGTCGCCGGCCTGCGCTACGACATCCCGACCCCGTTCCACGTGCTCGCCACCCAGAACCCGCTCGAGCACGAGGGCACCTACCCGCTGCCCGAGGCGCAGCTCGACCGCTTCCTCCTGCAGATCGACGTCACCTATCCCGACGTGCTCGCCGAGCGGCGCATGCTGTTTGCCACCACCGGCACGGACGAGCGGCACCTGGAGGCCGTGCTCAGCGCGCAGGAGCTCATGAGCATCCAGCGCCTCGTACGCCAGATCCCCGTCCCCGACAAGGTCGTCGACGCCATCCTCAAGCTGGTGCGCGCCGCGCGTCCCGGCACCGGCGCCTCCGAGGAGACCGACCGCCTCGTCGCCTGGGGCCCCGGCCCGCGCGCGAGCCAGGCCCTGATGCTCGCCGTGCGCGCCAAGGCGCTGATCGAGGGCCGCCTGGCGCCGTCCGTCGACGACGTGCTGGCGCTCGCCGACCCGGTCCTGAAGCACCGCATGGCGCTCACCTTCGCCGCGCGCGCCGAAGGCCAGGATCTCGGCGCCATCATCTCCCGGCTCGTGTCGGCGGTGGGGTAACGGAATGGCGAACGCCGCCGCCGAGCCTCGCCAGGATGCCGCCCGCGGCGCCGGCGTGCTGGGCCTGGAACGCGAAGCGCTCGGTCTTGCCGACCGGCTGCCCAGCATCCTGATCGAAGCCAAGCGCATCGCCCAGACGGTCGCGCACGGCATCCATGGCCGCCGCCGCTCCGGCCCGGGCGAGACCTTTTGGCAATTCCGGCAGTTCGAATCTAGCGACACCGCGCGCCAGATCGACTGGCGCCGCTCGGCCAGCTCCGATCACCTCTACGTGCGCGAGCGCGAGTGGGAGGCGGCGCACACCGTGTGGCTGTGGCCCGACCTTTCCGCCTCTATGGATTTCCGCAGCCATCTGTCGGCGACGACCAAGCGCGAGCGCGCGATCGTGCTGATGCTGGCGGCGGCCGAGCTGCTCGTGCGCGGCGGCGAGCGCGTCGCCTTCCTGGGGCTGACGCATCCGACCGCGAGCCGCAAGGCGACGACGCGCATCGCGGAGGCCATCATCGCCAACCAGTCCGCAACCGCGCTCGCGGCGACGCAGCCGCCCAAGACGCATCTGACGCGCTTCTCAGGCGCCATTGTGCTCAGCGACTTTCTCGACCCCATCGCGCGCACGCGCGAGCACATCGAGGCGCTCGCCGCCGACGGCGCCTCCGGCCACCTGATCCAAATCCTCGACCCCGCCGAGGAATCGCTGCCCTATGAAGGGCGCACCGAGTTCCTCAGCCCCACCGGCGACGACCGCTGGGTCATCGACCGCGCGCAGAGCCTGCGCCCGCGCTACCGCCAGCGCTTCGAGGCGCACCGCGCCGAGCTTGCCGCCATCGCCAAGCGGCTCGGCTGGTCGTTCTTCGTGCATCACACCGACCGCCCTGCAACCGAGCCGCTGCTGACGCTCATCATGCGGCTGCAGGGCGGCGCCGGCGATCACCGCTGGCAGGGCCAGGACGCCGCGCAGCAGCCGGCAAGCGGGTCCCACCCATGAGCTTCGGCGCGCTCGCCTTCCTCAACCCCTGGCTGCTCGCCGCGCTGGCGACGCTGCCGATCATCTACTGGCTCCTGCGCACCGTTCCCCCGCGTCCGCGCCAGGTCACGTTCCCGCCGACGCGCATCCTCGTCGGGCTCGAGAACCAGGAGAAGACGCTCGCCAAATCGCCGTGGTGGCTGACGCTGATCCGCCTGCTGGCCGCGGCGTTCATCATTCTGGCGCTGGCCGAGCCGGTGCTGAACCCCTCGCGCGAAGCCGCGCTCGACGGCAAGGGCCCCATCGCCATCCTCGTCGACAACGGTTGGGCCTCCGCCGCGCACTGGAGCGAACGTGAGCGCATGATCGACCGGGTGATCGCCGAAGCCGAAAGCCACAACCGCGCCGTCGTAGTCGTGCCGACTGCCAGCACCGTCAAGGCCGTGATCGCGCGCATCGAGGCGCCCGCCGAGGCACGCTCGACGGCCGCCGCGCTCGAGCCGCAGCCGTTCGCGCCCGACCGGCTCGCTGCCGTCCAGGCGCTCGAGACCGCGCTCGAAGGCGCCCCCAAAGGCTCGCCCAGCATCGTCTGGCTCAGCGACGGCATCGATCACGACGCCAAGGCGGCCGAGACCGCGCAGCGGCTCAAGGCGCTCGCGCAGGACGGAACCTTCGCGGTCGTTGCCGGCGGCCGCGGCGGCGAGGCGCTCGGCGTGTTCGCCGGCATCGGGCAGAGCGGCAAGCTCGAGGCGCGCCTGATGCGCGCCGGCGGCGCAACGCGCGACGGCTTCGTGCACGCCTACTCGGTGCGCGGGCAACGGCTCGGCGAGACGCCCTTTGCGCTCGGCGCTGGCGAGCCCACCGCCACGGTGGCGCTGGAGTTGCCGCTGGAATTGCGCAACCAGGTGGCGCGCGTCGAGGTCGCGGGCGAGCGCTCGGCCGGCGCCGTGAGCCTGCTCGACGCTCGCTCGCAATGGCACCGCGTCGCGCTGATCTCGGGCGAAAGCCGCGAGCAGGCGCAGCCGCTGCTGGCGCCGCTCTACTACATCGAGAAGGCGCTCACACCGTACTCCGAGCTTGTGAAGCCGAAGGGCTCCAACCTCGTCGCCGGCATCCACGATGCGCTTGCCCAAAACGCCACCGTACTCGTGCTCGCCGACATCGGGACGCTGTCGGGCGAGGCCAAGAAGCGCGTGCAGGACTGGGTGAGGCGCGGCGGCATCCTCGTGCGCTTCGCCGGTCCGCGGTTGGAGAACGGCGGCGACGAGCTGCTTCCCGTTCCCTTGCGCGTGGGCGGGCGCACGCTCGGCGGCGCGCTTTCGTGGTCGACGCCGCAGCCGCTCGGGCCCATCGAGGATACGAGCCTGTTCGCCGGCATCCCGGTGCCGCAGGAGGTCACCGTCAACCGCCAGGTGCTGGCCGACCCGGCCATGCTCGGACGCGACGTCGACGTGTGGGCGCGGCTGCAGGACGGCACCCCGCTCGTCACCGCGCGCAAGCTCGGCCAGGGCCAGATCATCCTGTTCCACGTCACCGCCAACTCCGACTGGTCGAACCTGCCGCTGTCGGGACTGTTCGTCGAAATGCTGCGCCGCATCTCCGCGCTCGGCGGCGGCGTCGCCGACGAGGCCGACGCAACCACCGGGGATGCCGGTGCCACACAAGCTCCGGAGACGCCGGCCGTGCTCGCGCCCCTGCAGACGCTCGATGGCTATGGCATTCTGAAGTCGCCGCCCCCGACGGCGCAGCCGGTCTCGGCCGCAAAGGTGCACGACATCCAGCCCAGCCTCGATCACCCGCCGGGCTACTACGGCACCGCGTCGGCGCCGCGCGCCATCAACGTACTCGGGACCAGCTCAAAGCTCGCGCCGCTTCCCACATTCCCCGCCGGCGTGCAGCGCCTCAACTACGAGAGCGAAGGCGCCAAGCCGCTGAAGTCGTGGCTGCTCCTCGCCGCGCTCGGGCTGCTGTTTGCCGACATCCTCGCCATCATCCTCCTGCAGCTCGGCCCCACCCTTTCGCATCGCTTGCGGCGCGCCCCCGCCGTGGCCGCCGTCGTCGCCGCGCTTGTGCTCGCGCTCTCCGCCGTCCCGGCATCGACGCCGCTGCAGGCGCAAGAGCTGTTCACGGGCGAGACCGACGCCGAGGTGGTGCCGCCGAAAACTCCAGTCTCGCCCACCGACCAGCGCGCGATGGATTCCACCAGCAAGGTCACGCTCGGCTACGTGATCACCGGCAACGCCGAGATCGACGAGGTCAGCCGCCAGGGTCTCGACGGCCTCGGCCGCCTGCTTGCCGTGCGCACCGCGGTCGAGCCGGGCCCGCCGGTCGGCGTCAACGTCCTCACCGACGACCTCGTGTTCTACCCGGTGCTCTACTGGCCCGTGGTGCCCGACGCCGCTCCGCTGCCGGAGCCTACGCTCGCGAAGATCGACGCTTACATGAAGCAGGGCGGCCTCATCGTGTTCGACACCCAGGACTACGGGCGCGGCCTGCCGACAGGCGGCCCCCAGCTCGGACAGGGCGAGAGCCCGCTGCAGCGCATCCTCGGACGCCTCGATGTGCCGCGGCTGGAGCCGGTGCCGGAGAACCACGTGCTGACCAAGGCCTTCTACCTTCTGCGCAACTTCCCCGGCCGCTGGGACGGCGGCCAATTGTGGGTCGAGGCGCAGGACGACAACACAACCCAGGATCATGCGCGGCGCGCCCGCGTCTCCGACGGCGTCACCTCCATCATCGTGACGCCCAACGACTTCGCTTCCGCGTGGGCGCTCGATGAGAGTGGACGGCCGCTCTACCCGACCGTCGGCGGCGGCGAGGACCAGCGCGAGATGGCCTTCCGCACCGGGATCAACATCGTGATGCATGCGCTCACCGGAAACTACAAGGCGGACCAGGTGCACGTTCCCGCCCTCCTGGAACGGCTGGGGCAATAGGGGCGCGGCATGAACTGGTCGATCGACTTCGCGCCCGTGCTTCCCGCCCCGTTTTTCTGGGCCGCGGGCGCGCTCGCCGTCGTCCTCGTCGGCTACTTGCTGTTCCGCCACTCGCGCGGGGCGCTCTTGCGCGCGGCAGCCCTTGCCGCCCTCATCGCCGCCCTCGCCAACCCCACCCTGCGCGAGGAGCAGCGCGAGAGCCTGTCCAACGTGGCCATCGTCGTCATCGACGAGAGCGCGAGCCAGACGCTCGGCGACCGCAAGGCGCAGACCACCGCCGTCAAGGCCGAGCTTGAAGCCAAGCTCAAGAAGATCCCCAACCTCACCGTCAAATGGGTCGAAGCGTCCAAACCCGGCGACATGACCGCGCCCGGCACGCACCTCTTCGGCGACCTCAACAGGGCGCTGGCCGACACCCCGCCCGACCGCCTCGCCGGCGTCATCCTCGTCACCGACGGCGAGGTGCACGACGTGCCCAAGAGCGCCGGCTCGCTCGGCTTCGACGCACCCGTGCACGCCCTGCTCACCGGCGCCTCCGACGAGTTCGACCGCCGCATCGAGGTCCTGAAGGCGCCGCGCTACGGCATCGTCGGGCAGTCGCGCGACATCGAGGTCGCCGTGCGCGAGGCCGGCCGCGAGACCGACACCTCCGAGATCGTCACCTTGAAGGTGCGCCGCGAGGGCCGCGCCGACGAGACGCTGACCACCACCATCGGCCGCCCGGTCAAGATCGACATGCCGTTCCCGCACGCGGGCCAGAACATCCTCGAGGTCGAGCTCGACACCGCGCCGGGCGAGCTCACGCCCGCCAACAACCGCGCCGTCATCGCGGCCGAAGGCGTGCGCGAGAATTTGCGCGTGCTGCTCGTCTCCGGCGAGCCGCACGCGGGCGAGCGCACCTGGCGCAACCTCTTGAAGTCGGATGCCGCGGTCGACCTCGTGCACTTCACGATTTTGCGCCCGCCCGAGAAGCACGACGGCACGCCGATCAACCAGCTCTCGCTCATCGCCTTCCCGACGCGCGAGCTGTTCTCGGAGAAGATCAACGACTTCGATCTCATCATCTTCGACCGCTACCAGCACCGCGGGCTGCTGCAGCTGCCCTACTACGACAACATCGCCCGCTACGTGGAGGAGCACGGCGGCGCTCTGCTCGTCGCCGCGGGCGACGATTACGCCGGTAGCCTCAGCCTGTTCCGCACGCCGCTGTCGCCGGTGCTGCCGGCGGTGCCGACCGGCCGCGTGCTGTCGGAGCCGTTCAAGGCCACGCTCACGAGCGACGGGCGCAAGCATCCGGTGACGCAGGACTTGGCCGGATCGGGCACGGAGACGACGCCGCCCACCTGGGGCCGCTGGTTCCGCCAGGTCGAGGTGCGGCCCGAGCACGGGCGCATCCTCATGGACGGCGCCGAAAATGAGCCGCTCCTGGTGCTCGACCGCAAGGGCAAGGGCCGCGTCGCGCTGCTGACCTCGGACCAGGCGTGGCTGTGGGCGCGCGGCTTCGAAGGCGGCGGTCCGCACAGCGATCTCCTGCGCCGGCTCTCGCACTGGCTGATGAAGGAGCCCGATCTGGAGGAGGAGCGCCTGCTCGCCTCGGCAAAGGGCCTCAAACTGACTCTCGAGCGCCGCTCGATGGAGGACAAGGTCGGGACCGTCACGCTGTCGGGTCCGGGCGGAGAATCCTCCGAGGTGACGCTGGAGCCGGCCGGCGCTGGCATCTGGCGCTCCACCGTCGATGTGAAGATCCCGGGCCTCTACAAGGCCCAGTCGGGCGAATTGACCGCCGTTGCGCACGCCGGCATCGACGACCCCATCGAGATGAGCGAGGTCACCGCCACCGACAAGAAGCTGGAGCCGATCATCGACGCCACCGGCGGCGGCGCCTTCTGGACGGGCAGCTCGGCCGCGGCGGTGCGTGCCGACCCATCCTCGGTCGAGGTGCCGCGCATCTCCATGCTCGCCAACGCCAAGGTGCTGGCGGGCTCGGGCTGGCTCGGCCTCAAGGACCGCGAGGCCTACGTCACGCGCGGAGTGAAGCTGACGCCGATGTTCACGGGGCTAACGGCGCTCTCGGCGCTGCTGTTGCTGATCGCGCTCGCCTGGTGGCGCGAAGGTCGCTGACGATCGCTCACATGCGCGAAAGACCCAGCTTCCGAAGTGATTTCTGACTTCTTGAGTGGAATAACAATGTTGGATGCGTTGCTGCCGGCGATTAGCGGTCTATTCGGCGCCCTTATTGGCGCGGGAGCTTCAGTTGCGACCATCTATATTCAGAGCCGGCACCAGATGCAGAGAGATCGAATGCGGATGGTTGTCGACTTGGCGCTACACGATCACGGGGCGGCCATAGACCTTGCAAAGGTGCGCCCAGGTGGAGGCAGCGTTCCACCGACCCTGACGTTTCTCAATCATTACGCGGAAGTCGTGCGCATTTTAGAAACGAGATCGCTCACACCGGAGGACATAAGGCGCATTGGCGAAGAAACTGACCGCCTGACTCAGACTGTTATCGAACGAACCGCACGGAGTCGAACGCCCAAGACCGAAGACCGCTAACCTCGAGACCGGTCGCAAGCATTGATTTGCGTGATCCCGGCCTTCGCCAGGATGACGTCACGAATGGCAACACGCCCCACACCCGTCATCCCGCTGCAGAGCGGGATCCACGCCAGTTCGAACTCGTCACAACGCGAGTTGCATGATCCCCCGACCTCAAATCGTTGTGAGGCCACGGCGCGGTTTGCGCGCCTGCGCGACTCGCCTAGCGTCGCGGGCACGCTTGAGCTTTGATCTGGAGCGCCGGCATGAGCCTCCTTGCCCGCATCGTCTACGCCGCCCACGCCAACGGAACCCATCACAAGCTCGCGCTCGATGCGCTGAGCCTCGTGCAGGGGCCCGACGCCGAGCGCTGGCAAAACCTCTTCTTGAAGCACGCCAAGGTCTATCACGAAGGCTCGAAGGCGCCGGACAACCAGTTCAAGGATTTCAAGAACCACGTCCTGCAGGTGCGCGACGACTACTGGGGTGGCGCGCCCGAAAAGACGCAAGAGTGGTACGGCAAGCTTCTTGCGGCGCTGCGCGGCGAGACCTGGAGCGAGGCCGCCTATTCGGCCGGCGTGCTCAGCCACTACTACACCGATCCGATCCAGCCCTTTCATACCGGGCAGACCGAGGCCGAGAACGCAATCCACCGCGCCTGCGAATGGAGCATCAACCGCTCCTATGACGAGCTCGCCAGGCTCGGGCGCGAGAAGTTCCCGGACACCGAGGTCGCGGTGCCGCAGGGCGCGCAATGGCTGAAGGAGATGGTCTGCCACGGCGCGGAGACGTCCAACCGCTACTACGAGAAGCTCATCGCCCACTACGACATCCATCGCGGCGCTGCCGATCCGCCCGCGGGGCTGGATCAGACCGCCCGCGGGTTCATCGCCGAGCTGATCGTTTACGCCTCGACCGGTTTTGCGCGCATTCTCGAGCGCGCCTTCGCCGAAAGCGGCGCCAAGCCGCCCGTGGTGTCGCTGACGGCGCAAGCCTTCCTCGCGACGCTGCAGATTCCGCAAAAGTGGGTCGAGAAGAAGCTTTCCAACGCCGAGGACTGCGCGCTGGTCCTCAGCATGTATCACGAGCTGCAAGCTACGGGGCGCGTCGAGGCAACGCTGCCCGAGGACGACCGCACAATCCGCGATCTGCATGCAAAGGAGGTCGCCCTGCCGCGCGCGGCCAAGCAGGCGGCGCTGCGCGCGCAGCGTTTGGCGGGACCCGAACCGACCCAGGCGGCGCCGGCCAGAGCGGCGCCGGCCGCGGCCGTGCAGCAGCCGCGCGTCGCGCCGGCACCCGCACCGGCACTGGCAGCAGCGATTGCACCTGCGCCCGAGCGCAGGCCCGAGCCCGCTCGCGCCCCCCTCGCACCCGCTCCCGGCGCCTCCGTGCTCCGCCCCTTCCTCAAGGCCTCGGACGATCTCGAAGCGGCGCCCTCCATCGGGCCGCGCTCCGCGCAATGGTTCGGCGACATCGGCATCTTCACCGTCGGGGAGTTCCTCGCCGCCGATCCGGTGGCGACGTCCGCCGCACTCGGCACGCACGGCATCGACGCGGAGACCTTGCGCCTGTGGCAGCGGCAGGCGCACCTCGTCATGGACGTGCCGGGCTTGCGCGGAACGCATGCGCAGCTGCTTACCGGCGCCGGGTATCACAATGCCGCCGCCATCGCCGCGGCCGACGAGGCCACCCTCTGCGCCGCCGTGCTGCGCTTTGCCGCCTCGCCGGAAGGACAGCGCATCCTGCGCCAGGGCGAGCCGCCCGCGGTCGAGAAGATCAAAGGCTGGATTACAAGCGCCGCCGCCTAGATCCTCGCGGTTGCGTTGTTGCCGCCCTGCGTGGAAGGGCTCACACTCCGGCAGTGCGAATCATCCACACGGGGGCACCCATGGACACATCGCTCTTCCTCGCCCGCCTGATCGGACCCATGCTGCTCGTCGTCGGCGCCAGCGTGCTCATCAATCGCGAGAACTTCCTCGCGATGGCGAAAGAGTTTGTCGCCAGCCGCGAGCAGATGTTCATCGTCGGCCTGCTGACGCTGCTCGGCGGCCTCGCCATCGTCAACACGCACAACGTGTGGTCGGGCTGGCCGACCATAATCACCGTCTTCGGCTGGATCTTCGTCGTCGGCGGCGCCCTGCGCATCCTCGCTCCGGACGTCGTGCGCTCGGCGCAAAGCGCGGCGCTGGAAAAGCCGGAGCTGACCACGATCGGCGGCGCCGTGCAGACGCTTTTCGGCGCTTGGCTGTGCTACGTGGGCTTCATCGCCTGATGCGCTCCCACTTGCGTCGGCCTGTAGACCGACGCACACTGGGGCCGTTCCGAGGGGCGCCGGCGGACCCGGCTGAGATCGCGCTTCCTTTGCGCGAGCACCCTTAGAACCTGATCCGGGTCATGCCGGCGAAGGGACGGACGCAAGCTTCTCTATTCGCTCTCGTTCGCCTCGCCGGCATCGCCGCCGCGCCGCTTCGCAGGAAGCGCCGCGCTAGAGTGGAGCGAGGCCGCCATGAACGAGGTTGCGCGCAAGTCCGAGATCAAGCCGCTCAGCGTGACGACCGGGCCGCTGCCGGCCTCGACCAAGGCCTACGCCGCGCCCGCGGGCCGCCCCGACATCCGCGTGCCGTTCCGCGACATTGCGCTGTCGCCCGAGAACGGGGAGCCAGTGCCCTCAAGTAGCGAAGCGGTAGGGGAAAAAAATACGTTCCGGGTCTATGACCCCTCCGGCCTCTACACCGACGCCGCGGCGACGATCGACGTGAACCGAGGGCTGCCGCGCGTGCGCGAAGCCTGGGTCAGGCAGCGCGCGGTCGAAACCTACGCGGGCCGCACGGTGCGCCCCGAGGACAACGGCAATATCTCGGACTCGCATCTGGCGCGCGACTTCCCCGACAAGCCACAGCCCCTCCGCGGCCTCGCCGGCAAACCGATCACCCAGCTCGAGTTCGCGCGCGCCGGAGTCGTTACCGAGGAGATGATCTACGTCGCCCACCGTGAGAACCTGGGGCGCGCCGTGGCGCACACGCGCGCTCATGCTGCGCTCGCCGACGGGGAGAGCTTCGGCGCCGCCATCCCCGAGCACATCACGCCGGAGTTTGTGCGCTCCGAGATCGCGCGTGGCCGCGCCATCATCCCCGCCAACATCAATCACGCCGAACTCGAGCCGATGATCATCGGCCGCAACTTCCTCGTGAAGGTCAACGCCAACATCGGCAACTCGGCCGTCACCTCCTCGGTCGAGGAGGAGGTCGAGAAGATGGTGTGGGCGATCCGCTGGGGAGCCGACACGGTCATGGACCTCTCGACTGGCCGCAACATCCATACGACGCGCGAATGGATCATCCGCAACGCGCCGGTGCCCATCGGCACGGTGCCGATCTACCAGGCGCTGGAGAAGTGCGACGGCGATCCCGTCAAGCTCACGTGGGAGATCTACAAAGATACGCTCATCGAGCAGTGCGAGCAGGGCGTCGACTATTTCACCATCCACGCCGGCGTGCGCCTGCGCTACGTGCCGCTCACCGCCAACCGCGTCACCGGCATCGTCAGCCGCGGCGGCTCGATCATGGCCAAGTGGTGCCTGGCGCATCACAAGGAGAGCTTCCTCTACGAGCGCTTCGAGGAGATCTGCGACATCATGCGGGCCTACGACGTCTCCTTCTCGCTCGGCGACGGCCTGCGCCCCGGCTCCATCGCAGACGCCAACGACCGCGCGCAGTTCGCCGAATTGGAGACGCTGGGCGAGCTGACCAAGATCGCCTGGGCGCGCGGCTGCCAGGTAATGATCGAGGGGCCCGGCCACGTGCCCATGCACAAGATCAAGGTCAACGTCGAAAAGCAGCTCGCGCTGTGCGGGGAGGCGCCGTTCTACACGCTCGGCCCGCTCGTGACGGACATCGCGCCGGGCTACGACCACATCACGTCCGGCATCGGCGCGGCCATGATCGGCTGGTTCGGCACCGCCATGCTCTGCTACGTCACGCCGAAGGAGCACTTGGGCCTGCCCAACCGCGACGACGTCAAGACCGGCGTCATCACCTACAAGATCGCCGCGCACGCGGCCGACCTCGCCAAGGGGCACCCGGCGACGCAGCTGCGCGACGACGCTTTGAGCCGCGCGCGCTTCGAGTTCCGCTGGCAGGACCAGTTCAACCTCTCGCTCGACCCCGACACGGCGCGTTCCTTCCACGACGAGACGCTGCCCAAGGACGCGCACAAGGTGGCGCACTTCTGCTCCATGTGCGGGCCGAAGTTCTGCTCCATGGAGATCACGCAGCAGGTGCGCGACTACGCGGCGCGGCTGAACGAAGCGGGCGTGGAGCTGGCCGAGGAGACGACGCAGGTCGATCCCGGGACCGATTCCGGCGACGCCGCCGCGCGTCAGGCAGGCATGTATGACGTCCGCGAAGCCGGCATGCGCGACATGAGCGCCAAGTTCCGCGCCCTCGGCGGCGAGGTGTACGTGGACGCCGAGAAGCTCCCAAATCCCCCCAAGCGCTGACCGATCACGTCCGCGCGGGCGACATGTCGGACCGGGACGCCGTGCGCGCGCCCGCCAGGCCTAATCCCAGCGCCGCCGCGACGCCCACCTGCCACGGCACCAGCAGGATGGCCGGGCTGTCGTAGTGGTTGGTCAGCGGCATGAGCAGCCCCAGCAGCGCGCCCGTCGCGACGACGAGCACCGCCGTCGACAGCCGCTGCAGCACGGGCGCGACGAGCGCTGCCCCGCCCCACACCAGCAAGGCTCCCACGGCTCCGGCAGCGAGGCCGCTGGCGTAGGAGCGGGCCGCATCGGGAAGCAGGGCGGCCTCGAGCCAGCTCCCCTCGAGCTGCAGCGCGAGGTTGACGGCCACTTCCCAGGCAACCCACGTCGCGGCGAGTGCGGCCGCGGCGGCCGTCCACGACCGCTCCCCCCAGGTCCACACGCCGAAGCCGACGACGAGGCCGAACCACAGGCCAGTGAGGATCATGTAGATGCCGGGGTTCGGGGCCTCGCCGAAACCGAATCCGAGCGCGAACGTGCCGAGGAAGCCCGATAGGATGCCCAGTGCCGCGAGGCTCAGAACCGGGTGCTGCTCAATGGATTTCATGTGCGCCCCTGGCGTGTCGGTGGCCGTTTGCCTCGCGGCGCAGTCAACGGGACGACGGTGGCCGCACGATGGTCGCAGGGTGATGCGCAGCGCTATGGTGCGCCCCGGGCACGTTCATGTGGGTGAAAATCCCGCCCAAGACCTGACGCACGCGCGGCGAAACTTGCGGTCATGATTGGGTTCGTTCGGAAGCCGTCATTGCGTACACAGCCGCGGTTGGCCCGGAGGAGTTGATGCTGGCGACACCACGCAATGTCGGAGCCGCATTGGTTACGATGGCGTGCTTGACCGCGTCCCATGCGGGCGAAAATGACTGGGCTGCGGAAGCCCTGCGTCGCATCGCCGATCCGCCGCTCGGGCTCCCGAGCCTGGCACTCGCCGAGCAGGACGCGCCCGACACCGAGCGGATCGTGCTTGGCCGCGAGCTCTTCTTCGATCCCCGGCTCTCGGGAAATTCCTCGATGTCCTGCGCCACCTGCCACGTGCCGGAGCAGGCGTTCACGCAGAACGATCGCCCGACCCCCAAGGCTGCGGACGGCGGCAGCCTGCGCCGCAACGCGCCGAGCCTCCTCAACGTCGGCTACGAAAAGCTGCTTATGCGCGACGGCGAGGCGCCGTCGCTTCAATCGCAGGTTCTGGTGCCGCTCTTTGAGCCGCATGAGATGGCGAACCCGACGTTCAAGAGCCTGCTCGATCGGATCCAGCGGTTGCCGGACTATCAGGGCCGGTTCGAAACGGCCTTCGGCGCGCCGGTCACAATCCCTTCGATCGGCAAGGCCATCGCCAGCTACGAGCGCTCCCTGCTTTCGGGGAACTCGGCCTTCGACCGCTGGCGTTACGGCGGAGAACCTAACGCGCTAGGCGCGGACGCCCAGGACGGGTTTCGTCTCTTCACAGGCAAGGCCGGCTGCTCGGTGTGCCACGAGGTCGGCGAGCGCGCCGCGCTCTTTACCGATGGGGCCTTCCACAACACCGGGTACAGCTATCTGCGCCCGCGCGCTGTGCCCATCGAGGATCGCGGCCGCCAGGAGGTGACGCACGAGCCCGGCGACCTGCACAAATTCAGGACGCCAACGCTGCGCAACGTCGCGCGCACCGCTCCCTACATGCATGACGGCTCGTTGCGTTCTTTGGACGACGTCGTTCGCTACTACAACGGCGGCGGGTCTCGGGATCCAGCCCAGGACGCGGCCATCCGTCCGCTTGGTCTCACCGAGGATGAGATCCGCGATCTCGTTGCATTTCTCGAAAGCCTATCGGGTGATAATCTTGAAAGCCTGGTGGCCGAAGCCAAGCACGCAACGGGCAACAATTGAGCTGCCCGTTTTGGAGTTGGTCCCAGGAAGGACCGCGTCTCAGCTCTTGCGACCGCTCTCGAAGGCTGCGATCGCGGAGGCGAGCTCTTGGTAGTCTTCGCAAGCGGTACCGCAGCGCTTGGCGATCTCCTCAAGCTGCTGTTTCGCCTTGGCGGGCTCGCCCGCCTGCAGCAGCGCCTCGCCAAGATACTGGCGCGTCGAGGTCATGTTGGGGTTGGCGGCGAGCGCCCTATCGTAGTAGCCGAGCGCCTCGCCGACGCGGCCGAGGTGGCGCGTCGCAAACCCGATCATGGTCAGCACGCGCGGGTCGTTCTGGTCGCCGGCGGATTTCAGCAGCTTCAGCGCTTCGTCGTACTCGCCCGTCTTGGCCATCCAATAGCCGAGCGCATAGGTATCCTCCAGGTCCTGCCGCGCCTGGCCCATGCACTTCTTCCAACCCTTGCTGCCCTCGGGGTACTTGCCGCACCTGCTCTCGCCCGAGCCGCCTCCTGGACCGGGGCTGTTGGCGAACGCCGGGGCGCCCGCGATCAAAGCGCCGAGCGCCAGGGTTGCGAGAGCCGCGATCGGCGCCGCCGAACGAACGAAGCTTTGCATGCTCATCTCCGTGTGGCTGTGAGGAGGTCCGGTCTGCTTCTGAGCAGAACTGTGGGCCAGAACTGTGACACCTGCGTTTCGGGCAACGGTGCCGAATTTAGCAAAACGTCCGATCGGGGAAAGCGGCGAAATCACCCTGCACCTCCCATCGACAACTGCCAGTGGGGTGGCTTAATGCTCGCAGCCATTGGCGGGAAGGAGCCCCCTCT
>Ga0209415_10004040_pt1 | contig 27019 bp, 29 predicted proteins | sample PeaSoiSIISIP2007_FD_187696 | JGI IMG/M metagenome (GOLD analysis project Ga0209415, IMG submission 187696) | Peat soil microbial communities from Weissenstadt, Germany - SII-SIP-2007 (SPAdes) (version 2) | ecosystem: Environmental > Terrestrial > Soil > Wetlands > Peat | place: Germany... | reverse complement strand
CCAGCACCGGTCTTTTTATGCCGAAGATGACGGCAAGATTCACGCCGACGAAAGCAAAGCGGCGGACGGCGATTCGCCGGTGGTGAAATAAGGGTTGCGGGATCATTCCGGATTCGAACGTCAAAATCCCCACCCTTGCCGCAAAGGACGCGCTAGGATGGGGCACCCGCTAGGGTTGGCTTCTAGTTTTGATCTTCGGGGGCTGGAATTGCCGTCACGTGAATGCTCTTGCGATCTGCTTCGTTCAGATGCAGAACGGTTCCCTGGCCCTCATAGCTCTTCAGAAATTCGGCATTGTAATAGGCTTCGCCGTCTACGCTTTCCCCGGCGAAAAGCGTGTACTCGCCGGGCGGCAAGCCGTGCAGGGTGAAGCGGCCTGCCTGGTCGCTGATCGCTTTGCGGTAGCGGTCCAACCGCTCGCGCAGCCGCGGTTCGGGCACGGCGACCACCGCGGCATTCGGGACCGGCTCGCCTTTTTGATCGGTGACGGCGCCCTCGACGGCGGCTCCGTTCGGGCTGGCCGTCAAGTCGAGGGCAACTACACCGCCATTCACGCCGATGCCTGAGTCCGCATCGCGGCCGCCCGCCGTCAGCGCTTGCAGATACCAGTCTGCCGCTCCGCTCGCGTCGCCTGCCAGCAGCACGTGGTAGTTCCCCGGCGGCACGCCTTTCCACTCGAAGCTGCCATCCGGGGCAACGTGGGTGAAGGTGGCAAATCCCATTTCGCCGAAGAATGCGTCGAGCGCTTCATCGTCCTCGGCCGAGCGCAGTTCGAGCGAAAACTGGCTTGGGTCCATTTTGTCCGCGCTGCTCCTGGCAGCCAGATGCAGGCGGCCATGCACGCGACCGCCGGGCTGCGGAACCAGATGAAGGCCTTCAACGTTACTCCCCAGCACTTGCAGCGGCTGGCGCGCCATCATGGGCACGGGAGTGTTCTCAACGGTGGCCAGGATCGTGTAGGCGCCCGGCGCAACGTCGTGAATGACAAAGCTGCCGTCGCTGTGGATGGTGGTTCCATTCATCTGCGTGTTGGCATCGTGAGCCTGCAGCCAGACTGACGCCGACGATCGGGGCGGCAGATTCGCAACCGAGCCGCGGATAGTGAGATTGGGACTGGGGGTCAGCGAAAAATTCACGGGGAAATCGTCGCCCGCGTGCAGCTGGATCGGCGTGGCCTGGCTGCGATCGGACGTGCCCGGATAGTAGGTGGTTTTGTACGATGTGGCCGGCTTGTCTTCCGGGTTGCGCGGTTCTGCGGCCACGCCGGCTGCTTCGATGAGGTTCTTGAAGTCCGGCGCTGGAGTGACCGAGACGTAATAATTTCCGGCGGGCAGATTGGCGATGCGGTATTCGCCCAGATCGTTGGTGCGCTCGGCTCCCACCTGCTCCCAGCGGCCGTGGCCGGAAATGAACGTCTGCCGCTGCACCGCAACCTCGGCGTTGGGCAGAGGCTCTCCGTCTTCGTCGGTCACGCGCCCGCGCACCACGGCCGCGGCCTGCAGGCGAATCTGCAAGTCCTTGAGTTCCTGGCCGGCAGCGAGATTCAGCACGCGGCCTTCGCGGCGGATCCCGTGCTTTCCCGACTCGAGGAGTCCGGTGCGCTCGACAAACAAGTGGTAGCGGCCGGGAAGGATGTCTTCGATGCGGAAACCGCCGTCCGCTCCGGTGACGGCAGTGTAGTCTCCGCCCTCAGACTGGTTCTCGGCGATCAACTCGATCAGCACTTTCTTGACCGGTTCGCCGCCGGGGTCTTTGGTGACGATGCCTTCAATCACCGCACGGCTGGCCGGTTTCACGGCACCGGACGGATTCTGGGCCAGCGCGACCGCGCCGGCAAGAAAGGCCAGCAAGCATCGGGAAACCAGTTTCATGAATTCGGCTCGGGGAGATTGGGGAGACGCCAACCGTGAGGAGCGGCCGCGTAGGCTTATTTTATCGCGGAAAGAGGAGATGCCTGACAGGTTTCTTTGTCTCCGCCGGCGCGGTTTCTTCGCTCCGGCCCGCCGGGCCAGGATACTAGTTAAGCCACACAAGCCAAAGGAGATTGGTAGTGGGCAGTTTTGACTCTCTTGTCTGCGTCATCCCGAACCGCAGCGCAGTTCAGCCGCGGGAGGGGGATCTCCCAGAGCGGTGTTCTGGGGGAGATCCCTCGCTGCGCCTGAAGAACGGCTCCGCTCGGGATGACGCCGGCGGAAAGAGGGGCAAACTAGACCACCTAGTCTGCTGCTGCCCGAAAGGTCTAAACTACATGAATCGCTCGGAGGGGCGGTATGGCACAAGCTCTGCGCCCGTGGCGTGTAGTATCTCCAGCCGTCATCGCGATCGGGCTTGCCCTGGCGGGGTGTGGCGGCTCTAACGGAACTGCACCGCCAGGCCCGCAACAAACCCTGGGCAGCACCGTGGATGCGGTTGCGCAGGCAGCCATGCAGCAGCAAGGCATTCCTGGAATGACCGTAGCCCTCGCCAAAAAAGGCACGATACTCTACGCCCAGGGATACGGCGTTTCTGATCTGACGACCCGCCAAGCCCCGCAGCCCAGCGTTATTTTCGAGATCGGTTCCATCACCAAGCAGTTCACGGCTGCTCTGATCATGAAGTTGCAGGAGCAAGGCAAACTGCACGTTGACGACTCTCTCGCCGTCTAATGGCCGGAATACAACTTTCCCTCGGCCATCACCTTGCGCATGATGTTAACCCACACTTCCGGCCTGGCGGATTTCACCAACTTTCCGCAACTCGGCGACTGGGTGCGAAATGGCGTGGTGGAGGCGACCGTGTTGACGGCAGTCAGCCAAGCGCCGCTCGTATTCCCGCCGGGCTCGAAGTATTCGTATTCCAACAGCAACTTCTTTGCGCTCGGCACCATTATCGAGAAGCTCACCGGGCAGTCTTATTCCGCCGACCTCGAACAGTATCTTTTTCAGCCGCTGGGGTTGACTAATACCTATTACGCGCTGCCTCCCGCCGGTCAGTCGGCCACAGGATATACGGATAACGGGTCAGGCCTGGTGCCCGCGATCATCTGGGATCGTTCCGCTGCCTTCGCCGCCGGCGCGTTGAGCACCAACGTGTACGATCTGGCCGCCTGGGACAACGCTCTGCTCAACGGGCAGGTCGTCTCCCCGGCATCGTTTCAAGCCATGACAACACCTAACGGTTTCCCCATGGCAGACGGAAGCAGTTATGGGTTCGGGCTGGTTCTCTCCACCTTCAACGGCCGGCAACTGATCTGGCATGACGGCCAGATTGGCGGATTTACCGCGGAGAACGCGGTGTTTCTCGACACCGGTTTTGCCGTGGCGGTGCTGACCAACGATCAGAACGCGGATACCGACACGGTGATCCTGAAGATTATGGGAGCAGTCTGCAACTCATCGCAGCTATCAGGGAACTGCTGAGGGTGGGTGTGGGGCGGACACTCCTGTCCGCCAGCCGCCAGCTTAGCTAACTATCCTTGCGGTACAGCAGATTGCGCATCGCCTCGCGCCGAGCCGCGTTCGCGCCCTTATCCGTCTTCAGAACGTCGGCAGGCTTCGCCCTGTCGTCGGACTCCTCTTCGCTGCACGACGGACACCGGTTGGCAAACCCTGGCTTGCCGGGCTTCAGCTCAAATTCCTCATGGCAGACGACACAGACTTTGATCGGAAATCCCATCACGCCTGAGAACCATTTTAGCTTGCTTCTTGGCCTGACCCAAGCCGGAATGCCGGATCGCGGCGACTACCCTCTTCCGGCCTGGAAGCGGTTCACCGGCATCCGTCTTTCGGACATTGATCCTTGCGGTATTCATCCACGTAGATTGTCCACGGCGGTTCCCGCAGAGCATCGCGGTAGAGGCCGGTCTTGAAATAGACCCGGCGCAGGGGATAGCCGCGAGGCGGCAAATACACCGTGGGCCCGCGATAGTGAACAATCGGATGTCCGTCAAGAGTGGCATCAACGCTGCCCTCGCCGGCGAGATCGAAGCGGATCACGAAGCGAAAGTCGAGCCATCGGCCGCGCACGTCTTCGGTGCCTCGATAGAGCTCCTGGCTCTGGCGGTCGTCACGACGGATGACTCTGAGCACGCCGTGGTCGTAACGAATGGCAAGAACCGGGTTGTCCGGGTGGCAACGCCAGCAAAGCTGCTTCCACTGCGCGATCACCAAGCGTTCCGAGGTCTCGGGAAAGTCTTTCGGAAGGTACAGGCTGAAGGAGTAGGAATAAGTTCGCCCGAGGCGGGAGTACAACCACCAGGATTCCATGAGTTCATCCCGCTCGGTGGCGGCGCCTTCCTGGCTGGCGGCTTCGTAACGGTCCCGGTTGCGCACGGTGATGGCTAGCGCCCGGCGACCCGAACGCACGAAAGCTTCCTCGGGGACGACCGCGCCGGGAACGAAGCGCCCGCGGGACCAGTGGAACCAACTCAACCGCCGCGATTCAAACCCGTCGTAGACGTGGATGGGAGTGATGCGCAGAAGAAGAATACAGAGGAGTCCTAACCCTACGACAATCGCGGTTGCCTGGAAGAGCCGCTTCATCGAGTGAATTCGTGGTGTGGAGGCGTCAAGTGTCCTTGCGATAGAGCAGGCTTGTTTCTATTTTATCGCGCTGGATGAATGTTGCAATTTTCCCGAAACGAAACTGCACGGTACTAAATTGCAGCCGATCACGGTTCTTCGCGGCCACCGCGGCCTATGCTCTTGTGCGTGGGCCTGTGGTGTGATGGCAGCACAGTTCCCTGCCAAGGTAACGGTGAGGGTTCGAATCCTCCAGGTCCATTCCTCAATTGCTTGAGGATGTCTCTCAGGGACAAGTGGAGGGTTTGTAGGGCAGGGTACGACCCTCCTCAAAGTAACTTGATTTGCCAACTAATTCTTTCGATAATGGCCTTGTACCGTGGCAGGGAACCATCTACTTGCTGTCGCGAACGGCCTAGGGCTTCCGGGGCCGTTTGCATTTTCGAAGAACGCTGGCTACCTGCCCGATGAAGGCCCGCCCGGTATTTCAATCAGGGTATAGCTGCCGGACGTGGCCGCATTCACAGCTTGGGCTATTCGATCCACCTGGCCTTTGATCAGACTCCACCTGTTCTTGCCGAGAACGACGACTGCTATTTTTCGGCCGGGGAGGTTTTGCTGATATGCGAGATTCTTGTCGGTGGTCAGCAACACATCGAAACCGGCTTCCCCGGCAACGCGCAACAGTTCTCCGTTGAGAAGCGTGCTCCAACCTTGTTCATAAGCAGTCTTGATCACATGACCGGGCAGGTAACTGCGCAGCGGGACCGGTGTTCCCTGATCGAATAGAATTCGCATTACTGCGGGATTGGTGCTGCCAGGCTTTGGGCAGCGAAATCGAGAACGGTGACCACTTGTTCGCGTCTGAGCCCGTCGAACATCCCCACGATCTGGTCGATGGTGAGGCCATCTTCCAGGTTCTCAAAAACGGCAGAAACCGGAATCCGGGTGCCACGGAATACCCACGCGCCGCTGACTTTCCCGGGGACGCTTTCGACCGCCGTGCAGGCTGACCAGTCTAAGGGCATTGGCCGACTCCTTCGACAAGAGTAAAGAACTTCCTCACTTTTCGCAAAACACACGACATAGATCCGGCTCTCGCGACGGCCTCGGGATTGCGCCGTTTGCATTTTATGGTCGAGGAGCCTTCTCGCACCTCGCTCGCTTTCAGTTCAGGAAATACTGGCGGTACAACGTATCCCTCTGCGCGGGCCGGAAGCCGGCGTCGCGGATGATGCGGCGCAACTCTTCTTCGGTGGTGCAGTTGGTCACGCCCGCGGCCCGCACGACATTTTCTTCGAGCATGACCGAGCCGACGTCGTTGCCGCCGAAGCGCAGACCCATCTGGCAGACCTTCAATCCTTGCGTCACCCAGCTGGATTGCACGTTGAGGAAGTTCGACAGATAGAGCCGCGAAATGGCTAGCACTTTCAGGTACTCGACCGCCGTGGCCTCATCCCAGTGCCGACCGCCTAACGCTGTGTTTTGCGGCTGAAAGCTCCATGGGATGAAGGCGGTGAATCCGCCCGTCTCCTCCTGCAAGTCATAGAGCCGCTGGAAGTGGTTGACGCGATGTTCGCAGGTTTCGCCGACGCCGAACATCATGGTCGCGGTGGTGCGCATGCCGATCTGGTGCGCGGTGCGGTGCACGTTGATCCAGTCTTCGGTGAGGCACTTGAGGCGGGCGATCTTGTAGCGGACTTCGTCGTCGAGAATCTCGGCGCCGCCGCCGGGGATGGAGTCGAGGCCGGCATCGCGCAGGCGCAGGATCGTGTCGCGGATCGAGAGCCCGCTGTATTCGGCGATGGCGATGATCTCCGACGCCGAGTAGCAGTGCAGATGCACCTTCGGAAACCGCTCCTTGATGCCGCGCAGCATCTTTTCGTGCCAGTCAATTTTCAAGTCGGGATGCAGGCCGCCCTGCATCAGCACGCCGGTGCCGCCGAGTTCGACGGTCTCGCGAATCTTGTCGTAGATGGTGTCGAAGTCGAGAATGTAGCCTTCCTTCGCCGCCGGCCCCTTCAGGGGGCGGTAGAAGGCGCAGAAGGTGCAGTATTCGGTGCAGAAGTTGGTGTAGTTGATGTTGCGGTCAATGATGTAGGTGACGGTGCCCTCGGGATGCAGGCGGCGGCGGACGGCGTCCGCTTCCATGCCAATGCCGATCAGGTCATCGGATTCGAACATTTCCAGGGCTTGGGGCTTGGTCAAGGACATAGAAAATCCACAGGACCACCTTTCCCTTCATTCTAGCGAAGTGGCGGCGAACCTCCAAACGCCGCCCGATTTGGGCCTGCTCCCGATTCCGAACAGTAGGAGTGTTGAAATTTGCAACAGTTCGCCGCGCCAAGGATGGGGGGTGGGAGAATGCAGTTCAGAGGCGACCAAATGCCGAAGGCAATTACGTTGCCCGAACTGGAGGCGACCAACCGGTCGCTCGCGGAGGAGATGCTGGCTCGGGTCCAGGCCGAGCGCCAACTGCGAGAGAGCAAAGACCTGCTGTCGCGGATTATCCAATCGGCGATGGACGCGATCATCACGCTCGATGAACAGCAGTGCATCGTGCTGTTCAACGTCGCGGCCGAGACCATGTTTTGCCGCCGCGCCGCCGAGGTGATCGGAAACTCTGTGGAGTCGCTCATTCCGGCTCGTTTCCGGGGACAACACGCCGGCCATATTCGCACCTTCGCAGAAACCGGAGTGACCAACCGGGCCATGGGAAAGTTGGGCGCCATCTGGGGAGTGCGGGGAAATGGGGAGGAGTTTCCCATTGAGGCGTCGATCTCCCAGGTCGAGAGTGGCGGTAAACGGCTGTTCACCGTAATTCTGCGCGACATTTCTGAACGTCAGCGGGCGGAAGTGCTCTTTCGCCAGGCGTTGGAATCGGCACCCAGCGGAATCTTGATGACCGACGAGCACGGGCGGATCCTGCTCGCCAACACCGAGACGGAACGGCTGTTCGGGTACGCGCGCGGGGAATTGACCGGACAGCCGGTGGAGGCTCTGGTTCCCGACCGCTTTCGGGAGCATCATCCCGACCATCGCGCCGCCTTCCGGCAGTGTCCCAGCAAGCGCGCCATGGGGCAGGGGCGCGACCTCTATGGCCGGCGCAAGGACGGCACCGAATTCCCGGTGGAAATCGGACTGAATCCGGTCCAGACCACCGCCGGAAGCCAGGTGCTGATCGCCATCGTTGACATCACGGCGCGCCGGCGAGCCGAGCAGGAGAAGGAAAGGTACACCGACGAACTGAAGCGCTCAAACGCGGAACTTGAACAATTTGCTTACGTTGCCTCCCACGACCTGCAGGAACCGCAGAGGATGGTGGCCAGCTACACGGAAATTCTGGCGGAGCGCTACCGCGGCAAGCTCGACGCGAACGCCGACAAGTACATCGGATATGCGGTGGACGGCGCGCAACGCATGCAGCGCTTGATCCGTGACTTGCTGGCCTACGCCCGGGTCAACTCGCAGGCCAAGCCTCTGCAGCCGACAGACACTTCTGCCGTGGTAGTGACGGTGATCGGCGGGATGCACAGCACCATCGCGAGCAGCAAGGCCGAAATTGTATGCGGCAAGCTGCCCATGGTAATGGCTGACGAAGTTCAGCTTGGGCAGGTCTTTCAGAATCTGATCAACAATGCCATCAAGTTTCATTCCGAGCTACCGCCCCGGGTTGAGGTCAGTGCCGAAGCGAAAGGAGGAGAATGGCAATTCTCGGTCAAGGACAACGGAATCGGCATGGAGATGGAGAATGCCGAGCGCATTTTTGAAATGTTTCAGCGGCTGCACGACCGGCAACAGTACGAAGGCACCGGCATAGGGCTGGCCATTGCCAAGAGAATTGTGGAACGGCATGGAGGACGTATCTGGTGCGAGTCGGTAGCCGGCCGAGGCTCGACTTTTCACTTCACCCTGCCCATGACGACGAGCGGAGATGCATAGTGCCGAGACTGATGCGGGTTCTGCTGGTGGAGGATAATGCGGCTGACGTGGACTTAACCCGCGAAGGCTTCTCCACGAGTTCAGTGCCGGTTGATCTCTCGGTCACGATGAGTGGAGCCGAGGCCTGCGACTATATCCGTAAGCGCGGGCGCCACAATTCCGCGACCACGCCTGACTTGATCCTGCTGGACCTGAATTTGCCGGGAATCGACGGCAAAGCGGTGCTGAGAGAACTCAACCAGGACGCGAAATTGCGACGTATCCCGGTCACGATCCTGACTTCATCCACCGCCGATCGCGACGTGGCCGAGAGCTACGACATCGGAGCCAACTGTTATCTGGTAAAGCCGCTCGACTTCAAGAGTTTTCAGGTTATCCTGCGCACCGTCGAGAAATTCTGGTTTGACACCGTGACACTTCCAAAGTCCCTGGCAAAGAAGGATCCGCGGTAACTCGCCGAGGGGAGCAGGCACAGACCCCCTGCAAGCGGCTGACTGACGGATTGCACGGCGGACTGCCTTCGGCGATGCTTCCTTTCCCCGCAGGAGTCGGGTCACTTATGCCGCGGTGTCTGGCGGCGACGGCTTGGCGCCCCTGATCAGAAGCCAGAACATGAACACTATCTCTCCGAACATGGCGGGCTGAGAATAGGTACCCATCTTGCCCAGATATTGTTGCAGCAGCACGCCTGTAAGACTCAGATCACCCAGGCAAAGCCGGCGAGGGCGAGCCAGACACCGAGCAACCGCGGCAGGAAGCGCGACCTGTACACAAGCACGGCGAGGGGAAAGAGCCACAGACCCCAAAATAGTTCGGCGACAACCAGTCCCTGGCCGTGTAACTTGAGAAACAGCATGGCCAGAGCATCGCGCTGCGGCTTTTCGAATATGGATAGGAAATCAGCCCCGCGCACGAGGACGAGGGCGGCAATTGAGTTCAGCTCATTCAGAAAAGCGATCGGGACCGAAACCACAATCAATATCACCATGAGCTTGGCATGACGCCGGTTGACCCCCTCAAGCAGGCGGTATAAAGCCAAGGCCACGAAAACAAATCCGGCCATGCCGATAAGTTGGGCCGCAATGCCGAGGCGAAACAACATCTCGTGGGTCGAGATGTTGTTAGCCGTCGCCGCTGCATTTCCGGGGGCGATCAGCTTGCCCGGGACATACCCCATGGCGAAGAAACCCACGATTGACGTGAGTACATACAGCAAGCCTGCGAATCTGCCTGGGTTCCTGGTGAAACTCACGTTGCCCTCCTGGCTGTCTCATCACATCAGAGCGGGCCACGGTAGCGGCGCAGCCGGACCGCGGCGGCGAGGAATGCGGCGGCGAACGCCAATCCAATCCACAAACCCGGGCTGCCGAGGAAGTGACCGGGGGTGAGATGCGTCATCGGATTGAGCGGGGACATGCCCGGCATGGTGACAGCCTCCGGACCACCGGCTAAGCGGTATTCCAGCAGGGAGTAGAAATGCTGGGTATTGAAAGCAATTTTTTCGAGCACGCAGATGGCAGCCGGCGGCAAGGCGGCCCAGAGAAACGGCGCGCGCCGCGCCCAGCCCGATACCAGCAGCAGCCAGCAGTAAATAGGCGCATGCCAGAGCACATGCACGGTCACCATGTGGTAAAGCAGCATCAGTGACATCCGGACCAAAGACGGCGGCGTCCATAGCGTCGCGACACTCATACCGCTCCCCATCAGCGCGAGGCTGCTCAGCAGCAACATGATCCACTGCGTGGCCACGGTGAGGGCGACGGTGATCAGGGGCAGAACGACGAGGGGAATGCTTGCCTTCGAGAGCACGGTGGTGAGGTCGGAAACCGGCAACGACTTCCAGAACAGGATGCTGCGGTCGCGGCGCTCGCCGTGCAGCGCGTCGAGACTGTAGAAAATTCCGACGATAAGAGTGGTGAGCATGATCACGGCCATGGCGAAGTGGGTAGGCTCTTCGAGAATGGCGCGCCGTCGGGCCAGGTCGTCTACCGACAGGGCTCGGCCAATGGTAGCGATCAGGAAGCCGAACACGGTGACGGCGGCGACGGCCAGCGGCGCTATGTAGATCGAGCGGTACTCGCACAATTCGCGTCGCACCGACCAATAGAAAGGCCGGGTTGCTGACAGGACCGCGGGCGCGACTCCCGGCGAGTCGAAGGACTCAGGCAAAGGGTTCGATTGAGTCGTCATTGAGCTGCTCCTTGTCCCGCTGTGCCCGTCGGCTGGCTCGGCTTGTCTCCCAGAACGGCAACAAACAAGTCAGCGATGCTGGGTGTGCGCACGTCGCCAAGAGAGGCGAGTTGCCGGCGATCGGCCTGGTCAAACAGCAGAACGCTGCGACCCAACACCTGGCGCTCGTGCATGGGCCTGAGCGCCCGGGCTGCGGCGGCCTGGGCGGGGTTCACCGTCACTTCCAGATAACGCGACTCGAATTCTTCCATGCTGCAACGGAACACGATGCGGCCGCGGTTGATGAACATGAGATCGGTGAGGACGTGCTGGACCTCTTCCACCTGGTGGGTGGTCACGAGGATGGTGCGGCTGCGATCGAAATAGTCGTTCAGCAGGGAATCGTAGAACTGTTTGCGATACAGGATGTCGAGGCCGAGGGTCGGCTCGTCCAGCACCAGCAGTCTGGCGTCAATTGACATGACCAGAGCGAGGTGGAGTTGGGCTACCATGCCCTTCGACAGTTCCCTGACCTTGCTGGCGGCCTGGATCGTGGTCTTGGCAAGAAAAGCTTGCGCCTTGGCGCGATCGAATCGGGGATGCACCCCGGCTACGTAGTCGAGCAGCTCAGAAACCCTGATCCAGCGCGGGAGCACGGCCACGTCGGCAATGAACGATACGTCGCGCATGAGCTGATCGCGCTCGCTCCAGGGATCGCGTCCGAGCACTTTCAGTTCTCCCTGATAAGGAGTGAGGCCGAGAATCGCGTTGAGCGCAGTGGTCTTGCCCGCGCCGTTGGGGCCGATGAGTCCGAGGATGCGGCCTTCTTCCACGCGCAAATCCAGACCATCCAGCGCGACCGTCGTGCCGAAGGCTTTGCGCAGACCACGGGCTTCTATGACTGTCATGGCTTCTTCGTCTCCTCTGCCGAATTCGACGATGCCGTGCTCGAAGATGCAGTATTCGCAGATGACTCCCGGGTTGCGGCCGAATCCAGCAGTTCGTCCGCTTTCAGTCCCAGCCGCTGGATCGTGGCATAGACTCTGGGCCATTCATCGGCGAGAAACTTCTGGCGCTCGCCCTGCAGCAGGAGACTGCGCGCGCCGGCGTTGATGAACATGCCGCGGCCTCTCCTGCTCTCGACCAGTTGCTCATCCACGAGTTGTTGATAGCCCTTCAGAACCGTGAGCGGATTGACCCGATATTCGGCCGCGACATTGCGCACGGAGGGCAGTGGATCGCCTTCCTTGAGCACGCCGTCGAGGATCATCGCGACCACGCGGTCGCGAAGCTGGCGGTAAATCGGCTGACTGTCGTTCCACTCACGGTCCATGATGGGTTCGAAATATCCCTTTATTAGGAATACGCTCTCGTCAATTCTTCAATTCTTCAATTCTTCCGCTGCAGGTCGAAGTGCGCGTGGATCGGCTTGTCCTTCATCATGAACGTCCAATCTTCGGTGTGATGGTTGGCGTCAATGAGGGTGAACACGGAGTGGTGCATGTGGTACTCCGGGCTCCCGCTGATGTCCTTGAGCTCGAACTCGACCATCTTGCCGTCGGGCGACATCTTGCCCGTCATGCGCGGTCGGTTCCCCGCGTCGCAATAGTGAACCAGAGTGAGCTGGTCTCCATCGAGATAAAGCATGGTGACCGGATGGTCATACTTGGTGGCATCCAACGGCGTTCCTGCTTCCTGAAGCTCGTGCACCAGCGTGTTCCCTCTCGAGGTCACGCGCATCGAAACGTGGAGCGGCTTTCCGCCTGACATCTCCGGCATCTCCGGGACGGTGACGGGGCCCTCCCACTCTCCCGCCAGGCTTTTCATGGTTGCGAAGGACTTTTGCGCGTCCGACTTCTGCAGGTCAGTCTGGGCAGGAGCCATCTGCGCTTCGGATTGTGGAAGCGCTATGGTGGTGAGCGACATCAGAACAACGGGCAGCCAAAAACGAAGGGATTTCATGATTCATTCTCCTTGAGCTTGTCTTGCTTTTCGGGTCAGGATTCATTCGTGGCCTACGGTCTGAGATGATCCCGCTCCCTAAGTGTTATAGTTAACTACAACACTAACTCAGATGCAAGCTTTTTCTTTCTCCACCTGCACGAATGGCGGTTTAGACTACAGTTTAGCCATTGTTTACAGTATCTTGCGAGTAAGTGTCCCTTGAGATCAAGTGCACTGGAGGAGCCGTGTCAGGGGGTAGATTAACCGGGTGGTATGTCCGCATCTTTCAGTAGAAGGGAGAGTCCTCTGTCGTTGAGGAATGTGTCTGTCTCCAGAAGCATTCCTCGCACCAGACGGCGCAACAGCGGGCTTGGTTTCTCGTTGGAATTCACGAGTCGCCTGAGCGCGAACTGGTAACACTGATAGCAAAATAGATCGGCGGCCTGCAGTTGCGGGGCGTCAAGACCAGTTCGAAAGTCAATCTCGCCGATGCGGTCTCTCACTTTGGTCTCCTGGTGTTTGAGCAGCGCAAACAAATCCAGGGCATACCCCTTAAACTGCTTATTGAGATCGAAGAAGAAGTGAGCCTCCCCGCCGATTGGAGCATGCTCGGCGGCATCGGTGACGCAAATCTGAAACGGAAGGAAATAAGGCTTGCTCGGACAACCTGTACCTCGAAACTTCCCATTTACAAGCTCCGCCCCTGTTAGGAAACGGCGCTGATTGTGGGAGAGTTTCTTGAAAGATTCCATCACCACCGTGGAAGAAACAGGATGTATCTTAGTCTGGCTCTCGATAGTGGAAACAAGTTGACCCAGAAATGCGTCTGCTTTGCTGTCGCTCCATCCCCGATACGGACCGACCCGTTCCCCCTTTGGATTGCGCCCCCAGAACTGCTTCGCGTGAAATTCAGGAACCTGATGGTGTTCGATAACTCTACCCCACTCCGCGCCGTGCTTTCTCCACTGTCCGGGACCGCCAAAATAGCCAGCTATCGTACAAACCGCTGCGCCGTCATGGATGCCGCTCTCGTCGAGATACGCTTGAATCATTGCGAGCACCTTCCCGTTTCCGCCGCCTAGGGCTATCGTCAATCTGCTGCGACTCTCCTCCATGCCGCTCATGAAACCCCTGCGGAAGGCCGCGCTGGAGTTGGTGGAAACCGCTAGCCCGTAGGGGTCGCCAGTCCTGAAACCAGGTTTGACACGCCTTCCCTGCCTTACCTAGACTGCCAGAGTACGCGCTTTCGCGAGGTCCCGAATGAGCTGGCTGCAGAACAAGTTTGAGAAGAATTTCCTGATCTCCTCGGTGGACTACGTCTTCAACTGGGCACGCAAGTCGGCGCTGTGGCCGATGACGTTTGGCCTGGCCTGCTGCGCGATTGAGATGATCGCGTCCTCCACCTCGCGCTTCGATATTGCGCGCTTCGGCTCGGAAGTGTTCCGTCCCAGCCCGCGGCAGAGCGACCTGATGATCGTGGCCGGCACGGTCACGCTGAAAATGGCGCCGGTAGTGCAGCGGATCTACGAACAGATGCCCGACCCGAAGTGGGTGATCTCGATGGGCGCGTGCTCGTCGGTGGGCGGGCCGTTCAATACCTATGCCGTGCTGCAGGGCGTGGACAAGGTTGTCCCGGTGGATGTGTACGTGACCGGATGCCCGCCGCGTCCGGAGAACCTTTTCTACGCGCTGCTCAAGCTGCAGGACAAGATTGACACCATGACGCTGGCCAGGAAGCCGACGGAAGTGCGGCTCGATCCGAATATGGTGGAAGCGTTCAAGAAGCAGGTAATGATCGCGCAGACACTGCAGCCGAAATAGCTGTCAGGCGCCTCGCTGCGCTCGGCTGGACAGCCGAGGCGGCTGTCCCACGTGGGGTGTCCTCTCCCGGAACACGAAACATGCCCAGCTTCATAAAACTCACCACGCAACCCGAACTTCCCGCCGCCGACGAAGCCAAAGAATTTCCCTGCGGCGAGAAGATGATCTGCATCGCCAACGTGAACGGCGTTTACAGCGCGATGGATAACGTGTGCCTGCATCGCGGCGGGCCGATCGGTCAGGGAACGATTGAAAACGGCAAGGTCGTGTGCCCGTGGCATGGCTGGGAGTGGGACCCGAAGACGGGCGAGGCGGCGCACAGTGCGAACGCAAAGATTGCGGTGTATCCGATGAAGATTGAGAACGGGGATGTGATGGTGGAAATCTAGCGACTCTCCCTTGGCACGAGACGTCGAGCTGCGCTCGACGGGACAGCCGAGGGCGGCTGTCCCTACATTCGTACCTTAGAGCGACGCTATCCCAGATAGCGCAGGAACTTTCCTGGCTGGTTGTCGTAGCCCGGAAACACCTCGGCCAGATTCTTGTTGCCAACGTGGCGGTCAACGGCTTCTCCGATCACCTGGCGGAAGTCTGTGGTCAGGGCCAGATCGCGGCCTTCGTAGAGTTGTGACTGGTCGAGGCCGGGCCAGCGGCCATAGACTTTGCCGCCTTTCACGGGTCCGCCCAGGATGAACATGACGTTGGCGTGGCCGTGGTCGGTGCCGCGATTGCCGTTTTCGCGGGCGGTGCGGCCGAATTCCGACATGGTCACGATGACCGTGTCTTCGCCGAGATCGCCCAGATCAGTCCAAAAGGCAGCGATGGATTGCGAGAAGTCGCCGAGCACGTTGGCTAACTGGCCTTCGGCCGCGCCTTCGTTGACGTGGTGATCCCAGCCGCCGATGTCGGCGAAGGCAACCTGCACACCGAGGTTGGCTTTGATCAATTGCGCGAGCTGGCGCAGGCTGTCGCCGAAGCGTCCCTTGGGGTAGTTGGCTCCCGGAGCCGGCGTGTACTTGGCGGGATCGGCAGCTTTCAGCATCTTGACCGCGTCAAACGTTTCTTCTCCGGTGCCGTGCAGCACACTGTCGGAGGAGTGGTCATACATGGCTTCGAACGCGCTGGCGGCTGGAGAAGGCCGGGCGCTGCGGCCGCCGACCGAGAAATCGTTGATGTTGTTCATGGCCACGGCCGGCTCGGAACCGCTCAGGATGCGGGGCAGTGACGGACCGAGCGCGATGGCGCGAAATGGCGAGCTCGGCGCCTGCGCTGGCAGGCTGTGAAGCGAGCGGTTGAGCCATCCGTCTTCGGTGGCCTTCACGCCGGGAGTGCCGGTTTCCATAAAGTCCTGCGCATCGAAGTGGGAGCGCGTGGTGTCGGGCGATCCGGCGGCGTGCACGATGGCGAGATGGCGCTGCTGCCAGAGCGGCTGAAAAGCCGAGAGCGAGGGATGCAGGCCGAAGAAGCCGTTGAGATCGAGTACGGCTTTGGGCGGGATGTTGATGCTGGGCCGCATTGAGTAATACTGCGGCTCGGCGTACGGCACGACGATGTTGAGGCCGTCGGCCGCGCCGCGCTGGAAGATCACGACCAGGCGCTTCGGGCGTGTGCCGGGTTCGACCGCGCCGAAGGCAGCCCGCGTGAGGAAACTCGGCACCGCGGCCGTGCCGACCACGGCGAGCGTGCTGTTGCGAAGGAAAATGCGGCGGGTGATCATAAAAAGCTCCTAATTGCTACTCCTGCCCCTCAGGGGCTAAAGTCCAGATTCTTATTGCTCGATTACGGCACGGCTGAAGCCGTGCCCTTCCCGTTCGTGCTCGTTCCCAATCGTCGTCAGAGGCCTTTAGCTAGGAGCTAGAAGCTGGTAGCCGGTAGCCAAAAGCTATCTCCTCTGAAACTCCGGCGAGCCCAGCAGCAGGCCGGCGATCATGCCTGCATCCGGCGGATGCGCGGCTGCGGGCTTGGCTGGAGCGGCCTCTTTTTGTCTTATCCCTGAACTGTCTGGCCCAGCACTGCCTGGCGCAGCATTGCCCGGCGCCGCACTTCCCGGCGGTGCTTCGATTTGGGCCACGATCGAATCGTGCGTCTGCTTCGACACATCGGCGGCGAGCAGCCTGGCTTCCATGTTCGAAAGCGCCATCATGGCATCGGGCGCAGGCGGGCCACCTGCCAACTGCGCTGCATCCATTTTCACGCCTCGAATTTTACCGGCGGTAAGGGCCAGGGCGAAGTTCATGCGATTCAGCAGTTCGGACGAACTTACCCAGGTATCGGCCTTCATCGAATAGCCGGTCGGGGGCTGGGCTCCGTAGAGAGGCATGCCCATGTTGGCGATCTGCCGGGCCAGTGGCATCGCTTCGTCCACGTCGGCGCCGGTGGCGCGGACGGCGGAAGCGACGAACTCGAGCGGCGTTTTCACCTTGGCGCGATAAGCGCTCTCGTCCCAGAACTCGGGCGAATGAAACAGCGTGGTGAGCACCTCGCGGATATCGCCTTTCTTCTTTTCGAATGTTTTCGCCATACGGTCCACGAGGGCAGGCGACGGATCGTCGGAAACGAAGCGCTGCGCCAGCTTCAGCGAGATGAAATGCGCGGCCTGGGGGCTGGTCGCCAGCAGGTGCAGGACTTCCTTGCCCTCGTCTTGGCCTTTCGGCTTGATGTGGTGGCCGAGGACGAACTTCGGCCCCGGCTCATGCCGGCGCGGGTCGAAGAGGAAGCCTCCGCCTTCGAAGGGCTTGTCAATGGTCCAGCCGGTGAAGACTTTGGCGACTTCGGTGACGTCGCGCTGGGAATATCCGCCGTTCACGCTAAGCGTGTGCAGTTCGAGCAACTCGCGGCCGTAGTTCTCGTTCAGGCCGCTGTTGGCCTTGCGCTTTTCGTTGGCGTTGGGATTCCTTGGATAAGACGGGGGGAAGCGCCGGTACGGGCCATACGGGCGGCGCGGCGCGCCCTCGGCCTGCATGGAATGCGGCCCCACGCTCAGCCAGTTATCGAGGTAAAAGAGCATGGCCGGACTCTTGGCCGTGGCGACGAGAAGGTCTTCAAACTTTCCGAGAGCGCGAGGGCGGATCACGTCCTGCTCGTAGTTGGTGACCAGAACGCGGTCGGCGCCTTTGTTCATGAACACGTTGAAATGGTTGAACCAGAAATCGGTCATGACTTCTTCGAGCTGGCGCTCGCTGTAAACCGCCCGCAGCAGCTTGGCCTGGACGAGTTCATCCACGATCACGTTCTGCGGATTGTTCATGGCCAGCAGAGTTTCTTTCTGCCTGGGTTCGAGGCCGGCGAGAAATTCCTGGCCTTTGCCGCCGCGCAGGGCATCGGCGAAGGCGACCTGCTCGTTGACCGGCATGGAAAGGATTTTCTTGTAGCGCTGGTCGGGAGGCAGGTCCGCCAGCTTTTGCACATCGAGATCGGCGTAGAGGCGCTCCTCCCGGCGGCGCGCTTCGGCGTCGTCCGTAGCCGCAGACTTCACGTCGGCAGGGGCAACCATTGCGGCGTCGCTGGCCGCGCTGCTTGACGGCATGCTGGTTGACGGCGTGCCGTTTGAGGGGGTGCTGTTTGAAGGCGGCGCGCTGGCCAGATTGTTGTCGTTTGGACCTGCGGGCATAGCGTCGGGACTGGCGGCTGCGGCGGCCGCGAGTTCTTCCGCCGTCTTGGCGGTATCGTTTGCGGCGTCGGGCATAGCCGCAGGCGCCGGAGGCGCAGCTGCTTTGCGCTCACTCCTCTCTTCTTTCCTCTCATTTTTTTGCTGCAGGCGCGCAATCTGCACCTCGAACACGGCGCGCCTGGCCGGATCGGATGGCATGGACTTCTTGCCGTCCATGACTTGGCGGACCATCGGAGTGTCGGGAAATTCCTCGACCATCTCGCGCGAATTCATGCGCAGCGTGCGCAGGGGCGCAAGCCGGGATTCGAGCGCGGTATCGGAGACCTTCTCGGGATGGAGTTGCAAGTCAATCCAGCGATCCACGCCCGTGGCCATCACCTGCTGGAGATCGCCGGGACGGGGGCCGAAGGTGAGGCGATTGAGCGCGTGGATCGCGCGCTTCTGGTCGCTCGCTCCCGACTTGTCCTGCTCTTTATCCTTATTTTTCTTGGCGAGTAATTGGGGAACGTCACCGGCCAAGGTTACAAAGGCCAGGCTCCCGCACAGCAGAAACAGCACGACCTTGACGGCGCTGGATCGCGTAAAGCTGGGTCTCATGAGGACTCCCGGGACAGACCAAGTCTCTTCGATTATGAACCCCGGCGGGGGAAAAAGTTGCTGGCTGAGGTGGTTCCAGCTGAGCCCAGAAAGTGTTGTCAGACAAGGTTTTAGGACCGGGGGCGCGAACCAGGGAGGGCCCTGCGACGCTTCGCCCCGGTTCGCTCCTCGGGAGAGCTTCACTTTGGCCTCACTTTGCCGAGGGGACGTACACCTGGTCTGCCGAGATCAGGTCAACGTTCGGCACTTCTGTCTTGATCTTCACCGACTGCATTCCGCCTTTCTTCGGCGGCCTCGCCAGAAACGTCAACAGATACTGGTGACTCAGGCGATGCGAGACATCATCGAGGTAGGGAGCGAATGACACCGGGGAGCCAGTGAAGCCGATGTAATAGGACTCTCCGCCGGTTTTATCCGCCAGGTCCGCGAGATACAACTGGCCCCAGTAGGTCTGCCAGTAGCTATGTCCGTAATGGCCAACGCCCGGAGTGTAAATCGCCGAGACAATGATTCCGGCACGCTGCGCATCTTCGATGGCGGTTGCCAAGTAAGGATCGAGCATGTCGCCGCTGCCGTAATAACGGTCAATTCCATCTGAGACCATGATTATTTCCCGGCGGGCGGAGCTTGGCGGCCAGCGCTTGACGAGATCGGTGAGAGCAAAATACGGGCTGGCGTCAGCGCCTCCGATCCCCATGGGAAGCCGCACGGCTTTGGCTGCCAGGGCGTGGTCGGCGGTCGGATTCTGTCCCACTTTTCCGATCCCATTCTGCATGTAGGCAACGCCAACCTTAGTAGAGCCCGGCTGGCTGTTGATGAACTGCCGGATGTCTTCTAATTGCGATCCGAGACTCTCACTGGAGCCGTCGTCGAGCAATACGAACAGTTCCAAAGCCGCATGATCTCCCTGCGCCGGGACCCACTCGGTCACGGGATCGCGATCATGTCCCTCATAGACCATGACATCTTCGCGGTTGATGACGGGCGGAGTGGAACCGTGATGCCCTTCCACGGTGACGACCATGTGGACAGGAACACCACCGGAAGGCGACTCCTGAGCCGAAAGGGCTGCAGTTGCGAAGGCGCAGACTGCCAACCCGCAGATAACACCCGCCATAGAATAAAGCTTTTTCATGGCTACCTCCTTTAGACAGAACTCGGCCAGTTCCTTTCGGTCGAGAACCATCTCCGTATCTATTAGATGCAGTAGAGGGGGCGGATGACAGACTGACGGTTAGATCAGGATGGTCTTGCCGCGCGAGACTTTGTGTTGCAGGGTGGCCGCGAGATGATCAATGTCGGTGGCGGCAATGTTGACCGACATGGTGTCGAAGATGGGTGTACGGTTGCTGCCCACGGCTTCGCGCCTTACCTGAATCAGCAAACCCTGGAGCACGTTGGGGTCAAACTTCATGGGAGTCATCTTGACCAGATCGCTCAAAGCGCTGCCCACGGAAAGCGGGGGGCGGTAAGGCCGGGCGCTGGTCATGGCATCGAACGAATCGGCCAATCCAACGATCCGCACCGAGATGGGCACATCTTCCTGGCCAAGCTTGTCTGGATAGCCGGAACCGTCGCTGCGCTCGTGATGCCAGCGCACGGCTTCGGGAATCTTGGGCCAGGGGAACTGCACGGTGCTGACGATCTGGTGGCCCACGGTGGTGTGGTCGGCCATTTCGCGGAATTCTTCGGGATCGAGCGCGCTGGGCTTGCCGAACAGGCGGCGGTCTACGGCGACTTTTCCGATGTCGTGCAGGTAGCCGGCGCTGCGCAGGGCGGCGACTTCGCCGGGTTCCATGCCCATGGCTTCGCCGATGGCGGCGGAGTAACGGCCGACGCGCAGGGAATGGCCATGAATGTTGACGTGCTTGACGTCAATGGCAGTGGCAAAGGCCTCGAGAGCGTTGTCATAGAAGCCGTGCAGGGACGCCATGAGCCGCAGGTTCTCAGAGACGCGTTGCGTCAGGGTCTGAGTGAGGGCGTGATTCTGCACCGCGAGCGCAATGTAGCTGCAGAGCAGTTCAAGCGCGCTGAGTTCGCTGTCTTCATAGAGGGCGTCGCCGGGGCGGCGGCCGAGGGCGATGACGCCGGCGAGTTTTCCTCCCGCCTTCAGCGGGGCAATGCACTTGAAGAGTTCGGGGGCGACGTTGCCGTTGGAACTAAGAAAGACGGAGTAGGTGGAGGAGTTCAGAACGATGGGCCCGCGCGCGGCGATGAGCGCGTGCACGTGCTTGGGAAGAAGCGGGATAAACGCAGGATCGGGGATGAGGGCATAACCCTGCGCAGCCACCGACGTCAGCATGGCGGGCTTGTCGTGAAACAGCAGGAGCACACCTTCGCGAGCACCCGCCGCTTCCATGACGGCAGCCAGCATCTGGCGCGAGGTTTCGCCGAAGTCGCGCTCCGCGGTTAACGCGGGCCCGAGTTCAGAGAGCGCTTCTACGGTGGATAGAAGCCGCCGTAAATTGTTGGTCTGAATCGCCACCAACGAAGTGGGAGCCAGATCGCAGAGCAAGACGAGGGTACCATGCGGGAAATGCGCTGGGCGAGTGGTGGTTGTTGGTTAGTTTGATGCGTTCTCAGAGCCGTCTACCTGCTTCAGCCGCCCAAGCGCCAACGGCAGTTCGGGCGCCGCGAGCGAAGTGCATGGGTCCTTCGCTTCGCTCAGGATGACAAGAGAGTGGCAACGGACGGTTAGAAATGCTCGCGGAGTTCGGCAAAACGGCCGACGATGAGCAACTTCTGATTCGGCGGGGCGGGATTGAGTTCCTCGTGTTCGAGGATCCAGGTGTCGCCGTGGGGGATGAATACGGCGTGCAGGCCGGCGGCGAGCGCGGGATTGATGTCAGATTTCGGACTGTTGCCGATCATCCAGGTGGAGTGGTGGGTGAGGTCATACTTGCCCGCAACGGTGGAGTAGGTTGTTGCACTCTTCTCCGGCACAATTTCGACGGCGGCGAAATACTTCCCGATTCCAGAGCGCTCGACTTTTCCGGATTGCTCTGCGGTTGCGCCCTTGGTGACGAGAATCAGTTTGTGGCGCTGCGAGAGGGATTCGAGAGTCTGCGGGACCTCGGGCAGAAATTCGATGGGATGATTCTCGATGCTCTGGGCAAAGCTCGCCACCTGCGCGTGAAGCTCAGGAGTTACTGGCGCGGGGCTGAGACGCTCGAAAGTCATGGCGAGTGCGTGAGCGAAGCTTTTCAGGCCGTAGCCGTGGGTGACGATACACTCGCGCTCGACGTCGTTGAGCACTTCGCGAACTTGTTCGCCAGAGAACTCGTGGTGATTCAGGAAGGAAATGAAGCGGGCGATGGCCCGCTCGAAGTAGACGTTGTTCTCCCAGAGCGTGTCGTCGGCGTCAATGAGGAGAGTTTGGGGGGACAAGCGTCTTCAGACCCAATCCACCTTTGCCTCCGGCCCGATGATGCCTGCCTTGTGTCCCATGTCGAGCAGGCGGCTGACGGCTTCGCGGCCGTCGGGGCCGTAATCGAGGGTGCGTTCGTTCACGTACATGCCGACGAACTTGTCGGCGGTCGGGGTATCGAGGTCGCGGGCGAACTGCATGGCATAAGCCAGGGCTTCTTCGCGGTGTTCGAGGGCATACTGGATGCTCTCGCGCAAGGCGGCGGTGACGGCGGTCATGAGCTGCGGACCGAGCGCGCGGCGGATGGCGTTCCCTCCCAGCGGCAGAGGCAAGCCGGTAACCTTCTGCCACCACCGGCCCAGATCCACGATGCGGTGCAGGCCGGCCTTGTCGTAAGTTAGCTGGCCTTCGTGAATGATGAGTCCGGCTTCGAACTTGCCTTCCAGCACCTGGGGGATGATCTGGTCGAAGGGAACGACTTCGGTCTCGACACCCGGAGCGAACAGCTGCAACGCGAGATAGGCGGTGGTGAGCGTACCCGGCACGGCGATGCGCTTGGTCTTCACCTCGTTGTGGGTGAAGGGCCGTGGCGAAACGATCATCGGGCCGTAGCCCTCGCCCACGCTGCCGCCGCAGGCCATGAGCGCGTATTTATCCTGGACGTAGGGATAGGCATGGAACGAAATCGCGGTGACGTCGAAGACGCCTTCACGCGCCTTCTGATTCAGCGTTTCGATATCGCAGAGCGTGTGCGTGAAGCGCAGCCCCGGCGTGCGCACCTTGTGTGTGGCCAGTCCGTAAAACATGAAGGCATCATCGGAGTCGGGGCTGTGGGCGACAGCGATGTCGCGCAGCTGGGCGGAACCGCCGCCGGTAGTTCTTGTTTCCTGTTCGGACACGGGCGTCATCGAATGAACTCCAACAACCCTGAAAAAACTCTGTGCCGTCCCTACGGGACTTGTTCCTTGGCCCTCGCTACCCGGCACTTAAGTGCCGGGCTATCACATGCCGCCCCCTGAAGGGGGCTGAACTGGTCTACTATCTCACGCGGCGGTGCCAGCGGGTGGCGATGGCGGCGGCCAACATCACCTTTATGATTTCCGCCGCTACGAAAAAGTACAGGCCGAAGTAGGCTGCCTTGGCGAGCGAGTGGGTGTACACATACAGCCAAGCCAGGCCGCCGGCGAAGAGCAGAATTTCAGCCAGCCATCCGGCAACGGCGGCACGGAGAAAGCTCTTGGTGCCGCGCTCGAAAACGTAGCCGGCAAGGAAGGCGACGAATGGATAGGCAATGAGAAATCCGCCAGTCGGGCCGAGGATCTGGGCAATGCCGCCCAGCCCGGCTGGGCTGAACACCGGCATCCCGGCGGCGCCTTCGAGCAGATAGAGTGCCAGCGCGGCAAAGCCACGGCGGCTGCCGAGCAACAATCCGACGAGGAGCACACCGAGGTTCTGCACCGTCAGCGGCACTGGAGTAAGCGGCATTAACGGAATCGTCACGCGCGCACACAGCGTGACAAACAGGCTCGCGCCGACTACCAATGCCACCTGACGCGCGGCCTCAAGCGCCCGCTCCTGCGGAGTGCCGAGAATCTCATTCGCCGACTTTGCCATAACTCACCTCGGGAACCCGTGCTTCACGTTGATTTGCGGTCGGTCCGATGGTCCACATCTACCGTTGCCGCGGTCTCCTCGTGTGCGGTGTGCGCCTTCTGAAGGCTGCGCCGCAGATGCATATACAGGGCGATGGCCACGCACACGACAACCAGCGTACTGATGCCCAGGATCAGAAACCACCAGATCATCCGCACAGCGGACTAGGATAACAGATGGGAGGCTGGATTCTGCTCTCAAACTCCGGTCTGTCCTTTGTCCTCGGCTCGCTGGAGAAGCCCCCCCCCGCCTTCGGAATGACGCCGTGGAAAGGGGAGATCAGCTCGCTTTGCGTTCCGCCATTCGCTGGCGCATTACTTCGACGCGCTTCATCATGAATTGCAGGCGGTTCCGGCCCCATTTGGTGCGGGTGACGGCTTTTTCGAGATTCAGGAAGGCTTCGGGATCGCCAAGCTTCTCGCGCATCTCTTTGACGAAGGGATGGATCTTGGCATAAATCAAAAACAGCTCGCCGCTGAAACCGGGTTGCAGAAACAGTTCTTCGTTGAGAACGCCGCTTAAGACGAACGAGGTGACGAGGCTCCAATAGCCGCCGACCTGGCGCAGCCAGGCATTCTCCTGCGTGCCCATGGCCCAGGCGACTTTGAGAAAATCATCGGCGCTCCGGGGAAAGAATTCTGTCGCCCACTAGTTGCGCGTTTTGCGCATCTCGGCTTCGCGGCGAAGATCATAGAGTTCGAGAATCAGGTGGGCATCGGCTGTGGTTGGCTTCTTGGCCATTGCATTTCCTCCATGCAGGTTGGACTGCGGGTAGGTTAGACGATCCGGAGCGCCGGACGCACCAAAAAATCATGCAGGGGGCGGAGCGGCGGCGCCGGCAGCCACTTCCGGGGGTGGTGGGGCGGGGCGCTCGTAGTCGCATTCCTTATTTGGGCAGGCGATCACCGGCCCGGCTTTGAGGTTCTTTTCGACCAGATATTCGCTGCCGCAACTTGGGCACTTCTCGGCAATCGGCTTGTGCGCCGACGTGAACTTGCACTTCGGATAATTTCCGCAGCCATAGAAGGTATTGCCCTTGCGGGCGCGCTTTTCAACCAGATCGCCGTCTTTGCATTCGGGGCACTTCACCCCGATGTAATTCTGCTTGACGTACTTGCAGTCGGGATATCCGCTGCAGGCGGTGAACTCCCCGTAGCGGCCGTGGCGAATCATCATGTTGCGGCCACACTTGGGGCAAAGCTCGTCGAGCGGAATATCGGGAACTTTCTTGCCTTGATCCAGACGGCGCGTCGTCTTGCAGTCGGGATACCCGGTGCAGGCCATGAACTGGCCGAAACGGCCGCGCTTGAGCACCATCAGCCGGCCGCAGTTCTCGCAGTATTCCTCGGCCGCTCCGGTTTCCTGCATATCGGCGGAGTCGAGATCGGGCAGGTTGATGGGATTTTCTTTGGTGAACTTGCAGGTGTTCGGATCGTCTTTGTCGTAGGTGCTGCAGGCGTAGAAAGATCCGTGCTTGCCCCACTTGATCACCAGCGGTGAGCCACAGAGTTCGCACTTCTCGTCCGTGGGCTTCTCCATCCGCTTGATGTTCTCCATATGCTTTTCGGCATATTTGAGGTCCTTCTGGAACTTCTTGTAGAACTCGCCAAGAGCGTCCTGCCACTTCTCTTTGCCCTCTTCGATCTCGTCGAGTTCCTCTTCCAGGCGCGCGGTGTATTGCAGATCGAAAATGTCGCGGAAGTTTTCGACCAGCAGGTCGGTGACGACCAGGCCGATCTCCGTGGGCACGAACTTTCCGCCCAGCTTCTGCACGTACTGCCGCTCCTGAATGGTGGAGAGAATCGCGGCGTAGGTGGAGGGCCGGCCGATGCCGCGCTCCTCGAGCTCTTTCACCAGAGAAGCCTCGTTGTAGCGCGGCGGAGGCTCGGTGAAATGCTGCTCCGGCTTGAGTTGCTTGAGCGTGAGCTTCTGTCCGGCTTCGAGCGCGGGAAGTTTGTGCTTGAGTTCTTCGTCTTCCTCGTCCTTGCCTTCCTTGGATTCTTCGTAGACCCTGAGGAAGCCGTCGAACTTCAGCACCGAACCGGTCACGCGGAACCAGAAAACGTCACTGCTGCTTTTTGCGTCAATGTCCACCGTGGTCTGGTCGAAAACCGCGGGGTTGATCTGGGAGGCGACGAAACGCTGCCAGATCAGCTTGTAGACTTTGAATTCGTCTTCTTTCAGGTACTGCTTGACCTGATCGGGATGGCGCATCGCCGAAGTTGGGCGGATGCCCTCGTGCGCGCCCTGCGAGTCCTTCTTTTCTTTGTATGTATTGGGCGACTCGGGCAGGTAGGTTGGGCCGTATTCCTTGCCGACGTATTCGCGGACTTCCTGAATCGCCTCGGGCGCGACGCGGGTCGAGTCGGTACGCATGTAGGTGATGAGGCCGACCAGGCCTTCCTCGCCGAGTTCGACGCCCTCATATAGGCGCTGGGCGATCATCATGGTGCGCTTCACGCTGAAGCGCAGCTTGCGGGAAGAATCCTGCTGCAGCTTGCTGGTGGTAAAGGGAGGGGCAGCGTTGCGGCGGCGCTCTTTTCTTTCAGCGCTGCGGACTACCCAGTCGGCTTGTTCGAGCGCGACGCGGATTTTTTCCGCTTCTTCGCCGTTCGGGATTTCGATTTTTTCTTCGCCCTTGCCGACGAAACGCGCGTCGAACGCCGGGGGCTTCGCGGCGGCGAGGTGAGCATCAAGGGTCCAGTACTCTTTTTTCTCGAACGCCTTGATTTCGCGTTCACGCTCGACAATCAGGCGCAGCGCAACCGTCTGCACACGGCCCGCGGAGAGGCCGCGGCGCACTTTGTCCCAGAGCAGCGGCGAAACCTGATATCCCACCAGGCGGTCAAGAACGCGGCGGGCCTGCTGCGCATCCACCAGGTTCTGATCAATGGCGCGGGGATGTTCGAAGGCCGCCTGCACGGCGCGCTTGGTAATTTCGTTGAAGGTGACGCGCTGGATGCGCGGCGGTGCGCCATCCTCTTTCTTGGACTTCTTCGCTTTTTTCTTTTTCGCGCTGTCATCGTCGAGTTCGTCCGCCAGGTGCGCGGCGATGGCCTCGCCTTCGCGATCCGGGTCGGGCGCAAGGTAGATCGCGTCCGCCGAAGCGGCCAGCTTTTTCAGCTTGGCCACGACTTTTTCTTTGCCGGGGATGACGACGTAATCGGTCTCAAAGCCGTTCGTGGTATCCACACCGAGCGTGCTCTTGGGTAGATCTTTCACGTGGCCGAGCGAAGCCTCGACAGTAAAGCCCTTACCCAGATATTTCTGGATGGTTTTCGCCTTGGCCGGCGATTCGACAATGACTAAACCTTTGAACAATGTTTCCTCAGTTTTTCTCGGGTCTGGTTTTGAAGCTAGCACGAATTGGCGGAAAGCAACAAGTTACGGGCACGGAAGCTGTCAGCTATCAGCTGT
>Ga0209415_10004039_pt1 | contig 27021 bp, 23 predicted proteins | sample PeaSoiSIISIP2007_FD_187696 | JGI IMG/M metagenome (GOLD analysis project Ga0209415, IMG submission 187696) | Peat soil microbial communities from Weissenstadt, Germany - SII-SIP-2007 (SPAdes) (version 2) | ecosystem: Environmental > Terrestrial > Soil > Wetlands > Peat | place: Germany... | reverse complement strand
GCGGATCTCGAAACGCTCAAGCTGATGGAAAAGATCGAGCCGTACCGGCTGAGCGTCGGCAAGTGTCACCGCTGCAAGACGGTCGTCGAGCCGCTGGTTTCGAAGCAGTGGTGGATGAAGATGAAGCCGCTGGCGGAGCCTGCGATCAAGGCCGTGGAAGAAGGGCGCATCACGTTCGTGCCCGCGAACTGGGCTAAGACCTATTTCGAGTGGATGTACAACATCCGCGACTGGTGCATCTCGCGGCAACTGTGGTGGGGGCATCGCATTCCGGTCTGGCACTGCGGGGCGTGCGGCGAAGTCACGGTTTCGCGGGAAGATCCCACGCAGTGCGGCAAGTGTGGGTCCAAGAACATCGAGCAGGATCCGGACGTGCTCGACACCTGGTTTTCGAGCGGGCTGTGGCCGTTCTCGACACTCGGCTGGCCGGAGGATACCGCGGACCTGCGGACGTTCTATCCCACGTCGCTGCTGGTGACGGGGTTCGACATCATCTTCTTCTGGGCCGCGCGCATGATCATGTTCGGCCTGGAGTTCATGGGTGACGTGCCGTTCAGGCAGGTGCATATTCACGGTCTGGTGCGCGATGCCGAGCGCCAGAAGATGTCCAAGACCAAGGGCAATACCATCGATCCACTGGTTATAAATGATCAGTACGGCACCGATGCAGTGCGATTCGCACTGCTGAGTAGCGTGGCACCGGGCGGTGACATCGCCCTCAGTGAGGAGAAGCTAGTCGCGGCTCGCAACTTTGCAAACAAGATTTGGAACGCCTCCCGGTTGTTGTTTAGCAAGGCTCGCGAGGGTTCCGGCAAGCCGGTGTCGTTGGCTGATCGCTGGATCTCCAGCCGCTTCAATGCTTGCGCGGAGGCTGCCAACAGATTTTTCGACCAGCATCGCTACGATCAGGCCGCTGACGCACTCTTTCATTTCTTGTGGGATGATTTCTGCGACCTATATCTGGAGTTGAAGAAGCTTGAAGCCGACTGGAGCTACGCCTATGTGGTCTACGAAAGTGCGTTGCGGCTCCTCCATCCGCTGATGCCATTCATTACGGAAGAGCTCTGGCACCGGCTGGAGATACCCGGCAAATCGATAGCATTGGCGCGGTATCCACAAGCTGATCCAGCTGCGGCCGATGAAAAAGCGGAGTACGAAATAGGTGTTCTTTACGAGATCATCACTCATATCCGCCAACGGCGCGCCGACAACAAGATCGACAAAAGCCAGACTCAGGGTGTGGAAATCAATTGGCCCAGCCCGGAGTACGAAGTGATTGACGCCAATCAAAACGCAATTGCCCGGCTGACAAATGGGACTCTGACACTGAATAAGATCGCCAGTTATCCAGGTTCGATTACGCTCAACATACCCATTGATCGCGAGCGAATCGCCAGGGAAATCGCCGAACTGGAGAAGGTGATCGCGAACTCGCAGCGGCAACTTTCAAACGAAGCTTTCCGGGCGAAGGCGCCCGAGAAAATCATTGCGGGCATGCTCGCAAAACAAGCTGAATACGAGGCGCAGGTTGCCAAACTCCGCGCTGCACTTTAACGTCGACTCCGTCCGCGCGCGGCTACCGGGGCGTAGGATCGACTGGTTCGAGAGCCTGGATTCCACGATGATCGAGGCGCGGCGGGACGTGCAGCCCGGACGAATCGTAGGCGCGGAAGAGCAGACGGCGGGAATCGGTCGCCACGGCCGCAGATGGATTTCGGAAGCGGGCACGGGGCTCTATGTGTCGATGGTTTTGAGCGCTAAGCCCATTCCAGTCGTCATGCTCGCACTGGGCCTGGCGGCACGCGAGGCGATCGCGGGCGTGGCCGATCTTCGTTGGCCCAACGATGTTCTCTTGAACGGCAAGAAGTGTGCCGGCGTTCTCGCGCAACTCGAGGGCGACACGATCATCGCCGGTATCGGGATCAACGTAAGTCAAACCGAGTTCCCCGGCGATCTCGAAACGCCGGCCACTTCGTTGCTGCTCGAAGGCGTCACGGTGTCTCGCGAAGACTTGCTGGTGGCGCTCATTGAGGGAGTGGATCGTTTTACACAGCTCAGTGCCGATGAGATTCTGCGGCAGTTCACCAACGCTTCCAGCTACGTTTCGGGAAAGCGCGTGCGGGTAGAAACAGGCGTCACAGGCCTTGTCGGCGTCACCTGCGGGCTCGATCCGGCGGGATTCCTGCGGGTGCGCGAAGATAATGGAACGGAGACCGTCATCCTTGCGGGTGGCGTGCGACCGATCTAGAACATGCTTCTCGCACTCGACGTCGGCAATTCGAACGTGACCATCGGAGCCTTCGACGGCGAGAACGTCGCCGGCCGCTGGCGGCTGCGCACCATCCAGGAGCAGACCGCCGACGAGTGGGGCATTCTGATCCGGAACCTGTTCACTCTCTCGAAGCTGGACCTTGCCGCCGTGGACGACGTGATTATTTCGAGCGTGGTGCCGGCCGTCGATCAGCCGCTGGAGGCAATGAGCGAGCGTTATTTCCGCCGCAAGCCGCTGTTCGTGAATCAATCGACCGACCTGGGAATCACCGTGCGCTACGACAACCCGCGTGAAGTGGGGGCGGATCGCCTAGCGAACGCCGTTGCGGGGTTCGCGAAGTACGGAGGCCCGTGCATCGTGGTCGATCTGGGCACCACTATCAATTTCGATATCGTCTCGAAGGACAAAGTATTCCTGGGGGGTGTGATCTGCCCCGGGATCGGGATGTCGATTTCCGGCTTGTTCGCCAAGACGGCGCGCCTGCCCATGGTGGATTTTCGCGAGCCCGAAAAACTGATCGGATCGAACACGGTGGGAAGTATCACCTCCGGGCTCTATTACGGTTTTATAGGTATGATCGACGGCATTGTGGAGCGCATCACGGCCGAGCTGGGTCCGCAGACCAAGGCCGTCGCCACGGGCGGGCAGGGCGGTGTGATCGTGAAAGCCTCGCGCTTCGTCAAGATTTATGATGAAGACCTGACGCTCCATGGTTTGCGCCTGATCTGGCAGCGCAATAAGCATTAGTGCCCGACAACTACTTCAACTACTTCACCGAAATCGAGGAGCACTTTCAGCGCGCGCGGGGGACCGGGCTGTTCCTGCTGTCGCCGCTCGATTGGGCGCTGATCGAATCCTGGAAAAACTCGGGCGTGCCGCTCGAAGCCGTGCTGCGCGGGATCGACGCGGCGTTCGAGAAATGGCGGGCTCGTCCCTCACGTGCGCGTTTTCAGAAAGTCAATTCTGTCGCGTATTGCGCCCAGGCGGTGGCCGAGGAAGCTCAGTCGCTGGCGGCGGGAGCACCTGCCAGACGCAAGGAGTCGCCGCCTCCTTTTTCGATCGATGACGTGCGGACGCATGTTCGGCGAAATGCCGACATTCTGCGCGCGGCCGGGCACGGCGATCTGGCGGAGTCGCTCGAACGTTTGAACCTCGAAGAGCTGTATCGCGATCTGGAGCAACTGGAGCAGAGGCTCACGGCGATCGAAGAGAAGATGATCGCCCGCGCCCGGTCGACGGCCAGCGAGGAGGCTCTGTTCGAAGCTCGCCGCGCGCTCGACCAGGAGCTGAAGCCGTATCGCGGCAAGATGAGTGCGGAACAGCTCGCTACATTGGAGCGGCAGTTTCTGGACCGGAAGGTATTGGAGGCGGCGGGGCTGCCCCGGCTGAGTCTGTTTTATTTGACAATGTAGGCCCGCTCCATCACTGTCGCGGCTCCGTAGCTTCCGAGCCGCGAGAGTCATCGAGCGGGCCGCCTGGTGTACACTGGAGTTTAGGTTGGGGCTCGGAGGTGAGTTTTCTCGAGTAGCCTGCTCCCTAGTCGGAGCCACCTTATTTCGGCGAACCGCGTCGGTCGCGTCGCGAAAAGGGTATCCTGCGGCCTGCTCGACGTTGTTTCCCGCCTGGTTTTTCCCGATGATTGCCGCGTCTGCGGCGAGTCCCTGCAAGAGTTTTCCAGAGTCCCGGTCTGCCGCAAGTGCCTGGCGGAACCCGAGCCGCTGATAGCGGAGTACTTCTGCGTGGCGTGCAGAATGCCGTTCGTCAACCGCTTCCCGCTGGACGAATCCGGCCGTTGCGCGCTGTGCCGGCTGGGACTGCAAGGCTTCGACGCGGTGTATTCGTACGGGTCTTACGAGGGCACGCTGCGGGAGTTGGTCCACCTGTTCAAGTACAGCGGCGTACGGCCACTGGCAGGGACCTTTGGAAAGTTTATGGCGCAAGCGTTACCGCGCGAAACGAGTTTTGACGTCATCGTTCCGATGCCGCTGCACTGGTTTAAGCAGTGGCAGCGCGGATTCAACCAGGCGGACCTTCTGGCACGGGAAATCGGGAAGAAGTGGAATGTCCCGGTGCGAAGTGTGATTCGCCGGAAAAAAGCAACGCGTCCCCAGGCCGGGCTTACCAACGCGAAGCGGCGAGCCAATATGAGCGGGGCATTTCAGATAAAGAGCAGCCGCATCCCGCGCGGCCGGTCGCTGGCCGGTATGCGAGTCTTGCTGGTGGATGATGTGGTCACCACGGGCGCTACCGCCAGCGCGTGCGCCCGGGTTTTGAAACGCGCGGGAGCCGCGCATGTCGCTTTGCTGGCCCTGGCGCGCACGGACCGCCGCCAAGCCGTCGAACTTTCTTTTACCGCCGCCGGAGGATAATCATGAGCGCCGCACATATCTATACGCACGGAACACACGGAAACGGGCTGCAAGAGCGCCTGCACCGGCCCGTGCTGGTGCTGAACTCCAGCTTCGAGCCGATCAACGTGTGCGCGGCGCGGCGCGCGGTGGTGCTGGTGCTGAAGGGAGTCGCGGCGGCCGAGGAACATTCGAACGGCCACGTTCACTCCGCGCGGGCGGCGATCAAGGTGCCGAGCGTGATTCGCCTGCTGGAATACCGCCGCATTCCGCACCAGACCCGGGCGCTTTCGCGCAAGAACATCCTGATGCGCGACCGCTACACCTGCCAGTACTGCATGAAGACCATGAGCTCGGGGGATCTGACGCTGGATCATGTGATCCCGCGTTCGCGCAAGGGCGAAACCACCTGGGAGAATCTGGTGGCCTGCTGCCATCCCTGCAACAATCGCAAAGGCAGCCGCACGCCGGAGGAAGCCGGGATGCGCCTGGCGCGCGCCCCGCGGCCGTTCAGCCTGCACACCAGCCGGCATTTGATGCGCCTGCTCGGCAAGAGCGACGATCAGTGGCGGAAATACCTGTTTTACTAGCGTCTAATCTATTGATCCTAAACCGTCGATGGAACCGATACGCGGAGCCATTCGATGGAAGCAACCTTCTCCTTCATGTTCGCCCTGGTCGGAATTATCTGGCTGGGCGTCTTCACCAGCCTGTCGCTGTTCAGCCTGTATCGTGTGAGCAAGAAGCAGGGCGAGGGCCGGTTTAGCGGCTGGAACTTTTCCCTGGAGGCCGCGGGGTTTTCCAGCGCGCGTTTGGCCCTGATCAGCTTACTCGGCCTGTTTCTGGAAATGCTGATCATCCGGTGGGTCTCCTCCGAAATCCGGATCTTCGCGTATTTCAAGAATTTCGTTCTGATCGCCTGCTTCCTGGGCTTCGGTATGGGCTGCTATCTTTGCCGGAAGCGAGTCAACCTGATGCCGGTGTTTCTTCCCATGCTGATGCTCACCGCTCTGATCGTCGCGCCATGGAAGCCTTTGCGGCAGGTCATCAGCGGGCTGCCGGTCCTGCTGGGTGCGTTCTCGGAAGTGGCGATATGGGGTGTCCCCACGGCTCCGCTCGACTCCGCCGCCATCGGCAGTTTGATCATCGCCGTTCTGATTATCATCCCCATTTTTTCTCTGATCGCATTGATGTTCGTGCCCATCGGCCAGATGGTCGGCTGGTACCTGGAGCAGGCTCGTAACGGCATCCGCGGTTATTCCCTCAACGTGTTCGCCGGACTGGTGGGAATCCTGCTCTACACCCTGTTGTGTTACCTCAACCAGCCGCCGGCGGTATGGATCGCGCTGTCGGGAGCGATGCTCGCGATCACCGTTTGGAGCACTCCCCGGCTGCGCTGGAGCACCCTGGCAGTCTTTGGCCTGTGCGCCGTGGCGGCTGGGTGGCAGCAGACGGCGGGAACGGTGTACTGGTCTCCTTACCAGAAGCTGGGTTTGACACCGGTGACGGCCAATGGAGAGACCACCGCCTACGAGCTCAACACCAACGATAGCTGGTACCAGCGCATCATCGATCTGAGCCCGTCTTTTGCGGCGTCGCACCCTAAGCTGTTTGAGAATGCGCCGCTCGAATGGAATCCGTACAACGTTCCGTACCAGTTTGCCGCCCGCCCTCCCTCCGTGCTGGTGCTGGGCGCGGGTATGGGCAACGACGTCGCGGCCGCGTTGCGCGCCGGCGCGGGGCATGTGGTCGCGGTCGAGATCGATCCGCTGATAGCGGATCTCGGCAAGCGTTACCATTTCGAGAAGCCCTACGAATCCGAGCGCGTGAACACCGTGATCGACGACGCGCGCAGCTACATGCAGAACAGCCGCGAGCAGTTCGACCTGATCATGTTCTCGCTGCTCGATTCCCACACCACCAGTTCCTACTATTCCAACATCCGCATCGACAACTACGTGTACACCGTGGAAGCCCTGGACCGGGCCAAGAGGCTGCTGAAACCCGACGGCTTGTTCATCATCAAGTTCCAGGTGGATACGCCGTGGATCGCGGGACGACTGCAAGGTCTGGTCGAGCACGTCTTCCCGTCCAACACGCTGCTGCGCCTGGAATCCACCTCCGCGTACAGCACCAGGGGGCATTTCTTCATCACCGGACCGAAGGGACGGATGGAAGCGTTGCTGGCCGATCCGAAGATCGCGGCTTATGTGGACGCGCATCGCGATCCGGTTTATGAATCCGCGACGCTCACCACCGACGACTGGCCGTACTTCTACCAGCATGAGCCGGGCTTGCCGCTGAGTGTGATCGTGATCTCGATGTGTCTGGTGGTGGTCTGCTCGTACGCGCTGCGCCAGACCGAAGCGCGGCAAGCGGGGATTCATTGGCACTTCTTCTTCCTGGGCGCGGGCTTCATGCTGCTGGAAGCTCAGATCATCAGCCGCATGGCGCTGCTGTTCGGGACCACCTGGATGGTCAACTCCATCGTCGTGGCGGGATTGCTGCTGCTGATTCTGGCTTCGAACCTGCTGGTGGAACGAGCCGGGCGAGTTCCACTGAACGTCGCTTATGCGGGTGTATTTTGTACGATCCTGGTGGGGACTCTGGTGCCGATGGACTGGCTGTTTTTCACCTCGCCGGTCTTGAGAGTCGGAGCCAGCGTGCTGCTTCTGTGTTTGCCGGTTTTCTTCGCGGGCATCATTTTTATCCAGAGTTTCGCCGCGGAAGGATTTGCGGGCTCGGCTTTAGGCTCGAACCTGATGGGAGCCCTGGTCGGCGGACTGCTCGAATCGCTATCGCTGTGGACGGGCATGAAGTCTCTGCTGGTCCTGGCGGCATTGCTCTATGCGGGGTCGTTCCTGACGCGGAATATGAGTCCGGCGAAGTCCAGGGAGCTGGTTGGCACGCAAGCCCCGGAGCCAGTGCAGTTCTAGCGCCGGCGGCTATCTTCCGTTACGGGCGGCTCGGCCGTGTGCGGACCTGTTCTGTGCGGCCGCGTTTTCCGCTACCAGCACTCGCGAGGGGTAGAATCCCTGGCGCACGAAGCGGTCGGTGACCACGCGCATCCCAGTCTCACGAATCAGCTGGGGCACACTGCTTTCGACCTGACGGCCCCAGAACGCGGGCAGCAGGTTGCCGCCCAGGGTGTACCAGCGGTTGAACATTTTCACGTTCTGTCCGATCACCACCAGCGAGAACTTCCCGCCAGGGCGCAGCACGCGGCGGATCTCGCGGAGCGTAAGCTCGATATCCTCCTGCGATAACAGCTCCAGCAGGTAGCAGCACATCACGGCGTCGAAGCTGGCGGAGCGGAAGGGAAGACTGCGGACGTCCACCGCGCCGCAATGCGCCTCCGCCTGTGGGCAGGCCTTGCGGGCCACGCGCAGCGTGTGGGCGGCCATATTGGGGGAAAGATCCAGGCCGAAAGTGCTCCCGTCCGGATTGGCCTTTACCAGGCGGCGGAACATTTCTCCGCTCCCCGTAGCGACCTCGAGTACCCGCATGCCGTTGCGAATCCCCGAATGCTTGAGCGCGCAATCGTGCGCCTTGGAATGAAAAAAGAACGTGCTGGCTGGATAAACCGAAGAGACCAGGTCATACACGCGACGCGTTCGCGCGGCGATGGTGCGCGGCATTCGATCTTCGCGGGGAAGAAGGAGAGAATAGTTAAGGTTGCTCAGATATGCTCCCGTTACGTGGGCTACCCGCTACCCACTAAGGATTCAACTCCCACTACGGTACCACTGACTTGCTCCGGAATTTCGATCCCCGTGCTGGTGCCCTCGCCGGGGCGGCTGTCGATCCACATGCGGTAGCTGTCGCCGTAGAGCACTTTCAGGCGTTCGTTGACGTTGTTTACCCCGATTCCACCCTGCTCAAACATGCGTGCTAAGCGGGCTTCGGGGATGCCGACACCGTCGTCTTCCACCACGATCTGGAGCTGGTTCCCGAGGCGGCGGCTGCGCACCCGGATGGTCCCGCCATCCACTTTGCTCGCCAGACCGTGGCGAATGCTGTTTTCCACCAGAGGCTGGAGCAGCATGCTGGGGACCAGCAGGTCCAGGGTATCGGGATCGACTTCCTTCACGAAGCGCAGCTTGTCGCCGAACCGGACCATTTCGATGGCCAGATAGTCATCGATAAAGCTCAGCTCTTCGCCGAGCGTGGTGAGGTTATCCTGCTGGCGGAGCAGGCGGCGCAGAATCTTGGAGAGTTTGTAGACTACCTGGCGCGCCTGGTCGGGATCCAGACGGATCAGCGAGGCCACCGAGTTCAGGGTGTTGAACAGAAAATGAGGATTGATCTGGCTGCTGAGCGCGGCCAGGCGGGCTTCGTTGAGACGAAGCTGCTGCTGCTCCAGTTTTTTCTCAGTGCGGTTGATGTCCCAGACCTTGATGGGCAACGCCACGGAGAATAGAGTGGTCGCGTAGACCGCCACCGTTACCCAGGGTCCGTCGTTCCAGCCTTCTTGCAGCGCGAAGACCGCGTGGTTCGGAAATACGGAGGCCAGGGTCTGCCGTAGCACTTCGGCCAGAGCGATCATCCCGACGCAGGCGATGCTGAAACCGGCAAGGCGCAGATCGCCTCGGCGCAGGAGACGGACGGATGCCAGGGTGGGGTCCGGCGTGAACTTCCAGATAAATTCCTTATCTGGAGCCAGATCGCGGAGCAGGCCGCCCATGACGCCGGCGGCGGCGAACAGCAGCATGGTCAGAGGCCGGCTTTCAAACAAAGTGGGAATCGCAATCAAGACGCCGGCCAGCAAGCCGGTGACGTAGCCCCCGAGCATCCCCATGACGAGGCTTCCTTCCATCCCCAGGTCGACGGCCTGGTACGCGCTGGGGTTGGCGACTCGCACGGCGACACCCGATCCATAGATCACGGCGCAGACCAGGGCCATCTTGATGCGCTGGGTCAGGGTGCGCTCCTCACGCATAAGCATTCGCTGGAAACTGGTGGAGCGGGTGAGGATGCTCGCCAGGGAAGCCGCCACGGCGAGCTTCACCAGCAGAATGAGCAAATGCTGTGCGGGCATGTAAGGCCTGGGTAGCGCCGATGCACGGGAGCCGCCCTGCGGACATTATAATGGAGTTACCTCACCGGTATTTCTTCGCGATCACAATGTCCCCGACATCCGAGCTTCGAAAGGTGGCCGAGGCGGACTTTCCCAGCCGCTTCGGGCAGTTCCGGATCTACGGGTTCTCTTATACCGCGGGCGGCGAAACGGAAGAGGTCGTAGCGCTCAAGATGGGCGATCTGGAACACGGCGGGCCTCCGCTGGTTCGGATTCATTCGCAATGCCTTACGGGGGACGTGTTCCACAGCCTGCGATGCGATTGCCGGGCGCAATTGGAGCTGGCGCTCGAAACGATCGCTCGCGAAGGGCGCGGGTTGCTGGTTTACGAAAACCAGGAAGGCCGCGGGATCGGGTTGCTGAACAAGCTGCGCGCCTATGAGTTGCAGGATCACGGCGCGGACACAGTGGAGGCGAACGAGAAGCTCGGGTTCGAGGCGGACTTGCGGGGCTACGAAGCGCCCGCGGCCGTAGTCCGTTACTTCGGGCTGTGGGCGGTGCGGCTGATGTCCAACAATCCGGAGAAGATCCAGGCTTTGGAGAAGGCCGGGGTGCGGGTGGCGGAGCGGGTTTCCGCGATCGTGGATCCGATGGAATCGACGGCGGATTATTTGCGGACTAAGCGGGAGAAGCTGGGGCATTTGTTGGATCGGTGACGCGGCTAAAGGGGTCAGACGATTTTCTGAGACGTGGTCGGCCCCAAGCCGGATAGTCACAAAATGTCGTCTGACCCCTTTAGCCCCCGACCCGTTTATCCTGCGGATGCGACCAGGCTGCGGAGCTTGGCGGACAGCGTCGTTCGTTTCAAACCCAACATCCCGGCGGCGAGGGTCTTGTTGCCATGGGATTTCCGGAGCGCTTCTTCAATGATTTGCCGTTCGATCCGGCCGACAGTCTGCTCGAAATTCAGGCCGTGTTCAGAGACCGCGATCGACTGCACGGGGCTGCCTGGCAAAGCACGACCGGTGAACGAGAAATCGGATGGGATCAGCAGTTCACGATCCCCGCTGAGCGCGATGGCCGTCTCCACCGCGTTTTCCAGTTGCCGGACGTTTCCAGGCCAGGAGAATCCGCGCAGCTTGGCGAGAGCCGCCGGGGCAAGACGGCGCTGGGCGATGTTTTCCTGCAAGCAGAGTCTTGCGATGAAGTGGTTCGCGAGCAGAGGGATATCCTCGGGCCGCTCGCGCAGGGGGGGCACCGTGATGGGAATCACGCTCAAGCGGTAGTACAGATCCTCCCGAAACGTTCCTTGCCGGACGAGATCCAGGAGATTCACGTTGGCGGCCACGATCATGCGAACGTCCACGCGGATGGTCTCCGAGCTGCCCACGCGCTGAAATTCCCTTTCTTGTAAGAAGCGCAGCAGCTTGGTCTGGACGTCCAGGGGCAGATCGCCGATCTCATCCAAAAAGAGTGTGGACCGGTGGGCTTGCTCGCAGCGTCCCATGCGCTGCTGCGATGCTCCGGTGAACGCGCCTTTGACGTGGCCGAACAATTCAGCTTCCAGCAGCGTCTCGGGAAGGCCCGCTACGTTCACGGCGATCATCGGGAACTGGCCGCGCGGACTCGCCATGTGCAGGGCGCGCGCGACAACTTCTTTTCCGGTGCCGGTTTCGCCGCTGATCAGAACCGTGGAATGCCGCCGGGCGACCAGCCGGATTACATCCGCGGTTCGCCTTATCGCGGGACTCGCCCCGACCAGCATCTCGCGCCACGGTTCTCCGACCGCTTCGACTGGCCTGCTCCGGCAGGCTTCGGCGGCCGCCTGGATCTTCGCGACGGCATCCTCTTCCGGACCTGCGACATCATAGGCGCCGATTTGCATGTAGCGCACGGCGTCGGCCAGGCGGGCGCGACGATCGCAGATCACTACGGGCACCGAACGGCGCAAGGAGAGGAGCTGGTCCAGAAGATCCTCCATCGTGAAGTCGCCTACCGGAGGAACCACGATCACTACGTCATATCTGACGTTGGCCAGGCGGTCGATGCCCTCGGCGAGCGTGGGAGCGCAATCGACCAGCCAGTCCGGTGGCAAAGCGACGCGGTCCGCTCCGATCTGGAGCGCTCGAAGCGCCTCGGGTTTCAAGTATGTGCCTCCGAGTATCCATCGGAGGCGGAGCGTGCTTTAGAAGCTAGGATTTGGCCGGTTACGTACTTCTACTGGAAGTACTTAGCCGCCAACTCGGGGTCTACTTCCACGGCTTTGCTCCAGGCGGCGCGAGCTTCTTCATCCTTGCCGGACGCCTTGAGGGCGTGGCCCAGGTTGGTGAGAGCCGCCGGGAAATCGGGCTGCGTTTCCGACGCCAGTTGATAGCATTCGGCGGCTTTTTCCGGTTCTCCGGCGGACTGCAGCAGGAGGCCCAGGTTGTAGGACAACTCGAGCGACCGTTCTCCCAGAGCCGTCAGTTGCTGGTGCAGTTCCCAAGCGCGATTGTGGTCCTTGCGCTCGATGGCGACGGCGGTCAGGGCGCGCAGGGCATCGGTGTTCTTGGGCTGGAGCGCCAGGATTCGCTCGAAGGTCTGCGTGGCGCCATCCAGGTCCTGGAATTTCCAGTGGGCCAGGCCGAGATTGACCAGGGCTTCCACCCAATCGGCGCGCTGTTTTGTGCACAGCTCGAAGGAGTCGACGGCGGCGGCGAAATCGCCACGCTGAATCTGGAGGAATCCCAAACGAAAGGCGGCATCTTCCCAATCCGGTTTCAGGCCGACCAGCTTGGCGAACAGCCGTTCCGCTTCATCGGCGCGGCCCTCGCGTTCGTCGAGCAGGGCGAGATTCCACAAAAGGCCGGGCGAATCTGGCGCAGCGGCCAAAGCGGCTTCACAAGCGTGGCGGGCGCCATGGAGGTCGCCCCGTTCCTCGAGCAGGACGCCCAGATGAGCATTTGCTTCGGGGGCTTCGGGACGGAGCTTGGCGGCTTCGCGGTAAGCGTTCCCGGCCTGGTCCAGGCGGCCGGTTTTCTGATAGGCGAGGCCGAGGTTGAACCACGCTTCATAGGAATCGGAGGCGATCTTGACCAGCGCCGAGCAGTGTTGCACGGCGCCGCTAAAATCGCCACGTGAAAGCGCGACCGAGGTCAGGCCTTCCAGGGCCTGGCGGGTTTGCGGACGGATTTTGAGCATCCGCTCGGAATATTCTTTGGTCTTGGCGTCGTCCTTGCGCGCCATGGAAAGAGTGATCAGGTTGATCAGCAGCTCTGCCGAGCTGGCGTTGCTGGGCAGCAGCTTGCGGTAGATCTCGGCGGCTTCGTCAAACTTGCCCAGCTGATGCAGCGCGACAGCTTTCCCGAACAGAGTCCGGTCCTGACCGGGGCTGGAGCGGAGCGCCTGATCGAAATGCGGCAAGGCTTGTTCGGGCTGACCCAGATGCAGCAGGCACAGGCCGCGTCCGGTGTGGGCCTGCCACAGCCCCTGATTGAGCGAAAGGGCCGTTTCAAAGGAACGGCCGGCCTGGTCGAACTGGCCCTGGCGTTCGAGAGCTAGCCCGAGATTATAGTGGGCCGTGGCGTTGTTCGCCTCAGCCGCGATTACTTTGGAGTAGCAGGCGGCTGCCTCTCCCCACTTCTGTTGTTCGAAGCGCAGGTGGCCCAGGCCGGAGTAGACCTCGGCCGGTTTTTCCCCGCGGGATGCTGCGCCTTCCAGCTCCTTGACCGCGTCGTCCAGGCGGCCCGCGGCGGCGAGCTTTACGGCGTTCCCGAGGGCGCTGGTTTCGGCGGGGCGCTGCGTCTTGGGCTTGGCGGCGGGGGAGTCGCCGCGAAGCAGCCGTTCTACCAGTTCGTTATCTACAAAGAAAGCTTGTTCGTCATTTTGCGACATGTATGTACTCCTAATTCTTGGGCACGAGAGGAACTACGTTCACGGGTCCCTGCATGGCGGCTTTCTCATCCCGTTCGGAGAAGAATCCCACGCCGCCGGAACCCAAGCGGTTGTCGGTCCACTCGGCGATCTTCTGATCCTGCACCCAGGTGGTGAAACGGTTGCCGATCGCATCGAAGCGGATCTTGTAGGTGGTATCGACGCGCACCTTCATGGGCAGCGGAACCACCACGCGGTCTTCATCCTGCCCATCGACCACGGCGAAGTGGACCAGCGCGATGGTTGGCTCCAGGCCCGGCGTGACGACTTCAAGCTTGGTGACGTAATAATTCCTCGGATTCAGCCCGCGGAAGATCCAACCGATGGCCTTGGTTTCAATCTGCGCCTGAAACTCCAGGCGATAGTCGCTGAGCTTGGCGGAGCCGCTGAGCACCGAAATGTGCCGCCTGGATTTAGCGGCGTTGGCCCAGTCGTCGATCCAGCCGCCGGAGATGGCCACGCCGGTGGCAACCGCGGGACCGGTGGCGACGGGGACGGGCGTTTCGACGGCGGGTTTGCCGTTGCCGCGGGTGACCAGATACGCGATCCCGGAAACCGCCACGATGACCGCGGCGGCGACACCAATCTTGAGACCCGTCGAGAGCTTGGACCAAGCGCTTTCCGTGGCCTGCAGACGCAACGACGGCATGGAATCATCGGACGCGGCGTTAGCAGCTTCCAGAGGCCGCGGCGCGGGCGATTCCTTGCGCGCTTCGACACGCGGACTCACGGGCGGCGCAGCGGGAGCCTGAACCTTCGGAGCATTCCTCTCCGGAGGCCTCTCCGGAACCCTCTCTTGAACAGGTGTTTCGGCAGCCACTTGCCGCCTGACCGGCACGGCCTTGGGCGCGGGAACCACCGACGATCTTACGCGTTCTTCCTGCCTGGGCTGTGCAGGCGTGGGTTGCACCGGCCTGGGTTGGACTGGCCGAGGTTGAACTTGTTTCGTCTGGACTTCCTTAGATTGGATGGGCGACGCCGCCGCTTCCGGTACGCGGGCTGCGGGACGCGGGCCAAAAACAATCGCCGGACGCAGCGGGAGAGCGGCGGAGGGAGGAATTTGCACATCGGAGGCCGCGGTTATGGAACTGGTAAACGTCTGGGACAACTTGCCGCGAGCCGCGGCCAGGCCATGAAGTGTGACTGGCAGTACCTTGGTGACGAGATCGGGCGGCGCCGGCTCAGCCGCCACAGATTGCGGGGGTGCCACAGGCTCTGCCGGGGCGACGAATGCTTCGGGCGCCGGTTCGGCATGCAGAGTGGACTGCGGCGGAGCTTCGGGAAGAACCTGCGGAGCGGCTTGCGGAATCTCCGGAGCCAGGACGGCGGCTTGCGTCGACGTGGAGACTGGAGCATCCGAATACGCAAACCCGGTGGTGGCGAAATCCAGACGTGCCAGATCGCCCAACTCGGCCGGGGCCGCGGGAAATCCGTGCGGGAGCCCCAGCCAAGGCTTGGGTTTCTGGGGAGGGTGAGGCGACATGAGAATCTCCATGACATCGTCAGCGCCCGCCGGGTCACTTCCGGTTTCGGGACGCAGGTGCAGTTCGACAACCGGGGCCGGGCCGGTGAACTCGCGCAGCTCCATTCCGCGTTCGCTGGTGCGGGTGTGGTGTTCCAGGGCTTGCAGGGAAAGTGCGAGCTCGACCCGCGGGGCGGGGGGCAGGCATCCGTGCGCGACCGCGTGCACGGACGGCGGGTTGGGAAGCGTAGTTACGCGCTCCCATGCATTGTCCATTTCGATGAGACCTGCCTGCTCGAAGGGCGCGACCGCCGGTACCACGGGCTCACTCAGGAATCCCGCGAGCGGCGCTGGACTGGGTTCTTCCGCAGGCTGCCAACTGTGCGTCTCCGCGACGGCGGCGGGAGCCTCGATGGTAGCGACCGAAGCCGGGACTGGTACCTGACCGTAGGGACTTTCAAGGCGCGGGTCCGGCACGTTGAGTGGGATTTTACTTGGCGATGGAGGCTCGGTGGGTGGCTTGGCTTGCAGGAGCCGGGCCAGTGCCAGTTGCTCGTATTGTTCCTGGTACTCCTTGCGATGAGCCTCCGAACAGAATTCGCCGCCGCCCCTCAAACGCTTGAGGAGGGCAAGCTCCTTCCCGCAGAAAAGACACTGCATACGAGGTTACATCGTCACGTTGAGCCCGATGCTAAAGAGGGGTCTTAGAGCTTTCTCTGCGGTAAAGCACTTATTTAGGGCTTTTGGGTGAGACACCTTAGAGCGCGTTAGGTGAAAACCCTGCCTGACCAGCGGACCAGGTCCAGTCCGAAGCGGCTACGCGGTGTCCGAACGAGTTACGCCAAAGACCCTACCGGCAATAGGCGATTTCACTAGCTAGCGGGCCTAAAGTTCTTTTCCTACTTGACGATGAATGTAACACCGCAATCAGTTGAATGTAGCGGGAGTACACATCGGGAGCACCGGGAGGTTGAGGCATGGCAAAAGTGGAAGCCCTGAAGAACCACTTAGAGGCGTTACGTAACGCCATTCCAGAATTGAAAGGCGTGCTGCTGGCGTCCAGCGAAGGACTGCCGATCGCGCACTCGCTGACCAACGGCGCCGATCCCAATCGCGTGGCGGCAATGGCTGCCGCTGCAACGGCTTTGGGCCGGAAAGTCAGTGAAACCATGAACGCTGGGACTTTGGGTGAAGTCTCGGTGCAAGCCGAAGAGGGCGCGCTGTTTGTATACTCGGCCGGCGCGAAAGCCGTGCTGGTGGTGCTCAGCCCGCAAGGCGGCAACGCGGGTCTGATTCACCTGGAAGCGCGCGACACGGCCAAGCAGATCGGCGAATTATTCTAAGATCGTGAATTCCGCCGCGGTATCCGCCGCCGGCACTGCAGGATCAAGCGCCGCGCGCAGCTTACGCGCCGCAGCTTTTCCAATTACCGCACCCAGCTCATCGTCCGGAGTTTCTCCAACCCGTGATGCTTCGCGAACCCGGTCCAGGCTCCCGAAGTGCCGCAAAAGCTTAGCCGCCGTCTTTTCCCCGATGCCCGGAATTCGCGCCAATTCACCGCGCAGGCGGTCCGCATTGCGCCGGGTGCGATGAAACGTCACGGCGAATCGATGAGCCTCGTCGCGCACCAGCTGAACCAGATGCAGCACCGGTGAGAACTTGTCGAGCACCACCGGCTCATCTTCCTGCCCGTAGACGTAGATCCACTCTTCCCGTTTGGCGATCGACGCCAGAGGCTGATCGGTTATTCCCAGAGACTCGAGCGCGGCCGCGGCGGCGTGGAGCTGGCCAATGCCGCCGTCGACCAGAACTAATCCGGGACGGACCCCTTCCTTCTCAAGACTCTCTTGCTGGAGGCGACTGTACCGCCTTTTAATGACTTCCCGCATGGACGCAAAATCGTCATTGCCTTCGACGGTGCGGATGATGAACTTGCGATAGTCCGATTTTTTCATCCGGCCGTCTTCCCATACCACCATGCTGGCGACTTTGTCGGTGCCCTGGATATGCGAAATATCGAAACACTCGATCCGGCGCGGGGCTTTCTCCAGACTGAGAGCGTCGCGGAGGGCTTCCTGGATCGCGGTGGAAGAAGGCTTCATCACCCGGAAGCGCTGCTCGAAGCTGTGGCGCGCGTTGGATTCGACCAAAGCCAGCATGGCTTTCTTCTGACCGCGCTGGGGTGTGTGGATCTCCACTTTGCGGCCACGTTTTTCGGAAAGGTACTCCTCCAGGACCGGGACGTCCTCGAACTCCACGGGCACGTGAATGAAGGCCGGGACGTAGGGGTCGTTGAGATACACCTGCTTCATTAGCGAGGCGAAGAATTCGGGCGGATCGAATTGCCGCTGGTCCTCCCAGAAGAATTCCCGCCGGTCGACGATGTGGCCGCGCCGCAGATGGAACAGGTTCACGGCGACCAACGGAGGCTCGGCATAGTAGGCGAAGATGTCGGTGTCGTCGCCCTCGGCAGCGGCCATTTTCTGCTTTTCAGCAACTTCTTCCACTGTGTGTAGCAGATGGTTCAAGGCTTCGGCCTCTTCGTAACGCGTTGCCTGGCTGGCGGCCTCGATACGGGATCGCAGTTCTTGTTCTAGATCCTTGTGCCGGCCTTCCAGGAATAGACGGGTATCCCGCACTGCTTGGGCGTAGCGCTCATCGGTTACCAGGCCTTCGACGCACGGCCCGTGGCAGCGATGGATGTGAAACTCGAGGCACGGATGCGTATGCTTTCGCGTGAGGTCCACGTTGCAGGAGGGCACCTTGAAATGGCGATGGATGAAGTGCACCAGGCGGTGTGCCAGGTTTCCCGGAAAATACGGACCATAGTAGGTGGACCCGTCTTTCTTCAGACGGCGCGTGACGTAGACGCGCGGATAACGCTCGGCCGTGAGCTTGATGTAGGGGTAGGTTTTATCATCGCGCAGCAGGATGTTGTAGCGCGGCTTCCACTGCTTGATGAGGTTGTTCTCGAGCGCCAGGGCTTCTTTTTCGTTGTCGACCTGGATGAAGTCGATCTGGCGCGCATCGTGGATCAGCGTGCCGGTTTTGACGTCGGCCAGGCGCTCATCGAGAAAATAACTGCGGACCCGGGCGCGAAGGTTCTTGGCCTTGCCGACGTAGATGACAGCCCCATGCGCGTCCTTGTACAGGTACACTCCGGGCAAGGCCGGAAGTTCGGCCGCCCGCGCGCGCAACTCAGAACTGGGTCCTATACTTAAATTGTGGCACGTGCTTTTCTTGCAGCTTCTTTACTGGCGTGTGTTCTGAGCGCCCAGAAGCCCCCAACAGCGACGCCCCCGGAGCCCCCGGAAGAGGACGAATCGCTGGCGCCTAAGGTCTACGCGCTCAATCCGGTGCAGTCCAAGAAAGAGATCATGGTCGGCGACGAATATTTCAAGAAATCCAAATACAGCGCGGCGGCGAATCGTTATCTGGAAGCATCGCGCTGGGATCCGGGCTCGGCGGAAGCCTTTCTGAAGTTGGGCGAGGCCCGCGAAAAGCTGCGCCGGTTCGGCCCGGCGCGGGAAGCGTACTTGAAATACATCGAGCTGACCGACGATCCCAAGGAAAAGGACGCCGTCCAGAAGAAGATGGCCAAATGGCCGGACGCGCCGGCCCAGACCAAGAGCTCGGCGAAAAAGTGACAGACAAGATCGTGGTGTTCTCCACCTGCGATTCAGAGGAGCAGGCCGGGCGAATCGCGCGCGCCCTGGTGGAGCAGCGGCTGGCGGCATGCGTAAATATTTTGTCCCCTGTGCGCAGTATTTATCGCTGGAAAGGACAGATAGAGGATGCCGCGGAATGGCTGCTGATCATCAAGTCCCGGCGCGGGCTTATGGATCAACTACGGGTTGCTATTAGCCAAATTCACACCTACGAAGTGCCGGAACTGCTGGCGGTTCCGGTGGTGGATGGGTCGGAGAGCTATCTGGCGTGGGTGGATCGTGAGTTGGGCTCGTGACACGTCTCGTCATTGCCGGCGGGGGATTCGCCGGTTTTTGGGCGGCGGCTGCGGCGGCTGCGGCGGCCCGGCTGCGGCGCGACGTTCCGGCTCTCGCGTCGCTTGAAGTTATGCTGATCTCACGGGACGACCAACTGGTCATCCGGCCGCGGCTCTACGAGCCCGATCCGTCGCGTATGGTGGTGGCGCTGCTACCGAGGTTGGAAGCGATTGAGGTGCGATTTGAGCGGGGCGAGATCGCTTCGATCGATGTCGCCAGCAAGGAGGTCCGGTTCCGGGAAGCGCCCGCGATTTCGTACGACAGCCTGGTTCTCGCCACTGGAAGCCAGTTAGCCCGGCCCGGTGGGGCGCTGGGCGCTCAGGGATTCGACATCGACACTCTGGGCGGCGCAGCGGCGCTCGACCGGCATCTGAATGAGCTAGCCGCACAGCCGGAGACGGAAGGCCGCTGGACGGTGGTGATCGCCGGAGGGGGCTTCACCGGAATCGAACTGGCGACGGCTTTGCCGGAACGTCTGCGCGCGCTCGCCGGGGCCGGAAAGGTTCGCGTGGTTGTGGTGGATCCGGCGAATTGTATTGGAGCGAGTTTGGGTAACGGGCCGCAATCGGCCATTCGCGACGCACTCGCGGCGGCTGGAATCGAAGCGCGCACGGGCGTTACGATTGCGAGCGCCGATGCGGCGGGCGTGGTGTTGTCGAGCGGGGAGCGGATCGCATGCCAGACGCTGGTCTGGACCACGGGGATGCGCGCCAGCCCTCTGGCTGGCAAGATTTCGACTCGAACGGACGCTCTCGGGCGGATCGCCGTCACGCCGGAGCTGCGGGTGGCGGGGATCGGTCATGTGTTTGCCGCCGGAGACGTGGCGCACGCGGCGGCGGACGACGGGCATCCCATTCTGCAATCCTGCCAGCATGCGCAAGTGACCGGCCGATTCGCGGGTTACAACGCGGCAGCCGGTTTGGCGGACTTGCCCCTTAAGACCTACCGCCAGCCGCTTTACACCACCTGCCTGGATCTGGGCGAATCGGGCGCGGTTTTGTCTAAAGGCTGGGATCGGACCGTGGAAGCCACCGGTGAGGACGCCAAAGCGATCAAAAGACGAATCAATACGCAATTGATCTACCCGCCCCTGGAACGGGATGCGATTCTGGCCGCTGCAAGCCCGGTGGTGATGGACGAAGATATGTTCAGGAGCCGCGTCCTAAGTATAAATTCTGAAGTCGGCGGTGCTTGAAAGGGCCTTTCGCGTGAAACCAAAGAACCTATCCGTCGCGTCCCATAGGGTAACGCCGTGTTGAAGGGACTTAGCCGAGTCGAAATCTGGGTGGGGGTGTTTGCAGGATTGTGCCTGGCGCAATTGTGTCTTGCCCAAGGCAGAATGCCGGGACGAGGACGCACCCCCGGTGGCCTTGGCGCTCCCGCAACTCCTGTGGATCCGAATGCTCCCAAAGGGGTATATCCCACTGAACGCGGGGTTGTGAAATCCATTTCCGGATCACAGTTGTTTGTGGAAATGGACGATGAACATGAAATGAAGTTCCGGATCACTCGCAAGACCAAGATTTACAACCAGACCAAAGACGGCCAGGGGAAAACCGTCGCGAAGGAAATTAAGTCGTCTGCACTTGAAATCGGCGAAACAGTGGACGTCGATATGCAGACTGCGCCGGACGGGTCTTTCGAGGCGGTCCGCATCACTGTAGTACCTCCGGATGCGGAGCCACCGAAGGCAGAGTCTCCGAAGTAGGGGAGAAATGTTGTATTCACACCGAAATTCCCTTTTCCCGATTCTTGTGGCAGCCGTGCTGGGCGCGTCTTTATTGCCAGCACAGGCGGGCCGGAACCGGTATGCATTGATTCTCGAGGATTCCCCAGTGGCGTCCCGGTTTTCCAGGGAACGGATGGCCTCGCCCGAGGGTGCGAATTACGCGCGGTCCCTGGAACAACGGCAACAATTGGTCCGCGGGGAGCTGGGCCGGCGCGGAATTGAACCGACGGGATCGGTGACCGCCCTGCTGAACGCGGTATTCGTAGTCGCGCCGGAGGAGAGTGTCGCGGATCTGGCGAGCATCCCGGGCGTAAAAGCCGTGGTGCCCATCCGCACCTATCGGAGGAAGCTAAACCGCGCCACGGCTCTGGTGAACGCTCCGGCGGCCTGGAGCGCGTTGGGAGGCCTGGAAAACGCGGGCGCCGGCGTGAAGATCGCGATCCTCGACACGGGCATCGACCAACAGCATCCGACGTTTCAGGATCCTACGTTGCCGATGCCGGCGGGTTATCCGCGCTGTACCGCCGATTGTGCCTTCACCAACAATAAAGTGATCGTGGCGCGGAGTTACGTGCAGCAGCTCGCGGCGGGAAGCGCTCCCTTAAACCCGGCTGTCGATTCGCGGCCCGACGACATTTCGGCGCGCGATCGCGTGGGCCACGGCACGGCGGTGGCATCCACGGCCGCAGGATACACCAATACCGGACTGGTTACATTTTCGGGAGTCGCCCCCAAGGCGTATTTGGGAAGCTACAAGATTTACGGGTCGCCCGAAGTCAACGACTTCACTACTGACGATGTGATTATTCAAGCGCTGGAAGATGCCGTGAATGACGGCATGGACATCGTATCGTTTTCGAGCGGAGGACCGGCGTTCACGGGCCCGCTGGATACGGGCGCGGCTTGCGGCCAGGGTCCGGGCCTGCCCTGCGACTTGTCCGCGCAAGCGTTCGAGAACGCGGCCAAGGCCGGAACGGTGATCGTCGTGGCGGCTGGAAACGAGGGCTCGGATGGCAACAGCTACCCGACATTCAATTCCATCGACTCTCCGGGGGACGCACCATCGGTGATCGCCGTGGGCGCCACCACGAACTCGCACACCTTCACCGGGGCCGTGGACATTCCGGGCCGGCCAGATTTGCAGAACATCGCCGCGGATCCCGGCGATTCCCTGGTGCCGTCCGGCGTGATCCGCGGTCCGCTGGTGGACGTTTCCAACTTTGGCGGAGGGCCATTGGGGTGCTCGGCGTTCCCGGCGTATTCGCTGGGGGGGATGATCGCGCTCATTCAACGGGGCAGTTGCACCTTCGCGACGAAAGCCCAGAACGCCCAGGACGCCGGCGCCGCCGGTGTCATTTTATACATGGCCGATGGTTCGGCCACGGTTACTCCCAGTGGCCTGACTTCTGTATCGATACCAGTGGTCATGATTTCGCTGGCCAATGGACAGTCCTTGCAGGTGTATGCCGCGAGTGCTACACCCGCGCTCGCCGATATCAATCCGCACGCCATGGAAATCGAAGCGACGCCGAATCAGGTGGTCGGTTTCTCCTCCATCGGGCCATCGGCGGATGTCAGCCTGAAGCCGGACCTGGTGGCCGTAGGCGGCAACTGGAACAATACCGGCAGCATCTATATGGCCACGCAAAAATTCGATCCGCTGGGTGAAATGTACAGCGCCGACGGTTACGCGGTCGCCGACGGCACCAGCTTCGCGACGCCGCTGGTATCCGGCGCCGCGGCTCTGGTGAAGCAGAAACATCCCGGATTCACGGCGGCCCAAGTGAAATCGGCGCTGGTGAACACAGCCTCCTCGGACGTGACCCACGACGACTCCGGAGATGTCGTGGATGTGCGCTGGCTGGGTGCGGGGATGCTCGCCGCGGACGCGGCCGTCGCGGCCAGCGTCACTGCGAATCCCGCGACCATTTCATTCGGCTCCGTCTCCGCCTCCGCCAGTCCGGCCACGGCGTTGCCGATCGCACGGCAATTCACGCTCACGAACTCGGGCGCCGCGAGCGTGAGCCTTTCCCTGGCAGTGACACCGGCGGCGTCAAACGGCGCAGCATCCGTGACCGTGAACCCGCCCAGCGTCACTCTGGCGCCGGGGGCGTCCGTGATCGCGACGGCGACTCTTTCAGGATCGGCTCCTGCCGCGGGAATGTATACGGGCGTGATTACGGTGCTGGGCGGTCCGAATTCGCTGCACATCCCGTATCTTTTCTTCGGTCCGAGCGGAGTCACGGCCAATCTGATTCCGCTGGCCGGCGATTTCTTCGACGGCGTCGTCGGGGGCGGGAGTACCGAGGGCTTCATCACGATCCGGCTGGTGGATGCCTTCGGCGTGCCCGTCTCCGGCGTCCCGGTCACCTGGAGCACGGGATCCGGCGCGAGCGTGATCAACACGGATGCAGTGACGGATTCGTTCGGGGTGGCATCGGCCGAGCCTCTACTGGGCGCCCAGCCCGGGACGTATTCGTACCGGGTGACCGCGGGGGGAATGCGCTATACCTTTACCGGATTCGCGCGCGCGCAGCCGGTCATTACAAGCATCATCGACGCCGCCAGTCTGCTGGCGGGCGCCTTCGCCCCCGGGTCGTATATCGCCATTTTCGGAACCGGCCTGAGCGATCTCACCGACGCTCACCTGGCCGCGCCTCTTCCGCTGGCCATCGATTACGTGAGTGTGAGTTTCGACGTGCCCTCGGCGCATATCAGCGTGCCGGGACATCTGCTGTACGTCAGTCCGACGCACATCAACGTTCAGGTTCCCTGGGAACTGCAGGGCCAGACCGCGGCGCAGGTGAAGGTGAACGTCAATTTTTCTCCGAGCAACGTTGTGCCCATCTCGCTCGCTTCAGCGGATCCCGGGTTTTTCGTGGTCAACGGAAACGCGGCGGCGCGCGATTTGAGCTTCCAGTTGATAAATGCCGCCAACCCTGCGCCTGCGGGCGCGACCATCCAGCTTTACGCGAACGGGCTGGGCCCGGTCACGAACCAGCCGGCCAGTGGCGATCCCGGCCCCGCCGGTCCCGGGTATGCGGAGACGCCCACTCCCGTGGTTATGATCGGAACACAGCAGGCGACCGTGCTGTTCAGCGGTCTGACGCCGGGGTCGGCTGGATTGTATGCGTTGAACGTGGTGGTGCCGCCGTCTTTGACTCCCGGAACCTACCCGATTACGGTTTCGAGCGGAGGGCGAACCTCCGTGGCGTCCCAGATTGTGGTGCATTGAAGCATGTCCAAGTTCCTGAGCAGCGCCGATCTGGAGATCGGCGCGCAGGTCTGGAGACCTGCCCTACCAGGCGTGGTATTCTAAGGGGGTTATGGCTATTCCCAACGTCAAGCGCTACAAGATCACCAGCCTGGACGGCTCCACTACTGCCTCATTGATGGCGGTGTTGCCGAAGGACATCGACGTCAACAAGTACCTCTCGGAGGCCTCACAGCGCTTTGACTGGAAGGCGTACCAGGAAGCCCAGGCGAAGCAGTTCAAGATCCGCGTCGGACAGCAGAAGCAGAAGAAAGCGAAATAGCTTTCTATCTTACGCGGGTTCGAAGGGTTCGCAAACCGCGCGTGCCCTCTTGCATCACTTCGGGATCCGAATCGTTCACCAGCGCTTGCAGGTACGGCTCACTGTCCCGGTCTCCGGAACGTGCCAGCACCAGGCTCATCCCGGTTTTCTCATCGCGCGTAGCGTGGGTCAGGACCGGATAAATCGCCTGGCGGACCTCCAGATCGCGGGCCAGCTCAGTGAGGAACGCAATCGACGCACTGCGAGAGGCTTTTATATTGAGATTGTTCAGAAGATACTGCAGCGGGCTGAATTCGCTCATCTGGCGATTTCCGAGAGAGACCACGGCGAAGGCCATGGAGAGGCGGGCGCTGGCGCTGCGTTCGGCTTCAAACGCCTTCTCGAGAGCCGGCCGATCGGCGGGATTCCTGAGCCGGGCCAGACCTTCGGCGCCGGCGGCGCGCAATCCGTCATCGCGGTCGTTTAAATAGCGCAGAAAAATCCCGCGATCGGCGGGATCGGCGATCATGGCCAGCGCATTCAACGCCTCGCCCTTGGTCTTGGGTGTGAGGGGATGATCGATCGCGTCGCGCACTTCCGGAGCGGCTTTCTGGTTGCGGAGAATCCCGGTGGCCTGGAGCGCGGCGATCCTGACCTTTTCATCCAGATCGTGCAGCAGAAAGGCAAGGCCAGGTCCCGCCGCGGGGTCGCGGATCTTTTGCAGCGCCACCAGGGATTCATACATCAGACGGTTGTCCTTGGAATTGAGCGCTTCGAGCAACTCGGGAATGGCGGACTGTCCGCGCAGAATGCCCAGCGCACGAGCCGCGTTGGCCCGGCTTTCGAAACTTACGCCGCCGCGGGCCTGCCGGCCCAGAACTTCAATCACCGGAGGCGGCACTTCCACGTAGGAATCGATGATCTGGTCATTGGTATCGGTGAATTTCGCGCGGATCGAATCTCCAGCGCGTTTCAAGGTGCCGCTGATGCCGGTCTTCAGGTAGCCCGGAAGATAGACGTTGACCAAACCATCGGCGGCGCGGATCTGAATTTCGGGATCGTTATCGCGCGCCGCTTCCACCAGCGCGTCCACGGTCTTGGGCCCGCCGAGATCGTCCAGCGCTTTGACCGCTTCCAGGCGAACGGATGTATCGACATCCCGCAGATACGGGGCGATCCTGGGGATGGCGTCCTGGCCCTGGGCGGCCATCGCGCGCACGGCGCGGGCTCGCTGGCGGGCGTCACTTTGGCTTTGCTGCGGATCGGGTTGAGCGAACGTCAGGACCGCGGAAATGAAGAAAAGGGTGAAGCGTTTCAACGTACGAACTCTAGTAGGACGCGGTGCGGGATAAGTCCAGCCTCGTGCCCCATATCGAGCAGCTTTTGCGCGGCCTTCGGCACGAGCTCCCCGCAATCCACGGTGTAGTGGTTGACATACATGCCCACGAACTTTTCGGCCAGGGACGGATCCAGATCGCGGGCAAACTGCATGGCGTAATTCAGCGCTTCCTCGCGATGATCCAGCGCGTACTGGATGCTCTCGCTCATGACGCGGCAAGCTTCCTTGGCGACTTCCGGGTGCAAGTCGCGCCGCAGGACGTTCGCGCCTAGCGGCAGGGGCAGATTGTACGTGTCTTTCCACCAGCGGCCCAGATCGACGACGTTGTGATATCCGCCGCGGCCATAGGTGAGCTGGGCTTCGTGAATCACCAGGCCGGCATCGGCGGTTTCATTCTGAATCGCTTCCAGGATGCGGTCAAAGGGAACGACGACGGCCTCGAAATCCGGCTGCATCAGCTTCAGCGTTAGGTACGCAGTGGTGAGCAGGCCGGGGATCGCGATGCGTTTACCCTTCAGCTCCGCGGGCGACATGGGATGGGGAGCCACCACCATGGGACCGTAACCATCGCCGACGCTCGATCCGGCGGCCAGGAGGACGTACTTATCGGCGACATAGGGATAAGCGTGATAGGAGATGGCGCTCAGCTCGTATTCGCCCTGGCGGGCTTTCTGATTCAGCGTCTGGATATCTTCGAGCACGTGCCGGAACGTGAGCAGAGGACTCCGGACTTTCCGGGTAGCCAGCGCGTAGAACATGTAGGCGTCATCGGAATCCGGACTGTGCGCACACACGATTTCGGTGACGGCGGTGAGCATGGGTTGATTCAACTCCCATGATAACAAGCCGGACGCGGGGGCGCGCCGGTTTGTGTGTCACTGGATTGTGTTATTCGATCGAAGAAAGCTCGGCGTGCAGACACGCGAGCGTGCGTTCGAGTGCAGCCAGGGCGGGCGGAGCCTGGTCCAGCTTGCGGGCCTTGCCGAACTGCTCCAACTGAAAGGCTGCATCGACCGCGGCGCGCGCGCCGAAGTTCGCAACGGACCCTTTTAGTCCATGTGCCGTGCGCTCGAGCAGGTGGGCGTCGCCAGTGGCCAGGGCCTTGTGGATGTCGTCCAGCTCGCGCGGGTATTCGTCCAGGAAGAGCGCGGCGATCTCCTTGAGCAGTTCTAGGTCCCCGCCGACTCGAGCCAGCGCTGTCGCGAGATCCAAAACCTGTTCCTGATCCTGCAATTGTCTGCTCATGAGAAGCCTGTCGAGAATCTATCGGCAGTTTGGCGGAACGCTATGATATCCTCCGGGAGAGGGCTTGAGGAAACGAAAGAAGTTGCCCCGCCCTGCCCGCCTCGGGCCACCCTAGCTCAGTTGGTAGAGCGGCTGATTCGTAATCAGCAGGTCGCCGGTTCGATCCCGGCGGGTGGCT
>Ga0209415_10004038_pt1 | contig 27022 bp, 28 predicted proteins | sample PeaSoiSIISIP2007_FD_187696 | JGI IMG/M metagenome (GOLD analysis project Ga0209415, IMG submission 187696) | Peat soil microbial communities from Weissenstadt, Germany - SII-SIP-2007 (SPAdes) (version 2) | ecosystem: Environmental > Terrestrial > Soil > Wetlands > Peat | place: Germany... | reverse complement strand
GCTGGCGCAGGGGTGACGGACGCGGCGGTTGCGAATTCCGTTCCTTTAGATGGCTATCGGCCCACGATTCCCGTGGATGTCGAAGGGCACCCCAAGACCGTCGACCATCCCTCGCCCGTTCTGTGGCTGAGCGCTAGCAGTCCCGGTTATATCGACATGCTGAGCATTCCGCTGCTGGCCGGCAGGGGATTCACGGAAGCGGACGGCGCCATGTCGGCAGGCGTGCTGCTGATTACAGCGTCCACGGCGAGATATTTCTGGCCCGCAGAGAATCCGATTGGCAAGCACATCAGAATCGCGGGTGAGGAGAGATGGAGGACCGTGGTGGGCGTGGTGGGCGATGTGCGGCAGTACAGCCTGAGTCAAGATCTGCCTAACTGGGTGCCGGGCGGAGTGTACATGCCTTATGCCCAGTCGGCGCGCGAGAACGGGCAGATTATCGCGGCGATGACTTTGCTGGTGAAAACCAGGTTGGTGAATACCAGGGCGGACGCCACGCGGTTGGCGCGCGAAATTCGTGGACTGGCGAAAGACCAGGATCCGAACGCTCCGGTGGGCCAGGTTCAGGAGATGGAAGAAGTGGTTTCCGGGTCGATCTCCGATTTCCGCTCCACGATACGGGTATTCATCAGCTTCGCGGGCGCGGCTATTCTGCTGGCCGCGATCGGTATTTACGGTTTAATCTCGCATTGGGTCACGCAGAGGACCTTTGAAATCGGCGTGCGCGTGGCGATGGGAGCTACGAGGCCCCACATCGTTTCGATGATTCTGGCCCAGGGATTACGCGTGGCGCTCTACGGCACGGGAGCGGGTGTAGTGGCTGCCCTAGCCGTCACGCGTTTTCTGGGCAGTCTTCTTTACGGTGTGGGCGCCACGGATCCACTGACCTTTGCGGCTGTGGCCGCCCTGGTGCTGGGAGTCGCGATTACGGCGACTGCCTTCCCGGCCTGCAGAGCGGCTCGAATCGATCCACTGACCTCTCTGCGAGTGGACTGACATCAAGCAAGAGTCAGAAGGAAGCTGTTGTGCGCTGAGTCACACACAGCCTTCAGTATTTACACTTTAGAACTCTCGAAACGATGGGCGGCTGCCGGATAATGGCAGGAGAATCGTGGCAAGGAGGGCATGGCCAAATGCGAGTTTCCTCACGTCTACTCAAGGTTTACGGGCCGTTAATTCTGTTAACGTTTCCGGCAGGCGCGGCGGACGGCCATCCGTTCATCCAGGACCTGAATAACATCAAGATTGTGGCGTCCACAGTCCCGGGCAATGGCGATGTCAACCCCTACGGGGTAGCTATCGTGCCAACTACGACCGGCGCACTGGAGGCACAGAGTATATTGGTCAGCAACTTCAATAACTCCAAGAACCTTCAGGGCACGGGAACGACCATCGATGAAATCAGTCCGGCTGGAAATGTAAAGGTCTTCGCAACGCTGCATAGCAACTCTCTGCCCGGGCCATGCCCAGGAGGTGTGGGTCTGACGACCGCCCTGGTTGCCTTGCGTTCGGGATTCGTGATTGTTGGAAGCCTGCCCACAAGCGACGGTACCGCCGCGACCGCGGAGGCCGGGTGCCTGATCATTCTGGATCGGAATGGCACAGCGGTGGCCACGCTCTCAGGCAACGGAATCAATGGCCCGTGGGACATGACTTCTGTCGATCTCGGGGGGGCCGCGGTGCTGTTCGTCACCAACGTGTTGAATGGCACGGTAGCGGGGAAGGGCAACGTGGTGAATGGAGGGACGGTCTTGCGAATCGTGCTCCTCACGCCGCCCTTCGGGGCTCCACGAGAACTTGCACGCACGGTGATTGCCAGCGGCTTTCCGGAGGTAACAGATCCCAACGCGCTGGTGATCGGCCCAACCGGGCTGGGATTTTTGGGCGACGGCCGTCTGTTCGTGGCGGACACGCTGGGGAACCGGATCGCAGCCATATCGGACGCGCTGTTCCGTACGAACAACGCGGGAACTGGCGTGACCATCTCTCAAGGCGGCGCACTGAACGGCCCGCTGGGGCTAGCCATCGCCCCCAACGGTGACATTCTTACCGTGAACTCCGGCGACGGCAACATGGTGGAGGTGACTCCCGGGGGACAGCAAGCGGCGGTGAAGGCCGTCGATGTGAGTCACCAAGGCGCCGGGACTTTGTTCGGCCTGGCAATCGCGCCGAACGGGCACGGTGTTTACTTTGTGGATGACGGGAACAACACTCTGAATCTGCTGCATTAGTCCAGGCGGCGAAGGGCCGACTGACAGTGCCCCACGGGCAGGCTCAAGGGCGGCGCTTCCACCACATGCAGGCGCCGCTAATGGCTTGGGCGACCATCATCAGGCAGGCGAGCGACATGACGGTCTTGCTGGGAATGCCGAAGATATCGCCGGTGTGAATGGCGCGATTTTGGATGACCATTCGGGCACCGGCGGGCGCGGTGAGGAAGCCCTCGGCGAACAGCACCTTGCCAGTGTATTGGTCGACGATGACGGCGCTGCGGCCACCGGGCGTCAGGTCCTCGGGAAAGCGCGAACGGATCTGATAGGCGCCGCGCGGGCCGGGGACCTGGATTTGGAAGGGGGTGGCGCCAGGGATGGCCTGGCGGGCGATCTCGATGGCCTGGTCGGGCGAGATGGGCGTGGCGCCAGGGGGAGGCGGCGAAGGCTGCGCGGGGCGCTCGGAGGGCTGGGAGCCGGTGATCCTATAAAACATGGGCACGGTGGTTTGTTCGAAGCCGATCATCACGCCGGTGAAGGAGAGGACCAGGAGAAAAACGAAGGAGAGGATTCCGAAGCTGTTGTGCAGCTCGAACCAGAAGCGGAATCCGGACGCGGCGCGCGAGATCCTGAGACGTTTGTACGGCCACCACAAATACAACCCCGAGAACAGCAGGAAGAGGATGACGACGCCCGCCCAACTGACAATCTTCTTGCCGGGATCGGCGCGGTTCTGCCAGAGCAGGCGGAGATGCAACTGGTGCACGCGGCTGAGGAAGTCGGGGCCGCCAGGGCGGAAGCCGAGGATTTCGCCGGTATACTGGTTGACCGAAACCAGGCCGCGGCGCAGGGCCACTCCGTAGGACAGGCCGGGATCGGTGGAGATCTGGAGGCCTCCAATGCGCTCGCCGGAGAAGGCCTTTTCCATGGCGGCGGCGATTTCGGCAAGGGATAGGGTGCGGGCTTGCCGCGTGACGTAGGAGAGCCGGGCATGCAACAGATGGTCGAGCTCCGGCTCGAAGGCCATGATAGCGCCGGTGACGCCGAGGATGGATGACGAAGACGCCGGAGGCCAGGGCCAGGCAGAGGTGCAGGTTGAAGAGCAGTTTGCGCACAGCTTCCCTTTCGATTTGACGAGTGTCACATGTTGACGAGTGTCACATGTTTCAGTCGCGATCTCCAGTTTTTGAGGCGGGAGGGGGCTTTCAGAACAAATCCGAATGTGTTCCAGTGCGGACGAGGTACAGGTTGCCACCTTCGATCTTGTAGATGAGCAGCCAGTCCGGCTCGATGTGGCAGTCGCGGTAATGTCTCCAGTCGCCGCCAAGGGCGTGGTCTCGATAAGGCGGCGGCAGGGGGCTCCTCTCCACAAGCAGCAGGATGATCTCGCGCAGTTTTGCCATGTCCTTGCCGCGTTTCTGCGCGAGCTTTACGTCGCGCCGGAACTGCGCGCCGCTGATCGGGGTTCGCAAGGGTCAAATTTCCAAGTCCTCAAACAGGGCGGCAGCGGAATCCATGCGCTTTCCCTTGCCTCTGTCGGCCGCACGCATCGCCTTCACCGTGGTTGCGTTGGGAAGCCTCACCTCGAACGGCAGAGCGTTCTCAGCGGCCACACGGACCAGCAACATCCGCACCGCATCGGACACGGAGATACCCATCGCGGCCAGTGTTCTCGCGGCCCTCTGCTTGATCTTCTGATCGACGCGAACGTGAACCATCGTCGTCGCCATGAAATTCAAACCTCTGAGATACATTGTATCTCAACGAACCCGGCCACCGCATCTTGGACGCGCGGTGTGCCTCTTTGGACTTGGAGCCAGGCGGTCTCGCGGCCGGCGCTATCTGTTTTCCTTGGCTTCAGCGAAGAAACTGCGCCACGTAGCTGACCGCCAACCCGGCGACGAGCAGTCCGAGACAGAGGCGAATCCATCGCTCCGGGAGGTGCTTTTGGAGGCGCGCTCCGCAGTAGCTGCCGAACAGACCGCCCGCTCCAAAGAGAAGGCCCAATGTCCAGTCGGGACGCACCGCGAGACCGGCCGAGAGCGCCGTCCGGCCGAGCACCTCGAACGAAGCCAAGCCGACCAGAGAGGTGACCAGCGTGCCGAGCAAGGCTGGTCCGGCAATGGTGCGGGCAGGCAGCCTGAGAGAGGTCATGGCGAAGGGCGCGATGATGGCGCCGCCGCCCACACCATAGGTGCCGCAGATGCCGCCGATCAATCCGACCCCCAGCGCCAGAAGCGTCAGCTTCCACCGGTCGAATGCGCCGCCCTCCTGAGGCTTGGCGATGCGGCTGAGCGCGTCCCGCAGAAGCCGGGCGCCGAGATACAGCAGGACCAGGGCAATAAACAGTTTCACGCGGCGCGCATCGGGAAGGTAGCGGATGCGGATGACGGAGCCCGCGATCACACCCGGCGTGGTGCCGGCTGCGATCGACCAGGCGATCGACCAATCCATGTGGTGCTCGCGGATGTAGCGGTAGACGCCGCCTGGAATCGCCACGGTGTTGTAGATCAGGTTGGTGGGAGTGACGGCCGGGGTGACGAAGCCGAGGACGCTGATTTGAAACGGCAGGAGCAGGAAGGCCCCCGAGATCCCGGCCGGAGTCACGAGCAGCGCGATGAGGAAGGCGACCGCCGGGGGCAGCCAGAACGGACAGGTGACGCCAGAGACCGCGAAATGCATCGCAGCATCGCGCTCAGGCGTGGAACAGGACCTGGTTCAACAACACCAGCGCTCCCAGGAGAAACAGGCCCAGGAGCACGCTCCACAGGACGAGCTTTTTCTCGATGGGGAGCAGTGGCTCGTACGGCATCTTTTGCAGTTCTTCGGCGAGCTTGGGTTCTTCAACAGGGTGCGTTGCGTTCATACTTTATCCTTATGCGATGGGCGGCGTGACGCCGTGAAAGAAGATCCAGGAGATGGCCAGTCCGACCCAGATGATGAAGCCGAAGAGGCAGAGAACGTAGACCAGCGCCAGTTTCCCGATACCTTCCTGCCATAACTTGCGAAAATCGGAAACCACCCCAATGGTGAAGAAGGTCATCACGAAGAAGATGCCGCGGAACACGTTGGCTTGCGCCATGGCGGCCTTGGCCTTGGGCACCAGTCGCGGCGCGAGCAGACCGATACCCAGAACGATTGCGAAGGTAGCCAGGTAGCCCAAAACGAATTTCGGGAACCGCTGCCAGATTTCGACGGCTTTCACCTTGGTTCCCGCCTTGGGGTCGATCTTGGCCGACCAGATCCAGGCCAGGATGAAGGCCCAGATACCGATGAACACATCGATGAAGACCTTGACCGTGGTGGTGACGCCCATGATCCAACCGGGCTTGTATCGAATGCCATAATCGGCCAGGGCCTTGGCTCGAATCAGGGCTTCGGCGACCGCGCCGCTGGTCACCGCCGCGCCATCGGTCTTCACCGCCAGTCCCATCCAGGCGCCCGCCACCATGGGCTGGTGAGAGAGGAACGTTTGGGCCAGAAAGGGGAGGAACAGCAATTCGACGACGGCGAAGATGACCACCAGGGACGAAACCATGACGGGAACCACCGGCCTTGCGCGGATGGCCGAACCAGTGGCGATGGCCGCCGAGACGCCGCAGATGGAAATACCGGATGCCAGGGGCGCCGCCCACTCGCGGCTGAATTTGAAGTAGCGGCGCGCCACGTAATAGACGATCGCCCAGTAGATCAGGTAGGCTTCGACGATGGCGCAGACGCCGCGGAACATCACGGCAGAGGCCAGACCGAGCTGCTCGGCGGCGGTGACACCGAGAAAGCCGCCCAGAATGACGATGGCGGTCTTGATATAGAGCTCCGGCCGGACCGCTTCCTTCATGCGGGCGGCCATGACCGGCAGGAAGTTGCCGATAAAGAGCCCGGCAATCAGCGCGACGATGTAGCCCGCTTCGTTGGTCAGGTTGAGCGACCATCCGATGTGAAAGTCGGCGCGCTTGTCGGGAGTGGCCGCGATGTAGGCCCAACTGCCCAGCATCCAGGACAGGTACCCGGCGCAGAAGACGGCGGTAAATCCCTTGACGAACCTCGCCAGGTCCAGGCGGAGGGTCCGCGCCCCGAGAGTCATGAGCGCCAGGAGAAACACGTAGGTTGCCAGCAGCGAAACGACGCCCGAAAGCGCGGCGTACGATTTGGAGGCGGGCACCAACATCTTCACAGGGTTGGTCCAGACCGAAGTGGTCACAGCCCAGCCGAGCGCGTCCACTCCCAGGAAGGTCGCGAGCGACAACGCGAAGAGAAACAGACCCAGGCAGACCGCCAGCCAGTCCTCGGTAATCCGGCTTTTCATTTGACGACCTCCACAAACGATCCCTCGCGAACGGAGAGCACAATCTTGTACAACACGGTGAGGATCAACAACCCCACCGCCCAGACGCCGAGAGCAATCAGGGCTTCGGGCAGCGACGGCGCATACTCGGTGACCACGCCGAGGGGCGAGGGCACAAACGCGGCCACGATCAGGCCGATGCCTTTATCAATCCACAACGACGAAAACACCATGACGCAGGCGGCGGCCAGGAGTTTCTGGTTGTGCCTGTACCTTGGCACGAGCAGCAAGACCAGCGAGGCGGCGGCCAGGACCGTGGACGTCCACATCCAGGGAGCCAGCCGCGTGTGGCCCTCCAGTCCGATGAACATATAGCGGAGGGGCTCGCTATGCTCGGGCACGCCGCTGTAGAACGCGGTGAAGAACTCCATGAGGACGAAGAATACGTTGACGGTCATGGCGTAGGCGACTATGACAGCGAGCTTCTGGAGAGGTTCGCGGCCGAACGGCGAGCGGGTGATCCGGCCCAGGATCATGCACAGCAGAATGAGCAGCGCGGGGCCGGAGGCGAAGGCGGATGCCAGGAAGCGCGGAGCCAGGAGGGCGGTGAGCCAGAGCGGGCGCCCGGGAAGGCCGCTATACAGAAAGGCCGTGACGGTATGGATGCTGACCGCCCAGGGGATGGAGAGCAGAATCACAGGCTTGATCCAGCGCGGCGGCGGCATTTCCTCGCGCTCGGCGCGGAGTGTGATGAAGGCGATGAGAGCATTCAACACTAGGTATCCGGCCAGCGAAATCATGTCCCAGAACATGATGGAGTGTGGTGTGGGATAGAGTAGCACGTTGAGCACACGCGAGGGCTGGCCCATGTCCACGAAGATGAAGAGCATGCACATTATGGCGGCGGCCACGGCCAGGAACTCGCCCAGGATGGTGATGCGGGCGAACGCCTTGCAGTCGTGCAGGTAGTAGGGGAGCACGACCATCACGGCGGAAGCCGCGACGCCGACCAGGAAGGTGAACTGCGCGATGTAGAGGCCCCAGGTGACATCGCGGCTGAGGCCCGTGATTCCGAGGCCGTAGTTCAGTTGGCGCAAGTAGCAGAAGAGGCCGGCGGCGATGACCGCGAACAGGAACAGGATCCAGAGCCAGTACCGGCGGCCTCCCACGAGCGCTTTTTCAAACAGGAACATGGCGCATCCTCACACGACAATGGCACTTACTTTGACTGTGGGGCGGACCCCCTGGTCCGCGGCCGACGCCCTCGTCGGCCTTCCTCGCATTCGATCGGATCTTGATTCTATTGCCGAAAGCGGGTCCGGGGAGACCCGCGCGGTCCGCCCCACAATAAATGCAGAATCCCAAAGTAAGCGGCATGGGCTTCACACGATGTAGTAGATCTCGGGACCGGTGCCCGCTTCGGGTTTGCGGCGGATATGGCGGCGCGAACCGAGCAGCTCGCGGATCGGCGAACGGGGGTCGGCCACGTTGCCGAAGACCAGGGCCTTCTCCGGGCAAGCCTCCACGCAGGCCGGCGGGCGGCCAGTGCCGAGGCGCTCGGAGCAGAATGTGCATTTTTCGACCACGCCTTTGGTGCGGGTCGGAAAATCGGGATTCGGATTGTGAATGTACGGCCGCGGATCGAGCCAGTTGAAACTGCGCGAGCCGTAGGGGCAGGCGGCCATGCAGTAGCGGCAGCCGATGCAGCGGTGAAAATCCATGGCGACGATGCCGTCCTCGCGTTTGAAGGTGGCCTGGGTGGGGCAGACGCGTACGCACGCGGGATCGTCGCAGTGATTGCAGAGCACCATGGCGGGCGCGGCGCGCAAGGGGGAATATTCGTCCTCCTGACCGCGAAAAGCCTGGCCGAAGGAGACTTTGGCGATCCAGCGGACATCGTGGCGGGGATCGGGCATGGCGGGCACGTTGTGGGCCTGGTGGCAGGCGGCGATGCACTTGGTGCAGTTCGGCTGCCTGGCGCACGCCGCGGTATCGACGGCCATGGCCCAACGGGTTTTCGAGACCGCGGCGGCGAGTCTTCGGGCCGCGGCGGCGAGGGCCGAGACCGCGCTCATCCGCAGAAAAGTCTGCCGGGAGATTTTCATCGGGGGCTCCTGTCGAGATGGCAATCCCAGCAGGGCGGGGAAACGGCTGCGTAGTTGTGGCAGCGGTCGCAGAAATCGGCCTTGGCGGCGTGACATTGGGCGAGGCAGGTGGAGCTCAGATTCAGAGCGTAATGCCGCCCGTCGGCGGTGGTGTATTCACGCTCGCCCTCGCGGACAGCCCTGTCACGCCAGTCCAGCAGCAGGGTCATGTGAGACGATTTCATGAATTCGAGGGGCGCGACGCATTGCTTTTCGCGCGCCGGAAGCACCGGATCGGGCCCTTTGGCGGTGACGTGCGCGGCGAGATTGTGCCAGATGGGCAGGGTCAGGATTCCGAGGAAGATCAGCAATCCGGACCAGATGAGAGCGCGATCACGCATGGGCCGCCTCCATTTCCGCCAGCGGTTCGCCGCGCAGATCGGTGGTGCGCTCTTTCTGGCCGCGCATGATGAGCGCATTTCCGACCAGTTCGTGGACTCCGGCGACTTCCACCCCCGGCACCCAATACTCGAGGAGCGGCGGGAGCGTGGCCTTATCGATGGCGCAGATGCAGGCCAGCAGGTTGACGCCGTGCTTGTCGCGCACGTACTTTACGGCGTTGGCGCGGGGCAGGCCGCCGCGCATGCGCATTTCGAAGTTCTCGTCGGTGCCCAGGCCGGAGCCGCTGCCGCAACAGAAGGTCTGTTCCCGAATGGTGTTTTCGGGCATCTCGTGAAAACGGTTGCAAACGTTGCGCAGGATATAGCGGGGCTCTTCGAGCAGGCCCATGGCGCGGGCCGGGTTGCAGGAATCGTGGAAGGTGACATTCCAGCGATCGTTGCGGGAGGGGTCGAGGCGCAGCTTGCCCGAGTGGATCAGGTCGGCGGTGAACTCGCAGATGTGCACCATTTTGGTGGAGCGGGCGTTCTCGAAGCGGGTTCCGGTGACAGGTGACACCGGCACCTCCAGGAAATCCGCGGGGCCGTTCATGGTGTCCATGTACTGGTGCAGGACGCGCCACATGTGGCCGCATTCGCCGCCCAGGATCCACTTCACTCCCAGGCGCCGGGCTTCGGCATAGACTTTGGCGTTGAGCCGCTTGATCATTTCGTGGGAGTTGAACAGGCCGAAATTGCCGCCCTCGGAAGCAAAGGCGCTGAAGGTGTAGTCCAGGCCGATCTCGTGGAATAGCGCCAGGTATCCGAGAAAGGTGTAATAGTGCGGGGTGCCGAAGTAATCGGCGGAAGGCACGATGAAGAGCACTTCGGCGCCCTTTCGATTGATGGACGCATCCACGCGGATGCCGGTGAGCTCTTCGAGCTCGTCCACGGCGAAATCGACGCTGTCCTTGAAGCCGTGCGGTTGCACGCCCAGATGGTTGCCGGTGCGGAAGCAATTGGCGGCGGGCTCCAGCACCCAGTTGATGTTGCAGCCGATGAGATTGAGCAGCTCGCGGCCGATCATGGTGATCTCGGCGGTGTCGATTCCGTAGGGGCAGAAGACCGAGCAGCGGCGGCATTCGGTGCATTGATAGAAGTAGTAGAACCACTCCTTGATGACGTCCTCGGTGAGGTCGCGGGCGCCGGCGAGCGGGCCCAGGAGGCGGCCGGCGGCCGTGAAATAGCGACGGTAGACGGAGCGGATCAGCTCGGCGCGCATCACCGGCATGTTCTTGGGGTCGCCCGAGCCGATGTAGAAATGGCACTTGTCGGCGCAGGCGCCGCAGCGGACGCAGATGTCCATGAAAAGGCGGAACGACCGGTACTTCTCCAGCCGCTCCTTCATGCCGTCCAGGACGATCTGTTTCCAGTTGGGCGGCAGCTTCCAATCCTTGTCGAGGGGCTGCCACTCGCGCGGGTTGGGGAGTCCCAGGTAGTTGAGATTTTTGGCGAGAGCGCTGTAGCAGAAAGTGCCTTTGCGAAATTCTACCGAAGGGTCCATCCAGTCTCTGGGCGCGGGCTGGTATTCGATCTGCACGAGCTCTTCGGGCTTGGGGTTCGCCATGGGTTAAGGCCTCTCGACCGGCAATCCGGCCGCCACCATTTTTTCCCGGAACTCGTCTTCCCACTCCTCGTAGGTGTGGACTTTGACGGGAGCATTCCACGGGTTCACATGCCGTTTTGCGCGGTTGTTGTTGGCGAGGTTGCGGGTGGGGCTGAGAAAGACGCCGCCCATGTGCATGAGCTTGCTGAACGGCAGGTAGGCCGCGAGCATGCTGACCAGTGCCAGGTGGGCATAGAACCACGCGCCCACGCCCTTCGGCGCGGCCGGAGCGAAGATCGCGAGGCCGATGGCAAACTGCTTGACGGCGATAATGTCGGTCCGCGCAAAGTAGCGCATCCAGACGCCCGAGACGGCGATCGAGAGCAGCAGGAAGAGCGCGAAGTAGTCGGTGAAGAGCGAGATGTAACGGACCTGCGGATCGCGCATGCGCCGCTGCAATAAATAAAGGAGGGCCGCCAGGATCAGGGCGTCGGTGATGTAGAATACGGGAGCGCCGACCTGGAAGAAGCCATCCAGGCGAGCGAGGAGCAGCGCCACTTTGGGGACCGGCTCGACAAACAGCCGCAGATGGCGGAGCAGGATGACCAGCAGCGACCAGTGGAAAGCGATGGCTGCCAGCCAGAGCCATTTCGCCTCGCGATAGACCAGCCGCGGACCCTGCTCCAGCCGCGACCCGGTATTGCGAAACAGGCTGCGAAACGCCAGAACCTCCAGCGCCATTCTGGCGATTGCGCCGGCTGTGTTGTGAGGGCTTTCGAGCCAGTTGGACCGGATCCACGGGAGCGACTTCTCCTGCCCACAGACCGTGGGAATGCGGAACGGCACCGGCGCCAGCGACCAACGGATGACGCGCCAGCTCAGGCCGAGCAGGAGAACGGCGAAGGCGGCGTAGGGAACTCCGATGGCGATAACGGCCTGGATGCCATGGATGCGTGCCGCGGCTGCCGCGGCCAACGCGATGGCGATTACGCAGATGAGGGAGCCGGCCGCCTTTTTCAACTGGCGCCTCGCTGCTGCCAGTCGGCCGGCTCGTGCGGCTGCATCCGGCGCTCCAGCACATAAACCCGGCGCCGCGCCTCGTTGGCCCGGGCTTCGAATGTCCTCTCGCGGTACTTCATGTAGAGGTTGAAGGCGAGCAGGGCCATCTCATCGATTCGGGCGTTCAGCAGGTCCAGATCCAATCCCGACGCATGCTCGCTGAGGATGGGTTTGAGCTGAAACAGGAACTCCAGGGCACGGCCGGGCGCGCAATCCTCGACCGCGCGAATCTGTACAATCGAATCGAGCGCGGCCTCCACCCGGCTGGCGTCCATCTCCAGCAGCAACTCTTCCAGCAGGATGGCAAGGCCCCTTTTGAGGGTATAGCCGATGGGGTTGCGGAACGCGTCATGCTCTGTCGCCAGGAACCCGGCGGCCTGGCCAGGATACGTGCGCAGCACACGCCCCAGCCATTGTTCGGCGATCGCCTCTTTGGTTTGCACGGGACCCCCAATGGCCGCTACACGCAGCCGGTCGGTTTGGGAAGGCCGGCGAGCTTGCAAGCGCCCTTGGCCGGTCCGGACGGGAACAACTGGTAGATCTCGTTCAGCTTGAAACCCGTCTCCTTGCACAGCTTGCGGATCATGGGAGCGATGCCGAACTGGAGGTAGTAGTTCCTCAGGTAGTTGATCACCTTCCAGTGTTGGTCGGTCAACTCCGTCACTCCCTCGCTGGTGGCGAAATCGGCCGCCACATCCCGGTTCCAGCACGTCGGCTCCTGCAGGAATCCGTCTTCGTCCACTTCATACTGCCGATTGTTGGCTTCAAATATGGGCACTGCTATATCTCCTGTATGGCTAGTTCAATTCGATAAAGCCGCACGGACAAGCGTCCGCGCACTTCTTACACCCGTTGCAAAGCTCCAGCTTCACTTTGTAATGCTCTCCCTTGGGGAGTTTCGCGAAGCAGTTGTTGGTGCAATACATCCAGCAGGTCTCGCAATCCATGCACATGCCGCACGACATGCACCGCTGGGCCTCGGCGAGCGCCTCGGGTTCCGCCAGTCCCAGTTGAATCTCGGTATCGGCGGACCGCTCGGCCGGCGGAACGTGCTGGCGTTCCTGCCGGTCCGCCGGCTTGTACCAACCGAGCTTCACGCGCTCCGGCCCGATCGACGGCGGGGAGACGGGCCGCGCGAGCGGTTCGCCTTGAATCCAGGCGTCGATGGCCTCGGCGGCGAACCTTCCTTGCGCGATGGCGATGGTCACGAGACCCAATTCGACGCCGTCACCACCGGCGAAAACGCCTTCCATGCCGGGAACCTGCGCGCCTTCGGTGGGAATCCAGGGACCACCGTTGTGCGCCAGGTTGAGCCCATTGATGCGGGGCTCCTGGCTGATGGCGGCGATGATCGTGGTGGCTTCCAGCTCGAATTCCGAGCGGGGCCGCGGGACGGGCCGCGGCCTTCCCGATGCGTCCGGCGGCCCCAGGTCCATGCGGATCGAGCGCACGCCGACGGCAATGCCATCCTTGCGGAGAATCTCCAGCGGCGCGCTGAGATATTGGATATCGACGCCCTCTTCGAGAGCGCCATCCACCTCGGGTTTGATGGCCGGCATTTCGGATCGCGTGCGGCGGTAGAGGATGGTAACGTCGGCTCCCAGCCGCCGGCTCACGCGCGCCGAATCGATGGCGGTATCGCCGCCGCCGATGACTAACACCTTCGCACGCACACCGGGCACCTTCCCGCCCACACCGACCTCATGGCCGCTGTTCACGCGGTTGAGAAATTCGGTGCCGGTGAAGACGTTGGGCGCATCTTCGCCGGGAATCCGCAGCCGGATGCCGCTGTGGGCGCCGATCCCCACGAAGATCGCCTTGTAATCCCGGCGCAACTGCTCGAGCGAAATATTCGATCCGACCAGCGCGTTGCACTTCAAGGCAACGCCCAGGCGTAGGATACGCTGGATCTCGCCGTCCAGCACCTCGCGAGGCAGCCGGTACTTCGGAATGCCGTAGCGCAGCATGCCGCCGGGCTGGCTGAACCCCTCGAAGATGGTGACGGGGTAGTTGCGCCGCGCAAGCTGATAGGCGCACGAAAGGCCGGCAGGACCGGCGCCGATCACCGCAATGCTTTCGGCTTTGCGCTCCCCGGGCAGGCGATTCAGCTCCAATCCTTGGGCCAGGGCGAAATCGCCGATGAACTGCTCCAGCGCGTTGATGGCCACGGCGCCGTCCTTGAGCCGCCGATTGCAGGCGTCCTCGCAAAGGTGCGGGCAAACGCGGCCGCAGACCGCGGGGAAGGGATTCCGCTCGGTGATCTTCTCCCACGCGATACGGAACGCCTCTTCGCTGGTCCGCCCGTAGGCTTCGGCTTGTGCGATGACGGTCAGCCAACCTCGAATGTCGGCCCCACTCGGACAAGCTCCCGCGCACGGAGGCGTCTTGGGAACGTACACCGGTCGCAACGGGCTGATTTCCCCACCGGCGGTAGCCGTTGCCTTGATGACCAGCTTCTTGACTTCTTTGAACAGGGGCATTGGCTCGGTCCTTAAAGATACGGGTGCATACTGCGTTTGAAATCCTCGAGCTGGCCCAGAAGGCGGTCGTGCTTCTTCTCGTCTTCGATCAGATAAGTCAGCAGATGGCGCTGCACGAACAGGCGGCAGTTGTCGCGCGCCTTCTCCGCCAGCTCGATGGTGTACTTCTCCAGGTCCGCGTGCTTTTCGACCATGTCCCAGATGTCGCCGAGCTCCTCGGGGGTGAGAGTGATCGCCTGTTTCTCGATGCTGTCCAGAATCACCTGCTGCACCCGGTGGTGCATCTCGGAATCCTGCCGGATGATTTCCATCACCAGGCGGATCAGCGGGTTCTGGGTCTTAGCGATGATTTCGTTGGTGTGGGCGACGGCGGCGGTCTCGATTCCCTGCCACGTCCTGAGGATCGCCGCCAGCTCTTCGGTATTCTGCGTTGTCTCGGTTGGTTTCGGATTCATCGGAATCTCCCCTCTAGAACCGGATATGCGTGGACCGCGCGTAGGTCATGCCCGCGTTCTTGAAATCGTCGATGTGGTAGCGGGTGAATTCGATGCCGGTCAACTGGAAGAATTTCGGCCAGCCGATGCGCTCGATCCACTCGCCCAGACGCTCGAACTTTTTGGCGTGGCTGGCGTAGACTTCCACGATATTCACGACCGCATCCACCACTTCCGGCCAGCGCGGCGGATTGTTGGGCAGAAAGGGAATCGCCAGCTTGGTGAACTTGGGGGTACTGCGCGCGTTGCTCACCTTGCCCCCGACCCAGATGGAAATGCCGTCGTTCTCGGGATCGTTGAGGGGCATGGCGGGGCACACCGTGTAGCAGTTGCCGCAGTACATGCACTGCTCTTCGATGACCTCCACGGATTGCTTTCCGTCTACCGTGGCGGGGCGGATGGCGCCCGTGGGACACGAGGCGATCAGGGTGGGCACCTCGCAGATCTTGGGCAGCAGGTCATGCCGGATCTTGGGCGGTTTGCGGTGCACGCCCAGAACGGCGATATCGGAGCAGTGCACGGCCCCGCACATATTCAGGCAGCAGGCCACGGCGAGCCGCAGCTTGGCGGGCAGCTTCTCCTCCACGAAATAGGGGAAGAGCGCGTCCATCATGGACTTGACCAGGCCCGATGCATCCGTGGCGGAGGAGTGGCAGTGCACCCAGCCCTGGGTGTGGACGATGTTGCTGATGCTGTTGTTGGTGCCGCCCACGGGATATCCGGCAGCCTGCAGGTCCTGCTTCAGGGGCTCGATGTTGGCGGGCTCGGTGAGCAGAAACTCCACGTTGTTGCGGCTGGTGAAGCGCAGATAGCCGCCGCAGTATTTGTCCGCCAGGTCGGCGAAGAGGCGGATGGTGTGCACGCTCAGCAGGCGGGGCGATCCGGCCCGCACCGTGTAGAGCTTTTCGCCGGATTCGGCTACATGACAGAGCACTCCGGGCGCGAGGTTTTCGTGGTATTTCCACTGCCCGTAATTGCGCTTGATCACCGGGGGCAGGAACTTTTCATAGTGCGGAGGCCCGATGTCCGTGATTCGTTTCGGTTTTGGTGTCATTTTGCCGTCTCCTTCTGAAGGAAGATGTAGGGGTTGTCGCGCGGCGCCGTGACCATTTCAGGCGCGGGGTCGAGACCGATCGCGTCCAGGAAGTTGGCCATCCCCACGCGCTGGATCAGCTCGCCGACCCGCTCGCGATTCTTGCCGTACTCGTCCCAGAACTCCCAGATGCGCTTGATCAGCTCCTGGAGGGTCTCGAACAACTCGGCTTCGGGAACAAACGGAACCAGCACGGAAGAAAGCAGGGCGCCCTGTACGATGGGCGCTTTGGAACCCACCAGGATGGCGGCGCCGCGTTCCTTACCGGGCCGAAGGGCCTTGGGCATCACGTTGATGCAGTGCATGCAGCGCACGCACTCGCTGTTCTCGATGGTCAGCGTTTGGCCATCCCAGCTCATGCAGCGCGTTGGGCACCGGTCGCAGACGTCCTTCTGGATATCCAGGCCGGCGGCGGCATATTCGGCCACAGCCGCGTCGTCCTGCCGGAGATCGTCCTTCCACATGCCGATGATGGAGAGGTCCGCGCGCGCCACCGCGGCGACGCAGTCGTTGGGGCAGCCGGCGCACTTGATTTTGAACTTGTAGGGGAACGGCGGGCGGTGCAGCTCGTCCTGGTAAGCCTGGGTCAGGTCATTGCAGATCTTCATGGTGTCGTAGCAGGCCCACTCGCAGCGCGCCGGGCCGACACAGCACGAAGGGGTGCGCATGCACGATCCGGACCCGCCCAGGTCGAAGCCCGCGGCGCCGAGCTCGGCGAAGGCCGGCTCGAGCTGGTCGGTCTTGGTGCCCAGGAAAATGATATCGCCGGTCGAGCCGTGCATGTTGGTGAGGCCCGAGCCGTGACGCTCCCAAATGCCGCAGAGCGTTCGCAGCGCATCGCTGGTGTAAAACCATCCGGAGGGCTGATTCACCCGCATGGTGTGGAAGTGCGCCACCTTGGGGAACTGCTCGGGAACGTCGCTATAGCGGCCGATGACACCGCCGCCATACCCCAGAACACCGACGATGCCGCCGTGCTTCCAGTGGCCCTTTTTCTCCTCGTAGGAGAGTTCGAGCTGTCCCAGCAGGTCGTCGCACATCGGGCTGACGTCGCTGGTTTTCTTGATTTCCGTCACAAAGCTCGGCCACGGGCCCTTTTCGAGCTCGTCCAGCAGCTTGGTTTTCGGTTTTCCGTTTTCGGCCATATGGTCTCCTATGAACGTTGTTGCGATTTCGCGATTGTCACCATCGCCATGGTCGTTCTCCTCTCAGTTCAACCGGAATCCCTCGGGCATCCCCAGCGAGGCGGGCCCGGTGAACAGCGCCTGCGCATTCAGATCCCCCTTGGTCGCGAATCCGCCGTCCGGAACCGCCGTGCCTTCGGCCGTCGTCCGGATGGGAACTTGATGTCCTGCGCCTTGTACCCGTCGCACTGGTCTCCGGATTGACGTAACTCGGCGTCAGATCACCTTTCCTTCCGCGGGCTTGTGGTCGTTGCCGGGCCTCAGGTCCCGCGTTTTGTGATATTGATAGAAGCAATTCCGCCGCCCGCATTCACCGAACCTGCATCGCTCGCGAAAGTAGATCTCGCATTGCATGCAGATGGCGTTCGGATTGGCGCTACTACTGACAATTGCACCCGCCAGGCGGTCGAGAAGCTCCGATGTTCTTCTCAACTCGTCGGGAGGAAACTGCTCGAGAGCCAGCTTCGCCCGATAGTCGCGGGCGGCCTGATACGCCTCCATCAGCTTGCGGCTCGTCTCGGTAAGGGATAGCCGGAACGTGCGCCGGTCCTCCGCCGGGGCTACGCGCCGCAACAGGCGGCGGCGGACCAGTTTGTCCACGGCTTTGCTGGCGGCGCCGCAGGTCACCCCGAGGAAGGCGGCGGCGTCGCCAATGTTCAGCACATCGGTATGGGCCACCAGGTAAAGCAGCTTGAGCTGCGAAAAAGTCAGACTGTCGCCGGCCACCTCGCGGAGCACCGTGCGCTCAATCACCTCGCTCACGGACCACGCAAAGACGCGGGCGCTGCTCAGGAACTCATTGCTCAAGTCGGCCGTGATCGCCTCTGCCACGGCGTTCGGCTCACCCGGCTGCATCGGCTTCCTCCTCACCTCTACTGGATGTTTAACCAACTCGAATGTAGACCCGTTCAATAATTGGCGCAAGAAGGTTTTGAGATATTCAGATATTTCTATTCTGAATGGAAGGGCGGTATGTGTTTTATGACTTTCCGGCGGGACGTGGGTGGCTGCTGAGACTGCGGCGGAGCCGGCCCCGTGGGCGCCTTCGACACTTTTCGGGACTAGGTGCGCCCCCCCCTGGCGAATTTCCAGAAATTCCAGGCGAGGCCGAAAATTCGAACCCATAATTCCCGGATTCTCCGGAATGGGTACGGCGGATGGCCGGATAAAAATCCACGCCAGCTTGGCCGTGACTGACTCATGCGTCGAGGCGACCGGCTCGCCGGGCAGGTGATCGAACGCCCCGGTCGTCTGAAACACCGACATCCACCCGTGAGGGCGGAACATAATGTCGTCTGAGCGGGCCCGCGCCGCGAATAAGCGAATAAACTTTGCTCCTTGACCATGCAGAGAACAGGCAATAGTATGGAATCAGGACTATAAAGTCTGAAATTGGAGATTCATTATGCCTGTTACCACGGAAGCGCTCGCCGACGAGATGTACGCTCTCATCTCGCAGTACGCCGGGAAGCGGAACCTCAAGGCCGGCGATCTCACTAAGGAAATGATCGCCCGCCACGGTGAAGCGGCCACCAAGGACGATTGCAAGCTGGCCATCCGCGCCCTGATCGAATCGGGCCGCTGTGTTTACAGCTATCTCGGCGGATCGTATATTCAGCTTCCGCCCAAGGAAGGCGCCATCCCGGGCTGAATGGGCGAAGAAAGCGCAGCGGCCGCGATCGCGATGCCGCGCCTCGTGGTAGCCGGGCTTTCCGGAGAGTCGGGCAAGACTCTCGTCGCACTGGCGTTGTTGCTCGAAGCAGGACAGCGGGACATCCCCGTCCGCGCCTTCAAGAAGGGTCCCGACTACATCGATGCCGCCTGGCTTCAGTGGGCTTCAGGCAAGCCCGCCAGGAATCTCGATACGCACCTGATGGGCTTCCAGCCAGCGGTCCGCTCGTTCACCTGGAACGGGCTGGCGTCCGGGCTGAACGTGATCGAAGGCAACCGCGGCCTTTATGACGGCCTGGATGCGCGCGGCACCGACAGCACGGCGGAGTTGGCCAAGGCGCTCCAGGCGCCCGTCGTGCTGGTGCTCAATGCCACCAAGATGACGCGCACCGCGGCCGCGCTCGTGCTGGGATGCCAGAAACTCGATCCCGACGTGCGGATCGCCGGGGTGATCGTCAACCGCGTTGCCACAGGCCGCCACGGGCGCGTAGTCCGCGAGGCCGTCGAGTCGGCCTGCGGGACACCGGTGCTGGGCATGATCCCCAGGGCGGAGGATGGCGCCTTGCTGTCCACCCGTCACCTGGGCCTCGTCACCCCCAGCGAGCACGCGGAACGGGACCTTCTGGCCCGAAACCTGTTGGACCGGGTGGCTCGCTATCTGGAGTTCGATCGCCTGCTGGAGATCGCTCGGGGCGCGCCGAAACTCCCCTCCCCGGCGGCCGCGGACTTCGCTTCCCCTACTGCCGCCGGACTCACCATCGGATATCTGAACGACTCCGCGTTCAGCTTCTATTACCCCGAGAATCTCGAGGCCCTTCGCGCGGCGGGAGCGGAGTTAGTGGCGATCTCCGCACTGACTGCAGCCTCTCTCCCGGATACACTGGATGCTCTCTACATCGGCGGCGGTTTTCCCGAAACGCACGCCCGGGAATTATCCGCCAACGCCGGCTTTCTGGATTCGATTCGCCATGCCGCCCGCGCCGGACTGCCGATTTACGCGGAGTGCGGCGGCCTGATGCTGCTGTCTCGCGCGCTGACATGGCGCGGATCGAGATACCCCATGGCCGGCGTGTGCGACTTCGAAGTGGAGGTATGCGGTTCGCCTCAAGGCCATGGCTACAGCGAGCTTCTGGTGGACACCGAGAACCCGTTCTTCTCCCTGGGAACCCGTCTCGCGGGCCACGAGTTTCACTATTCCCGAATCGTTCCGCGCGGCGAGACGCCCTCGACTGCATGCGCCGTGCTGCGCGGGATCGGTTGCTTCGCCGGCCGTGACGCGGTGCTGTCGGAATCGGGAAATGTTTGGGCCGCCTACACCCACCTGCATGCCCTGGCCACTCCGGAGTGGGCCCGCGCGATGATCCGTGCCGCCGGCTCGCGAGTCATGGCATAAGTTCACTAGAACACATCGTGGGCCCGCTTGCTGACGCGCGCGGCTCCGTTCGGAGCCACGACCGTGAGGGAGTGGTCTTTGCCGGATACGTGACCATATTTGCCCCCCCAATGTCTTTACGCCGTCTCGGCTTCCATCGCCTCTACCGGAATCCGATTGATGATCGCCACGATTTCTTCGGCGCTGAACGGCTCCTCGATGGTCGCGAAGACCGCGCCGCTGCGGACCCGGTAGCCCATCGCCCCCTTGCGAATGGCCACCAGGATTCGGGCTCCCGACGTCCTCGGATCCGAAGCCAACTCGTCGAGCAACGCGACTCCCGGGCTCTCCAGAATCGCCTGATCGAGGATCACGAAGGCCGGACGGAATACCGCGACGATGGCGGAAGCGTCATAACCGCGTCGCGCGAAACGGAAAGCCACGGATTTGTTCTCCCGTTTCGCTAGGTCCTGGATCAGTCCTTCATCCCGCGTAATCACCAGGACGTTGCTTTGAAGACCGTGCACCCGCCGGTAGTACGGACACTCCTGGCAGACGCCGGTGCAGAACCGCTTGCCATGGCCGGCCTCGTGGACCAGGTTCACCAGGCGGAAACACCACGTTGCCCGCACGCGATAAACCACGCAGTCTTTGCACTCGTCTCCCGGTCCGTTGTTCATGTATTCCCAGCAACGCATGGGCCGCGAACACAACGAGCCGTCGGCATCGCGTGCATTTTCGGGCTGTTCGTTGATCGAGAGGAGTGACGTCAGAGCGTGTTCTTCGACGCGATAGTGGCCTCCCGCCGTCCGGCTTGCGGGAAGCCGGCCCTTTTTGATCCACTTCAGGACGGTGTCCGGCTTGACCGAGCACAACCGGGCGGCCTTGCCGGTTGTCAGCAATGGGACAGACATGGAGGCGGAACCTCTAGATCCGTTGCTCATATTATCTACACTTTTACGCCCAGAATCAAGAGTATCAGACCTTATTTTCTGGATTTGGCCAGGAGCGGCCAGGATTTCTGGATTCGGCTGGTAAATCGAACTAAGTGTCGTATTATTGTGGACTTACGCGACATTCCAAAGGCGAAAAAATCCCCTGACAAATTGCTTTTCCGCTCTATCATTGAGGTGGATAACATCTGACGAACTGAATAAACCATGCTTGCGCTGGTGGACCGCCTGATCGGAGCTCGGGCATGACTCTGTTCTATTGCTTGTTGTACGCCGGCGCCATCCTGTTCGTTGCGGGCTCGATCGTGCGCGCGGTCCGCTACGCGAGGCAGCCGGTTCATCTGCGGTGGGAAATCTATCCCGTGCCGCAAGGCAAGCTGGCGGAACTGCGAGTCATGGTTCCCGAGATTCTGTTCCTGAAGGGGCTTTGGCAGTTCAACCGCCGGATGTGGGCGGTTTCGTATCCATTTCATCTGGGCCTCTATCTGATTACCTGCGCTGCTGCCATGGGCGTGGTGTCGCCGTTCGCGGCCGTTCTGCACCCGGTCTGCCGGGCAGCGGGAATCGCCGGATTGGTCCTCGTACTGCTTGGCGCGACAGGCCTGCTGGTCAAGCGCCTGGCCAATCGCGAGCTGAGAATCTATACCACCGCGGCCGACCTCTTCAACCTTCTGTTCTTCGCCGCGACCTCGGTGCTTCTGCTCGCCGGCTATCTGCTGCGTCCCGCCGGCGCCCCCGGGCCCCTGGGAATCCTGCGCGGCGCTCTGGCCTTCGACACCACCGTGAAGCCGCCGGCGCTTCTCACCGCCGGGTTGGTGGCGGCGGCGCTCCTTGTGGCCTACATCCCCATGACTCACATCGCGCACTTCATCGCCAAGTACTTCACCTATCACGCCGTCCGGTGGGATGAGCGGGCCAACGTTCCGGGCAGCTCGATTGAAAGAAAGATGGCCGAATACCTGATGTACCGGCCGACCTGGGCGGCGCGGCACGTGGGCGCCACGGGAGCACGGACCTGGGCGGATATCGCCACTACCAACCCCACCCAAGGCGGTCCGAAATGAAATCCCCCGTGGAGCTCCGGGACATGTGGCGGGCCGGCCGGCAGCCGATCGCACATGTCGAAAACCAGGACCTGATGCCGCTTCCCGCTCCCCTGGACGATCCTGCCGCCGACCGCCCCTGGACGCAGCTTTCCGCGCAGGCCAGCGAACGCTATGAGTGCCGGCTGGACGACACCTGCGCGCTGAGCCTGCCGCATCCCAAAACCCCGGAGGATGAGAACCTCCTCGTGGGCAAATTCCTCTCGGGGCTGGAAAAGCTGTTCTCGCGGGAGAACAATTGGACCTTTCTCCAGCCGCTGGTGCTCACCATGGAGCACTGCGCCAAGTGCCAGACCTGCTCCGAATCCTGCCACATTTTCGAGGCCAGCGGCCACAACGAACTGTATCGCCCCACCTATCGCTCCGAGATCGTCCGCCGCCTGTACTTCAAATTCGTCAAGCACGGCGGTCTGCTCTCCGCCTGGCAGCACGGCGAGGTGCATCTGAATTGGCCTCTGGTTGCCCGGCTCGCCGAGCTTGCGTACCGCTGCAATCTCTGCCGCCGCTGTGCGCAGACGTGTCCCATCGGCGCCGATAACGGCTTGGTGGCCCACGAATTGCGGAAACTGTTCAGCCAGGAAATGGGCATCGCGCCCAAAGAGATTCATGACAACGGCTCGATGCTTCAATTGAAGGTGGGATCTTCCACGGGGATGAACCCTGCGGCCGTGAAGGACAACATAGCCTTCATCGACGAAGATATCAGCGAGAAGACCGGCATCCCGGTCGAAACCCCCTGGGACGTGGAGGGCGCCGACGTCCTGCTGATTCACAATGCCGGGGAGATTCTGGCGTGGCCCGAAAATCCCGGCGCCTTCGCTCTCGTCCTCAATGCCGCCGGTATTTCGTGGACCATGTCCTCGGAATTGGTGGCCTACGATTCCATCAATTACGGCTTGTGGTATGACGATGCGCAGTTCGCGCGGGTGGCCTTGAAGCACGCCCAGGCGGCCCGCAACTTGAAGGTCAAACGAATCGTGCTCGGAGAGTGCGGCCACGCTCACAAAGCCCTCGCCGTGATCGCCGACCGCATCCTCGGCGGCGATCTGAACATCCGTCGGGAAAGCTCCCTGTCCCTGCTGCGCGACATCGTGAAGAGCGGGAGGCTGGAGCTGGATCCCGCGCGCAACAATTTTCCGGTCACCTTGCACGACCCCTGCGACATAGTGCGGCTCATGGGCGTAGTGGAACCGCAGCGCGAAATCATGCATGCCATCTGCCCGCGCTTTCGCGAGATGCAGCCGCACGGCGTGGACAACTACTGCTGCGGCGGCGGAAGCGGATTCGCCATCATGAGCGGGCACAACTTCCCGGACTGGCGTTTTCACGTTTCCGGCCGCAAGAAGCTCCAGCAGGTGCTCGATGCCTTCGGCGATTGTCTCGACCCGGCAACTCCCAAGTATCTGTGCGCTCCGTGCAGCAATTGCAAGGGGCAGTTTCGGGACATGCTCTCGTATTACGGGCTGTGGGACAAGCACCGCATCCTCTATGGCGGGCTGGTCGAGCTGATCGTCAACGCCATGGTGGCAGCCAAGCCCGGCTTCGTCGAGTGGGAGTGGCACTGATGCCGAGCGCCGTACTTGATCGCGCCGATAGCGCCTGTGCAGCGGGTGAATGCGAAACGTCCATCAGCCTGCTGGAGGACGCCGTTCGGCTGCAGCCTCATAACTACCGGCTGCACTACCGCTTGGGACTCTGCTATGGCGGGCGCTGCCGGCCCCACCCGCTGGTCCGTCCCGGTATGGCTGTTCCCTACCTGCGCCAGGCGCTCCGGCTCATCGGCCCTGACGCGTGCAGGCTTCGCGCAGCCATCGTGGATCAACTCGGCAACACGCTGATGGACGGCGGGGGCGAACCGCGAGACGCAGCCTTGCGGGCTGCCATAGACTGCCATCGCCAGGCCGCCGGGATCTACCAGACCCTTGGAATGATGGACGACTGGGCCCGGTTACAGTTCAATCTCGGCAATTCCTGCTGCGAGCTCTCGGAGACCACCGGCGAAGACCACTGGCAGCAGGCCATTTCGCACTACGAAAAATCCTTGCAGGTCCGGACCCGCGAGAAGCATCCCGAACGCTATGCGGCCGTTCTGGAAAACCTAGGGACCGCGTACCGCCGGTTTCCGGCTCAAGACGACAGCCACATCAAAAAGTCGATCCAGTGCTACCGGCGCGCCTTGGCCGTCTATGTCCGCAGGACCCACCCCGACCAGAATGCGGCGTTGCAGAACAACCTCGGCAATGCCTTCCTCTCGCTGCCGGAATCCGACGAGAGGGTCGCCACCCGAAACGCGGCGCGCGCTCTCCGTCACTTCGAACGCGCCCTGTGTCTTCAGTCGGGGAGCACGCTCGGCCGCGAGTTCGCGATTACTCAGTTCAACTGCGCCCAGGCCCATTTCCGCCTGGCGCGGTATTCGTCGGCCATTCATTTGAGGTTGGCGGCCGGCTGTCTGGAAGCGGCCGCTACGGCATTTCAGGTCTGTGGGGAGGCTCGCTACACCCAGCTCGTTCGCGCTCAGTTGGACCGGATTTGTTGTGCCACGGCATGAATGGATCCGCGAACGGGCTCTCCGTTTTGCGGACGAGCCGCTTCCCGCCCAGCCGGTGGTGTGGGACGATCATCGCGATCCCCTGAGGCGGGTCAGTTCATTTCCTCCGCATGGTATGTTGCATGGAGAAGATGCTAAAATGTGTACAGTGAGTACGCAATATGGAAACGGTTAAGGTTGGTATGCGCGAATTCCGCGAGAACCTCGCGGGCTACCTGGAAGCTGGTACGCCCCTGGCGATCATGCGCCACGGCGAGACCCTGGGCTTCTACATCCCTGCACAGAAGCGAAACCGGAAGGCTGAACTGGAGGCCATGCGCGCCGCTGCGAAGGATCTGGACGAAATGATCGCGTCCTGGGGCGCCGGCGAAGACGAGTTGATGGAGGAGTACAAGGGGATTCGCCGAGCAGCTCGCGAGAAGAAACGGAATGCCAAGTAAAGCGCTCGTCATTGACGCCAATATACTGGTGCGAGCCGTTTTGGGGAAGCGGGTACGCGAGGTAATCGAAACGTACGCGGGCCAGGTGTCCTTTTTCGTCCCGGAGGTGGCGTACGCTGAAGCCGAAGAGCACCTGCCGGCGCTAGTCGTCAAACACGGCGGCGATCCAGACAAGGCCCTCAAGTTCCTGGGCTCCTTGCGCGGTCTTGTAGAACTGATTGGAAGCGAAGTTTACGGCGATTTTGAGAGCGACGCCCGCGAACGATTGGGAGAGCGGGATCCGGATGACTGGCCGATACTGGCCTCGGCGTTGGCGATCGGATGCCCCATCTGGACACAAGACACCGATTTCTTCGGGTGCGGAGTACCCACATGGACTACCAGCCGCGTCACGATGTTTCTGCGCGATCCTCAGAAATAGCCGAATGCATAGGCATCGAATCTGGGCGGCCCCAAGTTGGTCTGGCTGGCCACCAGCCGGGATCTCGACGAGCCTGGTGGAAACCCTGGCAACCAGACGCTGAGCGATCGCGGCGCCGGGTTTATTCCATTGAACGTCCCATGTCCGCATAAGACCGGCCCGCATCGTCGGCGGCCCGGATGACTGCCGCCTCAGGTGTTCACTCTAAACAGGATAAACAAATCCGTTTATTCTGCTTAATCGTACTGGAAAAAGGGCAATCAGGAGCAAGGGAGGCCGATCGTCACCTCGCGCCCGCCGTTCAAAATCGATTCCCGCGCGGCTTCGATCACACCCTCGTTGTAACTGCTGTTGGCCGCGGTTGCGATGATTCCCGCGCGGTCGATCTCGTCCAGCACCGCGGGGCCCTCCTGGTTTACCCGGATCGCCGCCATCACGATGGCCTCGATCGAGCGGTACCCATATCCCACCGGCGCCAGGCCCGGTCCGCCCAGGTCGACGTACTGGAAATAGTCGGGGCTCGGCTCGGCGTACACCGTCGGACCCGAGTAGCAATACTTCAATCCGCGGTACTGGTCCGAATGCGAGATCAGCGCGCCGTCGTCCGCCCCCTGGCAGTAGAGCGTCAGCCCCTGGGTGTTGGTTCCCGGGGCCGCGTCCGGGAAACCCAGCGCATTCTGCACGTTCAGACAAGCGCCATTGTTCCAGATGACCCGCGCATCGGTCCACAGGTAGCCCTGCTTGCCGTTGGGGAAGCGATCCAGAATTCCATAGACGCTCACGGCGCGCGGCAGCAGTCCGGTGATGAAGTGCACCAGGTCCACGTAATGGCAGCCGATGTAGGTGAAGGCGTCGGAGTTTTCCGCCGTCATCCAGTTCTGAAAATTCGAGTTGCGGTAGTACCACTTTTCGAGCAGGCACGCCGTTCCCAGCCGGAACTCTCCGAAGCGGCCCTCGCGATACGCGCGCCGCGCCATCAGGCTGCGGTCGTCGAATCGCTTGTGGTACTCCACCGCCACCAGCAGCCCTCGCCGGCGCGATTCGCGCGCGATCTCTACCGCCTGGCGATGTTCGAGCACCAGCGGCTTCACGGCGCAAACGTGCTGATCGCGGTGGAGCGCCTCGATAATCACGTCGTGGTGCAGTTGATCGGGCACCGCCACGATGACGATCTGGCGCGGCGGCAAATCGGCGATGGCTTCCCGGAACAGGTCGGGCTGGTTGCCGGCAGCGGGCGCGGCCGGGTACATACGGAAAGACTGGCCGGGAAAGGCGCGCCGCAAATCCTCGGCCTCGGCCAGGTTGCGGAGCGAGTCGTGGTTTAACGCGCACACCGCGATCTCGCCGATGCGGCCCTGGCGCTGCAAATGGTAGAGCGAAGGCAGAATCTGATCGTGCGAGATCATGCCGCCGCCCACAATGAGCACGGTAACGCCGGCGGTCTTGCCGCCGGTGTCTTTCACGGTAACGCCGGGCCCAAAGGGCACCCCCTTGCCGCCGGTGTCGCTCAAGGCGTTCCTCCGCTGCCTCCCGCGCAGACCTCGCCCAGCGACTCCTCCAGCGCATCCAGGCTCTCGCTCATGGCCTCCTCGCTGATCACCAGCGGCGGGCAGATCTTGATGGTGGCCCCGCCGAAACCGAC